>Ga0070740_10000479_pt1 | contig 86041 bp, 99 predicted proteins | sample Coa_R2_FD_67286 | JGI IMG/M metagenome (GOLD analysis project Ga0070740, IMG submission 67286) | Surface soil microbial communities from Centralia Pennsylvania, which are recovering from an underground coalmine fire - Coalmine... | ecosystem: Environmental > Terrestrial > Soil > Unclassified ... | reverse complement strand
GCGATAGGCAGCATGTCTGGAATTGGTTGAGATTGTTTGTACTGTACCTACATACAGGCGCAGACAGAATACGATTTATGACATGCTTGTTGGAGGTGATGGCTTAAGTTAACAGAGCCAAAAGAGCGACCTAAAATTATATCATATAGATGAATTTGGTAAACGACAAGTCCGAAAGTACAAATCTATAGGGAGTGGTAGCGTAAAGGCTGATCTCATTTGTGATAGCTTAGCCTATGCCAAAATGAGCATGAAAGACTTTGCACGTAGAGGATACTTTACAATAAAATTCATTCAAAAGTACTATCCTACCTTGGGAGTGGGGGTCGCAAACGGGCACCCTGATGTTTATTACCTGTATTATAAGGAGGAGTGGGACAAAAGAGCGCCAGATGATGATTTAAAGGAGTTTAGAAAATTTACGAGTAAAACAACAAGAAAATGTGGAGATGATATTGCCAAAATTAAGCAAACATTCAAAGAAATTGAGCCATAATCGCCATGTTCATGTCAATACATTTTCAATCACAATAACCTTGTAGTTATTGAAGCGCTAAGCTCTAAAGTATCGAACTTTACATGTACGGATTTTGCTACGTGTGCCTTGATATGCTCTGGAATTCCACCATAACATTTGTTCAATACTTCTGTATTTTCCCATCCACCCAAGCTTGCTACATAAGCAAGCGACCAGTTTGTTGCAGCTAGGTAATACTGAGCCATTGTATGTCTGAACAGATGTAATGGACGCCCGTCAAAATACAATCCATCTCCAAGCGCGTAGGTCCGGGTCTTCTCATTGAGCCAGCTGCTCTTATCAAGCTCTGAAAATATCTTTCTGAACCTAGCCGTCATTCTCTTCGTAAAGTAGCTTGCCCTCAGACAGTTCGCTTTATCACTTCCGGCATTGTCAAAGAACATGCAATCTCTTTTTGGCAGCTGATCATGAACAGTTTTAATAATCGACCTGCATTCTTCGGTTGGGTACTTGACCCACCACTTGCCTTCCCTTGTCAGGTACCATGAACCTTTCTTTATCTTGGGCTCAAACTGCTCTACCCGGAAAACAGGAGACATTGCTACCCTGTCCCAGCTCGTAGATGCCATGGCAAACGCTCTAGCTCCGGTGTGAAGGTCGATGTTCATAAATGACCATGCCTCCCAGTCGTTGTCATTTTCTAGCCGCCTGTTTACCGTCTCAATCTGCTCTGGTGTGAGCATGATTTCCTTATACTCTCCAAGCTTCTCAGACGTGGTTGATAGACCATAACGCTTGCCTTCCCCATGAGCAAAGTTGATGCTGTGGGCTGACAAAAAGCTGCGGTAAGCAACGATGGTGTTTGTACGCTGCATTTGAGGATATGCAGTGTTAAACCATGCTAGAAAGTTCTGCCAATACTCTATCGCTATCTCTTTGCGCTTTGCTGTGTCTATTGGTACGCCGTGGCTGACCAGAGTCTCCGGCATGACCATCAGCTGATCAGATATCCCGTGAATCATGTTTATCATATACCTGATTCTGGTAGCCGGCGTCTTTCCTGCCTTCAAATAGGTTATCCATTTTTGTAATGAAGGAAGCTGGTTGAAATTTTCATTCTGTAGCTTTGAATACTCTTGAGCAAGTTGCTGTTGCAAAGACATGACAATGTTGCCATTTGCATCGCGCTTTACTCCCCACTTGCCATCTCCTGCCATCTCCTTCCATCTCTGACAAATACCGCGATATTGTACTGTAGTCTTTGCCTACGTCAAGCCCTATTTCTCTAGTTGTATAGTTACCCTTTTGTATGCTGATCATGATCGCTTCCTTGATCTTTTCTTTGTCCCTAACTTTGATACCCTTGACCCGCAAGCGGCTCTTTTTGTGTAACTGCGGATGCAATTGTCTGTATGCATGACCATCAAATTTTTTAGCTGCTGTCGGGCTATTTTGCAACTATGGCGCTACCTATGATACCTATCTATAGAGAATCTATTTAAAGATATAGGTATTGTAGGTATAGACAGATAAATGGGCGAAAAATCTATTGTGGCCAAGGCAAATACCAAGTCATCTTCCGTTAGAACTACTATCCCAGAAAAGATTGTTCGGGAAATAGAGATAACTGTTGGCGACGTTCTGGACTGGGAAACTACAATGCAAGGCGGCAGGAAAATCATCAGGATCAAGAAATTGGAATAATCACTGAGCTAAAGCAGTAGTGTGGAGCAGATATTCCTCTACACATTTTAAGGATAGAAGTAAATTTGCTATTCAATGATCCTTGCGTATTGAATATCTGATTAGCCTTACCATTTCATTACAAAGATAGTTTTCATCTTTGTAGGATCGAAAGTTAACGCCATAAAAGTCAAGTAATTCCCAACCCATTTCAGACATATCAAAACCTTCCTTCTTTAGAAAATATACTCTAGATGGATTTAGAGTCCCTGTACCAAGAAGAAAGGCGAGCTCAATGTATTCGCCGCCTCTTGTCTCTTCTTTATGGCGTACTAGCATTGTAAGAGATGCACTTGCAGCAAGCTGCCGTAATTTTTCAAGAATAGGTAGCTTGCTTATACGTGGATTCGGATACCGCTTTGCATATTCTTCTATTATTTGATCTTGGTGGGTACCTGAAGAAGAAAACTCAGTCGAATCTATGATTTCACGTTCATTTAATGCAATGATGGTAATTTTGTCTCGGTACTTGTCGGAAATGAGAATAATGCGTGCATCCTTGCCATTTTCATCTGAATAATCTACTAGATAGATCTCGATATCTCGCAATAGGAATATCAATACATTTTCTTCTTCAGTCATCATGTGTGCTGGTATGTCTTCTTTTAGTTTTGATAGGACCTTCTCTGTATCTGGGTCGTAGCTTCCTAGCAGAAGTACCACCCTGAACCTACTCTTATAGGAAGCTGTCATTACATCTGCCAGAAAGAGGCAAAATAAAAAGCTAGGCTCTGGTTATTTTGCTTGCAAGTATATCCAGATTCTGGGCACTGAGAGTTATGTCAAAGGTCCCCTTCTCCAAGACGACACTTGTAAGAACATTTTTGTACGCGTATTGTCCCTTGATAATATAGTCTCCTTGCGCGTTTCTTTGTAGCTCATTGATTCTGATATCTGTATCTGATGGATACGTATTGGTGAAGCTCCTAATTATACTGACAATTTTTTGCTTAATCTGATACTCGCTGTATCTTTGAATTGACAACTTTCTACTCCTTGGAATTTAATTTCTGAACAACTTCATCCAACATTCCTGAGATCTCATCCGAGATTATCCCGGGCGTGTATACGATATTTTCTTCACTTCCAGAACGTCTTACCATGTTTGCATGCAATAACGCTTTTAGATGAAACTGCAAAGTGTTAGGATTTATACTACCTGCATTACTTTCTAGGAATTGCTTAATGTCAGACCAACTTGCTTCCTTGTTTTTCAGTAGAAAGGCGAGTATTAGTGTACGATATGGATTAGACAGTACCTCAAACTTTCCTGCTATCTTGGTTGCTATCTGCGCTATGCCTGACACAGGGTATATGTAAACCTCCTTATTTAATAAGTTAACTACAGTTAAGTTAATACAAACTAACATTAAATAAGCCAGTTTATCCCAAGAAACGTTAAAACCAAGTTGTTAGGTAAAACGTGCAATTGCTAAGGTCCGGAATGAGAGAGCTTTGTCGAGTACTATCTAGAGCATTAGTACATTATTCCGAAGTAGTGTCCCAAACCATAGAATCTCCCCAACAGAGTGAAGCAGAAAGGAAATTCAGCGAGGCTATACGGGAGCTCGTATCCCAAGACTTAGAAGAAATACCTCAATATGCTAAGTCTCTGGCCGAGAATATAGAAAGACGGGCCGGAAGTGTATTTCTATCTTCCGAGTTACCAGAAATCATAAACTGGAATAGAGGACTATTGAATGCCAGCCTTGAGAGTTATTGTACGTTCCTTGAAGAACACAAGACAAAGATCCTTCATGCATTGGGCACAAACCAGCAGAAATTAGAGAGGATAGATAACGAAATAGCCCTCGTAAAGGATGCGATAAAGACATTGCCCACCATTTCGCCATAAAGCTATCATCAATTTCTATCAGAATTTCCTGTTAAGTAAGGACTCTACCTCTTCTGCTTTGTCATTGGCTAGTTCATGGATCGCCACAAGTATTCTCTGTAGTATCGCATATGGACATCTAATCAAAGCTATTGCCTTAGGTCTATAGGACAGAATGAATACGTCTTTTCGAGTTAGAGAGCCTGAGTAACAGGTTGAGATTTGGTGTGCATATTCTCTTTTTCACTGACTTGGTAGGGGGATAGATATACCATATTACAAATAATAAAGTCGGAAAATTTTATAGTCATACTTGATTGTTTGCTTCAAGAAGTTTAGTATTAGTAATTTTTTGAACAGTTCGTGATTGTGCAACAAGTTATGCAACGCTTTTGTTGTATAACGAGCGTGGGAAATCTCATTTTAACAATGAATTAATTAAAGAATATGCTGGCAGAAAGTGGAGGTCGACTAGACTAGAGTTGCCCAAATATTTCGTTCATATCATAAGCAACCAGAAATCAGAGATTCTCCAAAGAGTAGATGTTGCCTTAGCTGCAAAGCAGTTGCAGAGGCTGCCTTGTATAGACATGACATTAATGTTCCAGATAGAATGAATGAAAGTGTCAGGCCTGACCTTATGGAAAATGGAAGTAAAGTGACAGAATACTACTTACCTACTTGCATTAGTTTAGACGCTGCTCAAGATTCTTTTCTGTATAGGGTCTGTCAGAAAGAAATTGTACAGAAAGTAGGTTGAAAGACTTGAAAGAGTAAAGCCAAAAATCAATATCAAAATACAGCGTTCAGCTGCTTTCAATGTCTGTCAGAGATCTCAAATTACCGGGCATAGTCACTACTGTCCTCCTTTCCATTTCCTCTATCTCCGGATGGCACTCGTAGCAGTAGCCACATTTTGTACATATAGATTCTGTGCGCTTGCCGCAGCATTTGCACTCCTTGTATGCCGGCTGTAAGGGCGGCAGATACTCATGTGCCATGTAAATTATAGGCTACTGTCGAATATTAGCATAGCTGTGAGAATGCTGTCAAGCCTGGCAGACTGCCTCTATCTATCGAACCGCAATTATAAATGGTTAACATAACAACCAGTAACTTGACATCAGACTATAGAGAATGAGTTTATTAGTTTGATCCGAGCAAAACAGTCTATCCATGGGTCTTCTTGACAAATTTCGCAAAAAGAAACAAGATTCAGCAGAGGGCCAAGATGATAAGCATAAGCAAAATGAACCTCAACCTTCTTCTGGCAATTCCAACCAGCCTTCTTCTTCAACCAATGCAAGGCGCATAAAAAAGTACACATCTGACGGCAAGCCGGTTTACGAATAATAATGGAGAAAGCAACTAACTAATTAAAACTGATGTTGTATAATTTATCCACAAGTCTTTAAAACCAGTATAACCCATAGTCAGATGTGCGCTCATTCTTCTTTGGAATCGGAAGGCACAAGTCATATCGATGCGACATCTGTAATGCAAAGTTTGACAAACTAGAGTCTATGGAAGAGCATAGGCGGCTTGTCCATAAGGATGCTATCCCTAACTTGGAAAGTAGAAATTAATTAATTAATTAGAAGTCGTCTCGTAAATGGCATTGTAAGGCAATAGATCTATGGCCGTTCGTGAGTTCAAGCATGTTCTGATGCTGCAATGGATTTTTTCTGCATCTTGACTATTTATGAAAGACAAGTTCTAGTAACCAAGATCCTACCCAAAAATACTGTCTGAACAATGTTTGCACTATTTTGCTGTATCATCAGGCAAATAACAGCTGTGCTATCTTGACAAAGTTAGACACAAGATATTGAATTCTTGAATCATACACGGTGGCAATACTTGGATAGGCTCCAAATAATAGAGTCCCAGGCAATAACAAATCTATTTAAGAAATTGCCAGTATTGTGAATCCAGTGGTAGAGGCACCAGCCAACGCTGATGACAACTTGGAGTCTGGCCAGCAGGAACCATCATCGAGGATTGACGACTCTGCCCGAAAACAGATGATGGATAAGGAGAAGCTGATGATTGCGATAATTTCTATTATCGCCTCGGCCGGTCTAACAGCCCTCAAGCTTGCAATCGGATACTCTACCAATAGTCTGGGTATATTGTCTGAAGCGATGCACTCAGGGCTGGATGTGATGGCTGCTGTAATGACATTTTACGCTGTGCGTATGGTTATGAGGCCTCCAGACAAAAAGTATACCTATGGATATGCCAAATATGAGAGCCTCTCTAGCTTGTTGGAGATTATCCTGCTATTTGCCATCGCGGGGTGGATATTTTACGAAGGATTCGACAGGATATTCTTCAAAAATGTACAGCCTGAAGTCACAGTCTTTTCATTTGCAATAATGTTCATCTCGGTTGGTGTGGATTTTGGAAGGTCCCGAGCACTTTACAGAGCAGCCAAAAAGTATGGTAGCCAGGCACTGGAGGCAGATGCTCTTCACTTCAAAGCAGACATGCTGACTTCTGGCATTATCATTGCAGGCCTGTTTATGGTTCTACTTGCAAAAGTGCCAAATGCAGATGCATTTGCTGCAATAGCTGCGGCTGCAATGATGATTTATACGTCCTTGGGTCTTGGCAGGCGCACACTGGATGTTCTTCTAGATAGAGCACCGAAGGGTGTCTATTCCAGAGTAGTCGAAGCTGTATCTGGACTTGAAGGGCTTGATAATGCTCACGATATTAGAATCAGAAATGTGGGCAAAGAAACCTTTGTGGACATGCACATAGAAGTTCCAAGAACCTATACTCATGACAAGGCCCACAGAGTAGCGACATCAGTTGAAGATAGGGTAAGGCAGGCGCTTCCCAATTCAAGTGTATTGGTGCACGTGGATGCCGTGGAGACAGGGCAGGAGACCATTACTGACAGGGTGAGGCTTATCGCTGCAGAGACAGAAGGGATAAAAAATGTTCATTCAATATTCCTTTCAAAGATAATACATCCTTCTTCTCCTCCTTCTTCCACTTCTCCATCTCCATCTCCTTCTATTCCAAGCGAGCCTGTAACCAAGAGTGAGGGCGAAATTGACTACGGCCTGCACCTATACCTTGACGTGCAAATGGAAGGAAGCATTGACATCAAAAAGGCCCACAGTATAATCGATGATTTTGAGCGGCGCATAAAGCAAGAAGTACCCAGAATAAAGTTTGTCACCACACACATGGAAACTGAAACCAGTGAGAATACAACTATTGGTGTACAGACTGTAGCTGACCAATCGACTGTTGAGAAGATAATAAGGCTTGCTTTGTCAGTTGAATCAGTAGTTGATTGCAAAGATGTCAGCATCATAAATATCAACAATGAACTCCATGTCACTTTGACAATTGTAATTGATGCTGCAAATAAAAGAACAGGAGTGACATCGTTGACGCTACCTGCCAACAACAGCACTCACAGCGATAAGCCAGATGAGACCCAGCCAGGAAGCAGGTCGATCACACTAAATGAAGCCCACAGGATAGCCACTGATGTTCAGAATCTGATTCTCCGGGCGATGCATGTTTCCAGAGTGGTTGTTCATATCGAGCCATTCTGATCAATTATAATTCAGATTATCCATGCAAGCTTCATTGGCTTTGCAGTTCAACAAGATCATTGCAAGAAACATCTCATAGAGTGGCCCATATCTTCTTTCAATAGCAGGTGATTAGATGTTAAAAGTAGGAATATGAAAGCTTTTGAGCTCTATTGCAATTGCATTTACTTGCAATTGTAATCTATGACGAAAATAATCTTATTAGCAACAAAAACCTCGAAGAAGCAGTAGCGGTAAAGAAAGCTGCTTTATTGCAGATAATTAGTATTGGAATATTTGTCAAAAGGAGATTCAACAATGGCTGATAATAATATTGGTTTTCCAGTTATAGCAGGGTTTGCAGCAGCAATTGCTCTTATCCTTACACTCTCGATAATTTATCATCCTACAAGTTTGATTACATATCCAGTACCTGTCCATCCGATGCTAACTTTTGGTCCCTCGTGGCACTATGCAGGAAATGAAACGTCCCGTACTCTTGGTGGCGAATACTGCGCTGATTTGGGCATTGCCTGTCCCTCCTCTCAACCGTTAGTCACAGGCGAGAAATATGTCAATAATGATACTGGCTTGGTTGCATATCTAGTACATGAAGGTGAAACCAGAATGAACGGTAACCAAGTAATTGAGCAGATAGAAGCTTATATTGTATTTATGAACGACAAGGTTTATTGTGTTTCAACAAATTCCACAAACGCTATTTTTGCCCTTTATAATAAATGTCCCCATGTGATTAACTGATGGCTCCTACCATTCATAAGCTAATAATTTCATGACGAGCTGACCACCTTTTTAAAGCGCTCAACAACTCTTCCCCCTCTATCAGCAAGCTTGTATTTTGTAAAAAGCAATCAGCGATATAATACTGACTATGAAAATGAGAATTGCAAATGGAAATTCAGGAATCATTTGACTGCCTCTAATTTCAATAAAGTTTCTGTCAGCTGCTGGAAAGTCTATATCAAGTATCCGTGAATTTGAGCTGTTGTTCTGGGATTCAGTATATGCTATTGGTCGTCCGTAACCAAAGGTGTTGATAGAGTCAGTAACGACAAAATGTGAATCTTTGCCATTTCGAACCGAGTCTATTACATTTCTTGGCAGCTCCAGATGTAAGTGGCCTCCGTTTGCTGAGCGTATAACTTCTACTGTAAGATACTTTTCATAAGGATCTGCATCAAATTCCTGGATTATACCATCTGTAATGCTGTATGGAATCGCATAGTATCTGTCACCTAGCTTGATAGCCTGTGTTCCGAATCTATCCAGTGGAGCATAACTTTCGTACTTTGACGCTTCAAAATCAATGAAATGTCTTCCTGCAACGATAGGTACATCAAATATCCTGTATAGAGGATCAGCACTTTCTGGATAGGAAGGATAAGTTACATCATTATCTTGGACAGTCACCTTGCCTATGTTTCCTATTACAAAATCCATCAATTCTCTGGGAAATAGTATCTCCATAGTTCCATTCTGGGTGGCATAGTATTGTACTGATAGAGAATTGCCAGCAAAATATGGGCTGACATCAATTATCTCGCCTTGCTTTGAATGGTATGGTATCTCATAGGTGCCTACATCTGTCTTTAACGAAAAAGGAATATTGGATTCTCCAGCTTTTTCTACAATAAAATAGATGGTAGCGCTTCCGGTCAAATCGCCACTTGTACCGTAAAGTGTTGCATTGTAAGATCCAGATTTGATATCCTTTGGAATTGTAAAGGCTATGCTAAATTTAGAATCATTTTTGTTGACCGGAACTTGCTTTTCTGTTGCTGCCGTTACATTGAAGCTATCGGCAGTAAGCTCCACATTACCTTCATTTAGGTTTCGGCCGCATCCATCTACTAATGTACCATTCAGCATTACCTGCTGACCCGGCCTGTAAATTCCCGCATCTGGAATTCCCTTAAACTGCACCAGAGGATCAACAGCCATTCCTACGAATTGATTAGCCAAGGATGCATTTGTAGAGCCTGGCGGAATTATAAACGTCAGGGATGCCAAATTACCTGCACTTGATTTTGTAATACTTTCAAAGTAGTTATCAACCACTGCGCCAAAGTCATAATCACTGGTACCATTCAGAAAACGATCCACATCAGATCGGGGAATACAGAAAATGTTGGCTATTGCATCTTTTGTTAATGTCATAGTTATGTTGCCATAATGTAGTTTGTCAGCCGTTATGTTCATATCAAGAGAATTGCGAATGTACGAATGAAAATTTGGTGATATTGTATTGATAGCCGCATTGACTGTATTGAACTCAATTTCATAGTTAGTACCATTAACGGTAATTATTGCAGGATTTGGCATTCCATCAGCAAATGCAGAATTGGCAGAGCTTGATACAATGCAAATGGCAAAGGGAATTGCAATTATCACAATCAATATGGTAACTTTCAATTATCTTACCTCACAAGCTGCCAAATTTGATATTCTGCACTTTATTATCATCACAACCTTTGCTAGGATATGGAAGCATTTGGCTCGTATAATTGCAGGCAAATGCAATTGCATGCACGGGATAGATTATGGTTATTAGTGACAATAAATCAAGACAAATAGCGGTGGCTATTAAGAAGGCTGCTTTTCTGCATGTGGGCTTTCTGACTAGTCTTTGTTTTGCAATAATTACAATACCATTAGAACTTTATCATCCTGCTGATGACCATGGATAATCCACATGGCAATACAACTTCATTAAAGACAGTTGTATCAGGCAACAACCTCTACATATTATAAGAATCAAATAGCGGCTCTGACATGGTCACAGGCACGGGTAACGATACTCTCCCCTTCAAAAAAAGGGATGATGGCTGCAAGACATTCTATGATACGATCAAGATTGCCGATACAGCATCTCTGCCAGAATTTGGCAGTTCACTTGATGGAGTGGTGATGGCCTGTACCCTAGCAGTCGTCACAGTTAGCATACTGGCTAGAATGAAAAACCAACAAGACAAATAATAATAATGAATAGCAACATAAGTGACTTTGATAGCCTGCGATGATTTACGAATGTAATAATAATCACATATCTTTCAGCAAAGACCATTTGATATACTGCGGCATGAGAGGTTGCGGTAGAGCAGCAAAGGTTATCAGCCAAACCGATATTGAATGGTTTTATCAGATTAGTCCTGCAGGATTGGCTATTGAAAGAAAGGATCTCCGCAAGATACTACAAGACAAGAATATACCAATAGAGTCAAAAAGAAAGGTAAAGGCTGTTTTTGCAGAACTGTCAGATTATGAATTTAGCTTAGAAGATCACCTGATAAGGACTACACCCAGTATGCGTTCTCCAATGAAAACAAATCCAAACTTTAGGATGCCAATCGTAGTTTATGGAGAATATGATGGTATGAATGAAGGAGAGGAGAAAGAGGGAGTGGCTAAATTACAAGACCAAGAATTTTTCATCTTAAAATATACTCCCCCACCTGACGCATGTCACAAACTGGCAAAGATAAGGTTCCATAATGTAACAATCATAATCCCGGATGGTCTGTTTTTACCTGTTCCATCAGCTGGCAGATTCATAGATCCTATCTTTGAGTTTGAGGATGGCACCAGAGAAGAGACTTCTGCTTCTGAACAGCATATCGATGGGCCGACAAGATTTCAAGGAGTCTTTACAAATAACAACCCAGTAACCACTGTTCTAAGCCATCATTTGCATCCTCAGGCAGGGGTCACAGTATGGAGAAACAGTGGAATGATAAAGCTTCTTGTAAGTAAAGACCAGTAGTCATTGTTATATCGTTATTTTTTATCATAATAATAAAAGATTGATTATGGGCAAGGCCCTTGAGCCTTATCGGGATGCATTTGCTTAAACTCCAAGCATTTTGCAATGTCAGTCTGAATTGTTTCCTTAAATTCTGCCAAATGAGCATCAATGGCGGGTGCATCCTTTTTCGCATCAGCGACAAACCATATGGCTGGAAACTGAAAGGGTTCATAGTCATACTGAACTGACATTATACCTTCAGAGAAGTTTGAAAACCAGCTGCCTTCATACAGATTTGATACGGTTATGCTCTTGCCGTCAGGTGTTTTCAAATCAGGGTCAATGTAAAATTCAGTTGCGTTTGGCAGTATGAGATAGAACTTTGTAATATTAACTATCACTATGCCTTGTTTAGAGACTGCAAAAGGCTCTTCATCGACTGGTTTGAAATTCACAACCTTCTGAAGGTCTAGTAGCAGATGGTTTTGGTCAAAAAAGGTTTGGTTGCTTGCAAAAATATAGACCTCGAGTCTATCGTGCTTGGGCATCAATCCATGGTAGTTTGCACTAATATCTTTGAATGGATTGAATCCCGGAAGATTCCAGAATACCTTAAGAGAATATGTGTATTTGGAACCATCGTTTGTGGCAATATCTCCAGTGAATCCTTCCCAATTGTCACTGTCGTATGCTCTGTTTTCTCCACTTGCATAGTAGGCAGTATTGTAGATACAAAGCTGCTTTGCCACGGGGATAAACTCGTCTGGGGAAAGTCTCTGCTTTACTTCTTTTCTGGCATTTTTGTCAGCTTGCAACAGTATGGAATATAGTGTTGATGAATTCGCATTGCCTGATGGAATTTTGCCTTCTCTGTCAACTCTCGTAATGCAGTTTGGCGGTGGTGGTGCCGGCGTAGAAATAGCACCTATGCCAAGCTGTGGAAAGTCAGATGCTTTCTTTACTTGGATTACTGCTTTGCCCATTTGCATATGCGGCAGCTCATCTGTAATGTCATCGTAGATTGATATTGATTGTGTACCTGGAGGAGGAAGCGGTATGTTGGTATTCTCAGGATGAAAGAAAGCATATAGAGCAATTATCGCAAAGATACCAGCTATTGAAACTATCAAGACAAATGCAAGAGCAATATTCATTCATGATTGCCTGCTAAATATCGCACACCTTATGCAATAAACCTTAATTTAGAACACCTACCATAAATTGTGAAGAATTTCAGCTATCGGTTGTTATCTAGAATCTGCTCCTGCAGCTTGCCTAACAATCCTTGTATCCTCTTGCAGCTCTGTTCAGAATCGGTTCTGAAGCTATGGGAAATTCCAGATGCAGAAATTGCAGACCAAGCTGGAGAAAACGTTTTTGAATACTTCGACTAGGCCAGTCATCAGGGTCTAAAATAGCGCCAAGAAATGTAGCGAAACAGCGAGCAGAACAGACTCGCCGACAATTACTGTACCAACAAATGCTCTACTTTCTTGCCTTCTTTGCATTATGCCAAACCAAACTACCAAAGCGCCGATTATCCCGGTAACAAGAAATGGGGTAAAGTATAGCCAATACTCTCCATAAACATCAAAGGTGAATGGAATTCCATAAACTGATAGCTCATACAACCTACCACCATAGAATACATTATAGCTATCACCTTCTGGATTTTGCCACAATACCTGTGTAGGATTGTTGGTATATGGGCTTGGCTTTGAAATCTGGTGACCTTCCTTTGTATCCAGTAATAACATTTGGTTCATAATGTCAAATTCATATCCACTCATTATGACAGCATAAGAGTGGTCTCCAAATACATCAGGCGGCATTGAAGGGGCCTTGAGCATCGCTTCCTTTAGCTTGGGCACAACAGTCAGGCTAGAGTCATTTACCACAAATGCATTGGGGTCATAGCAGCCATTGGCAGATGTGCCATTGTTATTGTTTGCCGTCGCGAATGCACTTTGCTGATTGGAAGATGTTGTTACAGTACAGGCAGTTGATACATAGAGCTCCAATTTGGCTACAAAAGTTGTAATCAGGTACCATCCAATCAAAAAACCTGTAATCACCAGACCTGCAAAAAGATACTTCTTTCTTTTTATGTTCGTAATCTAGTTTGGATTACTGCAAATATAGCAGTTCTTTTATTTATCGGATGGAATCCTACCTAGCTGGAGGCAGGGCTTCATCATGATTTATGAGTGCGATAGCGATCACATTTCATTTAGCAAAGATAATTTAGTTTACTGTGGCATGAAAGAGTGTAGAAAACCCGTCAACGTAAAGAGCTCCATGGATATCGATTGGTTCTACAAAATAAGCCCGACAGGGTTATCCATTAACAGGTCGGATTTGCACAAAATATTGGAAGATAAGAACATGCCCAATGAGGTGAAAGAGAAAATTAAAGAAGTATTTCCAGAGTCTATGGGGAGAAAAGGCATAAAGAAATGGTTCCGCTTGTAGCGAGGTTTAAACAAACATAGAATTCAACGCATCTACCGAGCATGAAGGGCGCGATATTTCCAGTTCAAGACAAATGCCCCAATACCAATGAAGCCAAATACAGCAGCATAAATGGCAATTATCCGGGATTCGTGAAAGTCTTCAATAAACAAAGACAGGACAGGAGGACATGGTGATATCGGCGTAGGACATAACTTCTTGGCATGAGCAAGGTCAGTGACACCTGCTGGATAGGTTACCGCGCTTGCCAAAGCGGCCATTGCAGATAAATAGCAAAATACTATTCCTATCACAATTGCCAAGCGAACAAGCTTTGGGGCAAGCATTCTTTTTCTCCTATTAATCAATCCCCAACTTGTCAGTACCAGTCCGGAAACAAGAAAGCCAAAAAACCATAAATAAATAATCAAAATCCTTTTACCAGACCAAACTTTTCATTATCTATTTCTTTATCATTTTTCCTGCTTTGGCAGCCTTGTAAAATACTACAAACATGCCAGCTCCTATAACTGCTGCTATAATGCCCATGGTCAAAAAGAAGTATTCTGGGAAGGACAATAGCTGATACCAAGAAGGCTGCTGAGACTGTTGAGGTGGTGCTCGATTATGCTGCGCTATCAGAATGCTGACGTCATTGCAATTTTGCTGGTTTATTGATAATTCTTTACAGGACTCTAGCTGCTGCTCTGTCGGCAGAGGAGATTGCAATTCAGATATATTGGTTGTTCTCTGAATCACTATAATGGCGTCAAGAAATTCAGCAGCAACGTAGATTCTGCTGGTTGATGGGTTGAATACAGTTGAGTCGCCGCCAGCAACATCCGGAAGATTGCTTATCGGATCTGATATTTTGTTGGTAGTTCCATTCATCATAAGCAGTGGTATTGGAGAAGCTCCAGTGTAAGCTTCAGCAAAGTTATCGATGTAAAGATAGTTCATCACCGGGTCAGGAGCCAAATCCACAGCAACTGTTGAAACATTTGCTATTACCTTGTTTGTGCTGCCGTTTATTATATCAAGTATTTGTGGAGATTTGTCTGTCTCGATAATGAAACTTTTTTGAAATGTTGCATAAACAGTATTGGTTTTAATATTTACAGCAACAGGAATTATTCTCAGTGAATCTGGGAATGTAGAAATGTCACCTCTGCCATATCCTGTTGTTATGGAGGCTATCACCGTGTCAGAGTTACCGTCAATTACAGAGACCGTATTTGCCGCACCTTTGAATGGGTTGTAATTGTTTATGTAGATTCTATTTGTCTGGGGGTTGACTGCTACACCGTAGGAGCTGCCATGCAGGTCAAGTACTTTGCTTATCACCCTGTCTGTTGAGCCATCTATCACATAGAATCCACCATTGGGAAAATTCCATGTCGTGGCGTACACCTTGTTTGTCTTTGGGTTGACCGCTATTTCAAGCGGTGCTGTGTCAAGTTTAATCTGGTCTAATACATAGTCACTTGCACCGTCAAGTACAATGACTGACTTTGACCATGGGCTTGTAACATAGACTTTGTTAGCAGCCGGGTTGACGGCGATGCCCCACAAGTTCGGTTCAATTGAGGTATTGTGGATGATAGTGTTGTCCGTAGCGTTTATCATAGAAACCGTGTCTCCATTTGTCACATAAACTCTGTTTGTAGCCGGATTGATTGCGACCTCTCGGGGCGAGTTGCCAATTTTGATGGCTTTGCTCAAAATGTAGTGAGATGGGAAAGAGGAAGGCAAGGCTGATTGAGTAGAAGTGGGAATGCTTGCAAATACGTTTGTGAGTAAGTATGAAGAGACCAAAGCTGAAATTAAAACGCAGGCAAAGATACGAGCATGGAGCAAGGTATCCACTCTACACTACATGAGGCAAATATTCCCTAAAAGTCCTTGTTAAATGTTCAGAATTCTATTTTAAGCGATTGAAGGCGGTACACTAATGATGTGTGAGTGAAGAGATTTTTGAAAGCACTTCGCCGTAGACCTTAATTCTCTCGCTCCCTGTCGAAGCTCTTTTATCAATTCAAAAGCTTGAGCATTGTCTAAAGTGGAGCACTCGAGCCGAGATAGTTATTAACACAGCGCTTAGGGAGGCAGATATGCAATTTAATAATACAGTATCTTGAGAAATAGAGGCAGAACTTGTTTCTATGCTCTGTTGCCACAGTCTTTACCACAATGGGACTTTTTTGTTTGCTATGCCAGTTGTAATTACAGCTGGCAGTTCATATGCAGAAAAAAGTGGCTCCAACCCGTATCTTTCGCTAATTGCAAGCCATGACAACTATGTGTCCGTTGTTTGTGAGAACAACACAGACAATAATTCACGTACCATATTGATACAGAAAAGCGCCGACTTTGGCAAGAGCTTTGAAAACCCCATCCCAATATCAGGGAACCTCAATGCCGCATTTTTTGTGAATTTACAGATAGTTGTCTATGGCAACAACGTGTTTGTAGCATGGACTGTTGTTTTTAATTCCCACGGAGTCGGCTCTGCTCACAATTTCCTTGTAAAAAGCACAGATGGCGGCTAGCATTGCAGAGCTGAGCCAGATTCAAGATAGTATCACAAGGTGATTATACAAAAATTGGGTATTAAGGTTCGAGCTGCAGAATGATACTACACACTTCTTACGGCTACTCAGACAAAGATAACTTCAGCATAACTCTATCTCCTACTTTTTATATTTGGTAATACCTAAAGATCTGGAGCAGTTCTGACAGCCATTTTTGTCAGTATTGGATACAAATTTTCATCCCTGTAGTTGAACCGAAATTCTATTTCCTTCAAATACAAATGGAAGTACTGCTTTGGCACGCCCCTGTAATGGTACAGCCATGCTTTGGCATAGCTCCAGAAGCCCTCTATACCATTGATATGAATATCTTTGACGTATTCTTCCTTACCATGAGCAATCACCTGATGCTGGCCGATCAGATTCAATGCGGCATACGCAGTATGATCATCTGAGTAGTACAAGGAACCTTTTCCGGTATGTTGCTGAATCAAAGGAACCAATGTTTCATGTCTCCTGCCAGAGACAGGAAATGTAATGACCCTGCCATTTCTCCTATAGATACCAAATACCATGCTCTTTCCCTCAGCGCCCCAGCCGCGTTTGCCGCCTTTTCTGCGACCACCAAATAACGCTTCATCCAGCTCTATCTGGCCGGATAGTTTGATTTCCTGCAGCTCTGAAAGAAGATGGTCATATATAGCCTGTCTGAAAATCCGAAATACCCTTTCTATTGTGGATAGGCTGACTGGAACATACCACCTGATTCTGTATGCAGGTACTCCTAGTACAAACAAGTGAAGAAGATGGGAGACTACATCAGATGGTACCCGCAGGGTTCCTAGATAAGTACCTGTAAATTCTCCAAAATTGTATCTACAACGCTTGCAGCCATATCTATCACCTGTCAGATAGTACAGCATTCGATAGCCGCATTTTGGACAGATTCTTTTTCCACTCCATCTGGCATGACGAAAATAGGCCCTACTTTTCTTACTGCTTGATGCCAATTCTACTGGACTGAATTCACGCATGCAGCAAGCATGGATAACCAGAAATTATCCTTTGATTTCTGCTCCAAATGCTTGGGTATTACCTAACGTAAAATACAGAAACCATAATAGCTGCTGTTTTCATCACAGCTAATAGCGATCTAGATTACTTAACGATTTGAGTTATCGGCAAATGCAGTTAATAATGGATTTGTTATCGGCACTAGCATTATAATGGCAAGTGCCATGACGGCTATTGTTGCGGCTGATACAGTTTTAACTATTTGAATACTTCTGTTGCTTGGTATTCTTCTATGCGGTTTACTTTCGCCGTTTGCGTAGTTGTTCATTATTACGTCATCGTCAATCAACCGAAAAATAACAGAATAGTTGAGAAGTAGCGAGGCAGACCACTTTAACAATAGAATAGAAAAATCAAATGCATAAATGATATTGCAACCATCTAATTCACCACTCAAAATCAAACTATCACCTAAAATCAACAGCCAATGCTTTTTGCCCTAATTTTCACCAATGTGATTTTTCCAGTTCTGTCAGGAAGAAGGAGTTTGGGATGAATTTGTCTGCTTGTCAAGTTTGGAATCTGGCTGTTAAATAGCAGGAGCTGCATTTTGGTTATTAACTATTGCGAGTCGTCTTATACATAGCAAGATGCCTTCTAGCTAGCATAAAAACAACTAGCAGTGAAGCAGCACCAAGAGCTAACAAACTCTCCGAAAATTCTGGAACAGTTGCAATTCCATTATTGTTTATTGTCCATTCTACATCAAATTGTCGTGTCTGGTTCACAGGAAAGATATTTCGAGGATTATCAATTGTTACAATCTTTGCACTTGCTTTGTATGTTCCTTCTTGCAAAAGCTCTGAACTTGTTATTGAGATTGTATCATTGGAATTAGGAATTGGTGACCATGCATTTGTGAATGGGTCTTGAGTGGCATTTGTTATTGTGACGGGACGAGTTCCTTGTCGAATATCCAGTGTTAGGGGACCGTCTTCTGATTGAAAGTAATCGACAATAATGACCTTGCCTTCTTTTCCTCTACCATTGCCATCAATTCTACTAATAGTAAGATTGTATGTAACCCAAGTAAAGGTTTTATTAGTTTTAGAATCGACAAGGTCGAACTGTAGTTTCAAGCCTGTAGCATTTAGACTACCATGTGATAGGGCTGGCATATGATAGCTGGTTGCGTTGAACTTAAGGTTTGGTACTCTATCACCAAATGAATAAAGTGGCACAAAGGTACATCCATAATCTGGTGCACAGGCATATAGACCAGCAGGGGCTGCAGATGCTGTAGGAGGTAGTAGTACTGTCATGAGAAGCAATGCAGCGACTGGTAGGACAACCCGCAGCAGCACAGGAACATAGACTCGCAGAATCTAAAATAGTTATTCTCAACTATTTGATTTAATTGGCTCAATCCAGCAGTTGCTCCTGCAACTTCGCCAACGACCCCTGTATCTTCTGACAACTCTGCTCAAAGTCTGATCTGAAATACTGTCTTGTAAGCACGCTCTTTGTTATTCCTCCATACAACATCTGTACTGTCCACTAGAGTTATTAACAATCCATAATGACTGCGCTAATTAACTTCTGAACTCTTTCTGCAACAGTTATTCCATCTATCTAATTATTATGGTATCGAAAACACTTTAATTCAGCTTTATAGTTAGTATCGGTGTAAACTCCTTTAGCGCATTTCTAGATGTGACATCCTCTGAAACTATCTCTTGAATCCTCATTCAACTACAGATTTGTAGTTAATCCGACCCGGACAGATTCAATTGAGTACAATTCTGCCATTTCTATAGCTATTAACTGCTACTTTGATTGCTGGAATTTTCGCATTATCCCAGCGACAGGCACTATTCAGCCAGAACCTCAGTCTTGTCTTGCGGGCAAGCCTGTATGATACATCATTATCCTGCTCAGAATGTGTCATAATATGACATGATATGATATTAGATAAGATGAGAGAAGAAAAGTGGCATTAGCTCTAACGATCAAAAAACGATCTCAGATATCAGCTCTTCCTTTATCTTTGCAATGATAATGTCAGCCGCATGCTCGCCGTACAGTATTCTGAGCTTGTTTTCAAACTGGTCCGGATGCGAGACGATGGCAGCGGGTTTCATCTCAAAGTCGCGCATCAGCATGGCAAACACAAGCTCAGACACCTGGCTTCCAAGAGCGCTATCAAGGCCTCTTCTTATGATAGATACGCCCCTTGACACCGTCCACTCTTTCATGACAGATTCCCTGTGGGCAGTATTCTGGTGGGCATTCAAAAGCCCCATGATGTACCTCAGTGGCATCTTTTCAATAGCCTCAGTCGTGTAGCAGCAGACTGCCTCGACTGTGCCGTCATATCTTGACGCTACCGTTGCCTCGTACCTTATCAGGTGTTCCTGAGAAATTGCCGACCTGAAGAAAGAATCTACAGGCATGCCAATTGCGACAAATCCCCTGAATTTGCCGCTCTTCCTTTCTACATAAGAAATGAGCTTGTACCACTGGTCAAGCAAAACCTCCTCCCTTACAGAGTGTGAGTAAAAGTCTTTGTTGCTGATAATGGTCAGGGCTCCAGAGCCGATATAGTCCTCTACCTCGAACCCAGAAATTTTGGTCATGTGCTGAACGGCCGCAGTCACATCCTGCTCCATGACATAGATTACCGCATATCCATCCAGGATATGCTGGCGGATCTTGGCGTAAATGTGTGACATCCAGTAAATTCTGTCTGGTACTCTTGCATCAAAGACATAGATGGAATGAGAATGGGTCTGGGTCTGCCCCATCGCAAAACTTGAGGATTTATTCTGGGTATAAAAATGTATTTTATCCAATTTCCGTGCCTGCGGTATTCTATGCTGGCCGGCTTGTTTGCCTGGTTGCCTGTTTGCTCTCCTTTAACTATCAGCCTGTGCCCTGTTTCATCATTGCATGAAACTCTTCGTCAGACATGCTACTCCTCGCCGCCATCATCTGCTCCACGTCCTTTCCAGCCAGATACCTCAGCTTTGGGTTCTCGCTCTTTGCAGCCTCCAGCACTACATTTGCTACAAGGGCAGGGTCGGAACCGTTTTCTACCAGCTTGCTGAGTATAGCTCCCATCGCCTGCATCATCTGTGCATACGGTGAACTTGGATCCTGCGCCCTTTTGGCAATAACCATGTCCCTGCCAAAGTCCGTCCTGATCACACCCGGCTCTACCAGCACCACCTTGATGCCAAAGGGCTCGACTTCGTATGACAGCGATTCGCTCAGCCCTTCGACTGCAAACTTGCTGCTAACATATACAGAGCCGCCAGGATAGCCGAACCTCCCAGCTCCGGAGCTTATGTTGATTATCACGCCAGAGTGCTGCTTTCTCATGGTCGGCAGGACAGCCTGTGTGACCCGCACAAGGCCATACACGTTTGTTTCATACTGGTCCTTTATCTCGTCAATGCTGGAATCTTCAAACGCTCCGGCAAGCCCGTAGCCGGCGTTGTTAACCAGAACATCTATTCTTCCTGCTTCTGATACAATTGATTGTACAGCTTTTCTTACTGAATCGTCATCCCTGACATCAAGCTGCTTGACCCGAAGTGATAGCCGCTCCCTATCTGCCGCCGACTTGATAGCATCGCTTTTTTGCAGGTTTCGCATCGTGGCATATGTCAGAAAGCCGTTCCTTGCCAAAAGCAGGGCAGTCTCGTAGCCTATCCCGCTTGAGCTTCCCGTTACCACAGCCACCTTTTGACCCTGATTTTGAGCATTACTGCCAGACATTAGAGATAGTGTGATGCTTAGATACTTAAGGGATTGGTAGCCAGTTACGGCTAAAGGGTGGCTGGCTATCGGTCTGCCTCCCTGTCTTCCTGCTTTCTTGCTTATTTGCTTTCCCAGTAGCCGCTTACCGCACAAAGAGTAGAACTTTTCATATAATATGCCTGCATACAATCAATATATTTGAAAATCTGGCTACAGATAGCCATTATGCTGTCCATAATTACTTGCGGCGCCGCAGCTGGCATTGCTAATGCGCAGCCAGCAGCTTCCATTCCCACTTCCACTTCCATGCACCTATACTCATACAGCGACCCAGTCTATGGAATAAAGAAGATAAGCTACCCTGCAGGCTGGCTTGCTGGCACTGCAGGGCTCCAGGAGGGAACCATCGTGCTTTTTACGCCACCGCAGAACGCCTCCGGCACCGACAGGCTTGCCTGGGTGGCATTACTTGTCCACCCAACATATGGCAACAGTCTCAAAGACATTGCCAGCTGGGAGGCCAGCCGGCACAATACAGACCAGGCAGCAGCTGCCGCTGCTCAGGAGCAAAACACTACGCTCTCCGGGCTTGCTGCAAAACAGCTGAGCGTCACATGGAATAGTAATGGCCACACAGCTCAGGTCCTCTATTTTATAGCGATGCAGGGCGGCAAAGAGTATGCCCTGCAGTTTATTGCAGTTCCCGGGACTTTCCAGAAATACCTGCCGCAGGTTCAGGCCATGGCAAAGTCGCTGCAGATAGATACATCAAAGATACCAAGTGTAAGCGGGCAGTTTAGCGACCCTGTCAGGGGGCTGTCTTTTACTCTGCCACCGTCATGGACTGGCCTGCAGTATGCCGACAGAAATAACCTGAACAACACTCACATCGTTGCTTTCTCCCATGTAGAGCTTGTGCCCGGCTCAACAAACAAGACAGGCTATGCTTCAATGAGCATAATAACAGACGACAACAGGAATCTGCCCCAGATCCGCCATGCACAGAACCTATGCTCCCCGCCGCAGTCGTCAGAGATAGTATTCCTTGCAAACAAGGTCAAGGCGCTCCACTACATTGCAGGCTGCAACTTTGCAGGAGACAGGACTCTGGCAGACACATATCAACTGGTCACTGCGCAGAGGACAGTGTTTATGGTCTTTACTGCAAGCTCAAACTCTTCATTTACCATATACACGCCTGAATTTGAAAAAATTGCCGGGAACTTTTCTGCAAGCGGCGCCGCAGACCTGTCTGACTTTACAACTCTGCCTGCCGCCTATGCAAATCACACAAGCGAGCAGGTGACAGTTGGCAGCAAGCCCTCTACGGTGCAGATTGAAACAACCTCTGCAATATCCGATTTCCAGTACAACGAGCCAGCCAAGCAGATTTCTTTCAAGGCTGTGGAGACTGGTAAGCGCGGCTTTACAGTGATGGACGCAGGCAAGATAATAGGACAGCCGCATTCTGCAACAATGGATGGAAGTCCCACTGGATATACGGCCATACTCGACAGGACGTCGTCCAACTCGACATATATACAGCTGGATTATGGCAGTGGCCTGCATACATTTACTGTCACTGGAACTGCAGCAAAATAGATCAAGAAGGAAGAATTCTTATAAGACCATCACGTATTATTATTGCTGATTGCCAGATCGGCTGCTACCATCAGAACAAAACCATGAACAAGATGGAAAGAAGGGAAGGAAGGATCGACAAACCGATCCTCAAATTAGTTCTCTTATAGATAGCCGGTTGATAAGGAAATGAAGGCTGGCGAGGAGATCGAAAGGTCAATGGAAAACAAAAGTCAAGAATGGGCCGGTTGCTACTCTATCCATCCGTCTATTTACCTATTCGTACTTCTCTGCGATAGCCCTTTTCGCAAAATCACAGGCCAGTACAGCAGGTTACCGTGTTGGCTTGCAGCATGTTCTTCACTGGCATCGGTTGCATAATGATGAGCGAAAAAATGTAGAATTATCGGTAACAAACTGGCTCAAATGCACGCAAAACACCCAAATTTGCATGCAAAAACTCGATTGATGTGCAACCACCTTGCAGCGGCAAGCGCGAATGCTGAATAACTTGCTCCCAAATTCAATGAAAGTGGCTCAACAATACTCTATATCCAGATAAACAACAGCAAAGTCGCACAAACAGCTGGCTAAACTGCTCAAAACTACCCGAAATTCACAGTTACCATGCTTGAGCTGAATGTCCGTTTTCTCTTCTTTTTTGCGTATCTGTCAGATATGCAGTGCAGATGATGGCAGCTACAGCTATGTATGCGTGCATGCATGCATGTATGCATATATGTCTGAATATATGTGCCGATCCTGCTATATTCCATGAAACGGGATGAAACTGACTAGATGAAATGGATAACAAGAGAACATGCCAAAGTAGACAGGATAGCCTGCCCTTGGCTGATAAAAAATTTTGTTGACAAAGACGCCGAGTTTCTATTTGTACCTGCTCACAAAGTGATCGAGGTAGCCAGAGAGCATGGTGCCATACCGTTTGATGTTCCAAATGCAGAGCTGGGGCACCATGGCGAGGAATGCTCATTTGATGCGATTTTGAAAAAGTATAATCTTGCAAAAGACCCTGCGCTGGTCGAGCTGGCCAGAATAGTCAGGGGCGCGGATACCCAGAACAGATCGTTGACTCCACAGTCAGAAGGTCTGGTCGCCATTGCAGCTGGCTTTAGCCTGATTTCAAAAGACGATTATGACAATATGCAAAAGCAATTCCATGTTTATGACGCACTGTATGCCTTTTGTAAATCAGACAGAGATTCGAAGTTGGGGTTGACGTCAAGCAGACATTAATTAAATAACTAACTAACCGGCCCTGTCGACCAGTCGGTCAATCAGACAGTCCCGACAGGTAGGCCAGCGAGTTAATTGCTGTTCTTGTTGCCTAATTTTCATCAGGTGCATCAGCTTGGGTAAGCGACTCCTTTTGTCTCTGGCTGGAGGTCAATCCCAAGCTGGCTGGCTATTGTCCTGCCTTCTGGCGCAAAAGAAAGAGCTGACCTGAGGTCGGCTATTCTTACAACATGCTCTCTTCTATTTCCGCCTTCAAGCTCTTGCCGCAATATCAATTCTCCAGCAATGCTTTTCTGTTTTAATTTAGATACAATCGGCGAAAACCCGCCTGCTATCGACTCCAAAAAAAGAACAACAAGCACAGGGTCAAAAGTCAGAAGGTTCTCCTTTTCCTTTTCTCTGAGGTCTATTGCATGCTTGTCGTCGACCTTGACAGAGACGAGCTTGCTGCGCGGCGTTGTGACCCGCGGGTCTGACAGCAGGCTCATCCTGTCAGCCAGCACCCTGCCAAATAGCAGGATTTTGCTCGTATCTGTGGCATCCAGGATTTCCCTGTGCTGGAGGACATTTGATTCTTCGATAGCATTTCCATCACCATCTCTTGTAAAGTAATCAATTCTGGGCAGGCTTTGAGCAGAGCTGGCTTGCTGCGCCTTGGCAGGGTCTACATACAGCCCATCAAGGCTGTAGGCAATTCTTATCATGTCATAATCAGGCTTTGAAGGGTCGGCAGCCACAATGGTTGTAAGGGTAGAATTTTCCTGCAGCGTGACAGAGACTAGGTAGTAACTATCTATATCGACAAAATCAGGCTCTTTCCCGGTAACTTTTCTTGATAGCTTGAATGGCCTTTTTAGCTTCTCTGAAATTGGCACCTTAAATCCCACCGGCACCACCATGTCTTTTAGCCCAAGGTCGGAGACTTTTCTTTTATGGTTCCAAAACTCAAGTTCTGTGCTGTCGATATGAAATGAATATGACAGTAAAGCAGGGGCGGCACTGCCTGTCGGCCCCTTTTCACCCAGAGATATAGTGGTTGACCTGCTGACTCTGTATTTCTTTGAAGCTGCATCAATCGATGCATCTATTGTCGTTAGCATTCTTGATGTCAGGGTATAGGGCAGGTCATAATAGTCCCTTAGCAGCCACTGCTGCAGATAACCCACTGCGGCTTCGCTCAGCTGCGTCATTCTTGACTGGAGGTAATCTCTGTATCTGTTATATTCTGAAATGAATCTTGCTTCGGTATCATCAAGCTGCTTGGAGAGGGCGGTTTTTGAATTGTAAAAAAGGTCTGATCCTTCTGCGCGACCGCCGGTTCTCAGTATTTCATTAAATTTGTCATTGTAGGCATCCATCGCATCTAAAACATTTGCCCTGAACTGCCTTAACTTTGAGTTCAAGTCATTATAGAGTATATCAGCACCGGTCAGGGCCGATGACACTGCCCCGGCTTCATTTTTTATCCTCAATATTTGCTCTGATATCGATACAAGGTCCTTGAGCATTTCCAAAAAGTTCTTGTTTTCATCAAACGGCGTGTAGTCGGCATAAAGAAACCGTCCTGCTCCAGCAGCGTTGTCTACTGCATTCATTCCAACATATAGTATGCACACCAAGAATTTAAGATGGACAGCCAGCAGAAAGGAGTGAGTACATAGTTGTCTGATTCAGTTGCAGCTGATCTACTACTAATCTGATCGTCAGTTTACCTGTCTACCTGGCTGCTTTGAGCTTGGGCACCAGCCTGCTTACGATTCTTTCTTTTTGCTTGCAGTGTAGTAGTCCAACCAACCTGCACAAGACATGGATTGATAGAAGATGGGCTTTTACCTAGCCAGCAAGTTACCCCATTCGATTCGATACGATATGAGCGGCCTGTCCGTCGGCTTTTGATTATATGAAAGGCAGCATTCAAAAAAAATAGCCATCCATTGATATTCATATTCCAGATACAATTAATTGCACCGCTGATATGCTACTCGGAGATTGCGACGATCAACACTCCAGCAAAGGTCACGACAAGCCCTATGATCAGCAGTGGATAGGATATTGATAGAAAAAATACCGAGTACAGGGTCACTCCGACAAGTTCGAGGTTAGAAATTATATTTGAGAGGTTTAGAAATTTTGCCTTCGCGTCCCTTAGCAGCCTGTAACTGAACTGCTCGCTATAGTATGCCAGCACTATCATTACAGCTATTACCAGCGATAGCCCTACGCCGCTAAATTTGACAAGACCAAATGACGAGTAGGCGTTGGTGGCAAGGCCATAGATCACTGTAGTGCCAAGTATCATTCCAACAACTATTGGTCCTGCAACCGGGATCTGCATCTTTCCGTAAGCATAGTAAAAAGAAGAGTAGAACCCTATAGCATACAGAACGAGCAGAGCTATTGAAAGCAGCAGAACCCCAGCAATCGAACCGGAAGTATTTGACTGGATGAGGGCTGAGCTTTGCAGTACAAATCCTGCAACGACCAGTATGCTGCCAAGCAGATACTTTCGCTTGAGCTGCTCTTGCTTTATCCTGTTTATGAGCAGGGCCAGCACTACGATGTAACCGAATTGAAATGACGAGACGAGGGGATAGTTCTGGTTTCCAATCAGGCTAAAGTATATGATTGTCCCGATGCCAAAGCAAATACCCGAAATTACAGGATATTTTACCAGCCTGCGGTCTTCAGAGGTTATTTTCCTGCCCAGCAAAAAGATGTAAATTATGGATATCATTGTGCTAATTAGGGCCACAGCGATCTCGATTATGGTAAGATACAAGATGGCAGTATGGCTGTTAATCGACACTACAATGTCTGAAAGTATTGACCAAAAAGTCCATGCAATAGCGGTAATGAAGGCAAGTCCAAGTCCCTTGCCTATATCTGGCATAGCAATATACCTTTCTCTAGGCATTTAATGATGATATAGACAGCAGGTGAATGAAGTGAAAAAAAAAAGTCGTATAGTTGTCAATATGATGAAGTCAGGCTTCTCAAGCAACCCCATGAGAGCAACTACCAATCTTGCTTTTAGCAATTGGGAGAAGAAGCTTGTATTTTTGACAGTCTTGTCAGGCTTGAATTCGGATTTATCCCAATACAGCAGTTGCTTCCTATGCTTCAGACACTTTTGTGGTAGGATAATGATCTCTTATCTCGGTTGAAAAATACACCCCTCTTGATGGAGAGGCTAGAAATTCCGTATAGACATACTCTGGCACTCCTTTGTATTGATATACGCCACCAGAAACAAATTCAACCTCCAGAGTTTTTGTCTCTTTATCATATCCTGCAGAACGTATGCTGCTTGAAGATATATGCTGTCTTCTCATATCCATATTAACACTTTTTGCCTTTTGTATGTTGTATAGAGTGAGTGAGTTGTAGATGCAGATGTTTGTTTGCTTGTTTGCTCGGTCTATGTCTTGGCGGGCGATTATACTGAAACTGGTATGCAATTGAAGAAAAAATTCGATAGTTCAACAGTAGTGAGCTCGAATATGCTATACTTTGTTATCAAAACGGTCCCAGTCGGATTAACTAAAGATTTGCAGTTAATTTTGGATTCTAGATTAGATGCCACATCAGGCACTCTCATGCATCTGAATGGCCTCTAAGTTAAATATCTACAAAGGTATTGCAGCTATCGCAGTTGGACCAAGTCAGCATTGGAGATTACCTTATTCAACAGATCTACGAAAAAGGTGTACGTCATGTCTTTGGAGTACCTGGAGATTATGTGCTAAAGTTCTATAATATGTTGACTGCATCCAAGCTCATTGTTGTAAATACATGCGATGAGCAAGGTGCTGGTTTTGCTGCCGATGCATATGCTCGCCTTAACGGGCTGGGAGTCGTATGTGTCACTTATGGGGTTGGAGGATTAAAGGTAATAAACACTACCGCTCAGGCTTATGCAGAAAAGTCCCCTGTCATAGTTATAAGCGGTTCACCAGGGATAAACGAACGGACAAAGAACCCGTTGCTTCATCATAAAGTTAAGGAATTTGATACTCAAAAGAAAGTCTTTGACGAGATTACCGTTGCTTCTACTGTGCTGGACAAACCAGAGGACGCGAAAAACGAAATCGATAATGCCATCTCCCTTGCGATACGATACAAGCGCCCTGCCTATATCGAGTTACCAAGAGACATAATTTCCAAACCAATAACAAATCGTCATAACAACAACTACAACAGCTATACAGCAGAATCCCTTTCAGAATCATCGCAAAAAAGCGATCGTTTGGCCCTCAGGGAGGCAGTAAACGAAGCAGTATCAATGATAAATTCGGCCCTTATGCCTGTAATAATTGCCGGAGTGGAGATCCAGCGATTCGGGCTCAAGAAACAGTTGATTCAATTTATCGACAAATCTGGCATTCCCGCTGCAACTACTATCCTGAGCAAATCTGTCATAGACAGTCTTCATCCACTTTACATCGGTGTTTATGCGGGAGCCATAGGGCAAGGCTCTGTCAGAGAATATGTTGAAACAAGCGACTGCATTATAATGCTGGGTGCCATGATGACAGATATTGATCTCGGAATTTTTACTGCAAAAATCGATTCCAAGAAAACAATAAATGTTTCAACAGATGGGATCTCTATCAGCTATCACCACTACAGTGATATTCTTATACAGGATTTTATTCAGGCTCTAACTCATGCAAAAGTACATCCGCGAAAATACAAAAGAAAGAGTATCCCCCATTTTCGTCCCCGGATTGCTTACCCCTCCAATAGCGCAAAAAAAATTACCATCAAATACGTGTTTGAACGACTGAACTCATTTCTGACACCAAACATGCTTGTTATCACAGATGTTGGTGATGCATTGTTTGCCGGGACAGATCTCTTGCTTACAGGAAACAACGAATTTCTATCTCCAGCATACTATGCGTCACTGGGCTTCTCTATCCCGGCAAGCCTTGGAACAAAACTTGCCAAGCCAGACCTTCGCCCGATAGTAATCGTAGGCGATGGAGCTTTTCAAATGACAGGGATAGAGCTATCAACGGCCCTCAGGTTCCATATCAATCCAATAGTTATAGTTCTTAACAATTGTGGATACCTTACCGAGCGGTTGATGATTGATGGACCTTTTAACGACATCCAAAGATGGCAATATAGTAATATCCCAAAGCTGATTGGTGGAGGCAGAGGCTGTGTTGTAGAGACAGAAGAACAGTTTGATAACGCCATAAAAGCTGCCACAAGTTACGTTGAAGAATTTTCAATACTAGATGTTAGGCTAGACCCTTTTGATAAGTCACCTGCACTGCACCGACTCACCAGGGGATTAGCTGGGAGGTTAAAGTAATGAACCAAGTGACCATCAGTCTGCTGGCCATCAAAGTTGCTCAAACGACCTAAATGTCCCGGGTCGGATTAACTATAAATTTGTAGTTGATTTGGTTTAGGAGTCAATAGAAAGGGAAGCATTTGGACATTAACTGATCTGATCTGAAGCCAAGAATAGCAACAAATCCGTAGTGGGCCGGGTCGGATTCGAACCAACGACCCCCGCCATGTCAAGGCGGTATCTTAACCAGGCTAGACCACCGGCCCGTTACCTGATTTGATTCCATACCTAGGATGCCCAAATATATATTTGCGCAGGATTTTGCAAAAAGAGTTTGGTTTGGTTTTCTAACATCAACCAAAACGACAGTTGCAATTGACTTGGCTATCAAATGCGGAGAGGAGATTGTACAGACAGTTTTTAGACTCATGTTCAAAATCTATTTTTCACAACCTGCAGACCTACTGTTTGACCAGAGCCAGATTGCATAACCATTATAGCAATTATCAGGCAATATGATATGGGAGCAGAGCACGGGAAGGATGCATGCTGCGGCAGGCATTCTACAGACCATTTTCGCCAAAAATAGTCTCTCTCGCTCTGCTCCTTTACCTTCAACTGAAGGTTAAAGTCAGCAAAATCTTTCGGACCTTTTATAAAACTTGCCAGAATTCTGCACAGCGGCGAAAATGATCTGTAGAAGCTTGTCAGCAAGACAACAAAGGGAAGCAGGCAAAGCTGTGCTGGGAATTATTTCTGGCACCATTGCAATGATTCTAGCAGGGTGCACAACCATCGGAGCATTTGCCGATCCGGCGTATCCGTCAATGATTCTATACTACGGGCCGGCTGACCAGGCAACCCTAACCAAGATTGCATCGGTACATCCAACCATGGCAATTCTTGACATAAATAGCGACGGGATCACTACGGCTGGAATAAACCAGCTTCATAGCGCAGGAACCAAGGTCATCGGGTACATGAGTGTAGGATACGAAGGTGTACCCATTTCGACTGCAATCTCTGAAGCCAACAAGATAGCAGGAATTGCAGATGGAGTTTTTGTGGATAACTCTAACCCGTCCAGCGACAGTTACCAATCACAGCTCTATTCTGATCTCAAAGGGCAAGGAAAGACTGTCATATGCAATCCAGGCATGGTTTATGTTGATAGGAGCCTCATGTCAGTCTGCGACATCCTATCCTTTGAACATGAGTGGAGCCAGGCGGGACAGATCCCGTGGCTCAAACAGTATCCCCCTGACAGATACATGGGATTGAGCAGCGATGCAGGAAGTGGAGTGGGAGATCCGAATCAAAACTTGGCATTGGCGCATAGCATTGGAATTGCATACCAGTACAGCACTCCAGCATTTACCGTTCTGCCTGACTGGGTGGGGATTTACAGTTCAGGCGCAACAGGTTCCGTTTCTGTTCCTGTTCCTGCGGCTGCGAACACTGGTACACCTGTGGCCGCGTCAGCATCAACAGCTGTAACCCCTACTCCTTCACCCACTTCAACAGCCACAGGCCAGGCCTCCACTGGATCTACAGTATCAGTCAGCACAGTCAATACAGCAGGCGCAGAGGTGACCGGCTTTTATATCGCGCTGGGTCAGAACGGCCAGCAGATACAGTCAGCGTATTCACCGGCGCAGTTTACTGTCAACAGCAGCCAGACATACCAAGTTACAGCAGAAGACTATGGCGGTTATGTCTTTGACCACTGGTCTGACGGTACAACAAGCAGGGTTCACTTGGTGACGGCCGGGCCCGGGGCATCGACCCTGACCGCGGTATACAGAGGCAGCTAAATAAGACCAAATCCGAACCTAATGCGGGTCAAACATGCACTTGCTACAGAGCAATAAGAAGCGAGAACCAGCCGGCAGACAGGAATTGAGCAGATAGCTAACAGAAAATGAATAAAGAAATACAGGCATGTAGCAACAGTAAAGCATGGTCAGCAGTGAGGGCAACAACGACAGAGAGAGCAGAAGTGCACTAGGCAATTCCCTATTTACTGACTGCGAAAAGGACGGCCTGTACAGAGCAATTTTTTCACGGCGCGATGTCAGGTCGCATTTCGCAGCTGGCAGGGACATACCTAGCGATGTTCTGGCAAAGATCCTAAATGCTGCGCACCACGCCCCCTCTGTCGGCTTTTCTCAGCCCTGGAACTTTATCATGATAAGAGACAGAGAAACCAGGCGAAAAGTCAAAGAATCTTTCCTCAAGGAAAGGCAAAGATCTATTTCTATGCTCGACGGAGATAGGCCAAGACAGGAAAAGTATGCTTCCCTAAAGCTTGAGGGAATAATGGAGTCAGCTCTCAACATATGCATTACCTACGATCATACAAGGTTCGGCCCATTTGTCCTTGGCAGGACAGCCATTGCTGAAACAGGCGTTTATAGCGTATGCTGTGCAATACAGAACCTCTGGCTTGCTGCCAGAGCAGAAGGGATAGGTGTGGGATGGGTAAGCATCCTTGCAAACGAAGACCTCAACAAGATACTGCATATACCCGAGCACATAAGGCCCGTGGCCTACCTGTGCCTTGGGTATGTGCATGAATTTGCAGAAAAGCCTGACTTGGAGAAGGCAGGATGGCTTCCAAGAATGAGCCTTGACGAAGTAATATATTTTGAGGAATGGGGAAGGAGCAGAGCGGATTCTTGGAAAGAGTTTTGTAATTCCGTCAGGGAGATTCGAGATCAAGGACCAAAGGAAAACAGAAGGTCAGGTTAGGTTAGGGTTCCTACGATATAATGGGCAAGTAAGTCAGGTGTATAACTGCAGAAATAACACAGTGATTTGCAGTAGTGTGACTGTTGCCAAGTCAAGAGCTGGAAGCAGCCCATGCTGCCGGCCTCGGCACAACACGTTTGGCATTCTGGTTGAAACCAGTATTATTATATGGTCCGAGCTGTCGATAGGATGTACTGGCAGGCAGATTCAATACAGGCTTGGCTCGTACTGACAAAGGTCTTTACAATACAGTTTGCTATTATCTGAATTTTACATCTGGCGAGGCGATAAATTAAAAGTGAGCAGGCAAGCTGTGCTGTGGAGCAAAGACGGAGCAAAAGAAGGGGGCAGATAGTGAGCAAGGCCAAGGAGAGAGACAGGAGTGGCGAAAAGTCGTTCAGCCTCTACTATAATGACCTTGCAAGGTGGCTTTTCATCACCCTTGCCTTTGCCGGCCTGCTATCCACAGGGTGGTTTGGAATCCCCCTTATTCCAAAGTACCTGCTCTACCATAGCATCGACCTTCCAAGTGCGCTATTTACCCTGTTCAGCGCACTTGGAACAATATGGGGCGTGATGGCCTACCGCGAATTTACAAAATCAGCTAACACGGTGCTTGAGGCAAGGTACCTAGCGCGCAAGCTTGATCCGTCCATTGGCGATTATGAATACCGCTCGTACAACCCCATGACAAAGCTGTACGAGAACGGATTTGTTCCGATTGGGCCAACCGACTTTTGGGACAGGGAAACACAGACACCTATTTGGATGGACAAGGGAAAGTATTGGCATATCCTGCTCAGGCTGCAACAAAACGCAAAAAATGAAGTGCTTGTAAAGGTGGTCAGAGACCGCGACCTTCCTCTTCATACAGGCCGCAGGAACATTGCTACCACATCCAGGGAAAGGATATTTGTAGAAGGCACAAGGAAACAGGGGCCCTATACGTACATAGTCAAGATCCCCCAGTGGCTTGTAATGAATACAGAAAGGGCAAGATTTGTAGATACGAAGGAGAGGATGAACATAGATGACACCGAGCTGAGCGCTGCCATCTCTGACCTCAATGCAAAAATGGTTTCAGCTGCTGACGAAGTTATCGAGCGGGAAAGTCCGAGGATCCGTTTTCACTTAAAGTCAGCCGCATTTTGGATCTACCTCAACAAAAGCCTGCCGCTGAGGCTGATATACAGAGAAGCTATAAAGCATATCCCGGGAGTAAAGGAGGATATCATAGGTTATACAAGTGCAAACCTGGCAATCGTCCGGGACGACGAACTTGCTTCAAGCATAATTGAAATAGCATTGCAGAGGGGACTCCCTCAGGAAAGAATAGAAAATCTGCAGCTTTTGATGAAATTCCTGAAAAATGAATATACAAAGCAGGGCATAGGTGAAGGGGCAAGCGAATACCACAGCTTCCATCATTCGTTGGAAGTCTCTTACATGGCTCTTCACATGCTTCCAAGAGAATTTCGCAGCTTTACATTTGGTCCCAAGGATTACGAGATAATACTGGTTGCAGGGTTATTGCATGACTATGATCCGTATCAGAATCTGGCCTTGCAGTCCGGTAGTGATAAAGCAGCAACCGATGACAGAGGAGTAAAGGTCGTCGGCAAGAATGAAGAAAGTGGTCAGGTGGAAAAGGGAGGAGATGGAGAAGGAGAAGGAAAGGGGTCAAAAAATCCAGCCGCTACAAAAGTCAAAAGGCCCGTACAAAAAGGCCCAAATGTTATCCGGACTGTTGATGAGATACGCAGGACCAGAATTCTTGACGCCTATTTTACCATGACCAAGGATGAATTTCAAAACTATTTTCGGTATTTTAGGTCGGTTTTGCTTCCCCCGGAAGAATTTGCAACTACCCATCCAGAATACGTCAAGCAAGAATGGAGCCCCACTGAGAGCCTTATTGTAGAAGCGCTTGTATGGAGAACTGATTTTCCTTTTTTTAAACAAAAGATTGCCCAGGAAAGGTTTGCACGCCTTCTGCTCCAGCTGACTTCACTTGGCTACGACTCTGACAAGCTCAAGCTGCTGGCTGAAGTTCTATGGCTGTCTGATCTGGCTGTGACTTACATGGGGTCTGACCCGATAAGGGCGTGGAACAGGGTTAACAACCTGTATGACGAGCTGTACCTGCCAAAGCTTGAGGCAGTATCCAGAACTGATGCATTCTTTACAGATTTTGCAGAACCCAACCCTCAGCTATCTGTGCCAGAGCTTTTCAAAGAGCTGATAAATTCAAAGCAATTCCCCGAAGTATTCAGGGCAAGGTGGGCAGTTGTGTACCAGTTCTTCCATGAAGGAAATCCGGCAACCCAGATCAACAAGACAATAACCAAAGCAAGGAAATTGTATTCTAAAGTCAACCTTGAAATAGGTATGCGCAGGGGAGAGCTTTTGCAGAGAATTGCAGCAGACAACTGGTCTGAGTACTTTATAGGTATTGGTAAAGATCAAAGTGAGATCCTGAAGGCAAAGTCAAACTTTGCCAAGCTGGCGCCTCAGAACGCGTCCGCCTTTTGGGGAGATTTTGAAAAGCTGTTGCCAAACATCATGGACGGATCAATTGATAATTTTTTGATGGTTGTCCCGATGCAGTACAGTCCATCGACAGATGAAGAAAAGACGAAATTTCAGTCCCTGTTTGTATTAATGCAGAAAAAGCTTGCCAAGGAAGGAGCCCTGCATCTATTGACAGACATGAAAAAAGATGCTCCTGAACTTGATGCGCTTGTAGCTATTGCACTTGCGGCTGGTTTTGAACAATCCCGTGAGACTAAAAAGGTGTACTTTCCCAGAGACTGGAAGGACCAGGATTTTAGTTCATGGAACAGGCCAGAGATGCTAGTCTTCAGGCCTAGAGGTTCGAAATTAAAGTAAAGGTGGACCTTGGTTTGATGAAAGAATGAGGTTATTTGCAAATCTTTTCATATCCCTTGGAGGATAGCGTTGATGGGAAGGAGGAAGTAGAATAATAATGAGTGCAAAGCATGATGACAAGGAGTCAGGGTATCACCACCTTACCGGTGCTGCATGGGCAATTCTTGCTATGGGCATATCTCTTGCGATAATCGTGCTTCTCTGGATATGGTTTGGTCATGTAGGTCCGGCAAATGCGACCAGCGTTCTGGAACAGCAGCAAAATTCATTAAGACAACAGTATGGTCTGCCTCCCGCGCCAATTATAAGCCCGCAGGAAGCTACAATTCCTCCTTCTCTGAGAAATGTCACCGGCACCAATAGCACTGGACAGAATGCTACTTCCGGCTAACTGTTTGAGAAGCAAAGGTTGAACTTGGCCATAGCTTCAGATCATACTGTCTACTCTGAATTGACCGTTTCTCTTGGCAATGCTCAGATGAGTTTGCTGCTTTTGGGCTCGAGACCATTTTGCTCCAGATAGTCTGGTTTTTCGTCAACCTTTCTGATAATGTCTTCGACTTTTATGTTGCAAACTTTTTCTATTTCTTTATCGAACCACGCTTCAACTTCTTCTGGACTAGTTCTGACTTTGGTTCTCATCTCTCGGAGCTCGCAAGCACGTTTCTCGGCCATCCCTCCGAGCATGGGTGCGTAAGCAGCTGCAGCATTTTCAAGCATTTTTTCCATAAATTTTTCAAGCATAGCCAAAACACCCTTTCTGATTAATTGTTGCGGAATACAAGGCAATACTTGATGATGGTGAAAGTTGCCTGATAAACCCCAAAGTCGTATTAAATTAATCACCATCAGATATAAACAGATTTAAGGATTCTTCTTTGCTTGCATGCTTCTTTCCAGAATGCACAAATATTCTGGCAGCCATCGCCATTGATAAGACAAGATGCAATTCGTCCGAGGTACAGTAACTAGCTCTAAAGTTCTAATAGAGTATCCATCCATATAATCACAAAGATACCCCTGTTCTGGACTTGTTATACTGGCAGTTTATACCATGAATACTTAAATTGGCGCATAAAAGGTGAATCCTTGCGGGCTCGTGGCGCAGACTGTCTTTCCATGAAAGGACAGGCGTATAATGGACAGCGCGGACGCCTCCTAAGCGTCAGGTCGAGGGTTCAAATCCCTCCGAGCCCGCTAAATTATAGATTTTGTTAGATGAGTATAGATTGCTTGTAAAAGGAATTCGCGTTTAGACGATATTAGCACATCTATCTTGTTTATTTCTCTGTTCCGACCTCTTTGTGTCCACCTATTCGTATCAGATGAATAACCCTATTTTTGTGGTCAGGCAGGTATGAAAAGCGATAATAATCACTCAGACGAGCCATCCAAACCAAGCCGTACCTAGTTCTTTCCCACTTGTCACTACGATCTATGGGGTTCTCAGAATGTACCATATTGTCAATTCTTTCCAAATACCTTTGCTTAATCTGCCGTGGAAGATTACTTACTGCGGTCGAGAACTTTTTGGGTTCATTAACTTTCCAGTAGACAGGCTTATGCTGATTCATTTATCATGGCTCTGAGCTTTTGGATGTATTCCTCGCCATCATAGGTAGTTACTTCAGCCTTTCCAGCCATTATTTCTTCAAGAGCTGCTTTATCTTCATTTGAAAGCCTCTCGTTAGAAGCTTGTCTGATGGGTTTGCGTTTGGAAGGTTTCGATGTTGCACGCTTGCTTATCCGCTTGAAAGGCATTCGATGGGCCGGCGTCCTAGTAGCCATAATGATTCTAAAATACGGTGGTATCATGTACTATATTAAAAATACTGTGGAAAACTCGCGTAGTGTTTGGCTTGCACGGGCAAATGAGTTATTATCACAGCTTTAGTACTATTTCCCTAACAAGCAGAAATCTCATTTGGAACAGTATGCCAGAATCTTTACTATAAGAACCCTATTTTTCTCGATGTAACTCGAACCTACTACCATATAGTTACTTTCAAGCAGGTTTCACCAAATATTGTGGTTTTGCTTTGGAATGCAAGCGCAAGCGAGAACGAACTTGAGCAGCCGAGTATCATTACCATATCTAAGTAGCATTTTCAGCCACAATCTAGATAACCTTTGGTTCGGCTCCTCTAATAAGGTAGCAACCATCCATGTAGTAATAAGGATTTTCAGAATTCAAATGTTCTTTTCTAATCTAATGAGCATTTCAATGATATCTTGAACGTTTTTGTCCTCGAGCTCCTTTGGATTTTTGACAATATGAAATAATGAATGCGTCTTATCGTTGGCATCATCTTTAAATTGGTCAGCTTGACTGAGAACTCTTTCTAATAATTTTTGGTCAACTCCAAAGTCACTTGTCTTCTTCAGATTCGATATTATTTCCGAAAAGTCCTTTATTCTTCGCCTTGAAGTGTCGAAATAGATCTCAACATTTGCTTGGGAATTTTGCGGATACTTCTTTCTAATTATGTTGATAAGCATATTTTCAATGATTTTTCTGCAAAGAATAAATGCAGCAGTATAGCAATGATAGGTATAGCAACGATTAACCTCATCGATATGAGCTTGAATGAAAGAATCAGTGGACTTGAATGTAACGAGTAGTTTTAGCTGTTTTCCCTTATACTTTCCTCTGGATTTCTGGATAAGTTTGATAGGTTTTTCCACTTCAAAATTAGGAAGTTTGCTGCGTTCGTCATCAGTGAGTTTCGAAATTACTGAAGTTTTATGCTTGTGTGCATAGATTTGAGCAACTGTGTTTATGGGTAGGCCTCCAAAATCCCTTCTTAGTAATGAGATATCTTTTCTTATGGTATTCTCTGACCTTTTGAGCTTTTTCCTAAGTATTTTCAAAATTTCAGGATTTAGCATCTTTCTTTCCTGTGTTACTCTTTCCAGCTTTTAGTTTGCGCGCTGGAAACATTCTACTAAAATTACCTTTATCCATTTCAAGGGTTTTTGCAATATCTCCTGCGGAGATGCCAGCATTGAGCAATTGTAGAACTAACAATTTCTTTATACTCTGCAACTCCTTGAACTCTTTATCGTTCATTGATTCTTTCTCTTGCCTCCATTCTCACCTTTTCTTAGTCGTGACATCAGTTTACCTGCATCGAAAGATTTGCCGAAATTGCGTTCACCTAATCCTAATACTTCTTCAATTTCGCTAGCTTTGATTCCACTTGCCAAGAGATGGAGGACTAATAATTTCTTGATTGCTTGTAATTCCTTAAGTTCTGTATTATTCATTTCTTTTTCATCCTCTTTGCATTGGTACGTATGGCAGCGACATTCTTACGTGCATAACCAATTATATTTCCGATTTCAGTATCGGTGAGTCCGATATCATGTAGCATCAGCACTTGCTCAACTTGGGTAATTTTCTTATCTTGTTCTTGTGACCTCTGCTCTTCCATCAATAGTCTAATGATCGCATCAAGACGCCTAGTTATGCCGCTAGTATCCAAGCTTTTGGAACTTTCTTTGGACATCTTCTAGTAAATTATTCTAACTTAAGGCATCTCTTTAAATTTATCGCAATAGTAATTTCTAATACTTGACGTAAATGACTGCGAGTCAGTTGCAATCCGAACTCTTAAGCAAGGTTCAAAAGGATTTCCTTGCGGATACCTCCGAGCCCGCTATTTTGCAATATAATGCACATTTTCGCAAATCACGTAAACATCCCCTGAGGGTCATCTGACATGTACGTTCGCAGATCAAATATTAACCACAGGAGGTATGTAAGCAGTATCGGTAACAGTCTTTCAATTAAAGATGATAAAGCAAAGATCTACTCTTCTTGGGTTTCTGTCCTTCTGGTGCACGCCTTGTTAGGGCTAGCTTGGTTTGTTAACATTTGGGTACGAGTGACCATGTGAGAACCAACCATCATTTGTACTATAAAGTGTATGTACAGCAAAACGTATATACGCTAAAGCATGCATTCACTTGTTTGACCATCAGGCTAGAAGAAATCTTTGCAAGAAAAGGCTTGATTACAATAGCTAGAGAACTGTCCTCACAAGGACCAGATAGGCAGTACAGTATACGTAAACTTGCTTTTCGTACAGGAATGTCAGTAAGCGAGGCATCAGCCGTAGTAAAGAAGATGGCACAGCTAGGAATTATTAAATCGAAGCCTAAGGGAAGAGCCTTCATGATATCATTGAATTATGACAATGATATCTGGCAAAAGATCCTCAAACCTATTCTTGAGGCTGAAGCCACAGTAACAAAGAAGACAAATATGAAAGCAAAAGATCAGGAACCATTTTCTTCTTTTACTTCTTTTTCTGCAAAGCCAGAAGGAAGGTCTGCAGGCTATGAAGCAGTCAGAGACTGGCTCAAGCATCGTTTAGAACAAGAAAAAGACAAAATCCTTTGTGCAGTACTTTACGGAGATCTGACCGGCCGGGCCAATGTTAACTTGCACATAATTTTCAGAGGTACAGAAGATTTAGCAATTATTGAAAGGATAGAAGAAGAGCTCAATTCTAGATTTATTTTACAAATGGACATAACGACAGGACCTGCTTCACAGCTTGAACAAGAAATCAGACAGATGGAGCTGAAAATAAAATATGTCAATATCGAACCCCTGATTGGGGCGGATATATTCTCTTCATATAGCGAAAGGCAATAGAGATATTATAGATAGATTAGACAATCCAAGGCTTATAATTCATTTTTCCGCCTCAATTGCTATAGATAGATTGAACATCACAGCTGCATCACTTTATGCTCTCTTCTACTCCTGCTTCCTTTTTTATTTTATTTATTCAATTGAAACCCTTGAACCTTCAGCCGTCATGGCAAACCGGTAAACTCGATCAACCTCTGAATCTTCAAAAATATCGGAATCATGAGTAATTATTACCAGCTGTGAAAGTGGTCCCGCACCTTCCCTAAATGCTTCTGAGATAATCTTGACAAGCGCCTTTCTTCTCTCTTCATCCAAGTGCGTAGTAGGTTCGTCCAGTATGATAAAGTCAAGCCGGCTTGAGCCCATCATGTATGCTATTCCTAGCCTCAGAGCAAGCGCAACTGCAACCTTTTCTCCTCCACTTAAAGAATCCATGTCTATTTCGCCATGCCTGCCATAACAACTCACCTGAACTTCCTTGGTCTCTTCAGCTAGCTCTATCCTTGAAATTCCAATATTGAACATGGCGATATACTCCGATGCCTTCGAGGATACCACTTTGAGAGCCCAAGATCTGAGGCTTTTCCCTACATGACCGTCTCTATTGAAAACAACAGAGCGCACATTTTCAAGAAGACCAATAAACTCTGAAGCTTCTTGCAGCTGCTTGAGCACCTGCTTGGCTTGACCGAGCTGGTCCTTTGCGTCTGCCTTTGTTTTCTGATGAATTCCTATGTCTCTGTTCAGGTCAAGAAGTTTCCGGGAAATATCATCTCTTTCCAGCTTGGCATCTGTGTACTGCTTATGATTAAAGCCTTTAACCTTCTCCCTCAAGACTGCTATTTCTGTGGCAAGGGACTTTGAGGTGGCATCTATTACCAGCTGGGATGGGTCTTCTCCCACCTTTACGATCTGCAATGGAAGCTTTGCCAAGTCTTTTTTCTTGCCCTCTAGATCAAGCTTGACTTTGAGCAGATCTTCATCGGATCCTATTCCACTGTTTTGCAGAAACTTTTCCGCAGCTGCAATTTGCTTAGTTTGCTCAACCAAAAGCTGCTCTTCTTTTTTCAGGTCAAGTCTTTCGTGTTGTAATTTCTTTTTCTGCTCTTCTTTCAGGTCAAGTTCTTTTCTGATGTGTACAATATCAAACATCTTGTTTACTTTTGTTACAGGGGAGCTGCATACAGGACAGCGTCCGTCGGTTATCTGTAGCCGGCCAGCACATTCGATAAACCCCTTTAGCTTGCCAATTGATCCTTCATTTTCTACCATTTGCAACTGGTTGTCTTCAAGCTCTGCCCTGACCATCTGCAAGCGCATATTAGCTTCCGACTTGTTTTTGACAATCTCAAGCGATCTGTGCGCCTCTGCCATTAACCTCTCAAGCCCTACTAGTTCACGATCCATTCTATCCCGAACATCTATTACATGGCGAACAATCAAGTTTTCTGCTCTCTGAAGCTCTCCAGCCATATGGCTCAGCGGAGTCATTCTTTCAATTTCTTTATTCAGCGCGGCAAACTTTTCCTCCAGAACATTCCTCTGTCCGTCAAGCCTTTCAAGCACTGATTCTGACTCTATGAACTTTTGCTCACTTTTCTTTATCTCCTCTTCAACTCTGCGTATATCATCATCACTGTAGCCCGCAGTATCGTCGCGCAATCTCTCCCGGAATCCCTGAATCACCTCATGCATCGTCTGGTAGGCGCTGTCAAGTCGCTCGATTCCAATCAGGCTGTTCAAGAGTTCCTTGAACTCCTTGGGAGATGATTCGATTATTCTAACAAGCTCTCCCTGCTGTACAACAGCTGCCACGCAAAGCTTCTCGTAACTTAATCCAAGCACCTTTGCAACCTCGCTGCTTGTCTTTTCTCCACGTGAAAGTCCCCTTTCGCCTGAGGCAATCTTTCGATTAACTATTTTGCCTGAATCTGAAACAAGCTCAAATTGGGACATGATCGGACCGCTTGTATTCAGTGCACGTTTGACCTGATACTCTTTTGAGTTTAGCATAAAGTTCATCTGGACTGAAGCAAATCCAGTGCCCCTTCTTATCAGATTCTTGTTGGATCTTCGAGTATGCTTACCGTAAAGCGCAAATGTAAGGGCATCTATTATTGACGATTTCCCTGCACCATTATGGCCTACAAAAATTGTAATTCCCTTGCCAAACTCAAGCCTAGTATCTTTGTGTGAAATAAAGTCCTTTAGCTCAATATCTTTTATCATATAACTGCGACACCATCATAAAGCACCCTGCAGATTGCAAAGTGTGATCTGACCACTCTACAGATTACAATCTAGCCTAATTTATGGATGAGCGTCATCAAAATAACGCAGAGAAAGGAAATCCCCTATGCTGTATTTTTGAACCTTGCGCCTTTGTAAGCCTTCCATACAATATCAAGTACAGTGCTTGCATCCCCGTCAGCAGCAGGCTGGAGGATATCGCTCACAACAAATTTTGCCAGCTCATCTGATTTGAGAGCTTCATTTGCAAGGCGGTACAGCTCTTGTTCAATATCCACAGGTCTGCCATCATAGACTGTCAGCGGCTGGGTCTCTTCCACTGGCCGCCAGGTATAGTGAAGGCAATCATCATTTAATGCTACCAAACTATTAGCAATAACCTTTGAATCGATATTCTTGCCCTCTATCTTTAGGCTTATAACTGGCTTTTTGCCATACATTTTTGCTTTCTCGATAATCTTTGCAACTTCATTTGCAATATTTGCGTAATCTAGCGTTACAGAAAACTGCGGCCGCCTGCTTGCCAGTTTTATCCATTGGGTCGATGGCTCATCGCCTGATAGATCGGCAAGAATAAAGCCCTTGTCTACATCCTTTATTCCTTCACTTGGTGTCAGGTCGATCGAGCCAGGGTAGACCAGAGGTCCTTGTAGGTAGTTGAATTTTTTTTCAATATGATCATGGTAGTGTCCCAATGCGTAATAATCAAAGTTGTTCGGCAGATCCGATGAAGATATTTCACCAGCGAACTTGTTAAAATCTACCAGACCTTGGTGCAGTACCAGTATTTTTTTACATTCAGGCGAGGAGGAAGAGATAGATCTGGCCGTCTGTCCTGCAACATTGAGTTTTTCGATGAGTGCATCTAGGTTGCTTTTTCTTTCTTTATCAATTCCTATCACCATGCAATCGCCAACTACAAGTGCTTCATCAGGTCTGAGCCTTCTGGCCAACCCCAAGTTACTGAAGACAAGCGGAAGTGGGACATCGCGTATCCTGCTGATATCATGCTCTCCAAGCACAAATGCAACCGGAATTTCCTTTTCCTTTAACTTCTTCAGGCCATTTGCAAAAGTAGCTATAGCTTTTCCATTTGGCCTTGGAGTGTGAAATATGTCCCCTGCCAGTATAACAAGTTGTGCACCTTCCTTTACCGATATATCCAGAGCTTCCCTGAAATTTTCGTAAACGTCTTCCTCTCGCTCCTCTAGGTTAAACTGCGAATACCCTAGATGCAGGTCTGATAGATGTGAGATCAGCATCTTGTTTCTTGCTACGAATCACCGGTTTGGATGCAGGATAATAATATTACCCTGTGTTTGCATTCCTTTTTGCGACCTTGTTCTTCTTTTCTATACTATACATACCCCGGCGGTATGTACGACTCTGTTGATTCCTTGGATATTTCCTTAATCTTTGCAAGTTGCTTCCACTCTTCTGCTGCCATCTGGTCGCCCCCTATCTTGCGCTCTCTGACCTCATCTGCCCTCACAAATGCAGGAAGGTTGACCCATTGGCCGGCGAAGACCGCTTCCCCGGGATTGAGCGACGGAAGCTGGTCTATTAGCTCCTTACTCAACGCCTCGCTTGCCGCAGACACTTGCATCTGGTCATCCTGCTGGACTATGCGCATTACTGCTAACGATCCCATCTGGCTGAGTATGTTAGAGTCTATTCCCCTCGGCCTCTGGGATACTACCACAAGCCCTAGGCCAAATTTTCTTCCCTCTCTTGCAACCTTTGAAGCAAAATATTTTGTGTCTGTATCTTCATCTTTGGGGATAAAAGCATGTGCCTCCTCTATTACAACAAGCACAGGTGCTGGAAATCGGGGAGAGCTCACGCCTGTAGAAGAATTTGAGCCGGTCATTCTGCCGCCATCTTTCTTTTGCCTGGTGGCTTTCTTTCTATCGTCCAAAAGCTCCTCCAAGTAATATGACACTGTAATGTTTGCCTGTTTTTCTGTCAGCTCTACTAGGTTGACGATGTTTACTTTGCCATTCTTTACCAGCGCAAGCGGATCGGCAAGACCGGGGTCAAGTATATTGTTGAATTTTCTTTTTGCATCGTCTATTTTGTCCTTTACTTTTGCTGCAGCCTCCCGATAGGATTTTTCTCTATCGGCTATGGAATCTACTGCATTAGCAAGTGCAGTCCAGAATTCCTCACCCTTTCTCTGCTTTACATCAGTACCAAATGCTTCTCTCAGAACGTGCATCTGGTTTGTAGCTGTTTCCTTTATTTCGATAACATCAGCAAACTTGTCTGCTTGGAGCATTCTTGGATTTATCTTGGCGTTGACCAAGTTCATACTGCTTCCTATTTCCAGAGTAGAATAATCGTCATGGTAATCAAAGATAATCATGGTGCCATTTATCTTTGCAATCTCTTTAGCAAGCAGAGATACCAGGTTGCTTTTGCCCATCCCAGTCATTGCCAAAATTGCAAGATGTCTTGAAACAATTTTGTCTACATTGATCTTGGCATCGACCTGAGTGTTTCTTAGCAGAGTTCCTATCCTGATCCACTGAAGGCCAAGAGGCGAAAAAATTGTCTGCAGGTCTTCGGCAGTCGCTTCATATATGCTTGTACCCGGCTCTGGCGGAAGTGCGGGTATTATTGCTTTACATTTTTTCAGCTCGTCAAGATATCCAAGGATACGCACAAAGCCCTTGTAGCTTTTATCTCGACGGTTTTCCAGAGCCACCTGCTTGCTTTCAAATGCCTCTTCGTAATTGCAAATATTATCTCCAAGGGCATTGCTGCCGATAAACGAGCGTTCAACAAGTCCAAGGACATTTCCTTTCTCATAGGTCAGAATAACGTATTCGCCTATGCTCACCGGCCGGCGTGACTCAAAAGTCACCTTGGAAGGACTGGTTTCGCCAACTACTATGCCAAGCTCGTGCCTGCTGGGTTGATCTTTTTTGTCATTCATTTAAAACTTCCCTTGCCCCCGGCTCATTTTGTAGGCCATATATGCTTGCTAGCCTGTCTATATCTTCATTGCTTATCTTGCAGGTATCATGTGCCAACCTCAGGCAGTATGGATATCCGGCTACACTCCGGTAGCAGAGCATATCAAGCAGTTTTTTGATTTCTTGTTCGCTGGCATCCGAGATGATTGTCTGAACTTTGATTATTGGCGTATGCTCTTTTATTCTGGCATAAAATTCTACCACCACTATACTTCCAAAATTTCCAGATTGCAGGTTCTTTACTGGCCGGCTGAACCCCGGAGACTTTGTAGCGTGGTTAAAGTAGTAAATGTCGCCAGCTTTTGAATTCAAGTTGGCAAACTGGATTCTGCTGTCAGAGGTTTTTGAAACAAAAATTGCATTTGAGCATCTTGTGGCAACTTTCAAGGTTTCTGATGCGACGGCAGCAGAACTTTTGGCTATCCTCGGGACAAGGGAACCATCAACGCAAACTATATCGACCCGTCTGCTGGCTTTTTCCAGAACGGTCATCTCCATCAACATGGCTTTTTGCTCCAGTAGCTCGCTTCTTGCCAAGCCAAAGTTAGTTTCCCACTCTGATGCTAGAACTTCATTCTTGGCTGTTACTGCAGCTGCATCCACCACGTATAGGTCCAATCCCTGAAATGCACGCTTGTTCCAGCTGCTATCCACTCCTGCTGTAGTGCAACCTGTTGGAGATGGTTCATAACAGATCCATCGAGACGATGCTTCTGACAGTATCTTGCCAAAATCAGAATCCTTTATCTGCGCAATCTTGTCTTTGTGCTCTCTGATGGCTCCAAAGTAAATTTCCTTGAGCAACCAACGCTTGCTAACAGGCTCTCATTTAAAAGTAAATTGATGCTGCTCACTTGCTGTCTAGAAGAGATGCAACATTTAATATGATTTAGAATCTAAAAGAACCTAGCACGATTTGGCCCAAGAGGTTTTGGCTGAGAAGGATAGCAGTAGCAAGAGAAAGAGACTTGATGATCTACCGGAGCTGCCAGAGGGCCGACCGGCGTTGCTGCTCTCTGCAGTCTACTCTGGCGAGGAGAGAAAGGTCTATCTGAAGTTTTATGATCCTCAGGACAACACTATCTATCTGTGGCGCGATAGAACCGACCACAAGCCATATTGCTACACAAAAATGCAGTTTGCAGGTCAGCTCGACGAGATAATTGCAAAGGACCCAAAGTATACCAAAAAGGAAGTAAAAAAGCGTGAGATCCTGCTTGACGAAGAAATTCAGGTAGAAAAGATAATCGCCCCAGATCCGCTTTCAATAGGTGGAAGAGAAGACAGCATAAGAGAGAGAGTTACCTGTTGGGAAGCTGACATAAAATACCACGAAAATTACCTCTACGATACAGGCCTTATTGCCGGCACCTATTACATCAGAAAAGATGACAAGATAAATTGGTTCGAGTATCCGATCTCCGACAAGGTCGAAGCCGCGCTAAAGAATCTGCTATGGGACAAGATTAAGGAAAGCGGCGAATCTGGGAAAGAACCAAGGCAGTACATTACAAATTGGGCAAAGCTTCTGAACCAGCCCATCCCGAACTTGAGGAGGGTTTCAATAGATATCGAGGTAGAATCAGAAGAGGGCAAGATGCCATCTCCTCGTGATCCAACAAGGCGTGTCTCGGCGATTGCATTTGTCGCAAGCGATGGGTTCAGAAAGGTCTTGGTCCTTGAAAACAAGGCCCATGATGACGGCACACCACTTGTTCCAGAAGCTGAAGTTTGCAGGACAGAAAGGGAACTTTTGCAAAAGACATTCCAGATCATTGGCTCGTATCCCATAATCGTTACATTCAACGGCGACGACTTTGACCTTCCCTACCTGTATGCAAGGTCGCAGGAGTCAAAAATTGATCCTGAGGGAAAAGTCATTCCAAAAGACGAAATCCCTCTACTTGTCAAGAAAGAATCTTTTATCAAGCGCGGAGCACAGGCAGAACCTGTCTCCACAAAGCATGGCTTGCATCTGGACCTTTTCCGAACCTTCCAGAACAGGTCTATTCAAATTTATGCATTCAGCCGCAAATATACCGATTATACCCTGAACTCTATCTGCGAAGCCCTACTCGGTGATACCAAGATCGAATTCGAAGGCGATATCAGCGAGCTATCGATGCAAAAACTTGCAGAGTACTGCCTTAAAGATGCTGACCTGACATACAGGCTCACAAGCTTCAACGATAACCTTCTGATAAAGCTACTGGTAGTAATTGCAAGGATAGGAAGACTATCTCTTGACGATATTGCTCGGTTTGCCGTCAACCAATGGATAAGAGGGATTCTGTATTACGAGCATCGCCAGAGAAACGAGCTCATTCCACGCCGCGACGAGCTTGAAGCAAAAGGGACTGCATCTACCACTGCTGTTATAAAAGAGAAAAAGTACAGAGGAGGCCTTGTAGTTGAACCTACCCTTGGCATACACTTCAATGTAGTGGTAGTTGATTTTGCCAGCTTGTATCCCAGTTTGATCAAAGTGCACAATCTTTCATATGAAACCATCAACTGTGCACATGAATCTTGCAGAACAGATCCTGCGCAGAGAATACCAGAGACTACCCACTGGGTCTGCAAACAGCGCAGGGGTCTGACGTCCTTGCTGATAGGCTCTCTGCGCGACCTTAGGGTAAACTATTACAAGTATCTGGCAAGGGACAAGACTATACCGCCGGAAGAGCGGAACTTGTACAATGTAGTCAGTCAGGCAATCAAGGTAATCCTCAATGCAAGCTACGGTGTCATGGGTGCCGAAATATTCCCGCTCTACTGCCTTCCTGTTGCAGATGCTACCGCCGCCTTGGGAAGAGATACTATTAACAAGACAATTGATAAATGCAAAGAGATAGGCGCCCAGGTTGTATACGGCGACACAGATAGCATCTTTTTGAAAAACCCTTCTGCAAAAGGCGTTGACGAGCTATCCAGCTGGGCAAGAAACAGCCTCGGTGTAGACCTTGAAATTGATAAGCAATACCGCTATGTAGTGTTCAGCGATCTCAAGAAAAACTATATCGGTGTGCTAGACGATGGCACGGTAGATGTCAAAGGCCTGACGGGCAAAAAATCCCATACGCCTCCATTCATTCGCAGGGCATTCTACGAGATCTTGGGGATACTTGGAAGCGTTAATTCAGAAAAGGATTTTGAATCTGCCAAGGAAAAAATAAAGGATATTATTCAACAAAACGCCAAGAACTTGGAATCTCGTAAGATTCCGATGGAGGACCTAAGCTTCAATGTGATGGTAGGCAAATCTCCAAAAGACTATGGGAAAAAGGTCGCTACGTCTCAAATGGTAGATGGTACACAGACCAAAGTGGAGTACAAGGGTCTGCCTCAACATATCAAGGCAGCGATGCTGCTGGTCGAAAAGGGAGAGAACATAAAGGCAGGTGACATTATTTCATACGTAAAGACCAAGACAACGGATGGAGTCAAGCCTGTTCAACTGGCAAAAGCTGACGAGATTGATACAGAGAAATACCTCGAAGCCATGGAGGCAACATTTGATCAGGTGCTCGCTGCCCTTAATTTTGACTTCAAGTCTGTTTTGGGCAAGCCCAGACAACAGAGCTTGGATGAGCTTTTTTGGGGCAAGAAATAGAACTGAACTAAAAAGACGGAAAGAAGTGAAGTGGGCACCCGCTACTATTTATTTACGCACATATTCCCTTTCAGCGTATGCTGGAATCTGACCTAAAGTTATTTACTGTTCCAGAAAAGACAGCTGCTGGTTACGGCTTTGCAGACATACCGGTCAAGATATCTCTTGATGAATCTGAGGTAGTAGTTTATGGCATTCCTCTGGATGCTACTACAAGTTTTGGCAAAGGTACATCCAAAGGACCAGAGGCAATCAGGTTAACATCAGCCCAGCAGATTGAAACGTTCCTGTTGGATGAGCGGGCCGATATCTATGATTTTGTGAAAATTTATGACCTTGGTGATCTGAAGCTTGAAAAAAACAAGCAAAACACCAGAGCGATATTGGCATTTATTGATTCATCAGTCTCCAGAGTAACCAGCTTACTTCGCCAAGCAAGCAAGATACCGGTGATTCTTGGTGGAGAACATACACTTGCATATTATCACCTAAAGGCACTGGCAGATGAAAGGCCGCTTGTTATCCATTTTGACGCTCACAGGGACATGAAGCCTCAATATGAGGGCATGCAGATGTGCCATACAACTCCATTTTACCATATAATGGAATACATTAAAGGTCAAGATATAATCCAGATTGGGATACGGCAGACAGATAAAGAGGAGAACCGGATAGCAGAGGAGAATAGCGTCACCACTTTTGATGCCTGGCAGATTCACGATGATATTAGCTTAGCTTCAGAGCACTTGCGCAGAATTACAGCAAATAGAAATATCTACATCTCATTTGACATCGATGTATATGACTTGCCCTACGTGCCTTGCACTGGGACACCTGAGCCATTTGGGCTAAACCCTTTTCAGGTTCAGAGCCTTCTCAAATCTATAGACTCCTCTGCTAAACTTGTCGGAATGGATATGGTCGAAGTCGGGCTGAAAAATGGCGATTATAGAGAGGGCACACTGGCTACAGAGACCCTTTTGAGGATACTATGCAGAGAATATGTCAGCAAAGCCAAAAAGTAAGAAACAGAAATTGGGTCATGACACCGTTGAACTACTTTATTGGCATAAGTAAAGTATCAAGCCTAATCAGTTCACCAATAATAATATCTATCTGTCTTGCCCTCTCTTTTCCGAGAGAATATAATAGATATCACTCTTGTCGGTCAGATTGCCACTACTTTTAATAGAATGCCATAATAACCATGTCAAAATGTCTGCAAGCACCATTATTATCGTCCCTGCATCAGCGCATGCAATTGGTGGGATTTTGGGCAGAACAGAAGGCGAAGGAGACCTAGTATGAAACCTCTTTTTCCAGGATCAGAGTTTGAAAGCCGCCATGACAGGGTAAGAAAGGCAATTGCAAAGCAAGGTCTTGATGCAGTAGTTGCCTTCGCGCCGGTAAATATCTTTTGGACATCCGGGTATATTGGCTCACCATCACACAGAAAGACCCCCGAGTTTATACATGCCGCAAGCTATCCATGGATAATCATTCCAAGATCAGGGGAGGTAATGGCTGTTGGAAATGCTGGAGCCATAGAATCATATGAAAAAGAGACCACCATCAGCAGGATTGTAACTCATCACCCAACAGCAGACAGGCCGCCGACTCTGATTGATGCTCTCAGAAAAGCTGGCCTTGCCGGCAGCGGTCAAAAAATTGGGTTTGATTTAGGTGACTATGAATCGTTGTCTGTTCCACAATACCAGTTTATACAAACAAAACTAAAGGATACGAGAATAATTGATGCCACCTCGGTTTTTCAGCTTCTCAGGATGATAAAGAGCCCCAGAGAGATAGAGTTTCTTCGAATAGCAGCTGACATTCAGAATAGGGCCTTTGCCAAGTTCTTTTCTGCGGTGAGAAAGGGCATGAATGAAGTAGAATTGACTGCTATGATGGAGCGCTTTCAGTTTGAATGCGGATCGACTGAGTCAGGCAATGCTCTGGTGTGGACTCACCCTTCTTATGCACTTTTCAAGAAGCAGTACCCAGACAGGCTAGTAAAAGACGGAGACGTGCAGTGGGTCGATGGAGGAGCTGTTTACAATGGATACCATGCTGACTATGATCAGCTCATGGTATACGGCAGTGCCAATTCAAAACAGAGGCAAACATTTGATACAATGAAAAAAGTCTATGACGAAGGTATAACCCACTTCAAAGTTGGAGAGTCATTTCGGGACATATCAAGAAAGGTCTTGGCTACGATGAAAAAACACGGTGTATCCAACCCACTTGACCCGGAGATTTTCCTTGGCCATAATCTAGGATATGAAATGGTTGAGCCGCCCTATTTTGGCTCCTTTACGTCACCGGATATCTCCCTGCAGCCTGGAATGGTGATTGCACCGGAATGGTTTACGACCACAGAGTATGGTCCCATTCTGTATGAAAGAAACTTTATAGTTAGAGAAGATGGGCTTGAAGAGATATCGGAGTTTGAAAAGGAACTCATAGAGATAGGAAACAAATAGAAAAGCAGAAAAATAAACTGGCGGTCAGATTCCCTCGCTTGCCTTATGAACTTACTTAGACCATTATCTGCGGCCTGATTGAAAGATACCTTGGCAAGTTAAGCGGAAGGTAAGGCTTGCCCTTTGTCTGTGCCTGTATCTCGTGTACAAGCTCACGCAACGACATTTCTCGCTGTCTGCCTTCGTTTCTGTCTCTGACGGCGATTTTTTCTGAATTAAGCTCCTTGTCTCCGATTACAAGAGTATAACGGATCCATTCAATCTCTGACTCTCTTATCTTTTTCCCGATAGATTCGTCCCTATCGTCTATATCTGTGCGTATCTGGTTGCTGTCAAGCTCTGCAGCAATCTTTTCGCAAAATGCCATGTGTTGCTTGCTGACAGGAATCACGCGCACCTGGGTATGTGCAAGCCATAGAGGAAAAGACGGCACCTGGCCAGCTTTTGCCACCTTGGCAGACTTTTCCAGCAGAGCATAGATGACCCGTTCTACAGCTCCGCTTGGTGAATTGTGCAATATTATGGGGTTCTTTTTGCTGCCGTCTTCGTCCACGAATTCAATTCCGTAACGCTTGCCATTCTCTACATCTATCTGGTCCGTCGACAGAGCAGACGCCTTACCAAGAGCGTCGACATAATTGAACTCCCATTTCAGGATAAAGTAAAAGAACCTCTCTTTCCACATCTCTACCAAGACAGGCTTGCCAAATCTGTCTACCAACCCATGTACAAAATCCTTGTTTCCATTGTAAAACTCCTCTGTGAACCTTATGGCCATCTCGACATCCTCTGTCGTAAGGCCGAGGGCATCAAGTACGCTTATAGATAATTCGAATCTTTTGCTAAACTCCTGCTTTGCCTGATCCAAGTCTCTGCAGAGAGCATGGCAGTCAGGCATAGTAAATGCCCTAAGGCGCCTCAGTCCAACCAATTCGCCGCTTTTTTCCCTCCTGAAACTGTACCTCGTAAGTTCATATAGCTTTAGCGGCAGGTTTCTGTAGGATATCTGGAAGTCCTTGGCCATCAAGAACTGCCCAAAGCAGGCCGCAAACCTGAGGAAGAGTTGTTTGTTATCTGCAGTAATATTGTACTGTCTGGCTGGAAATCGATTAAAGTAACTTTCCATCGACGGGTGCTTTGAGTCATACATTATGGGCGTCTCTACCTCTATTCCGCCGTATTCCATGACCCGCTTTGTGACGTATTGCTCGATGAGTGATTTCATAAGCCTGCCCTTTGGGTAGTACCGCATATTGCCAACATCTGAAGCGGGTTCATAATCAGCTATTGCAAGCTTTTTCATCAATCTGACGTGCGCTGGCTGCTCATCAACTGCTCTCTTTTTTGCCATTTCATAATTTGAAAGGATTTGGAGGTTCTGATCCTGCTTTCTGAACAGGTATTCGCTGACTGGAATCATCTGCCCTCCGGGTTGGAGGATGTACCAGAAAGACTGCAGTCTCTCTTCTGCCTTCAGAGCAGAAGAGACCTTCTCTACCTGTTCATTTGATATGATTTTTTCAGCCGTACTGCTCCCTCCTTTGCTTTCAGCTTCAGTCAATTTTCCTTCTTGCCTTGAAAATGCCCGCGAGTTCTCTGCAAGCGGGTGACCCTTCACCTTGATGTCAAAAGCCTTTGTCCATCCAAACGGTGCCCTGAATACTTTGATATTTCCTGCTGAGGCTAGCAGGTTCTCAAGCGACTTTATTACTGCGACTGCCTGCGACGGAGCAGCAAGGTTTGAGCTCAGGTGCGCATATGGATAGAGCAACACCTTGTTGCTTTTTATTGTGCCAAGGTACTTTTCAATCTCGTCAGCTGCTGCCTTTGCAATGCTCTCATCGTCTGCATTCTCTACAGCAATAAAAACGACAACAAGATCATCAAGCCGGACTTTGGATTTTGAATCAAGATCCTCTGCTAGCTTTATTTCCTTGGCGATAGGCTCATACTCGATAAAATCAGAATGTAGTTGCAGAATACGCATTATTATCAGCAAATACCCACTCTAGCCAAATTAAAGGCTTGTCAATTGCGCTTTGAAGGGCCTAGACACTGCTTGATAAGTGACAAGGTTGATGAGAAGGCATAAAGTGGATCGGTAGCTCCCCTTATCTAGATACCTGCCTGCCTTTTATCTATCCCCATCTAGCTCGCTCATTCTCTCTATCTTGCTTTGTTTCCTTCTTCCATTCTTTATAATGGTCCTTACACAGGTATACCCGCTTTGCAGCTCCAAGACCCATGCTAGTGGCCATTGTGGCCTTGCTGCCACTCATTGAACGTTCAGCCATTTTGTCGCACCCATCGACGCTGCAATTGACTCCCTTGTCGACTCGGCCCATCTTGATCATTACCGATGCGTTACTGAAGTATAAAAATTTAATTTGTCCACTGCGGACAAGCCAGCTAGCTTAATACATCCTCGAACCAAAAGATAATACATTGTATAATGAGCCACTATGTAACAAGTGCTTGCACCCCTATAGTTTGCATAGTGAGGTCATAATGAGTGCTGATCGCAATAGAAAACCGGTGATGAGATGCACCTTGGGCATATGCCTGTGCATAATCTCTGAAGGCATGTCCACTTCTAAAACAGTTCAGGCCGATACTGCATAAAATAGCCGTTCGTTACTCTGCCTATGACTCATTGGACTTTTATCATGCCCCAGAAGTGGCCAGCAGATGTCGTCTGGCTGCTTACTAGGCAAAATGCTTATAATTAACATGCTCTCCTCGTCTCCTGACATGTCAGGAGACGAAGATCTGGATGACGAGTTTGCTGACGAAGACGACATAGACGAAGAAGATGAGGACGAGTTTGAAGGCGATGACGAGTAGTCTATTGCACCGCACTATAACCTGCCGCAAATCGACTAGACTAAACTTTTAGCCCAAAGTTTTCTGCGAAGTCCTTAAAGTCAGTGTAGGCATTGAGAAATTCTATTCCCTTATCGCTAATACGATATTTTGTTGAATTATCTGGAATAGTCTGCAAAAGACCTGATCTTGTCAGCTGCGAGACAATCGAGCTTAGCCTCTGGTAGGGAACATTAGCTCTTCTGATGAGATTGGTTACTGTAGCACCATTGTCGCGTCCCTCATAGCTGTATTCTTTTGCAGTCAGCAGTATATCTGCTATGATGCTTACATGAGTTCTATATGCCACTGCCAACCTGAGGGTTCACCCTGCCCAATCCACTTTTCATGCCAAATCTCGAGAACGGTATGAAGATCATTGCAAACCCTGCAACTTTGATGCTTATTGCGATATAGTAAAAGATAGACCCAGGAAATATGAAATTATACCAAGCCATCAGCTCAGATGTCGCCAATAGCCCCAACCCTGAACCCAGCAGCAGAGTGCTGGTCTTTCTAGTCTGCATATACGAGGCCATTGTTTCAATAGACACATATACTAGTAGAATAAAAGAAATTGACCTTATGAGATGTTCTATTGAATTACCGGGTATTATAAAGGCAGTAACTAGTGGCGCGAAAAAGAATGACATATGGTATCCTTTTGGCCTTCGGACAAAATCAAACGACTTGAGGCTGTGCGAAAATGCAATAAAAAAGTAGCCTATTGCCTGAAAGCCTAGGCCCACTGTAAGCATCAGCCGGTAATATTGCTCTGACCCGGCAAAGAGCGAACCTAGTAGTATCGCAAATCCGACTGCTATTGCACAGAAGGCAAATGTCAGGCGCAGCAGAGTCGGACTTCCAATGCTGCTGTAACCGGAAAAGGCAAATCTTCCTATAAATGCGGAGATGCTCAGGCCCAGAAGGTCCATTACAATCTCAAACGGGAGATTCAATCATCTACAGTTAAATCTGGCCAACTATTAATCCTAGGGTTCAAATTAATAGACTTGACGGTTCTATTCTGGGCTGTTACCAATTCCTTGTCTTTGTTAGCAAACGCCACAAAGCGGGGTATTACTGCAGGCAGCCGGCTAATGCCAATGCAGGTGCATTTGTGCAGCCACATTTTGGCATCTTATAATACAATACAATAGTGTAAAATTGCCAGCCTCAATGAAACACAGAGCTGCCTTCAACAAGTATTTGTTTCATTTGTAGTCGCTCAATATATCGCGGTATCGCGGGTCCTTGTAGGCAATATATTTTACGTATTCGCCATATGTCATATCAAATGAACAGTTTGAGCATTTGACAGATGAAAAATCATCCGACAGTTCGGCTACTGCCTTGCAGTCAGGGCACCGGACCTTCATATAAGAAAATCCGCATAGAAAGTATAATAACGTTTATGGTATGCAGCAACAGGCGGCAGGGCTAACTAAAAGAATAAAATAACCATTATGCAGCATCCCACAGGTGACAAAAACTTGCTTGAAGTGCGGCAAGACCTTTGACGAGAAAATGATTGAAGATCCTGCTGCAGAAAAATATCCTGCATGTTCCGAATGCTGGAAGGAGTGGACTACCTATGCTGTTATGGTCATGAATGAAATGAGGCTTGATATGTCACTTCCCGAGCATAGAAAGGCCCTGCGCAAATATGAGAAAGTATTTTTTGGCCTTGAGAAGGGAGAAGGGGAGCTTCAGAAAAATCCCGACAAAAGACCATGACAGATTTCATTTAACCGAGCCAAGCCTGCCGCTCTGCTCTATTCTGTTCTACTCTCATAATATCCTCCTCAATGCGTAGGTCAACCAACTAGGTCAAGGCCAAGTGCATTCAGCGAGTATTGTGGAATCAATTTCAGAATTTTCTGTCTTTTTGGAATAGCAAGGACTGCTTCTTTCAGCGAATCTACTATCTTTTCCCTTTGCGCAGGGTCAAGTGACAGGAAAGTATCCGTAAGGGACTTTATGTTAAGCCCATTCAGGATGTTTGGGCGCTTCAACAGCTCCTCACAATATATTCCAAACATTATAGTTCTTTTTTCACGGTCCATTTCTGCCAGAACCTCAAGCCACGTTCTGACCAGAATTGACAGCTTGCCGCTTTCAATTGAAGGCGCAGCTTGCAGGGCCATGGCTATTGTTTCACATCTGTCAGCATGGTCAAGTGTGTAAAACTCACTTAATCTTCGCCGCAGCATAGGCTTTCTCAAAAAGTCGGGCAGACCTGAGAGGATCTGGATAATGTTACCGGCTGTAGTTGGGTTTATTGACACATCAGGAAATATTGAAGGCATTATTTATTCATGGCTATAGTATCGTATGTGGATTCGCAATGAACTATGATACAATGTGATATAATATGGTATAGGGGAATAGACAGGTAGCTAGCTGTTGTTTGTGCGCCAAACTTCCTTTATTGTTGTCACTTCTTGCAACGCTATGAAAACTGATGCACATCTCATCTCTTACCTTTTTTGCAGCCCTATGTCGTCTGACTAGGATTAAATAACCATAGACTAGAACAGACGATTGATTGGGTTGTTGATTCCTAGATGCCATGCCTTGTAACAGTCGGTGGGTTTTATGGAGACGAGGGAAAGGGAAAGATTATTGCTTATCTTGCCAAGCAAGACAATCCCTCAATAGCCGTCAGGGGAGGAGTGGGTCCAAATGCAGGACATACTTTTGCTTTCAATGGCAGAACATACAAGGTCCGCATGCTGCCAAGTACTGCACTCAACCCATCGACGAGGCTTTTGATAGGTGCAGGAGTACTGGTAAACCCCAAGATTCTTTTGGATGAGATTGCGGCATTCAAATCAGATGATAGGACTTTTGTCGATTCACAATGCGGTATTATTGAGCAGAATCACATTGGCAGGGATTCGACTGACAGCCATCTGAAATCCCGAGTCGGCACTACAGGCACAGGCACAGGACCTGCAAATGCAGACAGGGCATTGAGGACACTCAAGCTTGCCAGAGATATTCCTGAGCTGTCTCTATTCATAGAGGATGTCAGCAATTCAGTAAACTATGCTCTGGATAGCAGAGAAAATGTAATAGTCGAAGGGACACAGGGGACTTTTCTCTCTTTGTTCCATGGCGGATACCCGTATGTCACATCAAAGGACGTGACTGCATCGGGAATTTGTGCTGATGTGGGTATAGGCCCAAAGAGGGTAGATGAAGTTCTTGTAGTCTTCAAGTCCTATGTTACCCGCGTTGGAGGAGGGCCATTGCAGAATGAGATAAGTGAAGAAGAAGCAAAGAAGAGGGGCTGGCTTGAATTTGGCAGCGTTACCGGAAGGCAGAGAAGGTCGTCTCCTTTTGATATGGAGCTTGCGAAAAAAGCTGTAAGGATAAACAGCGCAACGCAGCTGGCCGTTACAAAGCTTGACGTACTCTTCCCTGAATCTGCTGGAATAAGAGAATATGCAAAGCTGCCCAGCACTGCCAGACGATTCATTGAAGAAATTGAAGGGGAGACAGGGCTGAAAGTGACGCTCATTGGGACAGGACCTGATCTGGATGAAATAGTCGACAGGCGACCCTGACCTAACTTTACGTTACGCTACGTTGCATTCTTTACTTTTATTCCGCACAGTTAAGCAAGAAAATGAAAGGCATGGATAACTTGCTGATCTGCTTGGCCTCAACATACTACCATTGCTGACTTGCCAGAGCCTTCAAAATATCTCGGCATGACCTTAATTCCTGCAGCAGTGTCTTTCTGTCTTGGTCAAGGTCAAGATTCTGAATCCTTGCCTTGACTTCGTCCAAATGGTCCTCCGATGCAACTTGTCTTTTTCTGCTCTTGGGCTCCTTGGCAGTTCCTTTTCTTCCTGTCTGCTTTACAGCTGGATTTGCACTCGTAATTATTGTATCTGTGTTTAATGTCTGCTCCTGAATGTTATATCGAAGCTTCAGGTCAAGAATAGCATATTCTACACAGACATATGCCCGCCAGATATCAAGTTCACCGGAGGCCTGGAGGGCCTTGGTTGCCTGGTCGATAAGCTTGTAGAGCTTGACACCGCTTTTATTGTTGTCATTATTATTACTATTATTTTCTTTCACTGAACTACTCAACACCGGAGTCAGGTCATGGCTTTTTTCTGCGGCAGCGATCCCGCATAAGGCCACGATAGCCGGAAACTGCTAGCCATTAATTGAATCGGATGACTTTAATAGTCTACCTGCAAGAGTTGCAATTAGATTAGATTGCGGTTGAAGGCTCCATGTTATGTTCAGCTTGACAGCATCAAGGATTTTGGCAGGCTGGTTTGTGCCCTTGAGCGGACTCCTCTTCCTGCGTTCTCTCTTGCGTTATCCGGCGAACACATTCTGGCCGTCCAGGCAGACTTTATTGGAGGAAGGTCTGTAATCTACTTTGCATCTACTCCTGAACTGAAGGAAGGTCAGTACCTTGCATACAGGGTCAGCAACGGCATTGAAGAAGTCACGGTTGTTGATTCTGTGGTCAACCCGACCTTTGTATATTCACCCATCATAAATGTCTCTAGGTTTCCGCCAGCTATGGCTAGGAAGGCTATCAAGATCGACAAAAATTCCGGGTATTTTGTGATACAGCTAAAGGATCTGGCCAGCCTTGCAAAGGTGGCTGCCTACAAGACAATGTATGATGAGCCTCCGCTGCCGCTGTTTATGTTCAGGGAAGGCTCCAGAGTTATCGTAGGCGCTGCCATGAGCATGAACGACAACGATACTGTTGCCTACTTTTACTACGTTTCGATAGATCATGAACCAAAGGATCCGTTTTTGCGATATTCAAGCCAGAAGGTAGAGCAGCCCCTCTTTTCTTCAAGAATAGATGAGCACGGCTATATCTACCTGAAGCTTGTCAAGCTTGCGTCTGCCCATCCACTTGTGAAGACCTATGGCCAGGGCGTTTAGGGACAGAATAAGGGATTCTGCAAAGGACAAGCACAGCAGCCTGGTTCTTGCTCTTGACTTGACCCCCAGACATGACATTGGCGGTTCTGCCATGAAGATGATTGGTTCTTTGCAGCAGTACATATGTGCAGTAAAAATAAACCTGCATCTTCTGCTTCCTCTGTCCTTTGCAGAGATATCTTCAATCAACAAGCTGGCCCATTCTTACGGGTTGCAATGTATTGCCGACATCAAGCTAAATGATATAGAAAATACAAACAAAGTTGCGCTAGACTACCTGACACAGATGGGATTTGATGCCACAATACTCAACCCATTTATCGGGAGAGACGCTCTACGGAAAGCAGTATCTGATGCTCATGGAATTGATGCTGGGATACTTGCCCTTGTGTATATGAGCCACCCCGGTGCCAAGGAAGGCTACGGCCTTGAAATCATTGAAGCTGGCAGTAACGGCGGCAGAATCCCCCTGTACAGGGAATTTCTGAGCAGGGCATCAGAATCCAATGCTGATGGTATCATAGTAGGCGCCACACAGCTTGAGATATTGAAGGATGTTTCCAAGCGAAAGCTGGATAGCATGCCCGTTTATTCACCGGGAATCGGAGTACAGGGAGGCGAGATAGAACAAGCTGCCAGAAGCGGGGTGAATTATTTCATTGTGGGACGGTCCATCATAGAGTCAGACAAGCCGGCTGAGGCTGCAGAGAAAATTCAGGGCAGGATAGTATCAGCAAGCCAAGCTCAGGGGTAAGTCTAGGCAAGTTAGACAGATTAAACTGTGCCCGACTAAGGCCATGGCAGGCCAAGTCAATTTAATTTCTGCTTCAAAAATACCTTGGCGTCTGTCAGCGCATCCTTTGCATTCTTGTAGGTCAGCTGATTCATTGCATCGGCATATCTTTTCCATGCGTAGCCAATATGCTCATCAGACAGCGTTACTTTCTGTGTGTTGCTCTCGCCAAGATATAGAACTACCTGCTTTTGCACCAGCTTGCCTCCACGCTTGTACCTGTATTCTATTTTTTTCCTAAACCCCTCCAAAAAAGCTACACCGGTTATGCCGGTTTCTTCCAGTATCTCTCTGATGGCTGCCTGCATTTCGTCCTCGCCCCTTTCAATGTTTCCTTTGGGAAAATCCCAGTGGCCTGAAGTATAGTGCAGCAGCAGGTATTCCGGCTCGTCTGCACCGGCTAGATAAAAGATTATCGCCCCAGCTGAACTTTCATCTACCAAGGATTCTTTAGGGATAGCTTGCTAAGCTTTTATCCTTTTAGCCTGTCAATCTTGATCTTCTGATCCATCTTGGCTGGCAGTGCCTTCTTCATTTCCTGCCTTCTGAAGAGATGGAGGTGCATAGTCATGAACGTCATACCATTCATTCAGATCCATCCAGTACCGGCAGTACCATTTCTGAGAGGCAGAGTCAAAATCGCCATGTTGAGGCATATTTGATGGCGGCGGAAGATCCAATTTATTTTCCTTTTGCTTTGTCTTTGTTTTAGCTTGCTTGCCTATTTTGCCAGTCTGCCAGATATCATCCATTTAGGCAAGGTAACACCGTTTGCCTCAATCTGCAAGTGGCTTGCTCTCGCCCTTTTTGTTCCTGAAATACTGGAATACAAAAGTAGCCGCAACAAGCGATACTGCCAGACCTACAAGAAGTGACGAGATCAGTGTAAATGGATTGGTTCCTTCAGTCAGCACAGAGGTAAATTGCTGGACTGGAATATACAGAAGTGCAAGGACAGCCAGGCTCAGGATGTTTGACATCATGCGTATGCTTCTACCTTTGAACCAGTTGCTGAGCAAAAATCCTCCCAAAATGGTTGCAATTCCTATCCAGAGAAGTGTAACTGTGCCATGCATAAAGCTGCCTACTACTATTCTGTTTGTTGCTATGTCTATTGCACTTGCGTCCGGCCTTATCGTCCCCTGAGGGATGCTTGATATTCCGTTTGCAAGCGACGCAAGAATTATCAAAACCCCGGCAAATATCGAGAAGATTTTGATAAAGCTGACCGGAGTTAGCCTTCCTAGCGACCCGACTGCCTTGTCGATATCAAATGCCCTGATAATAAAAGCCCCGCCAAGTATGCCAAGTATCAGGGCCATAAGCCATTTGGTAACACCAAAAGCGACTGCAAGACCGCCGGCAAAAAGCAAGATTCCAGGCACACCAAGGAAGAACTTTGAGTACTGGGAGTCAAATGCAAGCATCCTGATGTACCTTCCCAAGACAGCATAAGAGTACTCGACACTTCTGCTATGCCTCATTATTATGCGCTGGACGGATATAACTGGAAGCCATGATTGTATAACAGGAAGAACTCTTTCGTCGTCTTCTCCGTCAGAGACAAGCACTGCTGCATCTGCCGGGTATTTGTCAAGAATACTCTGTATCTCCAAGCTTATCTTCTCGTCTGCCTCGACGCCACGGTTTTCCTTGCCGGCTACAATTGCAACCTCTGTGTTGTAGCCTTTGCTTACAAGTTCCTCATATGTCTTGATTGCGCCAAAGATGGCGTTTGCATCGGCATCTTCAGGGTCCTCTATTGCAAGCCTGGTGCCGGCATTGATGCAGGAGTCACGGCCGACTATAGGGGTCTCGATACCACCCTTTGAGCCGATGTCGTCGTCACGGTCTATGCACAGCACAAGTATCTTGCTGTGGCCTGCAGCCTTGGATAGCCTAGAGACCCTAGGAATATCCTTTTTATAGCCTGCAGGGAGCGACGACATTTATTATTGCTGGCTGATCTTTGGTCAACCTGTTAATTAATTTATTTCACCGCTTACTAGGGTGAATTAATGTATAGAAATTGCCCCGGTCATATGAGATTAGATACGAGCATAGATGGCGGCTGACCATAATACATTCTTTAACCTTACCTTGGCGAAAACAAGTCAGGGGAAAGTTTCGATTCAGCAGTGGCAGCGGGCGGGCATTTGTGGTCCTATTTTGTTGGCTTGCTTCCCTTGTGCAGGTATGCGAGAGCGAGCAGGTGAGTGAATGAACGAATGAGTTTCCTTACCTTACTAGCCCCGCAGCTTTTGAGACATCAGAGACGTTCATGTATTCCTTATCTTCTAATTTTTCCAGTACCGGCAGGATTTCAGATGACTGCGGCTGGGACTTTGCGTATTCAATTATGGTGTTCTTGTCTGCAGGGAACTCGATATCCTTGAGCGCCTGGGCTATCTCGGCTACTTGGGGGTAATCTTTTACGTCCACATCTTTTCTCTCGCCTTCCACGCCTCCCTGCTCGCTTATCACTGCCCTTGTCTCTGCTTCATTTTGTCTGGTTGGAATTTGCTCTGGATTCTCTCTGCTTGAAGACATAATCCTGGTTGCTCAACATGTCTTTTTACAGATACAGAAGATTATTCTGAAGGCAAAGGTTTCAGATTGTTTGTTTGCCTGCTTTGCGATAATCTGGTTATCTCCGGATAGCGTAGTCTGTAGCCAGACCATAATATCACAAGCTGATAGAATCTGTCACAAGTATTATTATTTCGGCTTGCATTTGTCTTTTGTTTTCAGGTGCCAGGTCCAGAACTGTTCGCTGTCTCGCCAAATCTGGGCCAAGACCTTGTCAAATCTGTAATTGCCCTCTTTGTAGTGATTGACCCTGTTGGAAGCGTTCCTGTCTTTATTGCCCTGACAAGCAGAATGCAGAAGGCAGAAAGAGCAGAGGTCTCAAAGACAGCTATAGTTACTGCAGCGATTTTGCTTTTTGTGTTTGCATTTGCAGGATCGCAGATACTGGTTATTTTTGGCGTGACAATTTTCAGCTTTATGATTGCCGGCGGGGTCCTGCTGTTTATAGTTGCAATCGAGCTTTTAACTCACGGAGAATGGAGATTTGGAGGGGTATCGATGCAGGGAGAATCAGGAGTAGTGCCGCTTGCCTTTCCTTTACTTGCCGGCCCCGGTGCCATCACGGCTGTGATAATTTCGTTTCAAACTTCTGGCCTTGTGACTACCGCGCTGTCTATCCTGATCGTAATAGGTATCACTTTTGTCGTGCTAAAGTTTGTTGACCAGATATACAGGGTTCTTGGAAGGCGGGGTTCGATGATAATTACCAGAGTATTTGCAGTCTTTATAGCCGCAATTGCAGTACAGTTTATGGTCCAGGGGGCAAAGGAGCTGTTCATGTGATGGAGCTTTTGCGATAAATGCTCGGCAGCTGTCCCCAGACGGCAGGCTTGCTGAAGACAATTAATCGGCGATTTAGCGCACTTGTCGGACTTTATGATGCATTTTGGCGGCCTTTGCGTCGTTTTGTGGTAATTAAACATGCAAAATAGCTCTTTATGCAGCATAATTGGCTGCATTCAAGCGGGCCGCATACCTAGTGCAGGGTGAAATTGTGCAGCAAAACTCGCTTTTGCTGCCAAAAAACACCTGTTTGATGCATTTTTCCTTGATTTTGCTTGGCTGGTAGCCCTACCATGATCCTTGTTGCATGTATATGTATGATGTCATGCTATGCCATAACATGTTACGTAATGTCGATATAAAAGAGTAGCGGCAGCAGAGTAGCACACAACCTGATCGGCACTACCCAGCGACTGATGGTGACAGAGGCTAACCAGTATGGCATGGATGCGATGGAACCTACGCTGACCTGTATTGAGTGACTACTGCTGTACCTGGCAGCTACTCGGCCTATTTTCCAGAAGAGTTCAAACAGAGATAGGTGAAGTACCTTCAACAAGCTAGAATGGAGAACAGGTCCCCAAACTTTTTATTTTTTCAATTCAGGCTGCTCTTTATGAACATTTTTTCTTCAACATTGCCACCAGGTCTTGCTATCATTGCCAATTTACTATTGGCAGTTTTCATCAATGGTACTTCTTTTTTCCTGCCCACAGCGAACGCCTATTCTTCAAATACTTTTGCAATATCTGGTCATAATGTTCCCAATACAGAAAGTGGATGGAAAGTACTTATACTATCGGCAGATTTGGCGCTTACACGGATGCAGGATTTGGGATGCCATTTGTGTCGACAGATCCACAAAAGCCAGATGAAATTTTCAAAGTATACTTCAAAGCGACTAATGCAACAGTAGATGACATACGCACATCCATGCAGAGCATTTATGCCAATGTCAGCAGTAGTACTAACAATACTAGCAATAACAACAATAATAGCAGCGGCGGCAGCAATTCATCCACATTTCAGCTCGTGATTCCGAGAAACTATCCTTACAGTGATGCCCCTCAAAACACAAGTATATTCTAAAGTGGTTCTCCTATTGCACAAATCTATTATATCTTCAAGACAGAGTATGATAGTGATACTATGGGCAAAGAAGTGCCTATTGAGGAAATACGCAAACTCCTTGGCATTACAGAGCTAAAGGACAAGATACCGATTTCTGAAGAAGAAAAGAAGGCTATTCTTGACCTAAGGGAACAAGGAAGCTGAGGGTAGAAGAAGCTAATAAGAAGAGAGCAAAGAAGGCTTCCTAACTGCCTATAACCTTTGGTTTTATATCTAAAACACGTGAATAATGGTGTGGTCAGATGCCAAGAATACTGGATGTTAATGAACTGCGCAAAGAGTTTGGAATCAAGAAATTAAAAAGAAAGATACCTATAACCAAGGCAGAGATAGAAGCAGTAAATAACTTGCGAAAGATGGAAAAACGCAGGGGTAGAGAAGGCCAGTAGGCTAGCAAAGAAGGCTTTGTATCCACACTAACCTATGGTTTTTTATATCTCGGACCCACAATATACATGTGGTATTATGGTCAAGGAAATATCTATTGAGGAGCTGCGAAAGCATCTGGGAATAAAGAAGTTAAGGGACAGGATACCAGTTTCTGACTTTGAAAAGGCAGCGCTCAAAAGAATAAGGGAAGACGAGAAGGAAAGAGTTCTGCGCGCTCAAAAGCCAAGAATAAAGGCATAACCAAGCTGTCTGATTTTATTATGAACATAATTGACACCTCCCTATTAGCAGATAGGGTTAACGAAGGCAAGCCAGTAGACGAAGACGTGTCGATGATTTCAATCATAGAATACCCTATGCTAGCTGAGTATAGGCACTTTCATGGAAAGGTATTGTATCCAGAGTTAGCTGACTTGGAACTTGCTCGTGACATTCAGAAAAAGCTTGCTGCGAGAGGGCGTATGAAGCCTGGAGCAGATTTGATTATTGCAGCTACTTGCTTGAACACCGGAAAAACACTTGTTACTGCTGATAGGGATTATGAAGAGATAAGCAAGGTAAGTGGTTTGAAGATCGTTTGGGAGTAGCGATATACCTAAACTTTCTAAGAGAAATTACAAGATAATTTACAAGAAGGACGAAGATGGCAAATACACAGCGATAGTTCCGGAGCTGCCAGGATGCATATCTTGTGGAAATACAAAGCGTGCAGCTATGAAGAATATAGAGGAGGCGATTGTTGCGTATGAGGAAAGCTTGGCAAAACATAATGAGCATGCCGCGTTAATGTGATTCAGAAATGGTAGGAGAAATCAAGGTAGAAGGCAAGAACGTATTGTTCCAGCTTCACGGAATAGACAGGATTCTTGCTATCAAAAGCTCGCTAAAAGTGCCAGTTGAGCATATAATAGATGTTTCAACTGAGAGGGCAGACTGGCAGGCATTTAAGCAGTTAAAGCTCGCTGGCTCTAACATACCAGGAGTAGTCAAGGATGGAAGGTATTACAGTCCGAAGGATGGATGGTTATTCTATGAAATGCACGATCCTGACAAATGCGTTACTGTCACCTTGAAAGATGAGAAATACAACAGGATAATTTTTGAAGTACAAGACAAGGAAGAATCTGCAAACAAATTGAGAAAACTCATTCAGAGTTGATGTGTGTGCACAGCCTTTTTCTAAACTGTTTTTCTAAAATTTAACGAATGCTTCTTAAATCTTCGCTTCCTAGCGTAAAGCACAGAGACAAAAAGCAAAGGACTTTTCTTGTAGGCTACTTCTACATGTAATAACTATTATTGTTTAGTTTTTGTTTTGGTTTAAGGATAGAGCACTTTAGCTTCTTATTGTGCACACACATCCAATATTTAGTCTAATATGTGAAGTGATATGCCAATACAACTTAGACCATAATCCGTAAATAGCTGGATGGATGCACATAAACATCACAATAAACTATTCTGACACAGTAAAAATATGCAAGTGTTCTGGCTGCAAGCACAAAGAACGTAAAGATTGCATTGAATTAGATTGCTCGTGTTGCGCTTTGGAAGATACGTTTGCATACCTGACCAGGTCTGATATTATGCGATAGACTGCGTGCACAGCTATATTGTAAAGTGCGTGCACACACCTTCCTTAAAGTGAACGGTTGACTTGCTTTCTTACCCTGCCTAGCTTCTTGACTGCTACAATTCCAGCAGCAAATGCAATCGCCAGCCCTACAAGAACAAAAACAGTAGGATCAAAATTTGAGGCGGGAGATCCACCACTTGAAGGTGCTGTATTACAAGGTACATAGCAGATTCTAGGTATGAGTTTGGACTTTATAGTAAGATCGCTGCATTGCCCTGCTGGTATTCCAAGGCTATGGCATTCTTGAAGTTGTGCAGGAGTAGGGGTTGGGTTTGTCTGGGCAAACGCTGTGTTAACAAACATTGTAAAAGATAGGGCAATAGCAATTGTGGCCATGGAAAGGAGAGCTATATGCTTCTCCATATCTTTGGAATGGTTTTAGCAGTATTTTACTTTTGGTTAGCTTGAACTTTACAAATTTAGAACTTTAACATTATTAGACACTTTTTAACAAACTTCCATTATTCCACAATTGTCAAGCCAAAACATTGTTAGAATTGGTTGGGTTGCTGCAATGGTAGCAGGTATTATTTTGGTAGTCTTTGGCATTGGAAGCGCTGGTCCGGTAGGTTGCATGTGCGGCCCAGGCCCGTGTCAGTGCGATGAACCAGCTACAACCTTGGCGTTGGTCTATGCTGGAATAGGAGCAGCATTGGCGGGAGTCACAACTGCAGTTCTTGACTTTTCTGGGAGGCTCCAGCGTGCACAGGTATAGGATAAAGTGGACTGCGTATGCATGCAGGTTTGCTAAAGTGCTAAAGTGGTTGAATTGTTAAAACTTGTAAAGAAGCAATAAATCTCAAGCAGCTTGAAACGCTGAAACCTAAACTAAGTGAACGCTTAGGCTCTAAAGTATATTCGATAGTTTTGGAATCAATGCAAAACATGAGGCAAAACAGGAAGCAGCGCTACTATAATGAACACAATTAGTATTACAACCAAAAGATGACTTCCAAGGCTCCGGCACATTAAATGCTGCTATGTTATCACCATAGTTTTGAAATGAGATAGAACGCGAAAATTATTAATTCCAACATATTCCTAGGACCAGAACTTGTTAATTATTCTAAAATATTCTGAGTCAAATGTTTGATTACCGCTATTACAAGGATCACGATGTATGTTACAGTTGCAATACCCATAATATCACTTGATAGGAACTGGAGAACGTAGATTTTTAAAAACAATTCAATCATTAATGCAAAGTTAAGATTTCAGTTTTTCCAAGATACTTTTAGAATCAGCTTGGAAAAAACGCCCGCTTTATTGCTATGCTGCTTTATAGGGTTGATTATAGCATCCCGCCTTTTCCGTGATTCTTTAGCCCAGTGCTTTACTACTTTTCTATCAACTTGCAGAATTTTGGCAATTTCATCAATGTCTTTGCCTTGAGTGAAGAGTTCCTTAGCTTGGAGTGATTGTTCATTGTTTAGGTTTATCGGTCTGCCACCAGTCCACTGCCCAATTGCCTTGAGCCTGTTAATGCCTGCCTTTGTCCTTTCACTTATCTTTCTGCGCTCTTCAGCAGCAGCCCAGCTCATGATCGCTAGCACAACACCTGAAATCGGATTTTCTGTAGTAGTGTCAAGCCAGCTTTCAGTCATGCTCTTTATTCCTACGCCCCTTGACTTTAGACTCTGAACATAAGCGACAACGTTGGACATATTCTCCCTGGAGAAGCGATCCATCTTCCAGACTAAGATGCAAGAGAATCTGCGTTGCATTGCATCAGACATCAAACGCCTGAAGTTCTGTCTTCCAGAATCAGCGCCACTTGCCTTGTCTGAATACTCATCTATTATTTCCCAATTCATTGTCTTCGCCCATTCGCGTAATGGCACTAATTGGTTCTCAAGCTCCTGGTATCTGTTATCTTGGTAGTTTTCGTCTTTGCTTACTCTGGCGTAGAGGGCAACTCGCATGAAGTCACTAATATTGCATCATTATTGCGCTCAGCAAAACTAAGAAACTTTGCTAGCTTAGCAATGGATAAATAGTAATAGAATTAGTTGACATGTTCAGATTGTTGATCACTCAAACCCAATAGCCTTAAGACCATTCGCCAGACGTCAATAGGAGTATCTTTGTCAAGTGACATTGTAATAGTGGCTTGTATATTAGAAAGACTAGGTTTCTCTAGAGATGGTAAAACCACTTTGTTAACAATGGTCTGTGAGCCTTGTTTAGGTGCAGGTTCGATGAGATTCTCTACCTTGCTGTCATGTTCCTTCTTTGACCTAGTCTCCCCCATACTTGGATCACGCGGTTTTGGATCACTTTTAATATTCGAAAGATCAGGTGAAAGTGTCATTCCGGCCTCTTTCGCTATCCAAACAAAGAAATTAGTTGCAGCCTTCGCTTGTGGAAGCGTGTAATTACACCTTTTTGGATCCGTAAAATACGCGTTCATAACGTCGGCTTTAACAGTTTCAATAGGCAGATTGGTTATTAGGTCAGAGTATGCTTCCTCGACAATTTTGCGAAGGTTTTGTTTGAATACTTCTCCCTCAGCTTTGAGAAGGCTCACTTTAGCTGTAATATTTCCATCTTTATCAATTAGCTGAAGAAACTTCAATGCATTTGTTACTTTGGATTCATTTTTAGAAGCTACTATATAATTGCCGACAAAGGCTCTATCAATGATTGTAAGTTTCATAGTCTTAGCGAGTTCAAAGAATTTTATGATCCATCCTGGGCTGCAAGCATAGGGCGGACTTTGAATAGAAGACTTGCCTACTTCTTTGATGGCATCTTGGGCAGAGAATGATTCTAAACCTAGCTCTTGAGTTTGATCTTGGTCTGGCAACATCGTAATATGGAAGCAGAGGATTATATAGTTTCTTTATCATATTCAAAATTCCTGCTTCTTTTCTCGGTAGTAAAGGTATAAACTTCTAATCAGAGTTGGAACGAATAAAGATGTAAGCAGGCCGGCTTGTTTTGTGATGACCCAAGGTTGCCCTGTTTCCTTGTCCGGAGCATGATGAGTCATATTTCTTATTCCGCCCATTCCATGTAAGATATGATTGTGATTGTTCAAAATGATTTTATCACCTTTCAAACGATCGCTAAGTTCGATTAGCCCATGAGTCTTGGCAACATCACTACCTACTTCTTCACCAAGGCGCCAAAGGAACAGTTCTAGAGCTTTAGTACATTTGGCCGCAGCGGTATCTGCATCTGCTTCGTAGGCAAGAAGTGCAGAAGAAAGTTCATCTATTTTTATATCCTTCTGATCCATGAATGCAAATGCTTCTGCTCCTAGCATATCAATTAGAAAAACCTTTACCTTAAGGTCTGCCTCGAAAGCACCCAGTAATTTCATAATATATTCAGTTGTTAATCTTTCCACATTTACTTTCACGTTAACTTTGTCTGATTTCTTGTCATATTCTATTAATTGAGCATAAAGCCCCCACCTACGTAATGACTGCTCTACTATTTCCGCAGTGCCCTTTATGCGAAGTATACCTTTTGTTCTAGCTGCTGCCTCCGCTGAAGCATACCCTTTGCTTGCAAAATCTACGTAAAGAAGAAATGGTGAGTAGTCTTTCAAGCATGCTTGGAAAATAACATGAAGCTGATCTCTGCTTGCGCGTTTAACATCGTCTCTAAATGTGTCAGCTCCAACAAGTAGTCCCTGCCTCTCTACTGCGAGTCCAAGCTGAATACATACAGATATAGCACCAGTCAAATAAGGTTGCGATAAAGGCTTGGAAAAACATGAATTAATCTCGTCTCTCTTCATCGCTGATGGTGCATTAGCAAGGATCTTTGCTATCTCCATAATAATTTCCGCAGAAACATCTGGAATGCTATAATCCATTGCGGATTGTGATAATTAGGAACATAAAATCTTTACAAGGCAGTGTGTTCATGCCTATAGTAAGCGAATGTGTGCACAGCATGTTCCTAAAGTGAAGTATTTTAACATGCCAAAAGTTATTATTCATAATTATCCGAAGCGATAAACAAAGGTTCACACAATGCAAGAGTTGTCTGATACTAAGGCTGTCATTTTCGCATGTACTGACAAATCGGAGAAAGAATGTTTTGACCGAATGCTGCTTGGCACTGGCAAGATCTATGCTGAAAATGCTTTGAAGACAAAGAAGGGGGACGTTCTGTTCCTCTACAATATGGATTCGGATGTATTGCATGGAGTTTTTAGGGCGAAAGCAGATGGTGCCAAGAACATAATCCCGGAAGCGTGGAATGGCAATTACCCTTATCAGGTTCCTGTTGAGCTGGAAGGTGAGAAGAAGACAATTCCTAATGCAAAGAAGATTCTAACAAAATTAGGTATTGACTGGCACCATCCAGCTGGTCCAACCAAGAAAAGCATACTTCTGAGACTTTTCGCAAATCCTGATGAGTCATGGTCCAGCCTAATACCCGATACGGGCTTTCAAAAGGAAGAGAGAAAAGAAGATGAAAAACCCAAGCTTGAGGCCACTACGCTTTGGGACTATCCGAAGCAAAGCTACGGCTCAACGCCTAAAGGCAATAACAAATACGCAGGAGTAACGCCTGCCTTCATTCTCTACAACCTTCTGTTCAGATATACAGAGCCTGGCGACCTTGTGGTAGACCCTATGGCAGGCTCTGGCACTACCTACGATGTGTGCAAAGAAGAAGGAAGAAGATGCATAGCTTATGATATAGTTCCAACAAGACCTGAAATTATCCAAAATGACGCTAGGAAAATCCCGCTAGATGACAGCAGCGTTGATATGATCTTTATAGATTCACCATATGGCGACAACATCAGGTACAATGAACATCCTGCCAATATTGGGCATATCTCTGCCGAGTCTGAAGAGTTCTATGACGAGCTTGAGAAAGTAATAAGGGAATGCCACCGTGTGTTAAAGGACGGCAAAGTCTTGGGTTGGCTTATTGGAGACCAATGGGTAAAGAAAAAGTTCACGCCAGTAGGCTTTGAAGTATACAAACGTCTTTCAAAATACTTTGATACTGTCGATATTGTATGCGTGGTTCGCAGAAGCCAGGCATCCAATACAGGTATCTGGTACAACAGGGCTCTTAGGTTTAATTTCTATCTGCGTGGTTTCAAGTACCTCTTCATTATGAGGAAAGCTGTACCGAGCAAACCAAAGAAAGCTGAGAAAGGTGTCAAGTGGGCATACTATCAAAGAGGTAAAGCGGACACTAAGGGCAAACAAGAAGAGAACATGAAGCATGTTCCAAAGGTGGATTTGGAAAAGGGTTGAAAAATGCAATTTGACGAGCTTGTCAAGCTCTATGACAAGATGAAGGAAAAATACGGAGTCGATGCATACAGGCATGTAACTGAGCTTCTAAGAACAGCCAAAGCAATCCATAAAGAAGGCTTTGAAAACAGTCCCACAGCCCAGCGAGCTAAAGCAGAGGGAAGAGTGCCAGACCACGAGCAATCTTGGCGTGCATTCAAAGGAAAGAACCTCGAGAAGCTGCTAATGTACATGATAAATGACGAAGTTTCAACCTTGGGATTGAAAGTCATTGGAGGAAGCCAGCTCGAAAGGACAAGGTCTGAGAATCTATCAAAGGAGCTCAGTCAGGTAAGAAGGAATCTTTTGATTCATTATGGAGAATTTGGCTCTCATCTGCCAGATGTAGATTTGATAATATACAATCCCACAAACTTTCACATTCTTGCTGTACTATCAAGTAAGGTTACCTTACGGGAAAGGATAGCGCAGACAGGCTATTGGAAGATGAAGCTACAAAGTGACGAAGTGACGAGAAATATCAAAGTCTTTTTCATTACACCTGATGAAGATGGAACTCTGACGGCTAGGAATCCTGCAAAGAAAGGCAGGGCAATTGTAGAGGTTGATACAGACGGAAGCTATGTCATGACAGAAGCAGAGATTGAGGAAAGCGATAAGGTCAAGAAGTTCGACCAGTTCATCACTGACTTGAAGAAGCTGATTGCTACCAATAGCAGCTAGTGTTACTCTATTAACGGCCATAAAGTGTATAAATATTAAGAATAGAAAATACTCTTATTACTTGCAAATTAACATTCGGTTACAAGCATTCCCTGTGGCCTGACAGTTAAAGAGAAGAATGTGATTCGGACCGCTTTTTGTACTCCCTTGTCGGAGATATAATAAATGGTATCCCTATGATAATAAAGTACAATGCCAGATATCCCAATTGCATAATCCTTTGACCACTATGAATATCTCCAGTTACCATCTGTGGAAGTATAAGTGACAACATTCCAAGAATCGTCGTACATCCTACCCAAATTTTCAAAATTACATCAATAGGAATTTCACGAAGTTTTGACTTTGGCGCTCCCAAAGCAGAATAGACATTGTCTTCAAGTTGGTAGAGATTACGCTTCGATGTTGGTTCATTGCTTTCACCAATGTTTAGCTTTTCTCCCATCCAGTACTCCTTTGCTAAATGTGGATGTGAGAACAGGTATCGTTTTGCATTAAATGCAGGTTGTAAAATGAGGCCCACTAGGCCGAAGAGCATGAAAGGAATAAGTAGAATCGCAATATTTCGAACATTTGCTAAAGAGAGAAGCGAAGCAGCAGGTGGCGTCAGACTAAGGAATCCGCAGACCGCTACGACGATAGGTATTATCGAACCGATCGAAGTCCATAGTCTGTTTAGATCAGGCAGTGTTTCATAATAGGATTTTAAATCCTTGGTCAAACCTCGTAAATGCTCAATATCATTATTACCATACTCTCCATTCTGGGAGATGACCTCGCCTAGGTAGAAGTTGTACAAGTTATGATACTGGCGACGAATATGGCTCTTTGTAAAATACAGGACTAATTGCTTATTCCCCTTGGCTATCCTTGTACGTCCTTCGGGAATAATCTTCAACAATTCATTATAACCAGCAGCTAGTGCATTATGAGCTTCAATTATCCGCTTAATGTTACCACTTGAAACAGACATAGGAGGTAGTTTTGCTTTTGATATAGATAGAGTTTTCTAAATTATATTGTTGTCATTCAATTGGATGCCGCAAAAAGTAATGCATATCATGCTTCATATTCTTGTGCATGCAACTCAAAGTGTACTGCTTTAGCTGCTCGCTACTTTAGCACTTTAGACCCCGATCTCCATGCATCATTTCTACTTTCTAAGCACATAGTAGCCAATAGCTAGGGCTAACAATCCGAAAATAACCCAATGTGTAGCATCGTGTATCAGATGACCTATCGGATCAGCAGAAGGGTCTCTTTCATCCCAATGCACTTTGTAAAAGCCTTCGTAAACCTTGACATGAATACCTCTGCCATCCTGTAGTGCTATGCCGTAGTCAGCTGATTGCCCATCTGCGTCGGCAGGTCTTTCTGTAAAACCTACATCAGCAGGAAAAGGAACCATCCAATCTTCAATAACTATGTCATTATGCTTTGGTAATTGTAATACCATATTGATTACTTCGTTCCAGTTATAACTTCTTCTTACTGTTGGATGATAAAGTGTCAAATGTATTGTCCTCTCCATTCTGTTATGCCCATCAGGTTAGCAATGAACTGAGCAATTCTGATAATAGCCCAGCCAATGAGTTTCAATAATTCAGCTATAGCAAGAAAGATACCGCCTACTGATTGTAACCACTGTAAGAACTCGATTGCAGCTTTACGTCTTTTTCTCTCTTCAAGCACTAATTGTTGTGCCATTACCATCGCTATTCGCTTGTCCTCTATATAAAGATTAGTATCATTTTGATACTAAAATCATACTACGCCCACCTGAGACGTACTCCACAGCTAGGACATGATTCAACCCTTTGCAGCAATTCAGCATTACAATTCGGACAGTAATACTTCCTCTTTTTAGAAGCGTTATCGATTATTGACGCCACTACAGCAGCTCCTAATAGAGCTAGTCCAAGCCCAATCAATGCTCCAAGTGCCGACCCTTCATCATCGCTGGGCACTTTCAGCTTTCCTCCTCATATCTGCCAGAAAAGAAGCGATTATTTTGACAATTAAATCATTAGTAGACTTTGCAAACCCATGATTGACTAGGTCTTCCAAAGCAGTAGCATGATCCTCAGGAAGCCTAAGGACAAAAGCTCGCTCTTTGATCTTTACTTTCCTAACTCCCATAGTATCAGAATAATACTACTAGTTAATTGGCTTTAAGCCTTCGTTTCACTCCTGTATTATACAATGAATTAGCTTTCTTGAAACTAGCCTACCCCACTTCAGTCACTACGCTTAGCAATTCACCCCCGAGACACTACCCTACGGGCTTCCCTTCTTCGACCCCTCTTGCTAGCTTCGTTCCTTCGCCTTATGGTGCTGTCTTATACAATGGTGCCCAGAATGGTGCCATTGATGTTGCCAGCATGGTGTCGGCTAGTTTCTTCGAAAGGGTAGGAAACCTTTGCCTGATCGCTACGGTTTTCTCCCCCACACGCCTTAGCGTGCGGCTCCCTCTCTTTCCCTAGGGGTTCTGCTTGTCTGCCTACGTGCACATAATGCTTTAAAATGAATGCACAGCCGGTTTAAAATTGAGCACCTCACTGCCATAGCTGTCCGAAATCTTGGCATTTGCCATATATGCTTGTACTGTTCGAGCCATTGTATTGCCTAAACGTTATCCAAGACTTGCACTCGCTGGCTTTGCCGGACCAATTATTTTCATATCTGTCTTTATCATTCTCGGCTTCATCTCTCTTGGCTATTCTCCAGTTTCCCAAGTTATTAGCGAGCTTGAGTTATACAAGTATGGAACTGTTCAGGTTGTCAATTTCATTGTTTCAGGTACACTCCTCATTGTATTCTCTATCGGATTTTACAAGGCAATGCAAGGCTTCATAAAAAAAGGTAGAGTAGCTGCAGTATCAATACTTTTGGCACTAGGTGGAGTTGGCTTGATTCTAGGTGGTGTTTTCGTAACAGACCCTTCAGGTCCAAATGTAGCGCATACAATTAGAGGAGTTCTACACGTAATTGCTGGCTTTATGCTCTTTGCTCTTCCTCCACCCATTGCATTTATCGTTGTTGGATTATCACTGTCAAATGTTCGCTACCTGAGAGCATATCGCATTTATTCTGTGTTAGCAGGCATTGCAGCATATGGATTGATTGCTTTGTTTTTGTTTGCAAGCGGAAATACTCAGTTAGGAGGTAGTCATACCACAGGCATATTCAATAGAATTGCTACAATCGAAGCCTTGGCTTGGTATGCAGTCACGGCATTGAATATTTTAAGCACATCTAGTAGAGGAGAAACGATAGCCAGAACACAACGTAATTCTTAACTTGCGCATATCTGCTCCATAAAGTAAAATTTGAGACCTTTGCGAGCTTCTAGTCTATGTTTGTCAACTACCCATTACCACTTAAGGATTGAGCAATTGCACATACGTTGAGTTTAGCTCTGTCATTTCACTAGGACATAAGTACTTTGATTTTTCCCACATCCAGGCAGGAAACCAAGATTCATCAGGATGAGCAACGCTATAAGGGCCACAAGCAAACACAGGTCCAAAATAAAAATCTCCTATCTGCCTCTGATGCTGATACTGCGTCATTCCCTGCGGCGCAGGAATGCTATCTACATATATGATTAACTCTATCCATTGGATAAATCCATTGGCGATACGTACACTAGGTATTGTGGAATTGAACGAGTATTGTGCTGCCGAGCCTGTATTGTAGTATTCTCTCTCGGTAGCATCAGGATGTAAGCGCAGAAATGTCTGGACTTCAGGCAGCTCCTTTGTCTTTTTTGCAATAAATGCTTGATGGCTTTTCTCCAGTGGCGAGGGTTGTGCTGGAGTTATTGCAGGAGCCTTTTCTAAACTTCCTGCCCAAAGTGCAGCAAGCAATGAAGCAAACAAGGCTATTGCTGCTGTTCCAAGCACAGTAACAATCCTTACACTACTTGTTTCAATGGGAGCTTTGTTGCTCACTGATATTATTTTGCATTATTTTCTATTGAACGTTTACCATGCTTATTGATGTGTAGATCTGCGCTCTAAAGCTAAATTTAAGCAAATTAAACGGTTCCAGTGTGTGCACACATGCCATCTAAAGTAAGACTACTAATTAGTTCTTGATTTCCGAGTCTAGCAGCACTATAGCTTGTCCCGCTCAGATAAAACCTACCTGAGCGCTTCTACATATCCCCAAGAACCAAGGGGACCTTGATCTTCAGCCTGCTTTATCAGCTCCGACAGTTTGGCGCGTATTTCTTTTTCTGACCGCAAAGCTGTGAATGCAATTCATTCAATATAGTCAAGCCGCAGAGATATTTTTCTTTGCTGCAGGCTTCTTTATGTTGAGCTTGCCAAGCTCTGGCAGTGCCAATGCAAAGTGAACGTGGATGCAGTTTTTCGAGTTATCCAGTATGCAAAAAAGCGTATGGTCTTTTAGTATTACTTCAGCAGTGCGGTTGACATTATGGTCTTTTATGTAAAGTGAATTTTCGTGGGAGCCTGCTTTTGAAAGGTATGGTGCATATGACTTCAAAAAGTTATCCTTTTCTATATTCATTAGCAAAAGCTCATTGACAAAATCCTTTATGGGACGGTTATTCTCTTTAGCAATCTCTGATATCTTTTGGTATACTGGTCTTGCTATGTCGACAGTCACGATATTGGCCTTGTTGGTGGCAGCTTTGGACATGCTATGAGCATGATTAAGCATGCCTGATATTTAAGTATTGGTAGACAAGAGAGTTTGACATCTTTTAAGACAAAACTCACCTGCAATATTTATTAGCATGCTGAAGGCATGGTGATGTAATGCTATCTGATTTTTCAGGGGATGCAAAGGACGACAATGACGGGTTTGAGCCAAGTACTCCCATACTTAGGCGAATGTTGAGGGTTTTGCTAGACGATAGTATAGGCAGAACAAGATTCTCACAAGCAGCAAATGTGCATTATGCCGTACTGCTAAAACACTTGGAATGGCTAGAATCTAGGAAGTATATCAGGTTCACCTTCAAAGATGGCAAGCCTGTTGTAGAGTTAACTGAGGTTGGCAGAGAGTTTGCAAATCGATTCTTGGCTTTATATGATTGATCATCTGATATTTAAGGAATTCACATTTGTATTCAATATATATCAATTTTATTGATATATTATCTACAAAATTGATAAAAAATTAGCATTTCTTATAAGCACCGGCCGCAAAGGGTTGCTAACAAAAAGGAGGTGAAAATGAAAAAATGACAAACAATCAATTCGGTTTCACAATCAGTGCACCAAGCAACGCCTATGGAGTAAGCACAGACTTTATAGTTCCAAATGGAATTTCAATAATTGCAGCCGGTGCAAAAAGTCTATGGGCATCAGCAGGCGACATTGTAGCAAATGAATCACTTTTGGGAGGCGGATACAACGAAGCAAGCCTTACATACTTTGCACAAGGAAATCCCCAAGGGTTAACGCCAGGATGGTATTTCTACTGGGGAGCCGATGGAAACACTAACTGCTGCTACCTCCTTCTTGGACATGATCCAACTGGTAACCTTGTAAGACTCACTCTACAGTATGTCAACGGTACAAACTACTGGAAAGCCATCTACTACAATATCTCAACAGGAAATATCATACAAAACAACATAACAAACCCAGCAACTGGTGGATATGCAATGAACCACTCGACATTGCAGATGGAAGCAGGTGACAATCCAACATGCAGCACATACAGCCAGTTCAATGACTTAACCTTTAGAAACATAACATACTATGACATAAATCAAAATCCAATTACCTATACCTATACTGTGACAGGTGTAATTAACAATACAGACACATGCACTGCCTGCTTGACCGAAAATACGACCAACACAACAATAACATATCATGGATGTTGATTTATAATCCATATACTATCCCTATTTTTTACTATTTTTTAATTAGATTTTTATTGGATGGTCGGAGCAAGCCTTGCATGGATCTTTCAAAGAGGTACCTGTATGCAATATTCATCACTACAATATCATCGTTACTTGTGCTTCAAATACCTTCAATTTTTCCTCATGCTCAAGCATATTCTGCTGACTCGACAACAAGAATATATAATCTCAATTTAGGTGGTCAAATATATCCAATTTCATACAAAATTACAAATGCCACATTGAACAATATTGAAGGAAATACAAGTTACAATGGTCTTTTCTTTAACATTGCAGCTTCCAGTTCCAATGGTTCACTAACTGTAATGCTGCCCAGGCAGCTGATGGAAACTGATTGCCTTTATCAACAACAGGAAGCTAGACCATATTTTGTCAATATAGATGGTAAAGAGATTCCCCTTCCCTCAGTGAAGCAAACAATTTTGCCAGTATCTTCAGATGCAATCAACAGCGGCAATAATAATATTATCACGATTGACTTTCCTCCAAACACAAAGACAATAGCAATAAGGGAATATGCAGCTTTTGAGCCTTCATTATCTTCGGGCATATGCGTTGGATTCGCATTGGAAAAGAACAGTAACGGCTTGATACTGTATAATGGCAATCATAATGGCAGCAATGACTGGAGCCAGGCAACAGTAGACAAAAATGGCTCTTCAATCACTTTTGCCAACCCATTCCCAAGCAGGAATGAAATCACACTGGAATTTCAGCTTCCAAGGGACATAATAGATGCAAAGTCTACGGGAAACACTTCAGGTGCAGGGAACGATGCCCCATTTACCGTTATCCTTGATGGTACAAAGCAGGCACTATCAAGAGAAGTCTTTAGCAACAGTACTGCGAGAATAGTGCTCGTAGATATACCTGCTGGAACCAAGCAGATAACAATTTCAGGAACGCACGTAGTTCCAGAATTCGGAATGTCGCTTTTAGCAATAATAATGACAATAGGAATTGTTGGAGTGGTAGGAGCTAGTAAAGCGACAAGGAGAAAGATGCTTTAGGATAAACCTGTATTAACTATAATCTGCCTTTATTTGAATTAATATTGTGTAGACTGGAAGGTCAGTAATGATGGCTAACATCGACAGCTGTACCATTTATGAGATGGCTTTTAGTAACTATTACTATAACTATAGGCATAGTTACATCTCTGTAATTTTCATAGAAACGGGGTTCATGTAGATGGCTGCTTTATTATGTGCCTTGTGCTCGTTGGCTTATCAGCTTTCACCAAGGCATCTAAAGATGCAATAGATGTGCCATTATTTATTTTTCAATCAATACCTATTCTAACAGGATACAGAAACAAAACCGGTAGGAGCTTTGAAGCCGCTGCAATATATCCTGGATTTATCAGGATCTTTAAGGCATCATAACAGCAAGTAGCTTGCAAAATAAAATGCAGATAGATTCATGGCATCTCGCATGACGTAGCGCAAACTTGCTTTTGATTGCATGTGATTGCTGTCACTTTATAACTAATGCAGAGCTGAAAAAATAGATGTGAAGCACAGGAGCAAAGCAAGCATTATTGCAAAAATTCTACAAGTTGCAAGCGTTGGAGGGGCAACAAGAAGCCAGATAATGTACAGAGCGTTTCTATCTTATGTCCAGCTAAAGGAGTATCTGGTTTTACTTCAGAACAATGGGCTGCTGCAATATGACGCAGAAACCAAGACATTCAAATCGACTGACAAGGGCGCAAAGTTTCAGAGCCTGTTCAGGCAGCTTGGGGAACTGGTCTCTGAAGAGAGTCTGAAGCCGGACATTGAGCCATATGATCTGGCAAGTGAGGAGCCGCGTCAAATTCAGGTAGAATAGGCATTGCGGCAAGGGCAAGAAGACGACTGAACTGTGAGTTTTTGTATACCATCAGTCTGCGGATGCTCCATCTGGCCAGTGTAGCTTTGTGTGATTTACGATTGCTAACCATCCTTTTTTCTACTTCCGGCCGTCTGGGCCATGACCTTTCCTGCTAGCTAGCTATATCTTTGTTGACTGCAGTTGGGCCTTTCTCGCGGAATGGATCAGCAGTAGATCAATAAGCGCATTTGACCACATACTGAATTGCGATTCCGTCTATCAGCAGATTCTGCATAGCAATTGCTGGCTGCCTTTCAGCCTGCTGGCGGAGGCGGTGAAAGGCTGGTCAGTTTATTAGCCTTGTAGCTCTTTTTGCTACATGGCACAACTGCTTCACAGCGACACTGGAGAGCTGCTATCCCTGTTCAAGCAGACAAGGGAGACCACGATAAAGCTTTTCAAACCTCTCAATATCGAAGATGCAGTCATACAATCAGATACTTTTGGCAGCCCTCCAAACTGGCACATCGCCCATGTAACATGGTTTTTCCATAAAGTGCTTGAAAAACACGGCCATAAAATAAAAGAACAAGACGGACATGGCATCAACCTGTCATACCTTAATTCATACTACCAGCGCTATGGCAATATCCTCCCAAAGTCAGAGAGAGGCAGGTTTCCAAGACCCACTGTGCAACAGACGCTAGAATACAGAAAGCTGGTTGACGAAGCAGTAAGCTCCTTTTTGAAATCCCGGGGGCTGACAATATCACCTGAAGTAGATTATGATATTACTCTTGGCATCCAGCATGAAATGCAGCACCAAGAGCTCATGGTCTATGATTTCCAGTATTATTTCCAGCGCTTTCCCGACCCTAAAGATAACTACAGGCCAGAAGTTATGGAGTCTCCGCCTCTGCCTCATCCTCAGCCTCAGCCCCGGCCTCTTTCTCCAGCCCTGCAAAAGCCTGCAGGCATGGCCCGCATCCCCGGAGGCATTTACACGCTTGGCTTTGGCAATGGAGCAAAAGCAGGTGAGGATGATAGAAAGAGAAAGAAAATCGGGTTCTGCTATGACAACGAGCTGCCAGAGCACAAGGTATACCTCCAGCCATACAAGATCGATGTCGCCCCCGTGACAAATGGAGATTTTGCAAAGTTTGTTGAAGCAGGAGGATACCAAGAATACAAGTACTGGCTGGCAGACGGCTGGGAACTGGTAGAGGAGAATGGGTGGAACGCACCGCTTTACTGGCACAAGAAGGGCAAAAGATGGATAAAGAAGGATTTTCGTGGCCTGCGGGAAATAGACCCCGACGAGCCGGTGGTAAACGTCAGCTTTTACGAGGCTGACGCTTATGCAAGGTGGGCCGGCAAGAGACTTCCAACGGAAGCAGAGTGGGAAAAGGCTGCAAGCTGGAACGAGGACCTTCAGAAAAAAACTCCCTACCCTTGGGGAGACAGCAAGCCTACTGCAAGGCATGCAAATCTCATGGAATCCTGGATATGGTCTCCTACAAAGGTCGGGTCGTACCCTGAAGGCAAAAGCTACTATGGCTGCCACCAGATGATAGGCGATGTGTGGGAGTGGACATCGTCTGAGTATGTCCTCTATCCGGGCTTCCTGTCCAGATTCCCGGAATACACTGACAAGTGGGCTGTAAACCAGAAAGTACTGAGAGGCGGCTGCTTCGCCACCCCAAGAGGCCAGATAAGGAACAGCTACCGCAATTACTTCAAGCCTCATGAAAGAATAGTCTTTGCAGGGTTCAGGTGTGCAAAGGATTGACTGGCTGCTGATTCAGACGAGGTGAGGTCAGCTGATCTATTTCCTCCATCACAGCGTTAGTCGGGATCAATACAATAGAGTACAACCGTACTGCTACTGTCTATCTGTCCATCTATCTTTGCAGCTGCCAGAGAAATGAAATAAGAAAGGAGAGGAAGAGAAAAGAAGAGAAGTTCAAACGGCAGCACAGATAAGTTTATCAAGCTAGCGCGGTATAAAATGGCGGCTATGGCATTAGCCTTGGCTTGCAGTCAGCAGATGTAAGTAGCCAAGCCAGAACCGCCCGTTCATTCTGTTTTCAACGGTGCTGATAATGCCTACCGAATAGAAAAAAGGTGGGCATAGAAATTGAAATCAATCGAGTTTGCGTTCCTTGCCATAGGAGCTATTGCAGGCGCTTTTCTGAGATACAAGATTGCATCAGGGCCTATTCTGGTCGGCACTCTTTCCGTAAACATACTGATAATAAACGTAATCGGCAGCTTTATCCTTGGAGTATTCTCTGTCCTGTCTGTCGCATGGAACCTCGACAGTCGCTACTCTCTTTTGGTGGCAATCGGATTTTGCGGATCGCTGACTACAATGTCCTCTTTTGCTCTTGAAACTGCAAATATGCTGGGTGAAAGGCAGCTGGCAAACATGGCGATCAATATTGCAGCCAACGTCGGGCTGTCAATTGGAGCAGTTATCGGTGCTAGGGCCCTGACTGGCGAAATAGTCAGGACTCCTACAGGTCTTTAGCCTGACAGGCAGATGAAGAGAAAAAGCAAGGAGAGAAAAGAAAAAAGAGAAGTGGAAAAAGAAATGAGGAAAAAGGTCTGGCTGCTTGCTGTGACGATAAAAAAGAACGACCAGCTGCAAGGAAGCTGCTATACAGGGTTCTGCTTGATTTTTTGAAAGATGCAGGAATTTCGGGTGCGACTGTATTTAATGGAATTGACGGGTTTGGAAAGAGATGAAGGTCTGCTCTTCATATTGAAGGCCTTTCAATGAATTACCCTGTGATGATTCAGGTAGTGGATGAAGAGGCAAAGCTGGAACCGCTTCTCCCTGAGATCAGGAGGATGGTTGATGACAACGGGCTTGTAACTATTACCGAGACTTTCGCGGTATAGTATGCAGAGTATAGGCATCTGTGCAAGTTATTGAGATAATCTAGATCAAGAATTACTGGTGCAGTTCCTGCTAAAGCTTGATAAGAAAGGTTTATTCAACAAGTGCCTCGTATGAATCTGCTCGAAATAGACCTCAGAGCTAGAGAGAATCAAGGAGAAGAATTTTCAAGAGAGGCTTGAATTTCAGGACAGATATTTAGAATTGATAAAGAAAGCAAACAATTCAAAATGGAGTGCAGCTCAAGGGTCAATAATAAATAACTCGACAGGTGCCATCAAGAGACCACATCACAGTCAATCCATTAGACATAAGCGATATACCAGACGACGTCCAAAGGACTAGCATAAACTCCCTCTGTACAACTTTATTGAACGCAAAATTTCATTTTACTTCACGAATTCCACATTTGGCATCATTTTAAAAGAACTATCACCTGTAAGAAATTTTGCTCCTAAACGTTCGGACATGGCATAGCCAGTTGCGTCTGCATAAGAAAGGTCTATCTTGTCAAGCTTTGCCTTGAGCCTTAGCCTCATCCCTTTCCTGATATCCTGTTCTTCTATCTCTGTTTGATATTGTTTGAATACTGTATACACGACGTCAGCTTTCTCTTCATCATGTTCGCGCAGAATTAAAAAATATAATTCCATTAAATTCAGTATGGATGTTATCATTGTATCAGCATCAAAATATTTGAGATAATTTCGATTGCCTCTGACATATTCTATCATGGCATGAGTATCAAGAAAAAACTTGGCCAGCTGCTGTCACTTCTCCCAGCCAGTTTTTGCATCATCCTTCAATCGCTGAGTTCCTCTGGAAAAGCTAAGCGATCCAAATATTTCTTTGATATTTGCTTTCTTTTCTACCTCTATGTCTATCACGTCACCTTCGACTATTTTGTATTTTTTGGCTTCTTCGACAGGGATTATTATTCCAAGGGAGTTTCCTATTCTCCTTACCTTTGCTTGGATCCGCATGTTTTACTAGCAGTTAAATTTTACATATTGTATTATTTAAGTCTTGGATATTTGCCTGATGCTCGTTTAACTTACTTTACTATCATTTGATAGTCATACGAGTTGCTCAGGTTAGCCGAGCATGTAGGTAGTACAAAGCTAATGAAGCTATCACCAGAACTATTCTGTAAACAAACAATTTCTTCAGAAAAACGCTTGCAGCATTGGAATATGCTTCCAGTCTGTTCTGAACTATCTATTTTTCAATTCCGGTTTTCAGTTAGTTGAGCGGTTTAGCATCTTGTTATTGTTGTTGTGTACATGCATGCGTCAAGAACTTTTTTAGCATTCAGGCCAGCGTGTCTTTAATCGTCTGCAAGAACATGCTAGCAGGAAATGGCTTTTTGATGATCCGGTCAATTCTGGTTGATGGAAACATTTTTTCAAATTCTGACTTGTTAATTTCAAACGCTGTCATGAATATTATTTTAATAGTTGGGTTTACTTTTCTAATCTCCCTTGCCAGCTCAAAGCCGGTCGTTGAAGGCATTCTGATATCTGTTATCACCAGTGCGCAGCTACCGCAATTTTTTCTAAAATAATCCAGAGCATCGCCCGGGTCTGTAAATCCCTTTGCAACATAGCCTGCTCTTTCTGCTATTGACTGCAGAATGTAGACAATATCAGGTTCATCGTCTACTATTGCAATCATTTTTGCAAGTGTCAATTTCCCCTGTTACTCGAAGAGAAGAGAAAAATGCAATATTATAAGGCGTTTGGTGCAATCTACCATAAACCTACCCAAATATGCAAGTATTTTGTGCTTGACCTACCTAAAGTGAGCGATTGACTTGACAGGCTTCTAGGGTGGCCGGATTTAGCTGCCATTTTGGCAAAAGCAATGCATGTGCTAGGCACCAGAAAGCTGGGGTTCCAGTAATTACCAGAAATGTGTTAGCTGAGCAACTCCTTTTAAATGATCATATCAATTAAGAATTGAGAACGGAGCTTACCTGCTTGTCCACTCTCATTTTCCTTTCCCTGCCAGGTGAAAAATAGGACATGACAGCCTTTGTACTGGACCAGCTTGACAGATTGACGTTCATTCGGGAATTTGCTCATGATGTAAGCGCCGGCCTGAGCGCGGAACAAAAACAGCTGCAGCCAAAATATTTTTACGACCGCAAAGGGTCGGAGCTATTTGAGGAAATATGTCGCCAGCCCGAGTATTACCTTACGCGGGCAGAAGCCTCCATCCTCAGAACTTATTCGCCGTATATCGCCAGAGTGTACGGTTCGGTCCCAAGCGCCATAATTGAACTTGGCAGCGGCAGCTCCGCCAAGACCATAATTCTGCTGCAGGAATTTGTGAAGGTACAGCAAAGACTCTACTATTTTCCTATCGACATCTCGCATTCAGCATTGCAGCGCGCATTAATGGCTCTATCAGACCACCTGCCTGCAATCAAGATAACTGGTCTGTCTGCAGATTATATTGGCGGCATAGCCAAGGCCGGCCAGCTGATTGCAGGGGAGCAAATTTCTGCAAGGATGATTGTGCTTTTCTTGGGGTCAAGCATTGGAAATTTCGAACCCGGAGAAGCTGAATCATTTCTTGGCATCATTGCAGAAAAGCTGAGCCCTGGCGACTTGGTGCTTGTTGGGTTCGATCTGCATAAAAATGAAAAGGTATTGAATGCGGCATACAATGACTCTGCCGGCATCACCGCCAGGTTCAATCTGAATATCCTTGACAGGATAAACAGAGAACTTGGTGGAGAATTTGAGACACGACACTTTCGCCATTTTGCATTTTACAATAAAAATGAAAAGAGGATAGAGATGCACCTGATGTCAACCTGCAGACAGAATGTCTACATAAGAGAGGCAGGGAGGACATTTGACTTTGACAGAGGCGAAACCATCCATACAGAAGATTCATACAAGTATACCGTAAGGCAGATTGGCCAGATGGCAAAGCAGTGCGGCCTGAAGGTTGAGAGGCACTTTTTCGACCAGAACCGCATGTTTGATCTTGCTATGTTCAGAAAAGATTAAAGCTGGATTGCAGACAGTAGAGAGAATTCTGATACTGATACTGTTCCACCTGCCAAAAATAGCAGTAATGTTTCATTGGCTGGCTGTGCTGGTGTTAGTAAGTTGAATTCAAATGCCATTGTTCATAGGTTGGTTTGGTCTGCGATTTGTCTGGCTTTTCTTGCTGTTCTGGCGCAGCAGGATGCAGCTATCGCGTATTGTCTCTTCCTATAACCAATACGAATTCTCATTTTGTTACCTGATACAGAAATGAAATTCAAAAGTGTAAGGTCAGCAATTTATCTTCAATGCCATAAATATTTTGTATAGCAAAACTTGGTAATGACAAACAACGATAATACATCATCGTCATCAAACAGAGGGTTAGCCTCTGCAGATGAAGAGACAAAAGAGAGGGTAGCAAGGAAGGGCGGAGAAGCA
>Ga0070740_10000473_pt1 | contig 86692 bp, 78 predicted proteins | sample Coa_R2_FD_67286 | JGI IMG/M metagenome (GOLD analysis project Ga0070740, IMG submission 67286) | Surface soil microbial communities from Centralia Pennsylvania, which are recovering from an underground coalmine fire - Coalmine... | ecosystem: Environmental > Terrestrial > Soil > Unclassified ... | reverse complement strand
CGCCCTCGCTACGCTCGGGCCGGCTCCGCCGTCCAAAATCGCTCCCGGCGATTTTGTCGAACCCGGCGGCTTCGTCCACGCACCCGTCTGCCAACTTCCCGACGGCCCCGCGGGGCCGTCGGGAAGTTGGCGGAGAGGGTGGGATTCGAACCCACGGTACGGTAGAACCGTACACCGGATTTCGAATCCGGCGCATTCGACCACTCTGCCACCTCTCCGCGGTGTAACGCCTTCGCAGACCAACCGTCTGCCCGGCGCATATGCTCGTCTCATCCTTAAGACTCGCCCTTCGCTCGCGCTCAGGGCCAGCTCCGCTGTCCCGGTTCGCTCCCGGCGAACCGGTCGACCACTCTGCCACCTCTCCGCAGCATCTCGCCAGCTGCACGATCCATCCCTGGAGCGTCTTCCGGTCGGCATCCATGCCTCCCCCTCGCCCCGCGCGCGCGATGCGTTACTTCGCATCGCGCCAACGCGCGTGGCTCGACCTCTCCGCGGCATTTCGCCGAAGGGCGCGCATGATAAGCGCAGCGCATGCCGGTGACAACCGCCGGCCGCCGGAGTGTACTCCCTCGCCGCAGGCGAGCGCGCGGCGGCCGCGCGCCCGCTCAGGCCCTGGCGTCGGCGCGCACGGCCTGGATACCGCGCGAACGATTGCGGGTATACACGTATACCGTGGCCGGCGGCACGTTCCACCAGGCGAAGCCGCCGCGCCGCACCGACAGACCGAGTTCCGCGAGCAGATCGCGTCCGACCGGCGATTTCGGTCCGTAGGTGAATTGCACGAAGCGCCCCTCCGGCTTGAGCACGCGGAACGCGGCATTGAGGATGTCGGCCTGGGTGCGCCGGGTCATCGACAGCAAGCCGAGCCCGCTGATCACCGCGTCCGCCGGCCCGGCGGCGAGAAAGCCGCAGCGCGCGGCGATCGCCTCGAGCTCGCGGGCGTCGCCGCAGACCACGTGACAATCGGGGAAGCGCGTGCGCAGGTGCTGGTACAGCGTCTCGTTCAGTTCCAGCACCAGCAGGTCCTGCGGCCGGATGCCGTGCCCGATCAGCGCGCGGGTGAACACGCCGGTGCCGCCGCCGAGCTCGATCACGCGCTCGGTGCCGTGCGGCAGTTCGGCGATCATCTGCCGCGCCAGTTGCCGGCCCGAGGGCGACAGCGCGGCGACGGTCAGCGGATTCCTCAGCCACTGCCGAAAGAACGTCCACGCCGCCGGCAGATCCGATTCGGCGCGCGGGCGATCGTCTGGCCGAGTCGGCGAAGTCATGCGGCAATCCGAAGCAATGCGGGCGTCCATGATAGTGCTCCCGCCGCGCCGCTGCCACTGCACACGAAAACCCCGCCGTGCGCGGCACGGCGGGGTTCGCCAACCCGACGGCGATGTCACGCGACCGGCATTCGCCGGCTCCGCCGGTGCGCGACGCTCAGCAGGAATAGTAATAGCCGCGGTGATAGTAACCGTAGCTGTCGTAGTACGGTCGCGCGTAGCAGCGGCGGTAGTAGACCGGGCGCTCGTAGACCACGACCGGCGGCGGCGCGTAATACACAGGCGGTGTGTAGTAATACGGCGCGTAGTAACCGCCGAAGCCGACGAAACCGTAGCCGTGGTGGCCGCCCCAGTAACCGACGGTCACGCCCGGCACGCTGATGCCCACCGCGAAGTGCCCGTGCGCGAATGCGGCCGGTGCCAGCAGCAGAGCGGCCATCGCGCCCAGTCCGCACAGCACGGCGCGAAATCCACGAATGCGGCTAGTCATGATACGGCTCCACAAGCATGCGACCCCACGGTCGCCAGCGCATCGTCGCGCCCGGCGGCTGAATCGGCACTGAAATCGGCGGCCGGGCGGGTTCGCGTTCAGCTTCGCCGCAGTTCCCACACCCGATGGATGCGCGGCTGGCGGGCGAAATCGAAACCGATGGTGGCCGGGGTGATGTCGCGGATCGCGAACCCGGCGAGCGCCGCCTCGTCGAGCTTGAATCGGCGAAAGTTGTTCGAGAACACGATCAGGCCGCCGGGCGCCAGGCGTTCGCCGCACAGGTCGAGCAGCCGGACGTGATCGCGCTGCACGTCGAAATCCGCGGCGCGCTTGGAATTGGAGAACGTCGGTGGATCGACGAAGATCAGATCATGGCGAGCGGTATCGCGTTGCAGGAACTCGAACGCATCGGCGCGGATCAGCCGGTGCCGCCCATCGCCGAAGCCGTTGCGTTCGAGATTGCGTGCGGCCCAGTCGAGATAGGTCGGCGACAGGTCCACGCTCACGGTCTCGGCGGCGCCGCCGGCGGCCGCGTACACGGTCACGCTGCCGGTGTAGCAGAACAGATTGAGCAGGCGCTTGCCGCGCGCGAGCTCGCGGATGCGCGCGCGCAGCGGCCGATGATCGAGAAACAGGCCGGTGTCGAGGTAGTCCCACAGATTCACCAGGAACACCAGACCACCCTCGCCCACCTCGAGGAATTCGCCGCGCGCGTCGAGGCGTCCGTACGTGCCGCCGCCCTTGCCGCGGCGGCGGGTCTTGACCGCGATCCGCTCGCGCGGCACGCCGAGCACCTCGCCGGCCACGCGCACCAGCTCGCGCAGACGGGTGCGCGCGAGCTGCTCGTCCACGCTCGCCGGCGCCTGGTATTCCTGCACGTGCAGATGATCGCGGTAGAGGTCGATCGCCGCCGCGTATTCCGGCAAATCGGCATCGTACACGCGCCAGCACTCGGTGGGCTCGCGCTCGGCGCGCTTGCGGCCGTGGCGCCAATTCTTCTGCAGCCGGTTCCTCAGCATCTCGGCGCCGGGCGACAGCGGCTTCGGTGCGCGCGGCGTCGCCGCTGCCGCCAGATCGAAGTTCAGCAACACGCATTCGATCGCGCCGTTGTAGAGCCGATACGTTTTCTGCGCGCGCAGGCCGAGCGCGTGACCGAGCTCCGGGTCGCCGGTGATCACGCTCGCCCGCCAGCCGGGAAACTCGGCGCGCAGCCGGTTGCCGAGCGTGCGGTACAGCGCGGCGAGCTCCGGCGCCGCGCCCATGCGCTCGCCGTAGGGCGGATTGCAGATGACGAGGCCGGGTGCCTCGAGCTCGTGCGGGCGATGCAGATGTTCGAGCGACTGCCGGCCGAGGTGCAGGAACCCCGAAAGCTGCGCCGCCTGCGCGTTGCGCCGGGCCTCGTTGAGCACCGCCGGATCGTGATCGAAGCCGAAGAACACCGGCCGCAGCGCCTGCAACCCGGTGCGCGCCCGCGCCGCGGCCTCGTCATGCAACATTTTCCACAATGCCGCATCGTGGCCGAGCCAGCCGAGGAAGCCGAAATACTCCCGCCGCAACGCCGGCGCCACGTCCGCCGCCATCAGCGCCGCCTCGATCAGCAAGGTGCCGGAACCGCACAGCGGATCGACCAGGCCGCCGCCGGCCGCGTGGATCGCCGGCCAGCCGGCGCGCAGCAGCATGGCCGCGGCGAGGTTCTCCTTGAGCGGCGCCGGTCCGGTGCCCTGGCGGTAGCCGCGCTGGTGCAACGGCGCGCCGGACAGGTCGATGCCGAGGATGGCGCGGTCGCGGCGCAGCACGAGATTCACGCGCAGCGCCGGACGCTGCGTGTCCACATCGGGGCGTTTTCCCGTGTGCGCGCGGAACCGGTCGACGATCGCGTCCTTGACGCGCAGCGCGGCGTACTGGCTGTGGCTGATGCCGGCCGTGCCGCCCACCGCGTCCACGGCGAAACTCGCATCGACGTCGAGATGCGCGCTCCAGTCGACGGCGTGCGCGCCCTGGTACAGCGCGTCGCCGTCGACGGCCGGGAATTGCGCGATCGGCATGAGGATGCGGCTCGCCAGGCGCGACCACAGACAGGCGCGGTAGGCGGTCTCGAGCGGGCCGCGGAAATGCACGCCGGCCAGCGCCTCGTGCACGTCGGCGGCGCCGAGTCCGCGCAGTTCCTCGACCAGCAGATATTCGAGCCCCTTGGGACAGGTGGCGAAGAATTCGCGCACGTCAGGCGAAGCGGTCAAGGAACAGACGGAACTGCGCGGCGACGAAATCGACATGCGCGCCGAGCCGGTGATCGTCGCGCACCACGGCGAGGGTGGCGCGCCGCGCGCGCGCAAAAGCAATGGCCTCGTCGACCGGACACAGTTCATCGTCCCAGCCGTGCACCAGCGCGGTGGGGACGTCGCGCGCGTCGAAGCGCCGCGCATAGCCCGGAATCGTCAGCGGCAGGGCGATCAGGAACAGGCCGACGCAGGGCACCGTCAACGACGCGAAGCCGGACACGAACGCACCCAGGCTCGATCCGGCCAGGATCACCGGTGCATCCGCCGAGGCCCGTTCCACCAGCCGCGCGATGCGCGCGTCGATGCGGGCGACGTCGCGGGCGGCGTCGAGATCGCGATAGTCCGGCCGCACGCTGCGGAATCCGGCCGTCGCGGCGACCGCCGCGAGCGCGCTGACTTTGGTCGCGTCCGGCCCGCTTTCCAGGCCGTGCGAGAGGATCAGGAGGGGTTTCATCCGAGCGGCGTTCCCGGCGCGAACATCGCGGCGATTATCGCATGGCATGCCCGCCATCCCCGTGCGAAACTCCGTGCATGCCGATCGACCTCGCCATCCACGACTGGCCGTTGCCGTACGAAGCGCGCCTGGAGGAACGCGCGCCCGCGGCGGTCGATCTCGTCGTGATCCACTGCACCGAGCTGCCGGACCTGAAGACCGCGCGCGAATTCGGCAAGCGCGTGCGCTATCCGGCGACGCAGACCGGCAACAGCGGGCACTACTACATCGACAGCGACGGCACGGTGTTCCGCTTCGTCGCCGACACGCGCGTGGCGCATCACACCCATGGCTACAACGCGCGTTCGATCGGCATCGAGCTGTCCAACCCCGGCCGCTATCCGCACTGGAACGACAGCCGCCACCAGGCGTTCCGCGTGCCATACACGCCGGCGCAGATCGACGCGCTGCTGGCGCTGCTGCGGCATCTGCGCCACGAACTGCCGAACCTGCACTACATCGCCGGGCACGAGGATCTCGACCGGCGCCTGGAACCGGCCAGCGACGATCCGGCGATCCTGCTGCGCCGGCGCCAGGATCCGGGCCCGCTGTTCCCCTGGGACGCCGTGCTGCCGGCGAGCGGGCTGGAGCGCCTGGTCCCGCAGTAGCCGACGCCACACGCGGGGTCGCCGCTATACTTCGTGCGTCCGCTGTCGGAGATGCCCGCCTTGTCCAGCCCCATCGTCGGCGAACTGATCGACCTGCTGCAACTCGAACGCCTCGAGGAAAACCTGTTCCGCGGCCAGAGCCGCGACATCGGCACGCGCTTCGTGTTCGGCGGCCAGGTGCTCGGCCAGGCGCTGTCGGCGGCGCAGCGCACCGTCGACCCGGCGCGCGCGGTGCACTCGCTGCACGCCTATTTCCTGCGCGCCGGCGACATCGAGGCGCCGATCGTCTACGAGGTCGACCGCGCCCGCGACGGCAAGAGTTTCTCGGTGCGCCGGGTGGTGGCGATCCAGCACGGCCAGCCGATCTTCAACTTCGCCGCCTCGTTCCACGTCAGCGAGCCGGGTGTGGAACACCAGCTCGACATGCCGGACGTGCCGGCGCCGGAGGACCTGCCGCCGCCGCCGCCGGTGCCGGCGGAGGAACTGGCGCGGCTGCCGGTCAAGCTGCAACGCTGGCTCGGCCGCCGCGGCGCGTTCGAGTTCCGCCACGTCCAGCCGCGCAACGAGCTCAACCCCGCGAAGCGACCGCCGTTCCAGCAGATCTGGTTCCGGCTGATCGACCGCGCGCCCGACGACGCCACCCTGCACCGCGCCCTGCTCGCCTACGCCTCGGACTTCCACCTGATCGGCACGGCGACGCTGCCGCACGGCATCTCCTACCTGCACGGCAACGTGCAGATGGCGAGCCTGGATCACGCGCTCTGGTTCCACCGTCCGTTCCGCGTCGACGAGTGGCTGCTGTATTGCTGCGACAGCCCGAGCGCGCGCGGCGCGCGCGGCCTCGCCCGCGGGCTGATCTACCGTCGCGACGGCCAACTGGTGGCCGCGACCGCGCAGGAGGGCATGATCCGCCTGCTGGCGGACGCGGCGGAGGGCCGCGCGTGAGACAAATTTATACTTCTCCACGAATCGAGAATGTCGAGCGCGTCGTCGCCCTGCTCGCCGACGCCGGCATCGCCACCACGGTCACCAACCGCCGCGCCTGGGCCGGGCACGACTACAAGGGACCGAGCTACAGCGCGCGCCCCGATCCGGCGCTCTGGCCGCAAGTCTGGGTGGTGCGCGCCGAGGACCAGCCGCGCGCCCGCGCCGTGCTGCGCGAGGTCGGCATCGAGCCGGCGGTGCGGTTCGCCGAGGATCTCGCCCGCACGCGCCGGCCCGGCGGCGAGACGCGCCGCGGTGCGCTCGCCATGTATCTGCGCCTGGCGCTGCTCGCGGCGATCGCGCTGCTGATCCTGCTGCACGCCTTCGGGTGGCTCGGGTGACGCCGACGCGCACCGCGTTCCTGTTCGATCTCGACGGCACGCTGGTCGACAGCGTCTACCAGCACGTGCTGGCGTGGAAGGAGGCGCTCGACGCCGAGGGCATCGAACTGTCGGTGTGGCGCATCCACCGCAAGATCGGCATGAGCGGCGGCCTGTTCACCCACATCCTGCTGCGCGAAACCGGGTTGGCGATCACGCCCGAGCGCGTCGAACGGCTGCGCCGCGCGCACGCGGCGGCCTACCAGCGCCACGCCGCGAGCGTGCGACCGCTGCCGGGCGCGCAGGACCTGCTCGGCTATCTCGACCAAGCCGGGCTGCCGTGGGCCATCGCCACCAGCGGGCGCATGGAGACCGCCCGGCACAATCTCGCGGCGCTCGGCGTGGACCCCGAACGCGTGCCGGTGGTCACGCGCGACCAGGTGCGTCACGCCAAGCCGGATCCCGATCTGTTCCTCACCGCGGCGCAGCGGCTCGGCGTGGACGTGCGCAACGCGCTCGTGCTCGGCGACAGCATCTGGGACATGCTGGCCGCGCAGCGCGCCCGCGCGCTCGGCGTCGGCCTGCTGTCGGGCGGCTACGGCGCCGAGGAACTGGCCAGCGCCGGCGCGTTTCGCGTCTACGAGGATCCGGCCGACCTGCTGCGCAAGATCGACGAGGTCGCCGCACGCGGCTGAGCCGCGCGATCGCGGAGCGAGTAAGATTCGGTGCATGAAATCGGAGCTGGTCCGGCTGTTCCAGACCCTGCCGCACCCGTGCGGCTACTTCGCCGAGCGCACCGCGCAGAATCTGGTGATCGATCCGGCCTCGCCGCACCTGGCGCAGATCTATGCCGCGGCGCTCGACAAGGGCTTCCGTCGCGCCGGCGGCCACGTCTACCGTCCGCATTGCGACGGCTGCCGCGCCTGCATCGCCGCGCGGGTGCCGGTCGCCGAGTTCCGCCCGGACCGCAGCCAGCGGCGCTGCGCGGCGCGCAATCGCGATCTCGAATTGCGCATCGCGCCCGCACGGTTCAGCGCGGAATACTTCGAGCTGTACCGCCGCTATCTCGCCGCGCGCCATCCCGGCGGCGGCATGGACGAGCCCGACGTCGAGGACTTCGCCCGCTTCCTCTACACCGATTGGAGTCCGACGCGCTTCCTCGAACTGCGCCGGGGCGAGCGGCTGCTGACGGTCGCGGTCACCGACTTCGCCGCGAGCGGCCTGTCGGCAGTGTATACATTTTACGAGCCGGACGAACCCACGCGCGGGCTCGGCACCTACGCCATCCTGTGCCAGATCGAGCTCGCGCGCGCGGGCGGCCTGCCGCACGTGTATCTCGGCTTCTGGATCGAGCATCACCCGAAGATGGACTACAAGGCGCGCTTCCGGCCGCTGGAACTGCTCGGCGCCGACGGCTGGCGGCGGCTCGGCTGAACCGCCCGCTCACGGCTCCACGCGCAGCACCGCCGCGGCGCGGCGCGCCTTGGCGCGCGCGGCCTCGACGTCGGCGCCGCGCGCCAGCGTCACCGCCATGCGCCGCTTGCCGCGGACCTCCGGCTTGCCGAACAGGCGCAGCAGGGTGTCCGGCTCGGCCAGCGCCTCGGCCACGCCGTGATAGCGCGGCCGCGTGCCATGACCTTCGGCCAGCACCGCGCAGGAGGCGCTGGGTCCGAGCGCGCGGATCGAGGGAATCGGCAGCCCGAGGATCGCGCGCACGTGCAGGGCGAACTCGGACAGATCCTGCGAGATCAGCGTGACCAGACCAGTGTCGTGCGGCCGCGGGCTGACCTCGGAGAAGATCACCTCCGCGCCGCGCACGAACAGTTCCACGCCGAAGATGCCGGCGCCGCCGAGCGCAGCGGTGATGGCGCGGGCGATGTCCTGCGCGCGCCGCAGGGTTGCTTCCGGCATCGGCTGCGGCTGCCAGGATTCGCGGTAGTCGCCGTCGATCTGCAGGTGCCCGATCGGCGCGCAGAAGCTCGTGCCGCCGGCGTGGCGCACGGTGAGCAGGGTGATCTCGTAATCGAACGGCACGAAGCCCTCGACGATGACGCGGCCCTGCCCGGCGCGGCCGCCGTGCTGCGCGTAATCCCAGGCGGCATCGATCTCGGCCGACGTGCGCAGCGTGCTCTGGCCCTTGCCCGAGGAACTCATCACCGGCTTGACCACGCACGGCAGGCCGAGCGCAGCGACCGCGGCGCGATAATCCTCGCGCGTGTCGCAGAAGCGGTACGGCGAGGTCGGCAGACCGAGTTCCTCGGCGGCCAGGCGACGGATGCCTTCGCGGTCCATGGTCAGGCGCGCCGCGCGCGCGGTCGGGATCACGCGCACGCCTTCGCGTTCGAGCGCCTCGAGCGTCGGCGTGTGGATCGCCTCGATTTCCGGCACCACCAGATCCGGCCGTTCCTGCTCGATCACGCGGCGCAGCGCCGCGCCGTCGAGCATGTCGATGACGTGACTGCGATGCGCCACCTGCATCGCCGGCGCCTGCGCGTAGCGATCGACGGCGATCACCTCGACCGCCAGCCGCTGCGCCTCGATCGCCACTTCCTTGCCCAGTTCGCCCGCGCCCAGCAGGAGCAGGCGGACGGCGGTGTCGGTGCCGGGGGTGCCGAACGGCTTCATCGCGGATTTCCGGGAAAACGCGGGCGCGCATTGTAGCGGCTGGAGCGCGGCGCGTCGCTTCCGTTATGCTTGCCGGCGCCCCTGCCCGCCCCGTTCGCATCGATCCATGCGCCTGCCGCTCGCTCTGCTCCTGCTCCTGCTGCTGCCGACGTTCGCCGCCGCCGCGCCGGGCGACGACGTCTGGCTGCGCGTGCTGCTCGACGGCCGCAAGATCGGCCATATGCACATGACCCGCCAGGTGCAGGGCGAACGCGTGATCACCACGCAAGCGCTCGAGGTCGCGCTCGACCGCGTCGGCACCCGGATCGCGCTGGCCACGCGCGAGGTCGATACCGAGACGCGCGACGGCAAGCCGCTGGCGTTCGAATCGCACACCGCGATGTCGGGCATCGAAAGTGCCGTGCGCGGCACGCTGCGGCCGGACGGCACGGTCGAGATCGTGAGCGAAGTCGGCGGCAACCGGCAGACCCGCAGCATGCCGTGGCCGTCAGGCGCGCTGCTCGCGGAGGGCCTGCGTCTGGCCGAACGCAACACCGGCCTGAAACCGGGCACGCAGTTCCGCGAGATCGGCTTTCAGCCGGAAAGCCTCGAGGCGGTCGCGATCGACTGCACGATCGGCCCGCGCGAGCGCGTCGATCTGCCCGACGGCGTGGAGCATCTGATCCGCGTCGAGGAATCGATCGAGCTGCCCGGCGCGCCGACCCGCAGCGTCGCCTGGATCGACCAGAACCAGACCGTGCGCAAGATGACCATGCCGCTGATGGGCTTCGAGCTCACCCTGCAGGCGTGTTCGCAAGCCTGCGCCAAGGCACCCAACCAGTCCGCCGACATCCTCGCTCGCGCCATGGCGCCGGCGCCGGCGGCGCTCACCGCCGCGGAGCTGCATCGCGGCGTGATCCTGCACGTGCGGGCGACGGACGGCGGCGCGCCGCTGCGCTTCGCCACCACCGACGAGCAGCAGGTGACCGCGAGCGGCGACGGCGTGGAGCTCGTCATCGCGCCGCTCGGCGACGGCCCGGCGAAGACGCGCGAGCCGGCACCGGGCCCGGCCGACGCGCAACCGAACGACTGGCTGCAGAGCGACGCGCCGGAAATCCGCAAGCTCGCCGAACAGGGCGCCGGCGACGCCAGAACGCCGCACGAGCGCATGCAGCGTCTCGAGGAGTTCGTGCACGGCTACATCCGCAGCAAGGACCTGAGCGTCGGCTACGCCTCGGCGCTGGAGGTGGCGAGGAATCCACAGGGCGACTGCACCGAACACGCCGTGCTGCTCGCCGCGCTCGGTCGCGCGCTCGGCATCCCGACGCGCGTGGTCGACGGCCTCGCCTACACCGAGCGCTACGCCGGCACCGAGCACGTGTTCGTGCCGCACGCCTGGGTGCAGGCGTTCGTCGACGGCCGCTGGCAGAGCTTCGACGCCGCGCTGCACGGTTTCGACGCCGGCCACATCGCGCTCGCCGTCGGCGACGGCGATCCGTGGCGCTTCTTCGCCGGCCTCGACACGCTCGGACGCATGCGCATCGACCGCGTCGCTCCGCTCGTCGCGCCGGCGGACGAAGCCGCCACGACGCCGTGAACCGCGCCGGCGACGTGGCCGGTCCGGACGGCGCCGCGACGGCGGCGCAGCGCGCGGTCGAGGCGGCGTATCGCGACGAGTCGCGCGCCGTGCTCGCCACCCTGATCCGCCTGCTCGGTGATTTCGATCTCGCCGAGGAAGCCTTGCACGAGGCGTTCCGCGCGGCGCTCGAGCAATGGCCCGAACAAGGCGTTCCGGACAACCCACGTGCCTGGCTGGTCTCCGCCGGACGCTTCAAGGCGATCGACCGCGTGCGCCGCCAGGCGCGCTTCGTCGCCTTCGACGCCGACCTCCACGACCGCGCCGCCGACGCCGGTGACGACGCGGAGGCGCCGGACATCCACGACGATCGTCTGCGCCTGATCTTCACCTGCTGCCATCCCGCGCTCGCGCCCGACGCCCAGGTGGCGCTGACGCTGCGCGAAGTGTGCGGCCTCGCCACCGAGGAAATCGCCGCGGCGTTTCTCGTGCCGGCGCCGACGCTGGCGCAGCGCATCGTGCGCGCCAAGGCCAAGATCCGCGAGGCGCGCATTCCCTACGAAGTACCGGCCGCGGCGGAATTGTCGGCACGACTGGACGCGGTGCTGCGCGTGATCTATCTCGTGTTCAACGAAGGCTACGCCGCCAGCACGGGCGCCACGCTGCTGCGCCACGACCTCGCCGGCGAAGCGATCCGACTCGGCCGCCTGCTCGCCGCGCTTTTGCCGGAACCGGAGGCGATGGGTCTGCTGGCGCTGATGCTGCTGCACGATGCGCGGCGCGCGGCACGCACCTCCCCCGACGGCGACGTGGTGCTGCTCGAAGACCAGGACCGCGCGTTGTGGGATCGCGCGCAAATCGCCGAGGGCGCGGCGCTGGTGGAACGCGCGCTCGCCTCGCGCCGCTTCGGCGCCTACACGCTGCAGGCTGCGATCGCCGCGGTGCATGCGCAGGCGCCGAGCGCCGACCGCACCGACTGGCGCGAAATCGTCGGCCTGTACGACGCACTGCTCGAACGCGAACCCTCGCCGGTGATCGAACTCAACCGCGCCGTCGCCGTGGCGATGCGCGACGGCGCGCCGGCGGGGCTCGCGCTGGTCGAGGCCCTGCTCGCCCGCGGCGCGCTCCTCGAGTACCGCTTCGCCCATGCCGCACGCGCCGACCTGCTGCGCCGCCTCGGCCGCAACGACGAGGCGCGCGCGGCCTACCGGCGTGCGCTGGAACTGACGAAACAGGACGCCGAACGGCGCTTTCTCGAGCGTCGCCTGGCCGAACTCGCGGCGCGTTGAAAATTCCTTCGCGGCGGTTGTCGATTCCGCCGACGGCCGTTCGACTACTTCACGAAGGCCGCATCGGCGCCGCCGATGAGCCTGAGTTCCTCACCTACCACAGGAGAACCGCCATGCGTTTCCTCATCCTCGTCAAGGCCACCCGGGAATCCGAAGCCGGCGTCATGCCGGAGGACGCGCTCATCGCCGAGATGGGCAGATACCACGAAGAACTCGCCCAGGCCGGCATGCTGCTCGATGCCGCAGGGCTCAAGCCCAGTTCCGCCGGCTGGCGCATCCGCTACTCCGGCGGCAAGCGCACCGTGATCGACGGGCCGTTCGCCGAAACCAAGGAACTCGTCGCCGGCTACACGCTGATCCAGGCGAAGTCGCGCGAGCAGGCGCTGGAATGGACCCGGCGCTTCCCCAACCCCGCGCACTACGGCCGCGACGGCGAAATCGAGGTGCGGCAATTGTTCGAGCTCGACGATTTCGAGCAGACCGAGGCGGTGAAGAAATTTCGCGACATGAACCTGCCCGCGCAAAAGGACCGGGCCTGATGCCCGCGCCGCTCGAGGAAACCACCATGACGCTCATTCCCTACCTGTTCTTCGAAGGCCGCTGCGAGGAAGCGCTGACGTTCTACCGCGAGGCGCTCGGCGCGGAGATCGTGCAGCTCCTGCGCTATCGCGAGGCGCCGCAGCCGCCGCCACCCGACAAGGTGGCGCCGGGCAGTCTCGACAAGATCATGCACGCGCATGCGCGCATCGGCGCCGCCGAGTTCATGGCGTCGGACGGCTCCTGCGCGGGTCAGCCCCGGTTCCAGGGCTTTGCGCTTGCGCTCACCCTGGCGGACGCGCCGGCGGCGCAGCGGGCGTTCGCCGCGCTCGCCGCGCAGGGCCGCATCGACCTGCCGATCGGCGCGACCTTCTGGTCGCCCTGCTTCGGCATGGTGACCGACCGCTTCGGCATGCAGTGGTTCGTCACCGTGCCGGCGTCGGCGTGATTCCGGCGGGCGACGTGAGCCCGAAACGGTTCGCCCGCCCGCCATCCTTTGTTTCCGCTCGGCGCAGCCGAGCGCGAGCGAACCGGAGCACACAAACATGAAATATCTCTGCCTGGTGTACGGCGAGGAAGACAGGATTTCCGCGATGGACGACCACGAATGCCTGGCCTGCGACGCGAGTCTGCGCGCCAGCGGCCACTGCCTCGCCTCCGAGGCGCTGCAACCGGTGGCGACGGCGACGACGGTGCGGGTCCGCAACGGCCGGCTGGCGGTGTCCGACGGCCCGTTCGCGGAAACCAAGGAGGCGCTGGCCGGCTTCTATCTGATCGAGGCGCGCGATCTCAACGAGGCGATCCAGATCGCGGCGCGGATTCCGCCGGCAAAGATCGGCTGCGTCGAGGTACGACCGATCCGGCCGATCCGCGAACAGCCGCGTTCCGGCACCTCGCCGGGGTAGCCGCCGGGCGGCTGGCGGCTTGCGCGATGGATATCTTTTTGATATCTTATTGTCGCATTCGAGCCACCGGAGTCCGCCATGAACGAACGCCGCTATTCCGCCCCTTCGGGCATCCCCGCGCTGGTCGGCCTGATCCTGCTGCTGCTCGCCGACGGCATCTGGTTCGTGCACGCGATCCAGACGCAGCAGGTCTGGGCGATCGTCGGCGCGATCGTCGCCTTCGTCGTCCTGCTGATCTGCCTCGGCGGCTTCTTCACCGTCGCGCCGAACGAAGGCAAGGTGCTGCAGTTCTTCGGCCGCTACGTCGGCACCGTGCGCGATGCCGGTCCGCGCTGGGCCAACCCGTTCTACAGCAAGCGCGGCGTTTCCCTGCGCGTGCGCAATTTCGAATCCAGCAAGCTCAAGGTCAACGACCTCGACGGCAATCCGATCGAGATCGCCGCGGTGGTGGTCTGGCAGGTGGTCGATACCGCCGAGGCGCTGTTCCAGGTCAACGACTACGAGGACTTCGTCCACATCCAGAGCGAATCCGCGTTGCGCCAGATGGCGCAGAGCTATCCCTACGACTCGCACGACACCGGCGGCATCTCGCTGCGCAGCCACGGCAAGGAAATCGCCGATCATCTGCAGAAGGAAATCCAGGAGCGTCTCGCCAGCGCCGGCGTGAAGGTGATCGAGGCGCGCATCACCCATCTGGCGTTCGCGCCCGAGATCGCGCAGGCGATGCTGCAACGGCAGCAGGCGAGCGCGATCATCGCCGCACGCACGCGCATCGTCGAGGGCGCGGTGAGCATGGTACAGATGGCGCTCGACCAGTTGCAGTCGCGCGGCGTGGTCCACCTCGACGAGGAGCGCAAGGCGGCGATGGTGTCGAACCTGCTGGTCGTGCTGTGCGGCGAGCGCGGCACCCAGCCGATCGTCAACACCGGCACGCTGTACACCGGTTGAGGCGATGGCGGCGGAGAAAAAAGCCTACCCGCTGCGCATCTCGGCCGAGGTTCTCGACGCGATGCAGCGTTGGGCCGACGACGAGTTGCGTAGCGTCAACGCGCAGATCGAATACGTGCTGCGCGAGGCGTTGCGCAAGGCTGGCCGCTTGAAGTCCGCGCCTCTGCCGCCGACCGGCAACGCGGCGAGATCCAGGAAATGATGCTCCGGTTTCGCATCCGGCTTGTCGCACGGCATCGATTCGCCACCGCGCCATTCGGCGCAAGCCGCATGCTGCACCTCGCTCTGCTCTCGTTCGGAGAAACGCGATGAATCCGAAAACGTACTGCGTCGTAAGCGGCACGGTGTTCGCCGTAGTGGCGCTGGTGCACCTGGTGCGCGCGCTGGCCGGATGGCCGATCACGATCGACGGCTGGACCGTGCCGGTCGCATTGTCCTGGCCGGCGGCGCTCGTGGCCGGCGCGCTCGCCATCGCCGCGTTCACCGCGCGCGCCCGCGGCTAGCCCGCTGCTATGCTCCGCGCATGAGCGACCTCGCCCTCGCGCCCGCGCGCAGTGTCGATGTGCCTGGCTGCCTCGAGGCCGCCTTCGCGCTCGGCGTGCCGCGCGACTATGGCCGGGTGCGCAAACTGCGCCGCGTGCGCGAGCCGGCGCGGCTCGAATCCATCGGCCTCGACACGCAGGGCCGCGAGCAATTCCTCGCGCCGCGCGCGGCGCGCGCGTGGCGGCGCATGCGCGAGGCCGCCGCGCGCGACGGCGTGGAATTGCAGGTCGTCTCGGCATTCCGCAGCGTCGAGTACCAGCTCGGCATCCTGCGCCGCAAACTCGCGCGCGGACAGACCATCGAGCAGATCCTGCGCATCAGCGCCGCGCCCGGATACAGCGAGCACCACAGCGGCCGTGCGCTCGATCTCACCACGCCGGGCTGCGCCGCGCTCGAGGAGGACTTCGAGCGAACCGCCGCATTTGCCTGGTTGTCCACAAATGCACAACGCTACCATTTCCACTTGAGCTACCCGCGCGGCAACCCGCACGGCATCGCCTACGAGCCCTGGCATTGGTGCTGGCGGGCGCGTTGACGCGATGCGTTGAAGCGCATCGCGTGCGCTTGCCCGATCCGCAACCCCATCCCGAAACGCGATCGACCCCTCTCCCTCCGGGAGAGTGGCAGGGGTGAGGGTTCGGAACCGGCGCAGCGCCGCGACCCGTCGGGAGCCTCACCCACGCCGCCGCGCACCGTTCCCCCTTTCCCGCCGCAAGAGCAAAGCTCCCGCTCGGCCGCGCCATGCGAAGCGAATGGCGCTTCCGATCGGAGTGACCGAGTTGGACTGGAACATGCATCCGCTGGCAGAACTTCGTGCAGATCTTCCGAGGGAGGCTCTGCTTTCGAGGTGTTTCTTGGTTACTTCTTTGCACCAGCAAAGAAGTGACCCGCTCGGCCCGCGGCCGAGCGGAAGCTTTGGCTGTCGAAAGTAACCCGCTCGCCGGACGCGAACGGAAATCCGCAGGATGCGCTAGAAGAACAGGACAAGATCTGCCGTGCCACCCTCACCCGCGCCTCCGGCGCGGCCTCTCCCGCCAGCGGGAGAGGCGAACGGAATCGCGACGATTCGCCGTGTCGTTACGGCACGAAATTCACCACCGTGGTCGCGCCCTGCGCGGCGGCATTCGGGTCCACCACCAGCGGGTGGTACTGGCCGGTGAGCCACAGCAGCAACTGGCTGACGTAGTTCGGATCGCCGAGCACGGCGCTCTCGCCGCCGGCGATCACCTCGACGGCGTTGATCGGCGTGTCCATCTCGCCGACGAAGCGGCGGGCCGGCGCGCTCGCGCCGCTGAACATGAAGTCGTTGACGCCGTTCACGCGCAGCGCGTGGCCGCCCGGATTGACCGTTTCGTAGGCGCTGTCGCGCGCGAGCCCCGGCAGATTCGCGGCGAGATCGGTGTAGCCGTAGGGATTCGGCCCGGGGATGTTGAACGGTCCGCCGAGCGGATGCACCAGCACGAAGCGATGCAACGCGCCCCAGTGGTACACGGACGGATCGGTCGAGTGACCGAAGGCCGCGGCGAAGCCGTCGCCGGACAGTTGCGTCAGGGCGTCGCGCAGACTCTTGAGCAGCACGTAGTCGCGCGCCGAGGCCGGATCCGGCGCGCCCGGCACGGTGAAGAAATTGATGCCGGAAGCACCGTGACCGCCGAGCACCGGGAAGGCGTCGAGCAGGAACTTGAGACTGCGATAGGCGATGTCGTCGTCGGGCAGATAATTGCCCAATCCGTACTGGGTGAGCGTGGCATCGACCACGTTCTTGATCGCGTTGCTGCGCCAGAGGAAGAAGATCGTCGCCGCGACGCTGTCGTCGAGCTGCGCCTGCGTCGGTGGCGCGCCGGGCGCGCGGCCCGCATCGAAACCCTGCGCAAGGCCGGTCGGCGTGGACAGATCCCAGGCGCCGAGGCGCGCGATCGCGGCGGCCACCGCCGGATCGGCGGCGAACTGCGCGAGCGGTCCCCATGCACCGCCGGTGCCGGCGTGCTGATACGCGCCGAGCAGATACGGCAGGACGAGTTCGGCATCCACCGGCTGGGTGTTGAGCTGGACGCTCTCGATGTCGGCCATCGTCAGCTTGTGGCCGGACGACACCATCGCCGCGAGCAGCCGATCGATGCGGCCCATGCGGTAGGCATCGTAGCCGTAGTTGAGATAGTAGATGCCGCCGTGCGGGCGCAATTGGTTGAACGGGTTGTTGTCGAGCGTGACGCCGATCGGATCGTTGTTGGCGTTGGCGAAGTAGCCGGCCGCGGGATTGACGACGTGCGGCATCTCCGAGGCCGGCATGATCTCGAACGGGATCGCCTGGTTCGGTTGCGGATGCTGGACCGGCAGCCAGTCGTTGTGCGCCTGGCCGGAACCGTCGCGGATGAAGAACGGCGGCGAGCCCAGGTACTTCTGGAAATTCTGCAAGTCGTCGCGGATCGGATTCTCGGCGCTGGTGAAATAGGCGATGTTGCCGGCGGTATCGGCATAGGCGAAGTTCTGCGAGCCGAAATCGAAGTAGCTGAGGGCGTTCTGGAAATCGGCGAGGTTCTGCGCCGTGTCGATCAGCTTGAACGCCGCGAGCTCGAAGGTCGGCCCCCAGCCGGTGTAGGCGATCGACAGGCCGCAGGCATACGCCGGACTGGTGTGCGCTCCGGTGAGCGCGCAGTCGCCCGGCGCATCGATCTGCACCACCGGGCCGTTGTTCCGGCGCGGCACGATCACGGTCACCGCGCCATTGGTGTAGCCGATCGAGTTGTCGCGCACGATGCGGTCGGTGCTGCCGGGCGTCATCTGGTTGACGTAGAAGCTCTGGAACACCCACTGCACCGGCTCGGTCGAGCCGTCGGCGCGCACGATCGCGGTCGGCAGGCCGTAGCTGTTGACGGTGAAGGTCTCGAGGAAGGTGTCGGTCACGTCCATCGGATTGACCGTGCTGCCCCAGCAGATGTGGCTGTTGCAGCCCTGGATGATGCCGGGCGCGCCGGGCACGCTGACGCCGGTGACGTTGAGCGAACCGTCGCTGGCGATGAGGTGCATCTCCATGAAGATCGGCGGCAACGCGAGCGTGAGGTGCGGATCGTTCGCGATCAGCGGCTTGCCGGAGGCGGTGGCGCTGCCGCTCACGGCGAATTCGTTGCTGCCGCCGCGGCCGTGGCGCGGGCGCAGGGTCGGCGCGAGGAATGAATTGCCGGCGATGCGCGCGCGGTATTCCTGCGCGAGCCGGAGCGCGCGCGGATCGACGTCGACGCCGGCGAACGCCTTGACCGCGGCGAACGACGTGCCGACCGCCGCCGCGCTCGCGCCGTCGGTGGGCAGGAAGCCGGGCACGGTCACGCGGTCGTCGGGCGGCGCGAAGCGGTGCGTGTCGCCGAAGAACAGCGCGTTGACGTCCACCTTCGCCGCCGCGGCGGCCTGGCTGTAGGCGGCGAAGTCGATGGTGTTCTGGATGTCGAGATCGAACGAGAGCTGGAATGCCAGTCCCTTGCCGACGACGATGCTGTCCACCGGCGACCAGGGCTCGGCGCGGGTCAGCAGCAGCGCACCGTATTCCGGCGGCAGCGGATGCGTGTCGAGCCAGAGGTTGACGCCGTCGGCGTAGGCCTTGAGCCAGCCGCGGGTGTCGGCGTCGAGCGCCTGCCAGGTGGCCCAGGCGGCGCGGCCGAGGCCCAGCGTGCGCACCTGCACGTCGCTGGCGAGCGCCGCGGCGCCGACCAGTTCGGCGAGCGTGCCGGCGGCGGCGCGGCGGTCGAAGTCCATCTCGAAGAAGCGCGCCTGCGCCTGGGCGTAGCCTTGCAGGTAGGCGACGTCGTAGCGGTTCGCTGCCTGGATCACCGGCGTGCCGAGCGCATCGTAGGAAATGCTGCCGGGCGCGGACAGCCCGGGCGCGGCGACGGTCGTGGCGCCGACCGGCGCGGCCGCGAATATACAAATGGAAAAAGAAAGAAGTGTACCCATCCGGCGATCGCCGGCGCGTGGCGCGGTCATGGCAGTCCCCTCCGTGCGAGACGTTGTGGAATGAAACGAACGCCCGTTCGAGGGGATTATGCGCCCGCGCGCCCCCCGCGCCAAATCAGGGAAGGTCCTATTACCCCCGTCCCTGTCTTCGGCTGCGGTGCCGCACCTCCACAACCCCCATCAAACCCTTGCTGCGCAAGGGTTTGATCGCCCCCTCGACTCAAGGGGGCTCAAAGCGTCAGAGCTGCAACCTTCAATTATTCGGAGATTCCGTGGCGCTTGGCTGCGTCGCGCCAGAAGGCAAGACCGGTCAGTAGCCAGCCCGCCATGAGCGCCAGACCGCCGAGCGGGGTCGCCGCGCCGAGCCAGCGCGGCGCGCCGAGCGCGAGCAGGTACAGGCTGCCGCAGAACAGCACGATGCCGCAGACGAACGCGACCACTGCGCCAGCGCGCAGACGCACCTGGCGCGCGTCGGCGCCGCCGACGGCGAGCAGCGCCAAGGCGTGCCAGAACTGGTATTCGACGGCGCTGCGCCACAGCGCGAGCGCGCTCTCGTCGAGGCGGCCGCGCAAGGCATGCGCGCCGAACGCGCCGAGCGCGACCGCGGCGGCGCCGAACGCCGCCGCGGCGATGCCGGCCGCGCGCCGCACGCGCTACTTGCCCGCCGGCTTGGCCGGAGGCTTCGCGGCCGGTTTGGCCTTGTCCTTGGCCTCGTCCTTCTTCGTCTCCACCGGCTTGAGCAGATCGTCCATGGTCTTGGCGATTTCGCTCCACTTGTACGCCGGCAGCACGAAGGTCCAGCCGGAGAACACGCGGTTGAGATCGGCGACTTCCTTGTTCAGCGCGTCGAGCTTCTCCTGGCGATCCTTGGCCGGATCGCTGACCGCAAGCGGTTTCGGCACCTCCGGCGCCTTGGCCGGCTCGGCCGGCTTCGCCGCCTCGCCCTCCTTCGGTTTCTCCTCGCCTGCCTTGACCTCGGCGGCCTTCTTGTTCGCCGCCTCGACCGCGGCGTCGTAGTCGGCCTTGGCCTTGGCCTGGGCGCGATCGATCTCGGCATTGGCCGCGGCGGCATCCAGACGCGCGACGAACTGCGCAAAGTCCTTGCCGTCCTTGTTCCAGCCGGTGACCTCGACGACGAGGCCATCGAACATTGCGTACTCGGCCTTGTGCACCTTGTCCGGCGGCGCCTGCTCGGCGGCCGGGAAGGCGTCGTCGGCGCGCAGGCTGGAGAGCAGCGTGCCGAGGCTGTTGGCGGCGAATTCCGAGCTCAGCTCGCGGCCCTTCGGCACGTCGGCCACCTTGAAGTTGGCGTCGGTCGCCTGGTCCTTGTAGACCTTGAGCGTCTTGCCGTCCGGATGGTCGAGCGTGATCGCACGCACGCGGCTGGAGGCGATGTCGGCGAGATCGCGCCGCTCCCAGTCGGCGACGTTGCGGGCGACGGTCAGATTGCCGTTCGCCAGCCAGCTCTGCGCGTCGCCTTCGCGGCGCACGAAGGTGCCGCCGCCGCCCGCGCCGTTGTAGTTGCCGATGATGAGCCGGAGCGGCTGCGCCAGCCCGCCGAGCTCGATCCGCACGCCCTTGGCATCCTTGTCCTTGACGTCGTCCACGCCGAGATCGGCGTAGCGCTTGGGATTGGCGGTCTTCTGCTCGAGCCGGGTCGCCTGCGCGAGCTTGAGCAGGAACTCGCGGATCTTGCCGACATCGGCCGGATAATTCGCGCGTTCGGCGACGACCCAGCCGTCCTTTTCGCGCTTGAGCGTCACCAGCACCTTGTTCTCGGCACCGGTCAGGGTGATGGCGTTGACGTCGTTGAGGTGATCCTTGAGTTCGGCGGCGAGCGGCGGAGCCTGCTCGCTGACCTCGCTCGCCGGCCGGCTCGACCACTGGATGGCGACCGCGGCGCCCAGGGCGACGACGGCCGCGCCAATCAGCAGATACAGTGTCTTGGTATTCATCGCGGGATCCTCAGACGAAACGGCGGCGTTTCCAGAACGCGAACCCGAGCGCGGCCAGGGTGATCAGCAGCGGCATCAGCGCGATGTTGACGAACTTCAGGCGCGTGCCGAGGGCGTCGATGTTCTCGTCGAGGCTGCGCTGCACCTGGCGCAGCTCCTTGCGGATCTCGAGCTTCTTCTTGAGGAAGCTCTGCAGCTCGGCCTGCTGCTCGGGCGAGAGGATCAGCTCGTTGCCCTTGCTCTTGGCGCTCTGCAACTCGGTGAGCTTGCGCTCGGTCTCGTTGAGCTCGGCCTGCAGCTCCTGCTGCTTGCCGCGGAAATTCTCCTCGGCGGCGCGCTTCATGTCCTCGACCACGGTGAACGGCCGCTGCGAGACGGCGCGGCCGCGGATCGAGATCAGGTCCGACGAGCCGGTGAGGTTGTCCACCGCGTTGATGAAGAAATCGCCGTTGCTGGCGAACGCATTCATCAGCTTCTGGCCGAAGAACGGCTGGATCTGCACCCACAGCCGGTCGGTGAGCATGTCGGTGTCGCCGACCAGGATGATCTCGCCGCTGTCCTTGGCCTCGGCGAGATGGCCCTCGTCCTTGCGCTCCGGGAAGGCGGTGACGAACTTGCCCTCCAGGCGCGCGGCGATCACGTAGTTCTGGTGGCTTGGCTGGTAGCCGACCAGGAGCTGCGTCGGATCGGGCAGGAACTTGACGCGCTCGCTCGGCACCACCATCGCGTCGGGGCTGGTCTGGATCAGCGGCGTGAGCTTGTTCTTGGAGTCCTTGGCGAGCGCGAAGAAGCCCGCCGCGGCGACGTTGATGCTGTCGAGATTCGCGGTGGTGACGTCGTCGGCGTTGAGATCGCGCTTGTTGAAGCCGAGGATCGCCGCGTCGCGCACCGGCGGCAGGCCCTGCGCCATGCTGATCTGCAGCGCGTGGGCGCGATCGAGCACGACTTTGTGCGGGTCGTACTCGACACCCCAGGCCTTGAACAGCTTCGGCAGATCGGACGCCTTCTCGGCGAACATCTCGGCCTGCGGATTGTTCGGATCGGTGCCGGCCACATCGGCTTCGGCCACCGGATCGACGAACACCAGCAGATGCCCGCCGCGCAGCACGAACTGGTCGATCGCGTACTGGGCGTCGTCGGACAGGTTCTTCGGGTGCACCAGCACCAGCACGTTGATCTCCTTGTCGATCGACTTCAGCGCGGCGGCGTTGAGCTGACGCACGTCGAACAACTGCGCGAGTTGCTGCTCGACCGCCCACGGCTCGCGCATCGAGCGCGTCTGCGGGTCGAAGCCGGCGCTCATCGGCAGGCTGGTGACGAGGCCGATCGCCGGTTTCTTCGCCTCGGTCAGATCGTGGATCAGCTTGGCGACGTCGTACTCGAGGAACGCCTCCTTGTTCGGCTGCAGGAACGGAATCACCGACTTGCCGTTGGTCGAGTTCGTGCCGACCAGGCCGAGGAAGATCTTGCCGCCTTCCTGCGCCGCGGGGACGGCTTGCAGGCCGTAGCCGGTGGCGCGGTCCTCGTCCTCGGAGAACGGCAGCGGATCGATCACCTCGAGCTTGATCTTGCCCTTCGCGCGCGCGGCCATCTCGGTCAGCATCTCGCGCACGCGCTGCGCGTAGGTGCGCAGTTGCGGCAGATCCTGCGAGCCCTTGTCCGACCAGAACAGGTACAGGTGGATCGGCTCGTCGATGCTGGAAAGTATATTCCTGGTGCCTTGCGACAATGTATACAAATGATTCTGGGTGAGGTCCAGGCGCGCGCCGCGGAACAGCACGTTGCAGATCAATATGACCGCAACGAACAGCACGGCCAGCACCGCGAGCGCGCCGCCGGTCAGCAATTTGCGATGGGAGGTCATGAGTCAGTCCGCCTTCTTCAAGTCGATGACCACCGCGCTGGCGTACAGCCAGAACGCGATGCTGAGCGCGAAGTAGATCAGGTCGCGCAGGTCGATCACGCCCTTGCTGATCGAGGCGAAGTGGCTGAGGAAACTCAGGCCCGAGATCGCATCGACCAGGCCCTGCGGCGCCCAGGCGCTGAAGAAATCCAGCACCAGCGGAAAGCCCGCCAGCAGGAACGCGAAGCACACCACCACGGTGAGGATGAACGCGATCACCTGGTTGCGCGTGCACGCGGAGATGCACGAGCCGATGGCGAGGAACGCGCCGGCCATCAGAAAGCTGCCGAGGTAGCTCGCCAGGATCACGCCGTTGTCGGGCGCGCCGAGATAATCGACCGTGATCCAGATCGGGAAGGTCAGCACCAGCGCGATGCCGATGAACGCCCAGGCGGCGAGGAACTTGCCGACCACCGCCTGCCACATGGTGATCGGCAGGGTCAGCAGCAGTTCGATCGTGCCGCTCTTGCGCTCCTCGGCCCACAGGCGCATGCCGACGGCCGGCACCAGGAACAGGTACAGCCAGGGATGGAAATTGAAGAACGGCAGCAGATCGGCCTGACCGCGCTCGAAGAAGTTGCCAATGTAGAACGTGAACGTGCCGGCGAGCACGAGGAAGATCACGATGAACACGTAGGCGACCGGCGTGGCGAAGTAGCTCGCCAGCTCGCGCTTGAACACGGTGCGGATGGGACTCATGCGTGCGCCTCCTCTTTCTCGCCCTGGGTGATGCTGCGGAACACCTCGTCCAGGCGGCCGCTCTCGAGCTGCAGCTCGCTCACCGGAATGCCCTGGGTCTTGAGCAGTTCACTCACCGCCGCGAAGATCTGCCGGCCGGGCTTGGGGAAGGCGGTGATGCGGTGATCCTGCGGATCGATCTCCACCGCGGCGACGTCGCCGAGCCGCGACAGCGCCTCCTTCGCCGCGGCGACGTTCGGCGTCGTCAACGACACCGCCAGGTGGTAGCGCGAACGCGCCTCGAGCTCGGCTGGAGTCGCGTCGGCGACGATGCGGCCGCGGGCGATGATGATGGCGCGGCTGCACACGGCGTGGACTTCCTCGAGGATGTGGGTGGAGACGACGATGGTCTTGTCCTTCGCCATCGCGTTGATCAGCGTGCGCACCTCGTGCTTCTGGTTCGGATCGAGGCCGTCGGTCGGCTCGTCGAGGATCAGCACGGCCGGATCGTGCAGGATCGCCTGGGCGAGGCCGACGCGGCGTTTGAAGCCCTTCGACAGCGTCTCGATCGGCTGTTCCAGCACGCCGTTCAGATGCAGCCGCTCGATCACGTCATCGAGCCGCTGCGCGCGACGCGGGCCGGTCAGGCCGCGCACGTCGGCAACGAAGTGGAGGAACTGCCGCGGCGTCATCTCGCCGTAGCTCGGCGCGCCCTCCGGCAGATAGCCGAGCACGCGCTTGGCGGCGAGCGGCTCCTCGACGACGTCGTGCCCGCACACCAGCGCCTGGCCCGAGGTGGGGGCGAGGAAGCCGGCGATCATTTTCATGGTCGTGGATTTGCCGGCACCGTTCGGTCCGAGGAAGCCGAGCACGCGCCCGGGCTCCACGGTGAAGCTGATGCCGTCGACGGCGGCGAGTTCGCCGTACCGTTTGCACAGTTGCCTGGTCTCGATCATGGTCGGGTTACCGGTTTGTTGTCGTATTTCTGGATCGATGTCCGTCGCGGCGACGGCAACGGACGGCCCCTCGGGATCCGCGGCCGCGCGGCGACGCGCCCGGCGGCGCCGGCCAAAATACCGCACGGCGCCGAAAAAGTTCCCGCCGAAAAACGACGGGCGGCCGCAGCCGCCCGTGGTCGGTTCGTCGGACCGCGATTACTGGATCTGGATCGGCAGGTAGACGTTGAACGACTGCTGATCGTCCGGCGCCTTCGGGTCGGCGGTGGTCAGCTCGTCGTAGAAACGACCGGGGCCTTCCGAGCTCTCGTCGAACACATAGCCGTGGGTGTAGGCATAGGCCTTGAGCACCAGCCGCATCAGCGGCAACTGCGCGGCCGAACCGGTGAACGAGGTGACCAGCACCTTGCCGCCGCCGATCTGCCCGGCCTTGACCGGATCGCTGAGCGGCACGTCGGTGTGATCCACCGGCAGGGCCACGTCGAAATCGTAGTTCTCGTCGCCCCAGTTCGTGGTGATGGTGATGCGCGGGCCGGTGACGGTGAGCTTGTCCTTCTTGATCAGCGCCTGCAACTGGGTCATCGCCTTGTCGGTGGCGTCGGCGACGTCGTCGAGCGTGCGTTTCGCAGTGGTGGAGACGAACAGGATCGGCCGCGCCGGCACGTCCTTCACCTCGACCGGCTGATCCTTGTAATCGACGTTGGGGAAGGTGGCCAGCATGTTCTGCAGGCTGGTGAGCTGGATCTGGATCTGCGTCGCCGGATCGCCTTCCAGATACAGGCCGGAATAGCGCGCGATCAGGTCCCAGCCGTAATCGACGTCGTAGCCCATGGTCACCTTGGCCGTCTTGCCATTCGGCGCTGGGTTGATGTCGATGGTGAACTTCTTGTTGGTGCCCTTCCAGGGGTTGACCACGTCCCAGGTCACCTGCTGGTCCTGCACCGGCGCCGGGTCGGACGCCACGGTCAGGCTGCCGGTGCCGATGCGCGGATCACTGCTCGTCCAGTTGACCTTGGCGCCCGGACCCATCGGCGGACCCTCGAAGTTCAACTGCACCTTCGGATCGTAGGCACGCAACGCGTTCCACGACGGATAGGTGCGGAAGCCGCTGACCACGTCGTACACCTGACGCGCCGGCGAGCCCACTTCCACCGAGCGCTCGATATGGCGATGCGACGGCAGCGCGATGGCGAACAGCACCGCGAGCACCAGAACGATGGCGATGGCGACGAGTACCTCGAGCAGACGGGTCATTCCGGGAATCTCCAGGGCAACAGGCGGCAAATGGTACTTGCTATCGGCCGGGAAGGCCAATACGGGCGGGAAGTGGGGAGTAGGAAGTGGGGAGTGGAAAAAAGCCGCGCTTCTCAGCCCTCGGCCCTCGGCCCCCGGCCCTCAGCCCTCCTCATACAATGCCCAGCTCGAACGCCTTCAACACGGCGCGCGTGCGGTCGCGCACGCCGAGCTTGGACAGGATGTTGGAGACGTGATTCTTGACCGTACCCTCGGCCACGCCGAGCGAGTTGGCGATTTCCTTGTTGCTGTAGCCGCCGGCCATCAGGCGCAGGATCTCGGTCTCGCGTTCGGTCAGCGGATCGGGCCGGTCGAGACTGGTGAAATCGTTGTGCATGCGCTGCAAGCCGGCGAGCAGGCGCTGGGTGACGACCGGCGCCACCAGCGAACCGCCGGCGGCGACGGTCTTGACCGCGTCGACGAGCTGTTCGAGCGAGACGTCCTTGAGCAGATAGCCGCGCGCGCCGGCCTTGAGACCGGCGAGCACGAGCTGATCGTCGTCGAACGTCGTCAGAATGATGGTGGGAGGCAATGCGTGCCGGTCGGCGAGCGCGTTGAGCACGTCGATGCCGGACATGCCGGGCATGCGCAGATCGAGCAGCACCACGTCCGGATGGGCCTGCGGGATCACCTCCAGCGCCTGGGCGCCGTCGGCCGCCTCGGCGACCACGCGGATCTCGTCCGACAGTTCGAGCAGCGAACGAATGCCCTGGCGCACCAGGGTCTGATCGTCCACCAGGCACACGGAAATGGCTCGAGCTGCGGTCATCGGGTCGCCTCCAGCGGCAGCCAGGCATCCAGCGCGAAACCCCGGTCGCGCGCCGTGGTGATCGCCAGCCGCCCGCCGATCTGGGCGAGACGCTCGCGCATGCCGGTCAGACCGTTGCCCTGGCGCAGTTCGGCGACCCCGCGACCGTCGTCGTGCGCGTGGATCGCGAGGCCGTTGTCGGCGGTGCGTTCGAATTTCAACCACAGGTTGCGCGCATAGGCGTGCCGCACGGTGTTGGTGATGATCTCCTGCGCGCAGCGCAACAGCACTTGCGCGCGCCGCGGATCGTCCACCGCGAAGCGCGGCGGCAGATCGAGATGGATGACGATGCCCGGCACGCCCTCGATCAGGGTCTCGAGCGCCGCGGTGAGGTCGATGGCGTCGTCCTCGCGCAACTGGCTCACCACCTCGCGCACGTCGGCCAGCAACAGCTTGGCCACGCTCTGCGCCTGGCGCACGTGTTCGAGCGCGGCACCGGACACGCGGTGACTGGCCACCTCGAGGTTGAGGCTGAGCGCGGTCAGATGGTGACCGACCAGATCGTGCAGCTCGCGCGAGATGCGCACGCGCTCGGCGATGCGGCTGGACTCGGTCAGCAGGGTGCGCGTGGCGCGCAACTCGGAGTTCAGGCGCCGCTGCTCCTCGCGCGAATCGGCCTGCTGCTTGGCCACCAGCGAGGTCACGAAGGTGAAGCCGGAAAAGCCGAAATAGAGCCCGCTCTGCAACAGCGCATCGAACCACTCGTAGCCCTCCGCGCGGTAGATGAACACCGGCACCAGCGAGAAATTCTGCAGCACGAGCCAGGCCACACCGGGCCAGAACGGCAGCAGCCACGGCAGCACGCCGGCGATCACCAGCAGCAGGATGCCGGACAGGCCGCTGTGGCTGAAATAGCCGATGCCGATCGCCGCCGCGTTCAGCCCGAGCAGCGTCGGCACGCTGCGCAGCCAGAAGTGGCGCTTGCCGAGATTCTGCGTGATCAGCCAGTAGCACAGACCGAACGCGGCGTAGCTCACGGTCCAGCCGACGAGGTCGAACTGGCTCGCCGCGTCCTCGCCCTGCCAGTGGCGGCGCAGCAGCGGAATGCCGACGCAGGCGTAGGTGAACAAGCCGGCGTAGCGCAGGAGCTGGATGTGGTTGAGCGAGGACACGCGCACCAGCGCATGATAGACCGCGGTCCGGCGCGCGCAACCTGCCCGAAGTCATTGCGCACGGACGCCTCCACGCAGCGTTAACGAAAATGCCACGCCGCCGACATGACCCGAACGGCGCGCGCATGCCATAATTCGCCCGATTCGATGCGCGGTCCCGGCCGCGCGGGTGGGAGGGACGACCGCATGACGATCACGATCCGCGACGCCGCGGAGCAGCAACTCGATTCCGTGCTCGCGCTCAACAACGCCGCGGGCATCACCATCCTGCCGCTCGACATGACACGGCTGCGCGCGCTCGCCGAACAGGCCGCCTACTTCCGCATCGCGCTGGTCGACGGCCAGATCGCCGGTTTCCTGATCGCGCTGCGCGAGACCGCCGAGTACGGCAGCCCCAATTTCCAGTGGTTCCGCGCGCACTACCCGCAGTTCCTCTACATCGACCGCATCGTCATCGCGCGACCGTACCGCGGCCTCGGTCTTGGCCGCATCTTCTATGCCGATGTCACCAGCTTCGCCGAGGTGCGCGTACCGCTGCTCACCTGCGAGGTGTTCCTCGAACCGCGCGACGACGCCTCGGTGCTGTTCCACGGCACCTACGGCTTCCAGGAAGTCGGCCAGCAGGTGATGCCGGGAGTGGACCGGCGCGTGTCGCTGCTCGCCAAGGAACTGTGCAGCTTCCCGTTCGTGCGCGACACCTACCTGCACGGACCGATGGGCGCGCTGCCGAACCAGCCCTGGCTCGCCGAACGCCCGCGCCTGTTCGGTGCGCCGTCGCGGGCCGCGGCCGCGCACCGCGCCTGATGCATGGCCGGCGCCGGCGGCGACGCCGACGTGCTCCGCCTGGGCGAGGTGTCCGAATCGGCGCTGCGCGCGCTGCTCGCGCGCCACGCCATCGAACTCGTCGTGGTCGCGCCGAACCAGCCCATCCCCGGCAGCTACTGGGGCGAGCCGGAGGCGGGCGTGATCGGTCCGCGCGTGTTCGCGCGTGCGGACACGCCGGTGCACTCGGTGCTGCACGAGGCCTGTCACCTGATCGTGGCGCCGCCGGCGCGGCGTATACATATTCACACCGATGCGTCGAACTGCCAGGCCGAGGAGGACGCCGCCTGCTATCTGCAGATCGTCCTCGCCGATGCCATTCCCGGCGTCGGCCGCGCGCGGCTGATGGCGGACATGGATGCCTGGGGCTACACGTTCCGGCTCGGCTCCGCCCGCGCCTGGTTCGAGCGCGATGCGGAGGACGCCCGCGCCTGGCTCGTCGCGCGCGGCCTGCTGCCGGCGGTGGCCGCGCACTGATCCGCGGCGTGGCGCCGCCCGCCGCGCCGCTTGCGCGCCATCCCGCGACCCACTAGCCTGCGCAGGCTGACGCAAGAAAGGTCTGATCAAATCCCCATGTTCCGGTCTTCGGTTGCGGCGCCGCCACGCCACGCCCCCATCAAACCCCTGCGCGGCAAGGGTTTGATCGCCCCCTCGACTCAGGGGGGCTTGACGAGCCAAGGCTACATTCTCCATAGGTCCGAAGATTCCTTGAGGAGCCCACCATGCAACGCTGGTTGAAACTCCCCGACGGCCGCTTCCTCGATGCCAATCGCGTGGTGTACGTCGGCAAGGTGGAAACCTATCCGCGCCTCGACGAGGACGGCAACGACGCCGGCGTCGGCTACGCCGTCAATCTCGGCCTCGACATCCCGCGCGAACACCAGGTCACCGTGATGGGCACCAAGGACGAAGTGCTCGGTCTGCTGAAATCGCTGCTCGGCGGCGCGCCGCCGGCGGCGTGAGGATTCGCTCCGCTTGCGATCCGTGGAGGAAGCACCCATGAATCTCTGTCGTTCCTGGTGGTTGCTCGCGCTGCTTTGGGTTCCCCTGCTCGAAGCGGCGGCCGACGCGCCAGCCGCCGGCAACGCGCCCGGACGAAACGTGGTGCAGATGAAATTCGGCGGCATGCCGGGCCTGCCGGCGTGCGCACCGGGCGCGGTGCAGAGCGGCGATCCGGCGCAGGGGCCGTTCGTCGTCCTCGGCAAGATCGCCACCGGCTGCACCGTCCCCTGGCATTGGCACACGGCGAACGAACAACTGATGATGGTGAGCGGCGTGGCACGGGTGGAGATGAAGGACGCCAAGCCGTTCACGCTGCGCGCCGGCGGATTCGCCCGGCTGCCGGCGCAGCACGCGCACCAGTTCCACTGCGAACGGGCCTGTCTGATCTACGTGGTTGCCGACGCCGCCTTCGACATCCACTACGTGAACGCGCAAGGCGGCGAGATCGCGCCGGCCGAGGCGCTCAAGGCCGTCGGCGAATCCGAGGCCAAACCGACGAAGTGATCGCGCGCGGCGCTCAGGACGCGCCGCCTTCCGCGGGACGCTCCAGCAATTCGGCCTCGATCGGCCCCGCCGGCGGCGTGCGCTTGGCGATGGTGCGATACCAGCGCCAGGCGCCGAAGCCGGCCAGATACAGCGCGAGCGACACCAGGGCGAAGCGTCGTGCGCTGGTGCCGAGCAGCGCGCCGAACGCGGCCGCCAGCACGGTGTAGCAGAGCAGCGTGAGGAACGCCTGCACCGAGGAGGCCGCCCCGCGATGGCGCGGGAACCGATCGAGCACCAGCAGGTTGATCGTCGGTGCGACCAGATTGATGCCGACGCCGGCGAGACCGAGCGGCAACACCGCCCACGGTACGCGCGCCGGTGTCACCCGCCAGGCGATGAGCACGCCGGCGAACGCCGCCGCCAGCATGATCGCGAAACTCGCGCCGAGCAGCACGCGCGCGTTGATCCGTCCGGCCAGCCGCGCCGCCAGCGTGGAACCGAGCACCAGGCCGCTGATCGCCGGCACGAACAGCCAGCCGAACTGGTGGGTGTCGAGCCGGAGCGCGCCGAGCACGAACGCCGGGGCATTGGTGATGTACACGAGCAGCCCGCCGACGCACAGCGACAGCGTCAGCGCGAGCGGCAGGAACTGGCCGTCGCCCAGGATCTGCGCATAGGTCGCCAGCAACCGGCGCGGCGACAGCGGCACGCGCCGCGGCGGCGGGTGCGTCTCCGGCAACAGTCGCGCGCAGAGCGCGAGCAGCGCCGCGGTGAACGCGGCGAGGATCCAGAACAGCGCGTGCCAGCCGCCGAGCGTCACCAGCCAGGCACCGACCACCGGCGCCGCCGCCGGCGCGACGCCGAAGATCATGCTCACCTGCGCCATCAGCTTCTGCGCCGCGGCGCCTTCGTAGCAGTCGCGCACGATGGCGCGGCCGACGATCAGACCGACGCCCGCGCAGGCGCCCTGCAGCGCGCGGAACACGAGCAACACCGGCATCGACACGGCGAGCGCGCAGCCGATCGAGGCGATCAGGAACACGGCCACGCCGCCCAGGATCACCGCGCGTCGGCCGAACGCGTCCGACAGCGCGCCCAGGATCAGCGACATCACCGCGTAGGCGGCGAGATACACGCTGATGGTCTGCTGCATCGCCAGCGGTCCGGCGCGGAACTGCGCCGCGATCGCCGGAAACGCCGGAAAGATCGCGTCGATGCAGAACGGCCCGAACATCGCCAGCGCGGCGAGCAGCGCGGCGAGCACGGAACGGCGAGGAACGGCGATGGTCATGGCGGCGCGCGACACGGCGCGCGGCGCGCCGCAAACCTCGCATCCTACACAATCGCTTGACGGCGCGCCCGCTCGCTGCGCTACCATACCGCCGCGCAAGGAGATGGCATTCCTCCTCGAACGCAGGCGCCGGCCACGCGTTCGCAACCGCCGCGAGGCTGATGATGCCTGTTCGATCCATCCGGCCGTCCGGATGCGCGCGGGCGTCGCCTCGCATCGTCTCGCGGCGTCGTCCCACGCGGTTCCGCCGCTGCCGGATGGATCCCAAGCAATCGGGAGTCGCAAGGCCGTGCTATCCGTTCTCGCCGTCGGTGTCGGTGCCTGCCTCGGCGCGCTGCTGCGCTGGGGGTTCGGCCTGCTGCTCAATCCGCTGCTGCCGGCGCTGCCGCTCGGCACGCTGGCCGCGAACCTGCTCGGTGGCCTCGTCATCGGCGCCGCGCTCGGCGCGTTCGGCCAGTTCCAGAGCCTGTCGCCCGAATGGCGCCTGTTCGTCACCACCGGGTTCTGCGGCGGCTTGACCACGTTCTCGACCTTTTCCGCGGAGACGGTGACGCTGCTGCTGCGCGCGCAGTACGGCTGGACCGCGGCGATCGTCGCCGCGCATCTGCTCGGCTCGCTGCTGATGACGCTGGCCGGCATCGGCCTGATGCGCCTGTGGCTCGGCGCGCCGTCCGGTTGAAGCGCGCGTCCGGCGACATCCGGGAGATGCCGATGCAGGGTATACATTTGCGCTTCTATACCTACGAGAACCGCAGGCACGGCGGCACGCTGCTGTACGAATGGCTGCTCGAGTTCGCCCGCCAGCGCGGCATCCACGGCGGCTCGGCATTTCGCGCCATCGCCGGCTACGGCCGCCACGGCCGCCTGCACGAGCAGCACTTCTTCGAGCTCGCCGGCGACGTGCCGGTGCTGGTGGAGTTCCTCTGCACTGCAGCCGAGGCCGACGCCCTGCTCGATGCGCTGCGGGTCGAGGGTCTGTCGCTGTTCCATGCGCGCCTGCCGGCCGAGTTCGGCTGGCTCGAGCCGCCGGGCGCGTGAACTGGCCGGCAGTCGCGGCTACCCGGCACAGGCAACCCCATGTTCCGGCACACGGCGCAATCGCGGATCGAGGAGCTGCTGGCGCAGTGCGGCCTGACCGCCAACGGCCCGGCGGCGTGCGATCCACAAATCCACAATCCGCATTTCTATACCCGGGTCGTCGCCCACGGCTCGCTCGGTCTCGGCGAATCCTACATGGACGGCTGGTGGGACGCCGCGGATCTGGACGGCTTCCTCACCCGCCTGCTCGACGCGCATCTGGACGAGCGCGTGCACGGCATCGACGACGCCTGGCTGTGGCTGCAGGCGACGCTGCGCAACCTGCAACGCGGCCGCCGCGCCTTCACCATCGGCGAGCGCCACTACGATCTCGGCAACGACCTGTTCCGCGCCATGCTCGGCCGGCGCCTGGTGTACAGCTGCGGCTACTGGAAGGACGCCGCCGATCTCGACGCCGCCCAGGAGGCGAAGCTCGACCTCGTCTGCCGCAAGCTCGGGCTCGCGCGCGGCATGCGCGTGCTCGACATCGGCTGCGGCTGGGGCGAAGCGCTCGAGTTCGCCGCCACGCGCTACGGTGTGGCCGGCATCGGCCTCACCGTCTCGCACGAACAGGCCGACTACGCGCGGACCCTGTGCGCCGGCCTGCCGATCGAGATCCGCCTGGAGGACTACCGCGCGTTCCGCGGCCGGGTCGAGCGCGCGTTCTCGATCGGCATGTTCGAGCACGTCGGCGCGAAGAACTACCGCCGCTACTTCGAGGTGGCGCGGCGCAGCCTCGCCGACGACGGCCTGTTCCTGCTGCACACGATCGGCACCAACCGCTCGACCAACCGCACCGACCCGTGGATCGCGAAGTATATTTTTCCCAATTCCATGCTGCCCTCGGCCGCGCAGATCACGCGCGCCTGCGAAGGCTGGTTCGTGATCGAGGACTGGCACAACTTCGGCGCCGACTACGACCGCACGCTCCTGGCCTGGCGCGCCAATTTCGACGCCGCCTGGCCCGCGCTCGCCGCGCGCTACGACGAGCGCTTCCGCCGCAGGTGGCGCTATTACCTCTCCGCCGCCGCGGCCAGTTTCCGCTCGCGCCGCAACCAGCTCTGGCAGATCGTGCTCAGCCCGCGCGGCGTGCGCGGCGGTTACCGCGCGCCGCGCTGACTCCGCCGCGGCGGCGCGGCGCAGATCAGATCCGGCCGCAACTCGCGCAGCAGGCCGAACGGTCGTGGCGTGACGGCCGGCTTACCCGACCCGCACGATTGCGGCACAATACGCCGCTTGCCGCGGCCGTCCCGGGCCGCGCGGCAGCGCGCCAATCCGCGGCGCGCACCCATTCCCTGCGGCGATTCCGATGCATCTGCAAGCCAATTTCGAACAGATTCCGCTCAAGGACTACGCCGAGCGCGCCTACCTCGATTATTCGATGTACGTGGTGCTCGACCGCGCGCTGCCGTTCGTCGGCGACGGCCTCAAGCCGGTGCAGCGCCGCATCGTCTACGCGATGAGCGAGCTCGGCCTCGACGCCGGCGCCAAGCCGAAGAAATCCGCGCGCACCGTCGGCGACGTGATCGGCAAATTCCATCCGCACGGCGACGCGGCGTGCTACGAGGCGATGGTGCTGATGGCGCAGCCGTTCTCGTACCGCTATCCGCTGATCGACGGCCAGGGCAACTTCGGCTCGCCGGACGATCCGAAGTCGTTCGCGGCGATGCGCTACACCGAGGCGAAGCTCACGCCGTTCGCCGATCTGCTGCTCGCCGAGCTCGGCATGGGCACGGTCGATTTCACGCCGAACTTCGACGGCACCCTGCAGGAACCGTCGTGGCTGCCGGCGCGCGTGCCGCACGTGCTGCTGAACGGCGCGACCGGCATCGCCGTCGGCATGGCCACCGACATCCCGCCGCACAATTTGCGCGAGATCGCGAGCGCCTGCATCCGCCTGCTCGACGAACCCGAGGCGAGCATCGCCGCGCTGTGCGAACACGTGCCGGGACCGGATTTCCCCACCGCCGCCGAGATCATCACGCCGCGCAATGAACTCGTCGCGCTGTACGCGACCGGCACCGGCTCGGTGCGCTGCCGCGCGATCTACCGGGTGGAAAACGGCAACGTCGTAATCACCGCGCTGCCGTACCAGGTCTCGCCGTCGCGGATCCTGGAACAGATCGCCGAGCAGATGCGCGCGAAGAAGCTGCCGATGATCGAGGACCTGCGCGACGAGTCCGATCACGCGCATCCGATCCGCCTGGTGCTGGTGCCGCGCAGCAACCGCGTCGATCTCGACGCGACCATGCGCCACCTGTTCGCGACCACCGATCTCGAGAAGAGCTACCGCGTCAACCTCAACCTGATCGGCCTCGACGGCCGCCCGCAGGTCAAGAACCTCAAGCAGATCCTCGCCGAGTGGCTGCGCTTCCGCCAGAACACGGTGACCCGTCGCCTGCGCCACCGCCTCGCCCAGGTCGAGCGCCGTCTGCACCTGCTGGAGGGTTTGCGCATCGCCTTCCTGAACCTCGATGAAGTGATCCGCATCGTGCGCACCGAGGACGAGCCGAAGCCGGTACTGATGCAGCGCTTCAAGCTCAGCGAGGAACAGGCCGACTACATCCTCGAGACCCGGCTGCGCCAGCTCGCGCGGCTGGAGGAGATGAAGCTCGACGCCGAACGCGATCGGCTCGAGGAGGAACGCGCGCGCATCAACGTGACCCTGAACTCGAAGGCGCGCCTCAAGACCCTGATCAAGGACGAGCTCAAGGCCGACGCCAGGCAGTACGGCGACGCGCGCCGTTCGCCGCTGGTCGAACGCGAGGTGGCGCAGGCGCTGGACGAGACCGCGTTGGTGGTGAGCGAGCCGGTCACGGTGGTGCTGTCGGAAAAGGGCTGGGTGCGCGCGGCCCGCGGCCACGACGTCGATCCGGCGGCGCTGGCGTACCGGGAAGGCGACCGTTTCCACAATGCAGCAAAAGGGAAAACTACACAACACGTGGCGTTTCTCGACTCCAGCGGCCGCAGCTACTCCACGCCGGCCCATACGCTTCCGTCCGCGCGCGGCAACGGCGAGCCGCTGACCGGCCGCTTCGCGCCGCCGCCCGGCGCGCGGTTCGATGCGGTCGCGATCGGCGATCCGGCGAGCCGGCTCGTGCTCGCCACCGACTTCGGCTACGGCTTCGTCACCCGCTTCGCGGCGCTGCTCGCCAACAAGAAGGCCGGCAAGCAGCTCATCAGCATGGACGACGACGCGCACGTGCTGGCGCCGGCCTATGTCGACGACGTGGCGCGCGACCGCATCGTCGTCGCCACCAATGCCGGCCATGTGCTGATGTTCTCGGTCGCCGAACTGCCCGAGCTCGACAACGGCGGCCGCGGCAACAAGCTGATCGAGATTCCGAAGGCGAAGCTCGCCGAAGGCGAGCGCGTCGCCGGCGTGGCCGTCGTCGCCGAAGGCCAAGGCGAGGTCACGTTGTGGGCCGGTCAGCGCAAATTGATCCTGAAGTGGGCGGACCTGGTCGAATACAACGGCAACCGCGCCCAGCGCGGCGGCAAGCTGCCGCGCGGCTTCCAGCGCGTGGATCGCATCGAGGCGAGCACCTGAGCGCGCTCGGCGCGCCGCGTCTCACGGACAAGGCATGTGGTCGAAGCACACGTTGCCGCCGTTGCCGACGATCACCGAGTTCTCGATCACGGCGTAATAGCGCGCCGTGCCGTCGAACGTGGCGATGCCGACGGTGGAATTGCGCGACACCTCGACATCGCGGACGTGCACGGTTTCCGTCTCGGTGTGGGCCGAAACCGCGATATCCCAACGGTCGGAAACCGTGGCCGGCGCGTAACGCTTGCTCCACACGCCGCCGTGAAGTTGCATCACGTCGGCGGGCGCGAAATACGTGCCGCCGAGCGTCACGCCGATGTCGGCCGACTAGCGCAGCGCTGCACGGGCCGGACGAGCAATCACCGGCGTTTCAGCGGCAGACGAAGCCGGCCCCGGCCAGGCGTTCCGGCTCGTCCGCATGCAGGTGCCAGCCGGCCGCGTCGCGTCCGACCAGCAGCGGCGTCGCCAGCAGCAACGCGCCGAGCATGCGGCGCGCGCGCTCAGTGGCCGAAACCATCGGTGAAGATGTAGTCATCGGTGAACGGGAAGCACTTGCCGGGTTCGGAGGTGTTGCCGGCGGCATCGGTCGCGGTGGCGACGAGATAGCCGGTGCCGGGAATGTTGGCCGGCGCGGCGAGCTTGAGGCCCGACCATGGCACCAGGAACGCGCTGCCGTCGGTGTGCACGAAGAAGAAGCCGACGTAGCGCTTCATCTCGCCGCGCGGCGTGTCCGGTCCGCTACCGACGCAGGTGTCGGTCCAGAACACGTCGAGCCGGTAATTCTGCGCCGGTCCCGGCGTCTGCGTCTGCAGGAAGCCGCCGAGCACGATGGTGTTCGCCTCGATGCGCGTGGCCTGACTCAGGAACGGGTAGTTCTGCAGATTGTTCGGACCAGTATCGACGTCGCCGTTGTCGTTGCCGGTCGGCCCGAGGCCGAAGGTGTCGCCGGCAGCACCGAGATCGACCGGGAGAAAGCCGTTGTTGTCGCGGATCGCGTTGTTGCCGTCGATGCGATTGCCGGTGCCGGCCGTGGTTTCGAGCCAGATGCCGGGGCCGAAATTGTTGACGATGTAGTTGCCGCCGCCGCTTTGCGTCTGGTAGCTCGCCGTGCCGATCACGTTGTCGTGCGCGGAGGCGGCGATGCCGATGCCGGCATTGCCGTTGCCCGCGGCGCCATTGTCCGGACCGATGCCGATGCCGTTGGCGATCAGCGTGTTGCCGGTGGTGTTGGCGCCGGTCAGGCGGATGCCGTTCGAGCTCATGTTGCCGATCGAGTTGTAGCCGATCGTGTTGCCGCCCGAACCGAGCATGTAGATGCCGTAGGTCATCGCCGGGCCGGCCCACGACGTGCCGTCGAAGTTGAAGCCGAAATAATTGCCCTCGACGGTGTGGGCGCGGCCGGTGCCGTTGGCCTCGAAATCGACCCCGGCGGCGCCCTGGTCGAACACGTTGCGGCTGCCGGGCGCAAGCCCGCCGATCAGCGCGTGATTGGCCGTGCCCTCGATGCGCACGCCGGCGCCGTTGGCGGCCGTTCCCATCATGGCGGCAAAGCCGCTGCCGGTGATCACGTGGCCGCTGCCACCGGCGAGCCGGATCGCCGCGGTGGCGAAGCCTTCGAACTCGACGCCCTGCACCGTCAACCGGCCGGCGCCGCTCGTCTTGAGCGCGTGATCGACCGAGCCGTTCGCCGCGCGCAGGATCACGCAGATCCGGCCGTCGTAGCCGAGGAATTGGGTATTCGGTTTGGCGAAGGTCTGGGTGAAGCCGTCGATGGTGACGTCCGAGGTGATGTCCGGCAGCGGCGCAGACAGCGTGATCACCTGCGGGCAGCCGCCGCTGATATTGAAGCGGATGGTGGTCGCATTGGCATTGGCATTGGCCGTATTGATCGCTGTGCGCAAGGTGGGATTGACCGCGTCGTCGCCGTTCGAGGTCACCGTCTGCGCGACGAGATCGTTCACCGCCGATTCGTAGGCGCCGAGATCGATGCGGCTGCCGACCACGCGCGCGCCGCCGCCGAGATCCTGGCTGCCGTAGCCGCCCGGCACGAGGTATACCGCGGCGCCGACGTTGATCGCCGGCGAATTGGGGAGCAGCACGAAGTCGCCGTTCAGTGGATTCGCGAACCTGGGATCGGCGTTGATGTTACCGATCGCGCCATACCCGCCGACCGACTTCGCCGGATCGAAATCGGAATAGGAGATCCCGGCGATACTGCTCGGATCGGTATCGCGCGTGTCGAGATCGCCGAGCGCGTTGTTGAACAGGATGACGTTGTACGCCTCCACGATACCCGAACACTGGAAACAGCCCATCTTCAGACCGCGCGTGCCGTTGTACGCCGAGGTGACGTTGCTGATGACCGCGTAGACGTTGTCGCTGAAGCCGGTGACCTCCAGGCCCGCGCCGGTATCGCCGCCGTGGACGTTGTAGAACAGGCTGCTCTCGACGCGGATATTGGACTTGCCGGTGACGCGAAAGCCGCCGAAGTCGTACTGCACGGAGGGCGCGGCGAAGAGATCGGTGCCGATCACGTAGCGGACGATCACGCTGTCCGCGGAATCGCTGGAGTCGCCGTCGAATTCGACCTGGTGGGCGAAACTCTTGAAGGTGATGCCCTCGACCAGGACGCTGCGGGCGCCGACGACATAGAACGACGAATCGTGCGTGGCCTGCTGACCGTCCAGTACGGTGTTGCTGGCGAGGAGCGACCGGCCGGCGCAGCCCGCGGTGTAGCCGCCGAGCATTTGCAGCGGCGCGTCGCCGCCGTAGTAGACCTGCGTCCAGTAGTCGTTGTTCGGATACAGGTAGGTGCCCTGCACCAACTTGATCGTGTAGCTGCCGCCGGTCGCGGTCTGCCAGCTGGTGAGCGCATTGCGCAACTCCGCAGTGCTGGACACGCACACCGTGGTCGCCGCCGCGACCGGCACCACCCCCAGACCGGCCACGACAGCCAGCACGCCCAGCAACAATCTCCGCAACATGTCCCACCTCGCGTTCCGAACCATGCGCACCGGAACGCGGAGCAGTTGGCAAAGCGAACATCCGGCGCCGCTCAGCGCCAGGCGCCCTCGCTGACGAAGGCCGCCCAGTAGTAGGGGTGGTCGGACGCCCCGGCGGCGCGGCGCGCGGCGAGCACGCTCCTCATCGCCGCGGCCATCGCGTCCGGCACCGGCGCGCCGTCGGCGAAGCGGGCCTGATACAAGGCGCGCATCAGCTCGGCGGTGGCGGCGTCGTCCACCTGCCACAGGCTCATCACCACCGTGTGCGCGCCGGCCAGGCGCAGGGCGCGGCGCATGCCGAACACGCCCTCGTTGCGGCCGATCGGGCCGAGGCCGGAATCGCAGGCCGACAGCGCGATCCAGTCAAGCCGCGACAGATCGAGCCCGGCCAGTTCGCCGGCGCTGAGCACGCCGATCGCCGGCGCCGTGCCGCCGACGCGGGCGCCGTTGAAGGCGAGGCCGGACAGCGCGATCTCGCCGGCCTCGTCGGCGGTGGTTCCGAGGCTCACGCCGCGGCTGCCGGTCTCGCTGCAGCTCGCATCGAGACTGAAGCCGTGGGTGGCGATGTGCGCGATGCGCGCATTCGGCAGCGCCGCCAGCACCGCGTCCTTGGTGGCGTTCGCGCCGTCGAGCAGGGTCACCGCAGTCGGCGAGACAGCGAACACGTCGCGCAGATCCTCGAGTTCGCGACGCGCGTTCGGGATCGCGGCGAATCCCTCTGCCGCGGCGCGCACGCAGATCTGCCGCGCCGCGAGCGGCGTCGCCGCCGGCAGCGCCGGAAACTCGGGCGCGCCGGCGAGCAGGGTCGAGCCGCCACGCGACGACGTCGCCGGTGCGGCCAGATCGACTTCGTGCGCCAGGGTGTGCACGCTCACGCCCTGCTCGACCAGATAGCCGCCGGCGTGCGCCGGCAATGCGGCGAAGCTGACGCGGAACAGCTCGCCTTCGGGGACGATGAACAGGTGTTTCGGCCGCGCGCCCGCCAGCGCCGCATCCAGCAGCGCGGCGCGCAACGCGGCGCCGTCCGCGGTCAGGCGCGCCGCCACGGTCGTCGGATCGCGCAGATCGGCATACCAGGCACGCGCCTGCGCCGACAGCGCCGCGATCGAACCGATGCGCCGCAGCGCGGGTTGCGCGTCCGGGCCGAGCACGAAGGCGTACCAGTCCTCCGGCGGCGAACCGCCGCCGGCGGTCAACGCCCGCGCCGGTTCCGCGGCCACGCCTTCGGTATAGGCGACGAGCGCGCTGTCGGCCGGCAAGGCGCGCGCGAGCGCTCCCGCGTCGCCGGCGCCGGCATCGGCCGGTGCGCGCTCGGCGCCGTGCCACAACGCCCGCTCCGCCCGCTCGGCCTCGGCCTTGAGTTCGGCCAGACGTTGCGGCGCCGTGGCCTTGTCGAGCCACGCCTCGCCGAGCGTGCGATTGGCCTCACGCCACGCCGCGAACGCCTGCGCCGCGGCGGCGTCCTTGCGCGAGCGCGCGGCGAGCAGGCGGTGCGCCTGGGCGCGTGCGACCAGGCCGCGTTCGACCATGGTCAGGCGCCAGGCTTCGGCGACCGTCGCCGCATCGCCGCGCGCGGCGGCGAGGGTCACGGCCAGCGCGGTCGCCGGCACCAGCAGTTGCCGGTAGGCCACGCTCTGGCGTTCGGAGAAATCCGTCGCGAAACTGCCGAGCAATTCCTGCTGGTGACGCGCGGTTTCCGCCGCCAGCCGGAACGCCTCGTCCGCATCGCCCTGCCCCCAGCGCGCCAGCGCCAGCCCGAAGCGCAGCGGCCCCACGCTCGGATGATTCGGCTGCACGGCGCGTTCGCGCAGCGCGAGCGCGCGGCGGAAATGGGCTTCGGCGTCGGCGTACCGGTGCAGCGCCAGCGACGCCGAGCCGAGCCCTTCGAGACTGTAGGCGAGACCCGGACTGTCCTTGCCGTCGGCCTGCTCGCGCAGGGCGAGCGCGCGCTCGAAGTCGGCGATCGCCGCGGCGTAGCGGCCGAGCCGCACTTCGGTGTTGCCCATGTTCGCCTGCACCACCGCGCGCACGTGCATGGTCGCGTCGCCCTCGCCGAACAGCGCGAGCGCCTGGCGGTACTGCGCCAGCGCGGCGTCGGCCTCGCCCATTTCCTGCAGCAGGTTGCCGAAATTGGCGGCGAGCACGCCGCGCTCGTTGCTCGAAGCGCCGCCGGCCGCGGCCATCACCTGTTGCGCATGCTCGTAGCGGCCGCGCGCGGCGGCGTAGTCGCCGATCTCCTGCAGGGTGGCGCCGATCAGGCCCTCCGCCTTGGCCGCCTCGACGCTGGCCTCGCCGTAGCGGCGCCGCGCCACCGTGAGCAGTGCCTCGCGGATCGCCAGCGCCTCGGGCTGGCGGCCGAGATCGCCGAGCACGCCGGCGCGCTGCGCGTCGAGCCGGAAGCGTTCGTGGCTGTCGTCGCCGAACGCCGCGATCGCGACCCGCGCGCCGGCCTCGAACCGGGCGAGCGCACGGGCGCTGCTGCCGGTATAGTAATATACATTTCCAATGATGTAATCGAGTTCGCACTCCAGCCAGCGCGCCCGCGCGCCGCGCCGCACGTGCCACGTCGCCAGCGCGCGCTCGGCGTGCTCGCGCGCCAGCGGCAGTTGACCGGGCACGTTGGCCGCGGTGCGCGCCACCAGCACGTCGAGCTCGGGCCATTCCGCCGCCGGCGCCTGCGCCAGTCGCGCCTGTGCCAGCGCCAGCGCGCCGCGCGGGTCGTTGCGCTCCCACGCCGCAGCGATCGCGAAGCGCACCGTCAGCGCCGCTCCGGCGGCGTGCGCGGCGGCATGGGCGTCGATCGCCGCGTGCAGTTCTTCCCCCTCGCGCTGGTTCAGGCGCCCGTAGGTACCGAGCACGTCGAGCCGTGCCTGCAGCGCCTCGGCGCGCGGCGCGCCGGGGCGCGCGAGGAGCGCGGCGCTCGCCGCCTGCGCCCGATCCTGGTCGCCGCGCGCGAGCGCGAAGTAGATCGGCTCCACACCCACGCTCGTGTCCGCGGCGACGAGCGTCGCCGGCAACACGCAGGCGATCAAGGCGAGGACGAGTCCGCGAATCGGCATGGATTCCCCGAAATCGAAACGGACGCTGTCGCGTCCGCCGGCGATTGTGCCAGACTCGCGCCGCGCCGGCGCCAACCGGCGCCTGAACGACGCACGGTCGCCGGCGCTACTCCGCCGCGTGGGGGAAGGTGAAGGTGAAGCGACGCACGTGGGCGCCGTCGCTGCGCTGCACCTCGTCGAGCGCGGCGCGCAACGCCGGGCTGGAAAGCTCCGCCGCCGGCGGTGCCGGCGCGAGCGCCAGCGCACCGCGCGTCGCCGGCGCCTCGGCGGCATGCTGCCAGACGGCGACGGCGCGTTCGAGCGCCGGTTGGGCCCGGTCGGCGGCGATCACGATGAATTGCTCGCGTGCGGCCGCGCGGCTCACCTGCCAGGTCAGCGCGCCGGAGGTCGAGGCCCCCGGCAAACGGTAGGCGCGATCGGCCGCGAGCGGGTTGTTCGGCTCGAGACCGGCGAGCGGGAACAACACCGCGGCGTCGCCCGAACCGTCGTCGTCGAAAATGTATACCCAGACCGGCCGGCTGCTGCGCAACGCCAGCGACAACCGGTCGCCGAGCCGGATCGCGGCGCCGTCCGCCAGTGCGCTGCTGCCGTGCGCCTCCGCCCGGTAGAACGCGAGTTCGGTCTGCCATGCCGGCTCGCGCCGCACACCGAGGCCCACGCCGGCCGCCACCAGCGCGGCGAGACCGGCCGCCAGCGCCACCACGCGCCAGCCGCCGAACCGGGGCGCCGGCGGCGCGAGCAGGGCGGCGAACGCGAGTGCGCTCGCCGGCCGCCGCGCCGGATCGAGTGCGAGCGCGGCCTCGATCGCGCGCGCCAGCGGCCGCGGCACGTCGCGCCGAATCGCCGTCAGGCGCAGGCGCCGGCCCTCGTCCTGGGCGCGCAGCAGGCCGGCGAGATCGTCCGCGGGGTACGGCCAGGTGCCGGTCAACAGCCGGAACAGCAGCACGCCGAGCGCGTACAGATCGCTCGCCGCGGTCGGCGCCGCGCCGCGCAGCACCTCGGGCGCGAGATAGGGCAGCGAACCCGACACCACCGGCGCGTTCGCCGCATCGAGCTCGCGCGCGGCGCCGAAATCCATCAGCACGATGCGTCCGGAGACTTCGCGCATCACGTTCTCGGGCTTGACGTCGCCGTGGCGCAGGCCGTGGCGGTGCACCGCCGCGAGCGCGTGGGCGAGATCGAGGCCGATGCCGCGCACCTCCTCGGCCGGAAACGGTCCGTGCCGGGCCAGCAGCTCGGCGAGCGAGGTGCCGCGCACCAGCTCGGTCCACAGTCCGGCCTGGCCGTCGTGCACCGCGGCGCCGTAGACGCTGACGATATTGGCCTGGCGCACGCGCGCCAGCCGTCGCGCTTCCTCGAGGAAGGCGTGGGCGAGCGCGCCGGATTCGATTTTGCGCAACTTCAGCGCGACCTCGAGATCGAGCAGCGGATCGTAGGCGCGCCATACCGTGCCCTGGCTGCCCTCGCCGAGCGGCTCGATGGCGACGAGCTGGCCGAAGCGGAAGCGTCCGGCGCGCGGCGCCTCACCGTGCGCGAGCTGCGCATGGCGAAAGCCGTGCACCACCCGTTCGAGCTCGCGCAGGCCGGCCAGCGCGGCGGCGTGCGCGGCGCGGCCGCGCGCCTGTTGCCAGTCGACCGGCTCGTCGTCGGCGATGCGTGCGGCCAAGCGCTCCAGCGGGTCGTTCGGTTCGACGGAAGAAGGCATGCGCCGCTCCGGTGGGCACTCGGGTCCGTTACCAATAAACGCCGCCTGAACGGCAAGCGAACACGTCCGGCGTCAGTCCGTGGCGAGCCAGCGCGACAACTGCACCAGCGCGCGCGCCACCATCACCCGCGCCGCGTCCGGCGTGCCGCCGACCTCGGCGGCGATCTCGGGATAGCTCATGCCGAACTCGACGCGCATCACGATCAATCCCTGCTGCCGCTTCGGCAGTCGCGCCAGCGCCTGCTCGTAGGCGCGCACGCGTTCGCTGCCGACGAGCTGCTCGAGCAGTCCCGGCGCGTCGGCCTCGCCGAGCTCGGCGTCGAGTTCGGCATGCTCCGGCCGACGCTGGTGGCGACGGATCTCGTCGCGCACCTGATTCAGCAGCGCCGTGCGCAGGTAGCCGAGAAACGCGCCGGGACCGGCGCTGTCGAACTCGTCGAGGCGCGCCAGCGCCTTCATCAGCGTCACCTGGACCAGGTCGTCGGTGTCGTTGAGATCGCGCAACCGGCGCGGCAGGCGGCCGTGCGCCCAGCGCCGCAGCAGCGGCAGGAAGCGGCGCAGCAGCTGCTCGCGCGCGTGCGCATCGCCGGCGCGGATGCGGCGGATCAGATCCACCGTGGGCTCGATGACGGTGTGTGCGTCGGCGCTCATCGCTCGGTTTCGGCACCCGCGCACAGCATAGCGCAACACGCGCAGCGGGCGAGACCGTGTGGCGCGGATGCTTTACCATCGCGCCTTTCTCCGCTGGACGCGATCATGCCGAGACTCCGACTGCTGCGCCGCGCGCTGTTCGCCCTGCTCGCCCTGCTCGTCGCGCTCGCGGGCGGCGTCTGGCTCATGCTCCGCGCCAGCCTGCCCGCGCTCGACGGCCGCCTCGTCGCGCCCGGCCTGCAGGCGCCGGCGACGCTGGAACGCGACGCGCTCGGCACCGCGACCGTGCGCGCCGGCAGCCGGATCGATGCGGCCTATGCGCTCGGCTTCGTCCATGCGCAGGAACGCTACTTCGAGATGGACCTGATGCGGCGTACCGCCGCCGGCGAGCTCGCCGAACTGGTCGGCGCCGCCGCGCTCGACCTCGACAAGCAACATCGGCCGCTGCGCTTCCGCGCGCGCGCCGAACAGACGCTCGCCGGGTTGTCCGCCGACGATCGCGCGGAACTCGCGGCCTACACCGCCGGCGTCAACGCCGGACGGACCGCGCTCGCCGGCCGACCGTGGGAATACTGGCTGCTCGGCGCGCCGCCCGCACCGTGGCGCGAGGTCGACAGCCTGCTGGTCGTCGATGCGATGTTCCTCGACCTCAACGACGCGACCAATGCCCGCGAGCTCGGCTTCGCGCGCGTGCGCGCCGCGCTCGGCGACAAGGTCTACCGATTCCTCGCGGTGGCCGGCGGCCCGTGGGACGCACCGCTGACCGGTCCGCCCATGCCCGAACCGTCGCTGCCGGGCGCGGACGAGCTCGACCTGCGCACGCTCGATCCGAAGTGGCTGCGCGTGCCGGCCGCGCCCGCCGGGGCGCCGGCCGCCGCCGGCAGCAACGGCTTCGCCGTCCACGGCAGCCTCACCGCCACGCACGCCGCGCTCATCGCCGGCGACATGCACCTCACGCTGCGCGTGCCGAACCTGTGGTTCCGCGCGCGGCTGGTCTATCCGAATCCGCGCCGCGCCGGCGAGACCGTCGATCTGATCGGCGTCACCCTGCCGGGCGTGCCGGCGCTGGTGGTCGGCAGCAACCGCCGCATCGCCTGGACCTTCACCAACAGCTACGGCGACTGGCTGGACTGGGTGCGGGTGAACCTCGATCCGGACGATGCCGGCCGCTACCGCACCGCCGACGGTTGGCGTGCCGTGCAGCAAAGTGAAGAAGTGATCAAAGTCCACAATGCCGCAGAGCAGCGCATCACCGTGCGCGACACCGTCTGGGGTCCGATCCTCGCCAGCGATGCCGACGGCACGCCGCTGGCGCTCGCCTGGACCGCGCTGGTGCCCGGCGGCGTCGATCTGGAGCTCCGCCACCTCGACACCGCCGAGAGCGTGGACGAGGCCCTCGACATCGCCAACCGCTGCGGCCTGCCGCCGCAGAATTTCGTGGTCGGCGACCGCGCCGGCAACATCGGCTGGACCATCGCCGGGCGCATCCCGCAGCGTGTCGGCGGCTACGATCCGCGCCTGCCGTCGGACTGGAGCGCGCCCGCCACTGGCTGGAACGGCTGGCTGCCGGCCGCGGCCTATCCGCGCCTGCCGAATCCGCCGAACCTGCGCCTGTGGACCGCGAATTCGCGCACCCTCGACTGGGAGAGTCCGGCCTACCCGCTGCTCGGCGACGGCGGCTACGATTTCGGCGCGCGCGCGCGCCAGATCCGCGACGATTTGATGGCGCACCAGCGCTTCACGCCCGACGACATGCTCGCGATCCAGCTCGACGACCGCGCGCGCCTGCTGACGCGCTGGCACGAGCGCCTCGACGCGGTGCTGGCGCGGGCCGGCGACGCGGCGCCGTTCGGCGAGATGAAAAAGTATACTGCGGACTGGAACGGCCGCGCCGATCCGGCCTCGGTCGGCTACCGGCTGACCCGCGAATTCCGCAAGGAGGTCACCGACACCGTGCTCGACGGCTTCGCCGCCGCGGTGCGCGCGAAGACCGGCGACGCCGACTTCCGCCTGCCGCGCCTGTCGCAGGCGGAAACCCTCATCGAGACCCTGCTCGCCCGCCAGCCGCCGCACCTGCTGCCGCCGGGCTACGCGGACTGGAACGAACTGCTGCGCCGCTGCGCCGAGCGCGCCGGCTCGCGCCTCGCCGCCCTGCCCGGCGGACTGGCCCGACGCACCTGGGGCGAGGCGAACGCCACCCACATCGTCCATCCCCTGAGCCGTTCCCTGCCGGGGCTACGCTGGCTGCTCGACATGCCGCGCCGCGAACTGCCGGGCGATGCCAATCTGCCGCGCGTGCAGGCGCCGGACTTCGGCGCGTCGGAACGCTTCGCCGTGGAGCCGGGTCACGAGGAATACGGCTACTTCCACATGCCCGCCGGACAGAGCGACCACCCGCTCTCGCCGTTCCACGGCGCCGGCGACGCCGACTGGGCCGCCGGCAAGGCCACGCCGTTCCTGCCCGGTGCGACAAAGTATACTCTGACCCTGCAACCGCGCTGAGCAGGCGCCGCTCAGCCGCCGACGTGCAACGTCGCCGGCGCGCCGGCGATCTGCGGCGGCGACTTGCCGTAACCGGGCTGCGGGTCGCCCGGCGCATCGTTCCAGAGTTCGTACAGGTACTCCGCGCGCGTGCGCGCCTGCGGGCCGACCGCGAACGGTCGATCGGGCGTCGCCCCGCTGCACAGATCGTTCTCGGCGGGGAAGGCGTTGCTCTGCGCCTCGTTGCGCAGGAACTCGATGTATTCGCGACTGGCGGTCTGGTAGTACAGCGTCGCCGACACCGCGAGCGGCAGCGCGGTCGCGGCGGGCACGGCGAAACGGTACGGCGCCTCGTCGTAGTTCACCGTGCGTCCGCCGCTCGCGGGATAGGCGAGACCGACCGGCTGCGTCTGCGGATCGGCGGCGCCGCTGAAGCCGAGCGGCGGGATGCGATCGTCCTTGGCGATGCAGTCGTTGAGCGCGAAGTGGAACAGTGGCGCACCGCCGGCGTCGGTGGTCCGGCAACGCATCGCGCTGCCGTCCCAGATGCCTTGCAGCACCTCGTAGACGCGCGCCTGCAGGTCGCTCGCCAGCGTCGCGCTCGTCGCGTCGTAGGCGCCGCTCTCGGCGAGCAGCGCGCCGGCCGCGTCGCGCACCTGCACGTCGAGCCACATCCGCCGACCTTCGCTGTAGCCGGTCGGCAGCTTGTGTCCCGAAAGATTCGTCACGCGCACGCTGAAGGCGACAGCGCCGGCGGTCGATGCGGTCGGCGGCGTGAACGCGGTGAGCGTGATGTCGAGCGCCGCCGCACCGGCCAACATCTGCTGCGCCGCCGTCTGGATCGCCGCATAGGCGGCGCCGCGGCCCAACGCCGCGCCGTATTCGCCGACGAGAATGCCCGGCACCCAGACGTTGCCGCCGACGAAGCCGTGCGTGGCGAGATCGCCGGCACGCGAACCGGACGGATTCGATTTGCACGCGCGTGCGCTGGCGTCCGCGCTCTGCGGCATATGGCAGTCCTGGCAGACGCGACCGTGCGCGAGCGCCGGCTGGAACGCAAACGCATCGCCGAACCGATCGCGAAAAACGACGTCGGCGTAATCGCTCTGCTGCCACTCGCGGAACGTGCGCTCGATCGGAAAGGCGATGCCGGTGTCGCGGCCGGTCGCGTCGATCAGGGTCTTCAGCGGGCCGGCACTGGTGTCCGGCGAGGAGACGTCGTGGCAGGTGCCGCAGACATCGCTCCGCGTGTGATAGCCCGAATACGCCCAGACGTGGTTCGGCGCGAGCGGACTGCCGTTGGTGTAGTTGTACGGACCGCGCCGGCACGGTTCGCCCTGGCCGTTGCAATCGCCATCGTCCAGCCACGCCGCGGCGTTGCCCGGATACGCCGCCTCGCCGTTCGGTCCGTTCGGCATCAGCCGATGGCAGTAGTGGCAGGTCTCGCCACCGTAGTCGCCGCTGTCGCCCGAGGTGTAGGTGCCGGCCAGCCGACAACCGTTGCTGCCATCGACCGTGCCGCTGCCGGTCTTGACCACGCGGCCGCCGTACCAAGCCTGCGGCGCGTGGCAGCGCAGACAGTAGTCGCCGACGCCGGGCTGGTCGTGGTTGGCGACGTCCAGCGCGGCCCAGAACACCGGATCGCGCGTGGCATTCGCCATCATCGTGCCGGCCCAGGTGTCCCAGGGAAAGAACGCGCTCGTGCCGGTGTCGCGGTGGCAATTGCGGCAGTTGTCGCTGTCGATCAGCGCGTGGACGAGACCGGGCTGGGTGCCGTGCGGCGTGTAATCGAGCGCCGCGCCCACCCCGGCGCCGACCGCCAGCAGCGCCGCGCCGCCGGCGAGGATGCCCACCGCGTTCGCCGCCCGCTTCATGCGCGCCAGCATGGCACAGAACCGGCCGCGGCGGAATCGTCCGCGCTGGAAAATGTATACACTTTACGCCAGCAGCCGCTCGACGATCCGCCGATACAACCGCGGCAGGAGTTCGAGCTCGTCGAGCGCGATGTGCTCGTCGATCTGGTGGATCGAGGCATTCACCGGCCCTACCTCGACCACCTCGGCACCGAGCGGGGCGATGAAGCGCGCGTCCGAGGTGCCGCCGCCGGTATCGGCCTTCGGCTCGATGCCGCAGGTCTCGCGCACCGCCGCGCGCACCGCCTCGCGCAACGCGCCGGCGCGGGTGAGGAACGGCTCGCCGGAGAGTTCCCACGTCACTGCGAAGTCGAGACCGTGGCGGCGCAGGATCGCCTCGCTGCGCTCGCGCAGGCTCGCCGCCGTGCTGGCGGTGCAGTAGCGGAAGTTGAAGCGCGCCTCCAACGTGCCCGGCACGACGTTGAGCGCGCCGGTGCCGGCGTGCAGATTCGAGATCTGGAACGAGGTCGGCGGAAATTCCGCATTGCCCTCGTCCCAGCGCGTGGCCGCGAGCTCCGCCAGCGCCGGCGCGGCGAGATGGATCGGATTGCGCACCTGCGCCGGATAGGCGACGTGGCCTTGCACGCCGCGCACGGTCAGCGTGCCGGACAGCGAACCGCGCCGGCCGACGCGCACCACGTCGCCGAGGCGTGCGGCCGAGGACGGCTCGCCGACCACGCAGTAGTCGATGCGCTGCTCGCGCCGGCGGAACTCCTCGGCGACACGCCGCACGCCGTCGAGATTGAGCGGGCCTTCCTCGTCGCTGGTCAGCAGCAGCGCGACCGTGCCGCGATGCGCCGGTCGCGCGGCGGCGAACTCGGCGAGCGCCAGCGTCATCGCCGCCACGCCGGATTTCATGTCCGCCGCGCCGCGGCCGTAAAGACGGCCATCGCGCAACGCGGGCTCGAACGGCGGACTGCGCCACTGCTCGGGCGGCCCGCTCGGCACCACATCGGTATGCCCGAGAAACACGAACACCGGATTACCGCGGCCGTGCGTGGCCCACAGATTCTCCACCGGTCCATAGTGCAAGCGTTCGATCGCGAAACCGACGCGCGCCAGCCGCTCGGCGATCAGCGACTGGCAGCCGGCATCCTCCGGCGTCACGGAAACGCGCCGGATGAGCTCGCAGGTGAGGTCGAGGATTTCGGACATGGAGGAAGGGAGTCGGGAGTGGGGAGTGGGAAGTCAGGACTGGTGACCGCTCACTCCCCAATCACCCAAACCACCGCGCGAACAACTTGTCGGTGAAACCGAGCTCCACGCTGCCGTCTTCCCGCACCACCACCGGCCGCCGCACCAGCGCGGGATATTCCTTGAGCAGGAGCAGCCACTCCGGATCCGAGCCCGGGTTCTTGCGCGCCGGCGGCAGATTGCGCCAGGTCATGCCGGTGCGGTTGATCAGTTTCTCCCAGCCGCCGACCTGCTTCGCCCAGTGCTTGAGCGTCGCCGGATCGACGCGGTGCTCGCGGTAGTCGATGAACTCATGCGCGATCTTGTGGCGTTGCAGCCAATTGCGCGCCTTCTGGCAGGTGCTGCATTTTTCGAGACCGTAGAGTTTCAGCATGGCTTCGGTGTTTGAGGGCTGAGGGCTGAGGGCTGAGGGCTGAGGGCTGAGGGCTGAGGGCCGAGGGCTGGGGGCTGCGGCTCTTTCCACTCCCTACTCTCCACTTCCCACTCCCCGACTTTCCACCCCACTCACTCCCGCAACAACTCGTTGATACTGGTCTTCGCGCGCGTCTTGTCGTCCACGCGCTTGACGATGACCGCGGCGTAGAGGCTGTGGCTGCCATCCGCGGCCGGCAGGCTGCCGGCGACGACGACGCTGCCGGCCGGCACGCGGCCGTGCAGCACGCGGCCGCTGGCGCGGTCGTAGATGCGCGTCGACTGGCCGAGGAACACGCCCATGCCGATGACGCTGCCGCGCTCGACGATCACGCCCTCGACCACCTCCGAGCGCGCGCCGATGAAGCAATCGTCCTCGATGATGGTCGGCGCGGCCTGCAGGGGCTCGAGCACGCCGCCGATGCCGGCGCCGCCGGACAAATGTACATTTTTCCCGATTTGCGCACACGAGCCGACCGTCGCCCAGGTATCGACCATGCTGCCGGCGCCGACGTAGGCGCCGAGGTTGACGAAGCTCGGCATCAGCACCACGTCCGGGCCGATGTGCGCGCCGCGCCGCACGATCGCGCCCGGCACCACGCGCGCGCCGAGCCGCCGGAACGACGCCTCGTCGAAGCCGGCGAAGCGCAGCGGCACCTTGTCGAAATACGGCGCCGGCGCGGCGTCGAGCACGCGGTTGCCGTGGGCGCGGAAATACAGCAGCACCGCCTTCTTCAGCCAGGCGTTGACGCGCCAGCCGCCCTGCCCGTCCGGTTCGGCCACGCGGCGCTCGCCGGTTTCGAGCAGATCGAGCGCCGTCTCCAGCGTCGGTCGCAGGGTTTCGAGGTCGGTTTCGGTGAGTTGCCCGCGGCGCTCCCACGCCGCGTCGATCCGATCTTCAAGCCGATGCATGCGATTTCCCGGCGGTGGCATCCGATTCGAGGCGCGCGATCAGCGCCGCGCGCAGAGTTTCGCACAACGCCGGCGCCAGCGGTCGATTGCGCTCGTCGCTGAGCAGGAAGAAATCCTCGACGCGCTCGCCGAAGGTGGCGATGCGCGCATCGTGCACGCGCACGCCGCACTCGCGCAAGGTCTGCGCCACGCTCGCCAACAGGCCGGGACGGTCCGCGCACACCAGCGCGAGCTGGGTGCGTCCGCCGGCGCCGGCGTCGAATGCGATATGGGTGGCGATCGGGAAGTGCCGCTGCGCGCGGGACGGCGCGCGCGCCACCGCCTCGGCCCGGTACGGCGTGCGGCGCAACGCCTCAGTCAGGGCGCGGCGCAGGCGCTCGATGCGCGCCGGATCGGCGAGCGCGCCGCCGTCGGCGTCGAGCACGAGGAAGTTGTCGAGACTCATGCCGCTGCGCGAGGTGACGATGCGCGCGTCGTGCACCGACAGGCGCAGGCGGTCGAGCACCGCGGTCGCCGCCGCGAACAGGCCGTCGCCGTCCGGCGCGTAGACGAACACCTCGCTGCCGCCGCGCGGGCCGTGCGGCTCGACCAGCACCAGCGGCGCGGCGCCCGCGGCGCGGGCGATGCCCGCGGTCTGCCAGGCGATCTGCGTCGGGGTGAAGCGCAGGAAGCATTCCTCGGGGAACTCGTCCCAGATGCGTTCGACCGTCGCCGCGTCCACGCCTGCCGCGGCGAGCCGCGCGCGCGCCTCCGCCTGGCACTCGCGCACGCGTTCGGCCGCGTGCGGCGGATGCTCCAGCCCGGCGCGCAGCACATAGCGGGCGCGGATGTACAAATCGGACAAAAGTTTATCTTTCCACGAATTCCACAATTTCGCACTGGTGCCGGAAATGTCCGCGACGGTGAGCAGGTACAGGTAGTCCAGCCGCTCCCAGTCGGCGACCTCCGCGGCGAAGCGGTGCACCACGGCGGGATCGGTGATGTCCTGACGCTGCGCGGTCACGCTCATCCGCAGGTGGTGGCGCACCAGCCAGGCGACGAGATCGGCGTCGGTCTCGCTCAGGCCCAGCCGCGCGCAGAACGCGCGCGCCTCGGCTTCGCCGAGCTCGGAATGATCGCCGCCGCGGCCCTTGGCGAGGTCGTGGAACAGCGCGGCGAGCAGCAGCAGCTCCGGCTTCGCCAGGCGCTGCCACACCTCGTGACCGTGGGCGAAGACGCGGCTCGCCTCGGCCTCGGCGCAGCGCGCGATCTGGCGCAACACGCGCAGGGTGTGCTCGTCCACGGTGTAGACGTGGAACAGGTCGTACTGCATGCGTCCGACCACGCGCCCGAACGCCGGCAGATAGCGCGCCAGCACGCCATGGCGGTTCATCCGCGTGAGCGCCTCGACCGCGCTCGTGCCCTTGCGCAGCAGGCGCAGGAACGCGGCATTGACCTCGGCATCGTCCGCCAGCGCCCCGCCGTGGCGCGCGAGCGCCTGCTCGATCCGCCGCACCAGATCCGCGCGCAGGCCGCGCAGGTGCGGATGTTCGACCCAGACGCGGAACAAGTCGATCAGCGCCGCCGGCCGGCGCAGCAGCAGATCGGCCGGATCGCAGTCAAGCCGGCCATCGACCGCGACGAAATCGAGACTCAGGCGCTCGATCCGCGGCTGCGGCGTCGCTTCCAGCGCCTCCTCGCCGCGCTGCAGGAACTGCTCGCACAGGCGCTCGGCGGTCATCGCCGCGCGGTAGTAGCCCTGCATGAACTGCTCGACGGCGAGATTCTGGCCGTGCTCGTCGACGTAGCCGAACTCGGCCGCGAGCGCGCGCTGGTAGTCGAACAACAGGCGCTCCTCGGCGCGTCCGGCGGCCAGATGCAAGGCGAAGCGGATGCGCGCCAGCAACGCCCGTGCGTCCTTCGCCGCCCGTGCTTCCGCGAGGGATAGCACGCCACGCTCGGCCAGCGCATCGAAGCTCGGCGCCGCGAACAGACGCCGGCCGAGCCATTCGACGAGATGCAGCGCGCGCAGACCGCCCGGCCCGTCCTTCAGGTTCGGCTCGAGGTTGTAGGCGGTGTCGTCGAACCGCGCGTAGCGCGCCTGCCGGTCGGCGGCCTTCGCGGCGAGGAATGCCGCCGGCGGCCACAGCGCCGGCGCGGCGACGAGCTCGGCCAGCGCGGCCGCGATCGCGGCGTCCCCGGCGACGCGGCGCGCATCGAGCAGGCTGGTGAAGATCGTCGCATCCTCGGCGGCGAGCGCGCGGCACTCGGCGAGCGTGCGCACCGCATGTCCCGGCTTCAGGCCAATGTCCCACAGGCAGGTGAAGAACGATTCCAGCGCGCGGCCTTCCGCCGGCGACGGCGGCGCCGCGCTGAGCGCGAGCAGATCGACGTCGGAATGCGGAAACAGCTCGCCGCGACCGTAACCGCCGACCGCGAACAGCGCGAGCTGCGGCCATTCGCCGACGCACGCGGTATACACGTGGCCGACCAGGCCGTCGACCACCGCCGCGCGCGCGGCGAGCAGCGCGGCGACGTCGGTACCGGCGCGGAACGCCTCGGCGAGCCGGCGATCGGCATCGCCCAGCATCTGACGCAAGGCCGAACGCGCGGCCTCCGACACGCCCGAGCGCGGGATCGGCGGCGGCAGGCGCGGCAGGATCGGGCTGGCCGGCAGTGCGGACATCGCGATCACGCTAGACCGCCGCGAGGCAAAGGTCAAAGAGCCGCCGCGTCACCCATCCGATTCGCGTTCCGCTCACGCCGCCCGCGGCCAGGGCGTGAGGATCTCGAAGCCGTCGTCGGTGACGGCGATGGTGTGTTCCCACTGTGCCGACAGCGAATGATCGCGCGTGACCACGGTCCAGCCGTCCGGCAGCAGGCGCGTGTGCGGCTTGCCGGCGTTGACCATCGGCTCGATGGTGAAGGTCATGCCGGGCTCCAGGCGCAGTCCGGTGCCGGGCTGGCCGTAGTGCAGCACCTGCGGATCCTCGTGGTACACCCGGCCGATGCCGTGGCCGCAGTACTCGCGCACCACCGAGAAGCGATGCGCTTCCACGTGCTGCTGGATGGTGTGGCCGATGTCGCCGAGCGTCGCGCCGGGACGCACCCGCTCGATGCCCTTCATCATCGCGTCGTAGGCCACCGTGCACAGCCGCCGCGCCAGCACCGACGGTTCGCCGACGTAGTACATCCGGCTGGTGTCGCCGTGCCAGCCGTCCTTGATGACGGTGACGTCGATGTTGACGATGTCGCCCGCCTTGAGCACCTTGCCCGGGCTCGGGATGCCGTGACAGATCACGTTGTTGACCGAGGTGCAGATCGTCTTCGGAAAGCCGCGGTAGCCGACATTGGCCGGAATCGCCTTCTGCACCTCGACGATGTGGCGATGCGCGATCTGATCCAGCTCCTCGGTGGTCACGCCGGGGCGGACGTGCGGCGCCAGCACCTCCAGCACCTCGGCGGCGAGGCGCCCGGCAACGCGCATTTTCTCGATTTCCTCCGGCGTCTTGATGGTGACGGGCATGGACGGCGAACGGGTCTTGACCTCGCATTAGTGTACCGGAGGTGGAGGCGCCGCCGGGTGCGCACAAGCCCGCCGCGGGCGCCGCCGGGGCTCAAGCCGCCTGCAACTTCTCCTCGAGCGCGGCGGCGAGGCCGTCCGAGCCGATGCCGAGCACCGCGGCCTGCAGGTTGAAGTAATTCTCCGCGGCATTGAGCCACACCAGTTCGACGATCTCGGCTTCGCTGAACTGCTCGCGCAGCGCCTTCCAGGTGGCGGGCGCGATGCGTCGGCGCAGGGTGGCGTCGTCGACCAGCGCCAGCGCGGCGCGCTCGCGCGGCGTGAACGGGCCGGCGTCGATGTTCCCGTCCAGCGCGAAGAAGCGCTCCATGCCGAGCCTGCGCTGCAACGCCTGCGCCAGCACGATGTCGTGGCAGAACGCGCAGCCGTTCAACTGCGCGGCGCGCGCCTGCACCAGCAGGCGCAGTTCGGGTTCCAGCGAGAGCCGCCGCTGCCTGCGCACGATGCGCGCGGCCAGCGGAGCGAGCCGCGGCTGGCGCGCGTAGATCACTTTCAACACCGTCGGCACCTTGCCGAAGCGCAACCGCGCCAAGGCGTAGACCAGGCGCAACAGGACGTTGCGCGGACGTTCGATCGGGGACAAAAGCGTAGACATGACGATCTCCGATGACCATGGCGGCCACCTCGGCCGCCTTCGCCGCGCAAGACGTCCGTGCACGTGCGAACGTGACACTCGATCAGTGCAGGGCGCGCAGCTTGTCCGGATTCATCACCTGCAGGATCTCGGCGATGCGCTCGCCGTCGCAGACGATGCACAGCACCGAGTGCAGCCGGCCGTCCAGTTCGCGCGCGATCGCCGGTTCGCCGTTGATCTCGGTCAGGCGCCAGCGCATGCGCCCCGCCACCAGGCGCGCCACCGCGCGGAACAGCCGCGCGATGCGGTCGGCCCCTTCCTGCACGCGCCGCACCGACGGCACCTTGCCGCCGCTGTCGGCGGTGAAGCGCGCATCGTCGGTCAGAAGGCGCATCACCGAAGCGTGGTCGCCGGCGCTGGCGGCTTCGAGGAAGCGCTCCAGCAGATGGCGGTGCGTGGCGCGATCGACGGCGCGACGCGGCCGCGCCGCGCGCACGCGCTCGCGCGCGCGATGCACGATCTGCCGGCAGGCGGCCTCGCTCTTGCCGAGCAGCGCGGCGATCTCGGCATGGTCGTAGTCGAACACGTCCTTCAGCAGGAACGCGGCGCGCTCCTCCGGCGCCAACCGTTCCAGCGCGGCGAGGAACGCGAGCGAGACGTCGTTGGCCAGCTCCACCGCATCCTGCGGCGTCGTCACCGCGCCGGCCGGCAGCGGCTCCGGCAGCCAGGGGCCGACGTAGGACTCGCGCTCGCGCTGCGCATGCCGCAGACGATCGATGCACAGCCGCGTGGCGGTCGCCACCAGCCAGGCTTCCGCGTCGCGGATCTGCGCGCGGTCGGCCTGCGACCAGCGCAGCCAGGCTTCCTGCAGCGCATCCTCCGCATCGGCGCGGGTGCCGAGCATGCGATAGGCGAGGCCGAACAGGCGCTCGCGATGGCGTTCGAAAGCGGTGTCCATGACTCGTGTTGACAATTGCCGACAGTGATGAGACGCCGCGGCGACACGTCGTGTGACAACGTGACGCGCTGGGCGTCACGCCGCCGGCGGCTGCGGAGCCCGGGTCGATGACGGGAAGCGAATTTGACAAGCCCGCCGCACAAGCCCAACGCCGGACGCTCAGGTGTCGGGAGGCACTCGAGACTGCAATGCGGTATCGCCATCGACTCGATTTGAATGCGGCGCAAAGCGCGCTGTTTAGAACCCAAAGCCGTCGGCAAATATCGTGTCAAAGATATTCTGCAGCGTGGTAAGTTCAAATGCGGAGCCACTGACATAGTCAGTCGTATCGTGCACCATGCGCAACGTGCCATCCGTGGCAAGAATTGCCTGGTACAACAAACATTGATCCACGGCACAGGTTTCAAATTTGCTTCCCAGAGGTGTCCCATCGGATATCGAGTAGCGCCGTAGCTGAGTTCGATCGCCCCATCCTGCAAACGAAATCACCTGGTTATGGTTTGGGTCCAACACCAGTCGTGGCCAATATCCCCTGACGTAGGGAAGCGCCGAGGACCACGCGAGCGCGCCAGTGCTCAGCGAGAGTTTCGCAACAGCGCCATTCAATAGTGGATTACCCCCACTGTAAGATGTTTGGTCGCTCCTAATGAGCGCGAAATAGATATCATCCCCGGCGTATCGAAAGGATCGCACGGTGTTCCAGTCGCCGATTGGCATTGTGGTTTGCCACATTCGGTTTCCGTTCGGATCAATGCCTTCCAACACCAGGGGCGATGCGTTGGCCACCAAGATGGCGCGCCCATCAGGCGCTAGAGCGATGTCCCTGACGGGGATATCAATGGGCACGGAGTACGCGCGCGAACCATCAACAGCAAGCTCAAGCAGCGTGTTGGATGTTGGCCTCAGGACGGTGTTCCCCTGCACATTCTGCACCGAGGCGCTCCAGACCTCGCCCGCCTGGAGCGGGGTAATGTCGTGAACCAGATTGCTGTTGGCATCGATCAAGGCATGGTGCATGACCTGATTGTCGCCACGTTGGTACAGCACCACGATCTGGTTGCCACTGGTGACAATGGCCTGAGTAAGGGCACCATATTGCGAAAGCCCGGAAACGAGAACGATCTGCGCGGACGGCGTGCCATCGGCGAGGGCGAAACACTCCACGACCTCGTTGCCGTAGAGGTCGCCGGCGATACAGACATCCGATTGCCGCAGGAGCACCCACACGTCGCCCACACTGTACTCGCTCGAACCGCCCGGCACAGCCACGTGCCAGCGCAAGGAGCCCGTGTTCGAGTAAGCAAGCAGACCAACCGTCTTGTCGCTTTGATTTGTGACGACGAGATAGGAGGATCCGTCAGGCGCCAACAAGGCGTTCATGTCGAGACTGGCGGCTGTTGTGATCGCGGTCGTGTCGGGTGCGGTCAATACGGAGCCGGTGCGCGAGAGGTGCTGAAAACTTCCGGCCACGGTGAGGCTCGAATCGTCCGACAACATTTGGAGCCGGTTCGTATTTATCGGCACGTTTTGCACGGAAGTTGTGAACAGCGGTGCTCCGTTGCCATCCACGCGGAGCTGCTGGAGTTGGCTTTGGCTACTCGCCGTGCTGAGGTAGGACACGGTGGCCGACAAATCACCATTGGATGCCGCCGCCAAGTTGAAGGGTCCGATTGACGAGTTTCCCGGAAATGAGAATCCCGCAGGCTGATGCCATAGCCGTGTGCCTGTCGATGAAAATGTACTCAGCTCGGGCAGCGCCCCCGGCGTCGGACCATAGAATGCACTGGGGTCCCAGTGCATGCTCGCCACACCCCCATCCGTGCGGGACACCAGAGCGATCTGCGACGGACTGACCGCAGTGTCGAAAGAGCCGGACCACAGCAAGCCGCCGAAACCATCCACGTGCATGCCATAGAGCTGCGCCCCCTTGCTGCCGAACCCCCACAGACTGCCATCCTCGGCTACAACGATGCTGCTCAGCCGACTGCCAGCATCTGATGGCGGCGCGGATGCAGTCCACTGGATCCCTTGTGTCGTGAGGCGCCAGATGGTCGCGCGCGTGGTGGTGGGGTCAATGTCGGGCCGTCCCAAAGCGCCTGCGATGAAGATACCCGCATTCGCCGGATCGGCAGCCGCTTGCGCTGCATACTGATCGGACAGCGACGTCTCCGGGCCTTGCGAACCATTGGCGTTGACGGAGACGATATACGCATTGTCGACCCCGCCCGGAAACAACCAGATGCCGTCCGCTCCGTCGATGTATACATTGCTACATGACGGATAACCGACGCCCCAGCCCGTAGGTTGCGCGAGATCACTTGTCCACAATTGGTTACCTGCGGCGTCGTAGCGCCGCATCTTGCAAGCCTGGTTGCCCAATCCCGAAGCGTCCTCGAAATCCGTGCTGATGACACCTCCATCCGGAAGAGCTGCAAGCTGCATGTGGTTCGGTGGCGAATTTGGCATGAACGGGTAGCGCATGAACCGCACGCTGCCGCTGGCGTTGTAGCGGACCAGAGTCGCAAGCGTACCGGCGGTTCCCAACGCCCAGAAGCCGTCCGCAGTCCACGGAGTGAAAGCAACGGGTTGAAAATCGGTGGGGAGAAGACTGTCGACCAGCACCCGCTGATCAGCGAACGCAGTTTGCGAGAGCAGAATGAGTGCAAATGCGACGTGCGGTCTCGTCATAGGTCAAGTCCTAAACTTGCCGGAAAAATTGGGCAATTCCTAAGAAATCCGAACCAATTCTAGACTGGTCCGACGATGAGCGGCCCCCGCACCGTGATCGCCGTGAGCTGCTAGGTGAGCCCGAGCTTCTTGTCGGCGACATAGTCCACGCGCTGGCTGGCCGCCGGCAGCGCGGCATAGCCGAGCGTCACGAACGCAAAAGGGCTGTGTATCAGGCGACGGCAGCGGTTCGACGTCCGGCGCCGGCGGCGGCGCGGGCGTGCCGGCGGACGCGGTCGTCCTGGCGGGGCCGCCGGAGGTGACGCCGAAGCCGGACAAGCCGACGCTCGCGCGCGCGGGAAACGGCGGCGCGAGGCCGGCGGCCAGCGTGAGTACAACGAAGAACGCACCGACACATCCCTGGGCTCGCGCGCGTGCGCGGAGCCCTCCCTTGCGCCAACCCATTGGACACCCCGTCTTGGCTTGCCGAGCCTATAGCATCGCCGTCCGAATGGCGTCAAGCGTCGATCCTGACCTCGCTCACGCATGCGCAATGCGGCAGGTCATCGCCCCACCCCTCACGATTTGCACACCGCCCGGCGAACCCGTTAGAATTCCGCGGTTCCCCTCGCGGGGAACGAATCCACACACGCCTCGTCACCCGCATCGGGGTGCCTTGCCGGCCACGCGTTCCGGCGGACTTTCGAGTCCGTCGCGACGGCCGCGAGGTCGCTGCGGGGGAGGCGTGGAGGCCCTCAACCCCGGACGTCACCGCCGCACGGCGGCCGTCCTCTTTTTGGAGTATCCCATGCCCCAAGTCACCATGCGCCAGATGCTCGAGGCTGGCGTGCATTTCGGCCATCAGACCCGCTACTGGAACCCGCGCATGGCGCCGTACATCTTCGGTGCGCGCGGCAAGATCCACATCATCAACCTGGAAAAGACCCTGCCGCTGTTCGGCGACGCGATGAACTTCATCTCGGGTCTGGCGCAGAAGCGCGGCACGATCCTGTTCGTCGGCACCAAGCGTTCGGCGCGCGAGGCAATCAAGGAGGAAGCCACGCGCTGCGGCATGCCCTATGTCAGCCAGCGCTGGCTGGGCGGCACGCTCACCAACTTCCGCACGGTCAAGCAGTCGGTCGGCCGGCTCAAGGAGCTGGAGACCATGGCCACCGACGGCAGCTTCGACAAGCTGGTCAAGCACGAGGTGCTGCGGCTGTTGCGCGAGAAGGAGAAGCTCGAGAAATCGCTCGGCGGCATCAAGGACATGGGCCGTCTGCCCGACGCGCTGTTCGTGATCGACATCGGCCACGAGGACATCGCCGTCAAGGAAGCCAAGAAGCTCGGCATCCCGGTGGTCGCGGTGGTCGATACCAACTACGACCCGACCCTGGTCGACTACGCCATTCCGGGCAACGACGACGCCATCCGCGCCGTGCAGTTGTACACGCGCGCCGCGGCCGACGCGGTGCTCGAAGGCAAGGCCGCCGCGCCGCAGATCGCGGCCGAGGCGAAGGACGAGTTCGTCGAGCTCGACGCCGAAGGCAACCCGATCGCCAAGGAAGCGCGCGAGCGCGAGGACAAGCGCAAACCCGCGCCGCGCAAGCCGGCCGCGAAGAAGGCCGCGCCGCGCAGGCCGGCCGCGAAGAAGGCCGAGGCCGCCGGCGAGGCCGGCGCGACCGAGTAAGCCATTCCGCGCGGGCGGCGGCGTCAGCGTCCCGCCGCCCGCACGAGCCAATATCCCGTTTTCCGCGCGACGCCCGCCGTCGCGCGCCGACCCACGAGGTATCCGATGGAAATCACCGCAAACATGGTCAAGGAACTGCGCGAGCGCTCCGGCGCCGGCATGATGGAGTGCAAGAAGGCGCTCGCCGAAACCCGCGGCAATCTCGACGCCGCGATCGAATGGCTGCGCAAGCAGGGCTTGGCCAAGGCCGACAAGAAGGCGAGCCGCGTGGCCGCCGAGGGCCGCATCGTGCTCGCCCAGGACGGCGGCAAGGCAGTCATGGTCGAGATCAATTCCGAAACCGACTTCGTCGCCAAGGACGAGAACTTCCTCGCCTTCGCCAACGAAGTCGTGCGCACCGCGCTCGCCAACGGCGCCCGTGACGTCGAGGCGCTGAAGGCGGCGAAAACCGTGCAAGGCGCCACCATCGAGGAAGCGCGTCAGGCACTGGTCGCCAAGTGCGGCGAGAACGTGCAGATCCGCCGCCTGGTGCGCGTCGATGGCGCGCCGCGCGTCGGCGCCTACGTGCACGGCGGCCGCATCGGCGTGCTGGTGGAGATGAAGGGCGGCTCGGACGAGCTCGCGCGCGGCATCGCCATGCACGTGGCGGCGATGAATCCGCCGTACCTCTCGCCGGATCACGTGCCGGCCGAGATCGTCGCCAAGGAAAAGGAAATCGCGCTCGCCCAGATGACCGAGAAGGACCGCGCCAAGCCGGCCGAGATCCAGGAAAAGATGATCGGCGGCAAGGTGCGCAAGACACTCGCCGAGATGTCGCTCACCGGCCAGGCCTACGTGCTCGACTCCAGCAGCACCGTCGAGGCCGTGCTGAAGAAGGAAGGTGCCGAGGTGCTGGCGTTCCACCGCATCGCCGTCGGCGAAGGCATCGAGAAGAAGGAAGAGGACTTCGCCGCCGAGGTGATGAAACAGGCCGGACTGGCCTGAGGGCTGAGGGCGCAGGGCTGCGGACTGAGGGCTGAGGGTTGCGGGGCTTCGACTCCGCGCCTTCGGCGCTACGCTCAGCCCGAACGGATGACGGGTGTTTCTTGCTGACTACTGACCGCTGACCGCTCACCGCTGACCGCTCACCGCTCACCGCTGACCGCTCACCGCTGACCGCTCACCGCTGAGGGCTGAGGGCTGAAAAGCGCAGCTTTTTCCACTCCCCACTCCCCACTCCCCACTCCCCACTCCCCACTCCCCACTCCCCGCTCACCGCTCACCGCTCACCGCTCACCGCTCACCGCTCACCGCTCACCGCTCACCGCTCACCGCTCACATCTTCCGCTACAATGTGCGCGTTTTGCCCGCCGGACACTCGCGCATGGCCGCCGATCTCAAGTACCGTCGCATTCTGCTCAAGCTCTCCGGCGAGGCGCTGATGGGCGAGGCCGACTACGGCATCGACCCGAAGGTGCTCACCCGGCTGGCACGCGAGATCCTCGAGGTGCAGCGCGCCGGCGCGCAAGTCGGCGTGGTGATCGGCGGCGGCAACATCTTCCGCGGCGAGGGACTCGCCGCCGCCGGCATGGACCGCGTCACCGGCGACCACATGGGCATGCTCGCCACGGTGATGAACGCGCTCGCCATGCAGGACGCGATCGAACGCGCCGGCGGCTATGCCCGCACCATGAGCGCGATCCCGATCCACGACGTCTGCGAGGACTTCATCCGCCGCCGCGCGGTGCGGCACCTGGAGAAGGGCCGCATCTGCCTGTTCGCCGCCGGCACCGGCAATCCGTTCTTCACCACCGATTCGGCCGCGGCGCTGCGCGCGATCGAGATCGGCGCCGATCTCCTGCTCAAGGCGACCAAGGTCGACGGCGTCTACAGCGCCGATCCGAAGAAGGACACCTCGGCGCAGCGCTTCGCGCAACTCACCTACGACCAGGTGATCGAGCGCAAGCTCGCGGTGATGGACACCGCGGCGATCGCGCTGTGCCGCGATCACCGGATTCCGCTGCGCATCTACGACATGGGCCGCGAGGGGGACCTGATGCGCATCATGCGCGGCGAGCCGGTCGGCACGCTGGTCTGCTGAGACCCGGCGCCAGGCCGGTAGCCGAATGGCAACCCTGGCCGTGCAGGCAATCGCCGCGCGGATTCTCCCAACCCGAGTGCGAAACCGGCGACCGCCGGTGCCATTCGTCGCAGGAGAACCGCCATGCCCGTCTTCAACTTCGATTTCAACCGGTCGATCACGCGAATCGACCTGCCCGCCGAGCGTTCGGGAATCCTCATCCCGAACCTCACGTCGCTGGAACTCCACGCCGCCGAGATGGACCGCTTCAATGCGCTGGTACGCCGTTTCGCGCCGGAGCGGCCGCCGTTCACGCTCGACCAGATCGCCGGCGCGGCCCGCCGTGTGCTGCGCGCCGCGCACCAGGGCGAGGAATCGGCATTCATCAAGGTGCGCATGCGCCGCGCCGGCGAGTTGCGAGCGGCCGCGCGCGATCGGCAATGGGAGCGGTCGCCCGAGCGGGTCGACGACGTACGCGATCTGCTCGACTACCTCGACGCCGGCGTTGGCCTCATCCCGAACCACATTCCGGTCATCGGCCTGCTCGACGACGCGATCCTGGTGGACGTGGCGATGGACCGGCTGCGCGGCGAACTCGACGACTATGCGGATTTCTGCCGCTATCGCATCGCCGAAGCCGCCAGCCGCGGCGTCGCCGTCGAGGCGGTCGCGGTCGACCGCGCGCAATGGTTCGAGGAGCGCCAACGCGAGCACCGTCTGGAGCAGCAACTGCGCCGCGTGCGCGCAACGCGTTAGCGCGGGACACGCGATTGCAGTCGCGCTTCCGCATCGGCTAGCCTCGCCAGGCCCGCCCACGGTGTGGCATCATCGACGTCGGCACCGGCTCTGGGGAGCAGGGGCACGATGACGCACTTCGACACCACGCACTGGAGCATCGTGTTGCGCGCGCGGGGGGACACGGCCGACGCGCGCGCCGCGCTGGAAGCGCTGTGCCGGCGCTATCGCCCACCGGTGCTGGCGTACATCAAGCGGCGCGGCCACAGCGCGGAAGACGCCGAGGATCTCGCGCAAACGTTCTTTACGCGGTTCCTGGAAGACGCCTACTACGCCACCGCCGACCCGGCGCGCGGGCGCTTCCGCGCACTCCTGCTCACCGCCCTCAAGCGCTTCCTGATCGATGCCGACGCGCACGCGCACGCGCTCAAGCGCGGCGGCGGCGTGCCACTCCGATCGCTCGACTCCGGTTTCGGCAGCGAGGCGCCGGAGCGCCTGGCCGACGACGCTACGCCGGAGAACGCCTTCGACCGCGACTGGGCCGCGACGGTGCTGGAAGCCGCGATGCAACGCCTGCGCGAGGAGGCCAAGCAGGCCGGCCGGCAACGGCTGTTCGATCATCTGAGCGAGTTCCTGCTCGAACGGCCGGACGAAGCCGACTACGCACGCGTCGCCGCGGCGCTCGCGCTCCGGCGCAATACGCTCGCGGTGGCCGTGCACCGGCTGCGGCAGCGATTGCGCGAGCTGGTGCGCGAGGAGTTGGCGCAGACCACGACGGATCAGACGGAACTCGAATCGGAGTTGCGCCAGTTGCGCGGCGCGTTCCACGGTGTGATGTCCTGAGCGACCTGGCATCGGGCCCCGAGTAGAACCCATCTCAAAATCTGCTGCCGACGACGGCGCGCTGCTCGGGCAACCGGCCGCCGAAGCGCGTCACGGCCTGCGGCGGCCGACCGACGCGGAACGCGAGCGCTTGCGCGGCGAACCGATCGACACGCTCGTGAGCTGATCCGCGATCGGCGACCGCCGCGGCGGATCGCGTGTAATCGCGTTGCGCGATTTCCGTACTTCAGAGGTGAAGACGGAGTTCTTCCGCACCCTCCCCACGGCGGATGCGCCCATCCCGACTGCCGCCGGCCACTGGAAGACCGGCGACGCCTGAACAGGAGAACACCATGAAACGCACCGCTTTTGCCATCGTCATGTGTCTTGCCGCCGGATATGCCTGCGCGGGCAATGAGACCCTCGCCACGGTTTCCGTCAACGGCAAGTCGATCGAGTGCACCCCGCCGAACTCCGACGCCGCCTGCGCGAAGCTGCACGGACTGATCCGCGCCAACTTCAGCGCGCAGGAGATCGCCATGCTGTTCGGCTCCGCCACGGCACAGCCGGCCTCGCTGACCTCGTATTCGCGCGTCCAGGAACGCTATGCGCGCTTCCTGCGCGACGTCGATGCCACGGGCTCGGTCGCCAGCAAGTAGTTCGCCGCCTCCGGCCTCAGGGATGCGCCCCGCTCCGGCGGGGCGTTTTTTTTCCGCCGGCGTTCGCGCGGGACTCCCTCGGGGACGCAGCGGAATTGCCCGGAGGTCGGCATGACCGGTTTTCAGACCACGCACTGGAGCGTGGTTCTCGAGGCCCGCAAGGGCCCCGACGAGGCGCGCCTTCGCGCGGGCCCGCGCCGCGCGACCGGCGCCGCGCTTTACGGACCGATATTCTGAGCCGCCGGGCGCGCCTGCCCTCGGCCAGCGGCTGCCGTCGTCCGGCGGGAATCGTGGCGCCGGCGCGGGAACGAGGCGTGCGCGCCGCTGCTATACTTCGGCGCGTTTCGTCATCCCGCGGAGCCGCCCATGCTGAATCAGATCAAACAAGACGCGCAGACCCGCATGAGCAAGAGCGTCGAGGCGCTCAGGCACGAGTTGCAGCGCCTGCGCACCGGCCGCGCCAGCACGGCGCTGGTCGAGCACGTCAAGGTGCCGTACTACGGCTCGGAGGTGCCGCTCAGCCAGGTGGCCAACGTCGTCGTCGCCGACGCGCGCTCGCTCACCATCACGCCGTGGGAGAAGAGCATGGTCGCCCCGATCGAGAAGGCGATACTCGCCTCCGACCTCGGCCTGACCCCGAACACCGCCGGCACCACGATCCGGCTGAACCTGCCGCCGCTCACCGAGGAGCGCCGCAAGGAACTGGCCCGGCATGTCGCCCACGAGGGCGAGAACGCCAAGGTGGCGATCCGCAACATCCGCCGCGACGCCATGCACCACGTCAAGGAGCTGCTCAAGCAGAAGAAGATCAGCGAGGACGAGGAGCGCCACGCCGAGGACGAGGTGCAGAAGCTCACCGACCGCTTCGTCAAGGACGTCGACGCCGTGGTCAAGGCGAAGGAAGACGAGTTGATGGCGCTGTGAGCGGGCCGTTCCCGATTCACGGGCGCGATCATGCCGAGCGAAGTTCTGGCTGCGTCCTGACGTGCGGATCGCCTGCAACGACGGCTTCGGCGCCAGGACCTTGCGCGATCTGCTGAACGTCGTCGAGCGCCATCGCCGTACCTTCGAGAGGAGCTGGCATGAATTCTTCGGCAAAAGCCAAGCGCGTGCGCTGCGACCGCGACACGCTCTGGGTGGAGCTGGCGGACGGCCGCACGCTGGGCGTGCCGCTGGCCTGGTTCCCGCGGCTGCTGCGCGCCTCGCCGGCGCAGCGCAAGGCGGTGCGCATCAGCAACCGCGGTCTGCACTGGGACGCGCTGGACGAGGACATCTCGATCGCCGGCCTGCTCGCCGGACGCGGCGACCAGTCGAAACCGCGCCCCGCAGCGGCCTAGCGTCAGCGTTCGCGCCGCCATGCTCGCTCCGGTCGATCCTGCACAAGTGGAAATTTCCACAATGCGCATCCCCGCGCACGTCGCCATCGTCATGGACGGCAACGGCCGCTGGGCGCGGCGGCGGCATCGTCCGCGCACGTTCGGTCACCGTGCCGGCCAGAAGGCGGTGCGCGCGGCGGTGGAATTCTGCCTGCGCCGCGGCATCGGCGCGCTCACCCTGTTCGCGTTCTCCAGCGAGAACTGGCGCCGGCCGGCGAGCGAAGTTGGCGCGCTGATGGAGCTGTTCCTGAAGGCGCTCGATCGCGAGGTCGCGGAGCTGTCCGGCCACGGCGTGCGCCTGCGCTTCATCGGCGATCTCGCCCTGTTCGCACCGCCGCTCGTCGAACGCATGCAGGCGGCGATGGCGGAAACCTGTGCCAACCGCCGGCTCGCGCTCAATGTCGCGGTCGGCTACGGCGGCCGCTGGGACATCGCCCAGGCCGCGCGCGGCGCGGCGCAGGCGGCGCTGCGCGGCGAACTCGACGCCGCGGCGATCGACGAGCGCACGCTCGCGCGGTATTTCTGTCTCGCCGATCTGCCGCCGGTGGATCTGTTCATCCGCACCGGCGGCGAGCATCGCATCAGCAATTTCCTGCTCTGGCAGATCGCCTACGCCGAACTGTACTTCACCGAGGTGTTGTGGCCGGATTTCGATCACGCCTGCTTCGCCGCGGCGCTCGCCGACTACGCGCGGCGCGAGCGGCGTTTCGGCGCGCTCGGCGAAGACGCGGGCACGCCGTCGGCGGCGACGCGCGAGTGATGCCGGCATGAAGCAGCGCGTCGTCACGGCCTTGCTGGTCACCCCGCTGGCGATCGCGGTGATCCTGCTGTTGCCGAGCGCCGGCTTCGCCCTGCTCGTCGCCGGCCTGTGCCTGCTCGCGCTGTGGGAATGGACGCGCCTGGCGGGCCTGCGTTCGCGGCCGCTGCGCGGCGCGCTGGTCGCGCTCGGTGCCGGATTGCTGTGCGCGCTGTGGTGGCAGCGCGGTTCGTGGTTCTGGTGGCTGCTGATCGGCGCCGGCGGCGTCTGGTGGCTGGCGGCGTGCGCGTGGCTGCGCCACTTCACGTTCGCCGCCGCGCCGTCGCGCGCCAACAGCGCGCTCAAGCTCCTCGGCGGCGCGCTCGCGGTGCTGCCGGCGTGGACGGCGATGACCGAATTGCACCTCGCCCAGCCGCGCCTGCACACCTGGGCGCTGTACGCGCTGATGCTGGTGTGGACGGCCGACACCTCCGCCTATCTCGCCGGCAGCCGCTGGGGCACGACCAAGCTCGCGCCGAAGATCAGCCCCGGCAAGACCATCGCCGGTGTCTACGGCGCGCTCGCCGGTTCGGCGCTGATCGCCGTCGTCGGCGGCTGGCTGCTCGAGGTGCGCGGCGCGACGCTCGTCGCGCTGGTGCTGCTCGGCCTCGTCAGCGTGGCGTTCTCGATCGTCGGCGATCTGTTCGAGAGCCTGATCAAGCGCCACGCCAACGTCAAGGATTCCGGCACGCTGTTCCCCGGCCACGGCGGCGTGTTCGATCGTCTCGACAGCGTGTTCGCGGCGCTGCCGATCTTCGCGCTCGGCAAGTTCGCGCTCGGTCTATGAGACGGGTCGCGGTGCTCGGCGCCACCGGTTCGATCGGCGCCAGCGCGCTGGACGTGGTCGCGCGCCACCCCGACCGCTTCCGCGCCAGCGTGCTCGCCGCGCACCGCAAGGTCGACGAACTCGCCGCGCTGTGCGCGCGCTTTCGGCCGGAACTCGCCGTGATCGCCGACCCGGCGCTGCTGCCGGCGCTGCAAGAGCGGCTGGCCGCCGCCGGCGTGCCGACCGCGGCCGCCGCCGGCGCCGAGGGCCTGCGCGCGGCCGCCGCCGGCGAGCATTGCGATACCGTGATCGCCGCGATCGTCGGCGCCGCCGGTTTGCCGTCCACGCTGGCCGCCGCGCGCGCCGGCAAGCGCCTGCTGCTCGCCAACAAGGAAGCGGTGGTGATGGCCGGGCCGCTGCTGGCCGAGGCGCTCAAGCAGGGCGGCGGTGAATTGATCCCGATCGATTCGGAGCACAACGCGATCTTCCAGTGCCTGCCGCCGGCGCGCGCCGATCTCGCCGCCGCCGGCGTGCGTCGCGTCGTGCTCACCGCCTCGGGTGGGCCGTTCCGCGGCCGGCGTCGCGAGGCGCTCGCCGCGGTCACGCCGGAGCAAGCCTGCGCCCATCCGAACTGGGTCATGGGCCGCAAGATCTCGGTCGATTCGGCGACGCTGATGAACAAGGGACTCGAGGTGATCGAGGCGCACTGGCTGTTCGGCGCGCGGCCCGAGCAGATCGAAGTGGTGGTGCACCCGCAGAGCATCGTGCATTCGCTGGTCGAATACGCTGACGGTTCGACGCTCGCGCAACTCGGCAATCCGGACATGCGCACCGCGCTCGCCCATGCCCTGGCCTGGCCGCAGCGCGTCGATTCCGGCGTCGCCGCGCTCGATCTCGTCGCGCTCGGCCGGCTCGAGTTCGAGGCGCCGGATCGCGCCACGTTCCGCTGTCTCGATCTCGCCTACCGCGCGCTCGCCGCCGGCGGCACCGCGCCGGTGGTGCTGAACGCGGCGAACGAAATCGCCGTGGCCGCGTTTCTCGACGGCACGCTGCCGTTTCTCGCCATCCCGGAACTGATCGAGGCCACGCTCGAGGCAATGCCGCCTGAACCGGTCGCGGACCTCGCCGGCGTGATTCACGCCGATTTAACCGCCCGCGAGCAGGCGCAACGTATGATGCGCCGGGCATTTTGCTGAAGCCGTCGGGCGGACCGGCATTCCGTCTATAATGCCGCGTTCGGCCGCCCGAGGTGCGCCGCGCGTCTTCCGCCAAGGTCGAGGCCCACAGCAACGATGAGCACGTTTCTCGGTTCCGCCTGGTGGCTGCTGGTCACGCTCGGCATCCTCGTCACCTTCCACGAATTCGGCCACTACTGGGTGGCGCGCCGCTGCGGCGTGCGCGTGCTGCGCTTCTCGATCGGCTTCGGCAAGCCGCTGTGGTCGCGCATCGGCCGCAACGGCGTCGAATTCGCCGTCGGCGCGATTCCGCTCGGCGGGTACGTCAAGTTCCTCGATGCGCGCGAAGCCGACGATCCGGCCGCCGTCGCGCGTCAGCCCGGCGAATTCAACGCCGCGCCGGTCGGCAGGCGCATGGCGATCGCCGTGGCCGGCCCGCTCGCCAACCTGCTGTTCACCGTCGCCGCGTTCTGGGCGATGTTCGTGGTCGGCCGGCCGGATTTCCAGCCGGTGCTCGGCCCGCCGCAGGGACTGGCCGCGCAGGCGGGCTTCGCCGCCGGCGACCGCATCGTCGCGGTGGGCGACGAGGCGGTGGATTCCTGGAGCAGCGTGATCCTCGCCGTCGGCGAGGCGGCCATGCGCCATCGCGACGTGCGCGTGCGGGTGCGCGACGCGCAGGGCCGCGACGCCGAGCGCACGCTCGCCTTGAGCCACCTGCCGGCCGACGTCGCCGGCGACAAGACCTTCGAGGCGATCGGCCTTGCGCTGGCACCGTTGCCCGCGGTCGCCGGCGAGGTGCCGGACGGCCCGGCCGCACGCGCCGGCCTGAAACCGGGTGACCGCATCGTGCGCGTGAACGAGGTGCCGATCGGCTCGTTCGCGGACCTCGTCAAGGCGGTGCAGGATCAGGCGGCGAAGGACCCGCGCCTGCACGTGACCGTCGCCCGCGGCGGCGCCACGCTGACCCTCGACATCCTGGCCGAAGCGCACAACGACGACGGCAAGACCGTCTGGCGCATCGGCATGGCCGGGCGCGATCCGCGCGACGCGCTGGAGCGCTACGACCCGCTGCGCGCCGTGCCCGCGGCGCTGCGCGAGACCGCCAAGCAGGCGGCGAGCACGCTCGGCATCCTCGGCAGCATGCTGACCGGCCAGGTGTCGACCAAGAACCTGTCGAGCGTGATCGGCATCGCCGAAGTGGCCAACGCCTCGGCGCAGATGGGGCTGGCCTGGTTCCTCGCCTTCCTCGCCACGATCTCGCTCAGCCTCGCCATCCTCAACCTGCTGCCGATCCCGGTCTTGGACGGCGGGCACCTGCTGTATTACCTTATCGAGCTGGTCAAGGGCAGCCCGCTCAGCGAGCGCGCCATGATCGCCGGACAATACGTCGGCGTGGCGCTGCTGGCGATCTTGATGAGCATCGCGTTCTACAACGATATCGTGCGCCACATCGCGGGCTGAACAACCACCACCACCCCGGGTTCGTGGCGCGCACCCGGGCATCCACAACGCTCTGGAAGTGACGATGAAACGAATCGCCGCCCTTGTCCTGTTCGCCTGCTTCGCCACCCACGCCTCCGCCATCGAACCCTTCGTCGCCTCCGACATCCGCATCGACGGCCTGCAGCGCATCTCCGCCGGCACGGTGTTCACCTATCTGCCGGTCGAGAAGGGCGATCGCATCACCACCGAGCGCGTGCAGCAGGCGATCCGCGCGCTGTACAAGACCGGCTTCTTCACCGACGTGCAGATCACGCGCCAGGGCGACATTCTCGTCATCACGGTGAAGGAACGCCCGGCGATCTCGAAGATCCAGATCAAGGGCAACAAGGACCTGAAGACCGAGGACCTGCTCAAGGGCCTGAAGGACATCGGTCTGGCCGAGGGCGAACCGTTCGACCGGCTCTCGCTCGACCGCATCACCCAGGAACTGACGCGCCAGTACTACAACCACGGCAAGTACAACGTCAGCGTCAAGCCGAAGGTGATCGAGCTCGACCGCAACCGCGTCGAGGTGTCGATCATCATCGCCGAGGGCAAGGTCGCGCGCATCAAGCAGATCAACCTGGTCGGCAACCGCGCGTTCTCGCAGGAGGAGGTGCGCAGCGATTTCGAGTCCGACACCACGAACTGGACCTCGTGGTATTCGCACGACGACCAGTACTCGCGCGAAAAACTGTCCGGCGACCTGGAGAAGCTCACCTCGTTCTATCTCGACCGCGGCTATGTCGATTTCAGCATCGACTCGACCGAAGTCACGATCAGCCCGGACAAGCGCGCGATGTACCTGACCGCGAACATCACCGAGGGCGAAGTCTACAAGATCTCCGAGATCAAGCTGAGCGGCAATCTGGTGGTGTCCGAAGCGGACATGGCCAAGCTGGTGCAGGCCAAGCCCGGCGAGGTCTTCTCGCGCCAGAAGCTGGAGAAATCCGCGCAGGCGATGACCGCGGTGCTCGCCAACATCGGCTACGCCTTCGCCCAGGTCACGCCGATCCCGAACGTCGATCGCGAGCAGCGCACGGTGTCGATCAACTTCTTCGTCAACCCCGGCAAGCGCGTCTACGTGCGCCACATCAATTTCAAGGGCAACCACAGCACCCAGGACGAGGTGATGCGCCGCGAGATGCGTCAGCTCGAGGGCGCCTGGTATTCGCAGGCGGCGATCGACCGCTCCAAGGTGCGGTTGCAGCGTCTCGGCTTCTTCAAGAAGGTCGAGATCACCACGCCCAAGGTGCCGGGCACGGACGACCAGGTCGACGTGCTCGTCACCGTCGAGGAAACCTCCGCCGGCGCGGCGACCTTCGGCCTCGGCTATTCGCAGGTGTACGGACTCGTGCTCAGCGTGTCGGTGTCGGAGAACAACTTCCTCGGCACCGGCGACCGCGCCTCGGTGACGCTGTCGAAGAGCGACTTCCTCAAGCGCTACGCGCTGTCGTACTACCAGCCGTACCTGACCCCGGACGGCATCGGCCTCGGCTACGACCTGTCCTACTCGAAGTTGAACCAGCAGCAGGCGAACCTGGCCAATTACCTCAGCAACACCGCGGCGTTCGCCACCTACATCGGCCTGCCGGTGACGGAGAACGACACGGTCAATCTGCAACTGGGGCTCAACAAGACCCAGATCCTGACCGGCGTCACGGTGACCACCACCGACACCAGCGGCAACCCGCTCACCGTCACCACGTATTTCTCGCCCGACCCGATCGTCAACTACATCAAGCAGCTCAACCACGAGACCTTCCATCTGTGGACGCTGCAGGCGTCGTGGGCGCACGACACGCGCAACAAGTTCTTCAATCCGACGCACGGCTCGCTGCAGCAGTTCTCCGCCGAGCTCTCGCTGCCCGGCTCCACCGTCGAGTACTACAAGCTGATCTACCACTACGCGCAGTACCTGCCGGTGACCAGCGCGCTGACCTTCGAGGGCTCGGCGACGGTGGGCTACGGCAACACCTATCGCGCCGCCGACGGCATCGATCCGCTGAGCGGCGCGGCGCTCAAGGTCCGCGGCCTGCCGTTCTTCGAGAATTTCTACGCCGGCGGCATCTCCGACGTGCGCAGCTTCCGCGACAACACACTCGGTCCCTACGCGCTCACCCCCGGCTGCACCAGCGCCACCACCAGCGTCTACTGCCGCCAGCCGCTCGGCGGCAACCTGAAGACCGTGGCCTCGGCCGAGCTGATCTTCCCCACGCCGTTCGTCAAGGACGACAGCACCACCCGGCTGTCGTGGTATTTCGACGTCGGCAACGTGTTCAACCAGAACAACCCGTCGCTCGGCACCAGCGGCATCTACAACAACGGCGGTTTCTCGTTCGGCGAGCTGCGCGCCTCCACCGGCATCTCGCTGCGCTGGCAGGCGCCGGTCGGCCCGATCATCATCAATCTCGGCCGGCCGGTGCGCAAGAAGGCCGGCGACATCGGCGAGACGCTGCAATTCAACTTCGGCACCACGTTCTGAAGCGTTGGTAAGATACCGCGACGGTGGGCGCTCTGCGCCCGGCCGCGATCCGGCGCAGCGAGAGAGGCAAGGGTGAGGGCAACGTCTGGCGGACGAAGCGGTATCGGCGCGCTGCTCCTGGCGCTGATCCTGCTTCCCGCCGCCGCCCTCGGCCAGACCGCCGGCAAGGTCGGCTACGTCGACTTGAAACGCCTGATCGACAACGCGCCGCAGATGATCGAGAGCCGCGCGCAATTGCAGCGCGAGTTCGCGCCGCGCGACGCCCGGCTGAAGGACGACGAGGCCCGTCTGGCCGGCCTCAAGCAGCGCTACGAGCGCGACAACGCGATCATGACCCGCGCCGACGCCGAGGCGCTCAAGCGCGAGATCGATACGCTGGAGCGCGCGGTCCGGCGCGGCCGCGAGGAGCTGCGCAAGGAATTCGACGCGCGCGCCGCGGCCGAACGCGACCGCATCTGGCAGGAGATCAACGACGCGGTGGTCGACTACGCGCGCACCCAGGGCTACGACCTGATCGTGCCGAGCCCGGTGGTCTACGCCAGCCCGCGCATCGACATCACCGATGCCGTGCTCGAACGCTTGCGTCGGGCCAAGGCGCCGGCCGGAGACAAACCGTGAGCGCGCCGGCGTTCCGCATCGCCGAACTGGCCGAGCGCTTCGGCCTGGAATTGCGCGGCGACGGCGCGCAGACGATCCATGGCGTGGCGACGCTGGCGGCGGCCACGCCGGCGCAGTTGAGCTTCCTCGCCAATCCGCACTATCGCGCGCAACTGGCGAGCAGCGCCGCCGGTTGCGTGGTGCTGCGCGCCGAGGACGCGCCCGCGCGCGCCGGCGCCTGCCTCGTCGCCGCCGATCCCTACGTCGCCTTCGCCCGCATCGCCGCGCTGTTCGAGCGCACGCCGGCGCCCGCCGCCGGCATCCATCCGAGCGCCGTGGTCGCGCCCGGCGCGCGCGTCGCGCCGGGTGCCAGCATCGGACCGCTCAGCGTGATCGAGGACGGCGCAGTGGTCGAGGACGGCGCCGTGCTCGGGCCGCAGTGCCTCGTCGGCCCGGACTGCACGGTCGGCGCGCAATCGCGCCTGGTCGCGCGCGTGACGCTGGTGACGCGGGTGACGCTCGGCCGCCGCGTGCTGGTGCATCCGGGGGCCGTGATCGGCGCCGACGGCTTCGGCCTGGCCTTTGACCGCGACCGCTGGCTCAAGGTGCCGCAGCTCGGCGGCGTGCGCATCGGCGACGACTGCGAGATCGGCGCGAACACCACGATCGACCGCGGCGCGCTCGAGGACACCGTGCTCGAGGAGGACGTCCGCCTCGACAACCAGATCCAGATCGCGCACAACGTCGTGATCGGCGCACACACGGCGATGGCCGGCTGCGCCGCCGTCGCCGGCAGCACCACGCTCGGCCGCTACTGCCTGATCGGCGGCGGCGCTGGCATACTGGGCCACCTGCGCGTGGCCGACCGCGTCACCATCGCCGCGCGCAGCCTGATCACCCATTCGATTTCCGCTGCCGGAGAATACGCCTCGGGCGTGCCGTTCCAGAATCGCCGCGAATGGCGCCGCAACGCGGCCCGTTTCAAGCAACTGGACGAACTCGCCCGGCGCCTGCAAGCTCTCGAGAAGGACCGCAAGCCATGAACGAACCCAGCACGATCTCCCTGCCCGTGGACGTCGAGCGCATCCAGGCGATGCTGCCGCACCGCTACCCGTTCCTGCTGGTCGATCGCGTCGTCGCGTTCACGCCGAACACGCGCCTGACCGCGCTCAAGAACGTCACCATCAACGAACCGTTCTTCCAGGGCCACTTCCCCGGCCATCCGGTGATGCCCGGCGTGCTGATCATCGAAGCGCTGGCGCAGGCTTCGGGTCTCTTGGTATTCCTGTCCACGCCGCGGCGCGAGGGGCATCCGCTGTACTATTTGGTAAAAGTGGACAATGCGAAGTTCAGCCGGCTCGTCGTGCCGGGCGACCAGTTGCGGCTCGAGGTGGAGCTGAAACGCACGCTGCGCCGCATGGGCCTGTTCGCCTGCCGCGCGCTGGTCGACGACCAGCAGGTGGCGGAAGCCGAGCTGCTGTGCGCCGAGCGGACCGAAGCATGATCCACCCGAGCGCCGTCGTCGATCCCGCCGCCCGGATCGGCGCCCGTGTCCGCATCGGCGCGTTCAGCGTGATCGGCGCCGAGGTCGAGATCGGCGACGACACCGAGATCGGCGCGCACGTCGTCGTGCAGGGTCCGACCCGCCTCGGCCGCGGCAATCGCGTCTTCGCGTTCGCCGCGATCGGCGGCGATCCGCAGGACAAGAAGTTCCGCGGCGAGCGCAGCGAGCTCGTCATCGGCGACCGCAACACCATCCGCGAATTCGTCACCATCAACCGCGGCACCGGCGACGGCGGCGGCGTGACCCGCATCGGCGACGACAACTGGATCATGGCCTACGCCCACATCGCCCACGATTGCCGGGTCGGCAACCACACCGTGTTCTCGAACAATGCCACGCTCGCCGGACACGTCGAGATCGGCGACCACGTGATCCTGTCCGGCTTCGCCGGCGTGCACCAGTTCTGCCGCATCGGCGAGCACGCCTTCATCGGCATGGGCTGTCTGGTCAACGGCGACGTGCCGCCGTTCGTGATGATGGCGAGCGACTACGGCCGGCCGCGCGGCATCAACAGCGAGGGCCTCAAGCGCCGCGGTTTCTCCGCCGAGCGGATCGCCGCGATCAAGCGCGCCTACCGCACCCTGTACCTGTCCGGCCTGCCGCTGGAACAGGCGCGCGCCGAGCTCGCCCAGGCCGCCGCCGACGCCCCGGACGTGCGCCGGCTGCTCGAGTTCCTCGATCAAGGACAGCGGGCGTTGGTGCGCTGATGGTGAGGGCTGAGGGCTGAGCCGGCACTTGGGTTACGCACAACGGATTCTTGGCTGGAACAAGCGACTGCTCGAACGCTGCGATGTCCAACACCAGCCCTCAGCCCTCGGCCCTCGGCCCTCGCTTCGTCCTCGTCGCCGGCGAAGCCTCCGGCGACCTGCTCGGCGCCGAGCTGATCGCCGGTCTGCGCGCGCGCCTGCCCACGGCGCGCTTCGCCGGCATCGGCGGTCCGCGCATGGCGGCGGCGGGCATGGAGCTCTGGCACCCGGCGCAGGCGCTCGCCGTGATGGGTCTCGCCGAGGTGCTCGCGCACCTGCCGCGCCTGCTCGGCATACGCCGCGACGTGCAGCGCCGCGCGCTGCGCTATCGCCCGGATCTGTTCATCGGCATCGATGCGCCCGACTTCAATCTCGGCCTGGAACGCCGCCTCAAGCGCGCCGGCATCGCGACCGTGCATTACGTCAGCCCCTCGGTGTGGGCCTGGCGCGAGCGGCGCGCGGCGCGGATCGGCGCGAGCGCCGATGGCGTGCTGTGCCTGTTCCCGATGGAACCGCCGATCTACGCGCGTCACGGCGTGGACGCCCGTTTCGTCGGCCACCCGCTGGCGGCGCGTTTCGCGCTCGAACCCGACCAAGCCGCGGCGCGCGCCGCGCTCGGCCTGCCCGAAGCGGCGCCGGTGCTCGCACTGCTGCCCGGTAGCCGCCTCGGCGAGATCCGCCGCCTCGGCGCGACTTTCCTCGCCGCGAGCGCACGGCTGCTGCAGCAGATTCCACAATTGCACATTGTCGCACCGCTGGCGAATGCCGCCTGCCGGGCCGCGTTCGCACCGCTCGTGGAGGCGGCGGACACCGCGCTGCGCCGGCGCCTCCGCCTGCTCGAGCCGGACCCGCCCGATCGCCCCGACACCACGCCGCGTTCGCACCAGGCGCTGATCGCCGCCGACGCCGCGCTGCTCGCCTCCGGCACCGCCGCGCTCGAGGCGATGCTGGCCAAGCGGCCGATGGTAGTCGCCTATCGGGTAGCGCCGCTCACCTACTGGCTGGTGAAGACGCTCGGCCTGCTGCGCACCGAGGTCTATTCGCTGCCGAACATCCTCGCCGGCCGCGCGCTGGTGCCGGAACGGATGCAGGACGCCTGCACGCCGGAGGCGCTGGCCGAGGCGCTGCGGCCGTACCTCGAGCAACGCGCCGCGCCGCCGGAACTGCTCGCCGAATTCCGTCGCCTGCACGCGAGCCTGCGCGCGCCGGCCGGACAGGATGCCGCGTCGGTCGTGCTCGAAATGCTCGAACGGCGCGCGGCCGCAACGTCATGACGCGCAGCGCCTCGCGCCGCCGCACGCTCGTGGTCACCGCGCTCGGCGCCGCCGGTTTCGCCGTGCCACTCGGTCTCGCCTGGGCGAGCGGCAGCACGCTCGCCGAACGCACCTTCGCCGCCGCGCTGCTGCTGGATGCGGCGCTGGCGGTCGCGTTCCTGACGCGCCGCCCCGCAGTCGCGCTGGGTCTGCCGGCGCTGCTGTTCGGCGGCCTGCAGATCGCCGGGGCGCTCAAGTTCCATTATCTGACCACGCCGCTGCTCGCGCCCGATCTCATCTATTTCCTCAACCGCGATCTGCTCGACGTCGCCACGCGCTACCCCAGCGTGATGATCGCGCTCGTCGGCGGCGCGATCCTGCTGCCCGGCCTGCTGGTCCTGGTGTGGCGGCTGGACCGGCCGCGCCTCATCGCCGGCATGGCGCCGGCGCCGCGTCGCGTGCTGCAAGGCGCCGGCGCGCTGACGACGCTCGCGCTGCTGTTCGTTATCGATTCGCCGAACGGCCCGTTCGGCGAGGCGTTCGAGAAGGGCATGTGGGCGATGATGAACGACCGCAACTATCTGGTCGATTTCTTCACCTCGTTCTACCAGACCGAGATCCGCATCCCGCCGCGCGCCGCGGACGCGGCGCCGGACGTGGTCTGGACGCAGAGCGCCACCGACAACCCGCCGGCCTGCCCGCCGCGCAGTTGCGCGCCCGCCGGCCGCTTCACCAGTCCGCAGGCGTATCCCGACATCGTCGCCATCCTCGAGGAGAGCACGTTCGATCCGACGATGCTCAAGATCTGCACGCTGCCGGTGTGCCGGCGACACATGTTCGAGGCCGACGGCCGCACGCGCGCGCACGGTCCGCTCACCGTGCACGTCTGGGGCGGCGGCACCTGGACGTCGGAATTCGCCCTGCTCACCGGACTCAACCACTTGAGCTTCGGCGAGGCCGGCCTGTACGCGCCGTACAATCTCGCGCCGCGCGTGAATTTCACCCTGCCGCGCGTGCTGCATGCCGCGGGGTATCGCGTCGTCGCCATCTATCCGATGACCGGCAATTTCATCAATGCGCGCAACGCCTACAAGTTCTACGGCTTCGACCAGTTCTACGACGGCCAGGACTACGGCCTGTCGTGGGAATCGCCCGACAGCGATCTGATGCAGGTGTTCGATCGCATCTACGCCGAGGAGAAGAAGACCATCGGCAAGCAGCCGCTGTTCGTGATGATGCTGACCCTGCGCCAGCACGGCCCGCACATGGATCCGCTCAAGACCCTGCCGCCGCCGTTCGACAAGCCGCTGTTCCCGGGCCGGTTCAAGCCGAAGGATCTCGACGAATGGCTGAACCTCAATCTCGGCAACTACCTCTACCGGCTCGCCGGCTCAGACGCGGCGATCGGCCACATCGAGAAGACCCTGCTCGACGGCGGCCGGCCGGCGGTGCTGTTCCATTTCGGCGATCATCAGCCCTCGTTCGAGGGTGCGATGCGCGAGCTCGCCAAGATCGTGCCGCCGTCGGTGCCGGATCCGAACTACATCACCTATTACATGCTGAAGAGCAACTTCAAGCCGGCGCGCAGCTACGCCTATCCGGCGCTCGATCTCAGCTTCGCCGGCGCGCTGATCCTGGATGTCGCCGGCGTGCCGAAGGATGCCCTGTTCCAGGCCAACGCGCTGCTGCGCGAACGTTGCCATGGCGCCTATCTGGATTGCGCCGACAAGCGCCTGCTCGATGCCTATCACAATTACGTCTTTTACGAGCTCGAGGCGTTGCATGATTGAACCGTGGCCGCCGCTCACCGCCGGCGTCGACGAAGCCGGCCGCGGCCCGCTGGCCGGCCCGGTGGTGGTGGCCGCAGTGATGCTCGATCCGGCGCGCCGCATCCGCGGGCTGGCCGATTCGAAAGTGCTCGCGCCCGCGCGCCGCGCCGCGCTCGCCGCGCGCATCCGCGAGCGCGCGCTGGCGTTCAGCGTGGTCGAGGTGAGCGTCGAGGACATTGACCGGCACAACATCTTCCGCGCCACCCTGCTCGGCATGGCGCGGGCGCTCGCCGCGCTCGCGCCGGTCCCGCAACTCGCGCTGATCGACGGTACGCACGTGCCGGAGGACGCGCCCTGTCCGGCGCGGGCGATCGTCGACGGCGACGCCATCGAACCCGCGATCAGCGCCGCCTCGATCCTGGCCAAGGTCACGCGCGACCGCATCCTGTGCGAACTCGATGCGCGCCATCCCGGCTACGGCTTCGCCCGCCACAAGGGCTATGCCACGCCGGAGCATCTCGCCGCGCTTGCGCGCCTCGGGCCGTGCCCGGCGCATCGCCGGAGCTTCGCACCGGTGCGGCAGCTGGCGCTGCCGTTTCAAACCCATGGAATGACCTGATTAGCGCCGAAATTCAGCCTGCCGCCTCTCCCGCTGGGAGAGGCCGCGCCGAAGGCGCGGGTGAGGTTTGCATGGCAGTGATCTTGTTCTTTTCTCCAGGCGCATCCTGCGATTTTCCGCTCAGGCGAAGCGAACGGCGTTCCAGGTTGGAGTGACCGAGTTGTACTGGAACATTCATCCGCTTGCAGAACTTTGTGCAGGTCCTCCGGGGGATGCTCTGCTTTCGAGGTGTTTCTTGGTTACTTCTTTGCACCAGCAAAGAAGTGACCCGCTCGGCCTGCGGCCGAGCGGAAGCTCTGTTCTTGTGGCGGGAGAAGGGAACCGCCTGCTGAGGTTCAGCGCTTATCAGGTGGAATGAACGGACACCGGTGCAACCCGGACCGCGGACGGGAGTCCGCGCATCGAGCCTGCTCGAATCCCGCGCTGCCGCGGCGGGCACCCTGCCCCGGCTCGAAGCTGACGCCACCCGATCCGTCAAGCCTTGTCGCCGCGCCGGGGCGGGGCTACTCTCGCAGCGCCATCCGCGCCGTCATGCAGCCGAGCTTCGTCCACCTCCACATCCACAGCGACTACTCGCTGGTCGATTCGACGATCCGCCTGCCGGACAAGCCCGAGTACGGCGATCCGGCCAAGGCGCCGCGGCCGAATCTGATCAGTCGCGCGGTCGAGCTCGGACTGCCGGCGCTGGCGCTGACCGACCAGAGCAATCTGTTCGCGCTGGTCAAGTTCTATCGCGCCGCCGAGGCCGCCGGGATCAAGCCGATCGCCGGCGCGGACCTGTGGATCGCCAACCCCGCCGATCCGCAGCGGCCGACCCGGCTCACGGTGCTGTGCCAGGACCGCACCGGCTACCGCAATCTTTCGCGGCTGATCTCGCGCGCCCATCTCGAGGGACGCCGCGGCGATTTCGCCCTCGTCGACGGCGCCTGGTTCGCCGAGCACGGCGCCGGCCTGATCGCGCTCGCCGGACGGGCGAGCGACGTCGGCCAGTTGCTGCTCGCCGACCGCTTCGACGCCGCGCTCGCGCGCACGCGCGAATGGCTCGGCCATTTCGACGATCGCTGGTATTTCGAGCTGACCCGCCTCGGCCACGCCGAGGAGGCGGCCTACGCCGAGGCCGCGCTGGCGCTGGCGGCGGCGGCGGACTGTCCGGTGGTCACCAGCAACGACGTGCGGTTTTTGCTGCGCCCGGATTTCGAGGCGCACGAGGCGCGCGTGTGCATCCACCAGGGCCGACTGCTCGCCGACCCGAAGCGGCCGCGCGAGTACACGCCGGAGCAGTACCTGAAGTCCGCGGCGGAGATGACGGCGCTGTTCGCCGATCTGCCCGAAGCGCTGGAGAACAGCGTCGAGATCGCCAAACGCTGCAATCTGGAATTGGCGTTCGGCAAGTACTATCTGCCGGCGTTTCCGGTGCCGCCGGAGGAGACCGTCGATTCGCATCTGCGGCGCGAGGCCGCGGCCGGCCTCGAGCAGCGTCTGGCGCAGCGCCCGCCCGCGCGCGGTTTCGCCGCCGCGGACTATGCCGCGCGGCTTGCCGCCGAGCTCGACGTGATCGTGAAGATGGGCTTCGCCGGCTACTTCCTGATCGTCGCCGACTTCATCAACTGGGCCAAGCGCAACGACATTCCGGTCGGGCCGGGCCGCGGCTCGGGCGCCGGCTCGCTGGTCGCCTACGCGCTCGGCATCACCGACATCGATCCGCTCGCCTACGGACTGCTGTTCGAGCGCTTCCTCAATCCGGAGCGCGTGTCGATGCCGGATTTCGACATCGACTTCTGCATGGACCGGCGCGACGAGGTGATCGACTACGTCGCGCGCAAGTACGGCCGCGATCGGGTCAGCCAGATCATCACCTACGGCACGATGGCGGCCAAGGCGGTGCTGCGCGACACCGGCCGCGTGCTCGGCATGAGCTACGGCCAGGTCGACCGCATCGCCAAGCTGATTCCGCTCAGGCCCACCGATCCGCTGTCGCTCGAGGACGCGCTCGGCCGCAGCCGCAAGGCGCGCGAGGACAGCGGCCGCGTCGTGACCGAATTCCGGCAGTTGTACGAATCCGACGAGGACGTGCGCGAACTGGTCGATCTCGCGCTCAAGCTCGAGGACCTGATCCGCAACGCCGGCAAGCACGCCGGCGGCGTGGTGATCGCGCCGAGCGCGCTGACCGATTTCGCGCCGCTCTACAGCGAAGGCGACGGCGGCGTCGTCACCCAGTTCGACAAGGACGACGTCGAGGCGGTCGGCCTGGTCAAGTTCGATTTCCTCGGCCTGCGCACGCTCACCATCATCGACGGGACGGTGAAGGCGGTGAACGCGCGCCGCGCCGCGCGCGGCGAGCCGCCGCTCGATCTCGCCGCGCTGCCGCTCGACGATGCGCAAGTGTATACCTTGCTGAAAAATGCACAGACCGTCGCCGTGTTCCAGCTCGAAGGTCGCGGCATGCAGGGCATGCTGAAGGAGGCGAAGCCCGATTGCTTCGACGACATCATCGCCCTGGTGTCGCTGTACCGGCCGGGACCGATGGAGCTGATTCCGAGCTACTGCGCGCGCAAGCAGGGCCGCGAACCGGTGGTCTACCCCGATCCGCGCGTCGAGCCGATCCTGCGCGAGACCTACGGCATCATGGTCTACCAGGAACAGGTCATGCAGATGGCGCAGGTGCTCGGCGGCTACACGCTCGGCGCCGCCGACCTGCTGCGCCGGGCGATGGGCAAGAAGAACGCCGCCGAGATGGCCAAGCAGCGCGCGGTGTTCCGCGACGGCGCGGCCAGCCGCGGCCTGTCCGCCGCGCGCGCCGATGCCATCTTCGACTTGATGGAGAAATTCGCCGGCTACGGCTTCAACAAGTCGCACGCGGCCGCCTACGCGCTGGTCACCTACCAGACCGCCTGGCTCAAGGTGCACCACCCGGCCGAGTTCATGGCCGCGGTGCTGTCCGCGGACATGGACAACACCGACAAGGTGGTGGTGCTGCTCGCCGAAGCGCGCGCGCTCGGTCTTGCCGTGCTGCCGCCGGACGTGAACGCCAGCGCCTACCGGTTCGAGGCGCTGGACGCGAAAACGATCCGCTACGGCCTCGGCGCGGTCAAGGGTGTCGGCCGCGGCGCGGCGGAGAACCTGATCGAGGCGCGCACGCGCGGCGGACCGTTCCGCGATCTCGCCGACTGCTGCCGCCGCATCGATACACAGAAGCTCAACAAGCGCGTGCTCGAGGCGCTGATCCTGTGCGGCGCGATGGACGCGCTCGGGCCGAACCGGGCCACGCTGATGGCGCACCTGCCCGAGTGCCTGCGCGCCGCCGAGCAGCTCGCGCGCGATTCCGCCGCCGGTCAGCGCGACATGTTCGGCGCGGCGAGTCCCGCGCCGGCGCCGGAGCTGAGTCTCGCCGCGACAGACGAGTGGCCGATCGAGCGGCGCCTGGCCGGCGAACGCGACACGCTCGGCCATTACCTGTCCGGCCATCCGACCGACCCGTGGCGGGCGATCCTCGCCCAACTCGCCACCTGTCCGATCGGCGAGATCGCCCAGCGCTACACGCCGCCGAAACCGCGCAACGACGACAGCGCGCCACGCTTCCGCCGTCCGCTGGAAACCGCGTGGATCGTCGCCGGCCAGCTCGTCGAGCTGCGCCGGAGCGGCGACAACGCATTCGCGCAGATCGAGGACTGGAGCGGCCGCGTCGAGGTCAGTTTCTTTCGCGATGCGTTCCTCGAATTCGCCCCGCTGCTCACGCGCGATGCCCTGCTCGTCATCGAGGGCGGGCTCGGACTCGACGAATTCGCCAACGGCCTGCGTCTGCGCGCCAAGCGCGTGCTGACGCTGAACGATGCCTGCGAACGCCACGCCCGGTTGCTGCGGCTGCATCTGAACGGCGTCAGCGAGGACTTCGCCAGCCGCCTGCGCGGCGCGCTCGCCGGATTCCGCGGCGGCCAGACCGCACTCCGGGTGCGCTACGCCAACGCCAGCGGACGCGCCGAGCTCGAACTCGGGCCGGACTGGCGCGTGCGCGCCACCGCCGAACTCAAGCGCGCGCTCGACGCGCTGCCGGGCGTGCACGCCACCGAGCTCCTGCTCGCCCGCCCCGCCGCGGGCGGCGAGGGCACGCGCGACCCCTGAACCCGGCGCCGGCATGACACGCGCGCGCCCACCGCACGCGCGAGCGACGGACTTTCGCGACCCCGTGTGGCTATAATTCGCGGCTTGTGCCGCGGGTCAGCCGCCAGTCCATGAATCCGAACTTCCTCGAATTCGAACAACCGATCGCCGAGCTCGACGGCAAGATCCAGGAGCTGCGCCACGCCAGCCACGGCCAGGCGTTCAACATCGACGAGGAAGTCGCGCGCCTGCGCGAGAAGCTCAAGCGCAAGACCGCGGAGATCTTCAAGAACCTCACGCCATGGCAGATCGCCCAGCTCGCCCGCCATCCGGCGCGGCCGTACACGCTCGACTACGTGCAGGTGATGTGCGAGGAATTCCACGAGCTCGCCGGCGATCGCCTGTTCGCCGACGACCCGGCCATCGTCGGCGGCCTGGCACGCATCGGCGGTCGCGCCGCGGTCGTGATCGGCCATCAGAAGGGCCGCGACACCAAGAGCAAGATCCGCCGCAACTTCGGCATGCCGCGTCCGGAAGGCTATCGCAAGGCGTTGCGCCTGATGCAACTGGCCGAGCGCTTCCGCCTGCCGATCCTCACCTTCATCGACACGCCCGGCGCCTATCCCGGCGTCGGCGCCGAGGAGCGCGGCCAGAGCGAGGCGATCGCGCGCAATCTGCGCGAGATGGCGGAACTGCGCGTGCCGATCGTCTGCGCCGTGATCGGCGAAGGCGGCTCCGGCGGCGCGCTGGCGATCGGCGTCGGCGATCGCACGATCATGCTCCAGTACGCCACGTATTCGGTGATCACGCCGGAAGGCTGCGCCTCGATCCTGTGGAAGAGCACCGAGAAGGCCAAGGACGCGGCCGACGCGCTCGGCATCACCGCGCCGCGGCTGCTCGAGCTCGGCCTGATCGACAAGGTCGTCCGCGAACCGCTCGGCGGCGCCCACCGCGACCCCCGCTCGATGGCGGTGCGGCTGAAGGCCGTACTGCTCAACCAGCTCGACGAACTCGAACGCATCGAGCCGGCCGTGCTGATCGAGCAACGCTACCGCCGCCTGCGCCGCTACGGCGCGTTCCGCCCGGCGTGAGCCGCGCGCCGGCGGTCATTCCACGTCGATCTCGATCCCGCCGACCAGCGCCGCCACCAGGTTGTACAGGGCCGCCACCACGGCGCCGCCGATGAAGCCGATCACGCCGTAGATGACCGGCAGGAAGATCAGCATGGCGATGCCGCCGAACAGGCCGATCAGACCGGCGCCGGCGGCGTGCTGGCCGCCCAATCCGGCCAGCATCGAGCCGAACCCCATGAACAGCAGCGCCACACACACGCCCAACGCCACGCCCATGCAGGCCTGGAACACGGCGAGCTTGAGCACGCCGATGCGCTTGATGACCATGTCTGCCCTCCCCGAGTCGTCGCCGGCCGCGGCGCGGACGGTGCGGCCGCCACCTTAGCCCCACGCGGATGCCGTGCGCAAGCGCATCTGGCACCATGCCGCCATGAACCCGCACGTGCTGCCCGAGGAACTGCGCAGACGCCTGGCGCAACTGCCGTCGGGACCGCTCGCGGTCGGCTACAGCGGCGGCATGGATTCGAGCGTGCTGTTGCATGTGCTCGCGCATCTGCCGGAGGCGCGCGCGCGCGGCCTGCGCGCGCTGCACGTCGATCACGGCCTGCACCCGGACAGCGCGGACTGGGCGACGCACTGTGCCGGCGTGGTCGCACGCCTCGATGTGCCGTTCGACACCGTCGCCGTCGCGATCCCGCGCGGCGGCGATCTCGAGAACGCCGCGCGCAAGGCGCGCTACGCCGCGTTCGCCGAGCGCCTGCGGCCGGGCGAGATCCTCGCGCTCGCGCATCACGCCGGCGACCAGACCGAAACCGTGCTGCTCAAGCTGCTGCGCGGCGCCGGACCCGAGGGCCTGGGCGGCATGCGCACATTGCGGCAATTGGGAAAAGGATACTTGTGGCGGCCGCTGCTCGAGGTCGACCGCGCCGTCCTCGCCGGCTACGCGCAGCAGCACGCGCTCGCCTGGATCGAGGACCCGAGCAACGCCGATACCCGGCGCGACCGCAATTTCCTGCGCCACGAGATCCTGCCGCGCCTGTGCTGGCGCTGGCCACAGACGCCGCGCGCGCTCGGGCACAGCGCGACCTGGGCGCGCGCGGCTGCGGAGTTCATCCGCGCCGAAGCGGCGACGGCATTGCCGCGCCTGCGCGGCGCGGATGCCGCCGCGCTCGCCTGGCGACCGTGGCTCGCACTGCCGGCGGCGCTGCGCGATCCGGTGTTGCGCCTGTGGTTGCGCGAGCTCGACCTGCCGGAGCCCACCCATCGCCATGTCGCCGAGCTCGAACGCCAGTTGCGCGAAGCCGGCGCCGATCGCGCCGCGTCGGTGCGCTTCGCCGGCATCGAGCTCGCGCGCTATCGCGAACACCTGTTTGCGCGGCGACCGCAGCCCGCGCCGCCGGCCGATTGGGAGACCGCGTGGGACGGCCGCCCGCTCGCCCTGCCGGCAGGCGGCACGCTCCGCCTCGAGCCCGCAACGACGCTCGCCGAGCCGCTGCGCGTGCACTACCGCCAGGGTGGCGAGCGGCTGCGCCCGGCCGGCGCCGCGCACCGCCGCGAGCTTCGGCTGCTGCTGCAGGACGCCGGCATTCCGCCGTGGCAGCGTGCGCGCCTGCCGCTGATCTACGCCGCGACCGAACTGCTCGCCGTCGGCGATCGCCTGCTGAGCGAGGCCGGCCGGCGCTGGTGCGAGGCGCATCGCGTCCGCTTCGTGTGGGATTCTGATTAGCGCCGAACCTCAGCAGACGACTCCCTTCTCCCACCACCAGAGCAGAGCTTCCGCGCGACCGTTGTGCTTGCGCAATTTGTCTTGAAGAGCCAAAGCTTCCGCTCGGCCGCAGGCCGAGCGGGTCACTTCTTTGCTGGCCAGAGCAAAGCTTCCGCTGTCCTGCGGACAGCGGGTTACTTCTTTGCTGGTGCAAAGAAGTAACCAAGAAACACCTCGAAAGCAGAACATCCCTCGGAGGACCTGCACGAAGATTTTGCAAGCGGATGAATGTTCCAGTACAACTCGGTCATTCCAACCTGGAGCGTCGTTCGCTTCGCATGCAGGTCTTCGGTCGCAAGCGAAGCGAGCGACGTTTCGGTCTACAGCGCACGAGTTGCATTCGGAGTCTTCATTCCCC
>Ga0070740_10000459_pt1 | contig 88115 bp, 80 predicted proteins | sample Coa_R2_FD_67286 | JGI IMG/M metagenome (GOLD analysis project Ga0070740, IMG submission 67286) | Surface soil microbial communities from Centralia Pennsylvania, which are recovering from an underground coalmine fire - Coalmine... | ecosystem: Environmental > Terrestrial > Soil > Unclassified ... | reverse complement strand
CCGAGAGCAAATCAGGCGCCAACGCGCCCAGCAGTATGTTATCCTGATTGTGATCACAAGATTAAAGGTAAGACGAGGAGTATCCATTCGAGAATGGCACTGGCGGCCGAAGTTAAGCAGAGCGTGATTTCGAAGTACCGGATCCACAAGACGGACACGGGTTCGCCAGAGGTGCAGGTAGCGATCCTGAGCCAGCAGATTCAGCAGCTCACCGAACATTTCAAGACTCATAAGAAGGATCATCACTCCCGGCGCGGTCTGCTCAGCATGGTCGCGCGGCGACGCAAGCTGTTGAACTACCTGAAGAGCCGTAATCCCGAAAGGTACAAGACGCTGATTCAGAGTCTAGGAATTCGCCGCTAGGGTTTTTGGCGGCACGCGGGCGGCCTGGCGCCGCTTCGAGAGTTGGCCCGGGAGCCGGGCGGCCACCCTCCATTCCGCTCACTCCAACGTCTGTTCTTTGATCTCTGAGAGGGGAACGCAATTGAGTGGTTCTCCCGGATTAAAGGAACTCAGATGGTTCACACCGTTGAAATCGACCTGGGTGGTCGAAAGCTCACTTTAGAAACAGGAAAGATTGCGAAACAAGCCAATGGCGCCGTCGTTGTGCGCCAGGGCGATTCCGTGGTCCTGGTGACTGCGTGCGCGGCCGAAAAGCCAAAGCCGGGCGCCGCCTTCTTCCCGTTAACTGTAGACTACCGCGAGTATACATATTCGGCCGGCAGGATTCCTGGCGGCTTTATCAAGCGCGAGGGACGTCCCTCGGAAAAGGAAATTCTGACCAGCCGGCTCATCGACCGGCCGATTCGCCCTCTATTCCCTGAGGGCTTCTCCAATGAGACGCAGATCATCGCTTTAGTAATGTCGGCGGATCCGGAGCATGATCCCGGAACGCTGGCGATTCCCGGCGCAGCCGCGGCTCTGGCCATTTCAGAAATCCCGTTTGAACACCTTCTCGGCGGCGTCCGCGTCGCGCTTGTCGGCGGGAAACTGGTCGCCAACCCGACCTACGACGAGACGCGAGATGCAACGATCAATATTGTCGTGGCTGGCACCGAAGAGGGCATCGTTATGGTAGAAGCTGGCGCGCAGCAAGCCAGCGAATCCGACGTCGTTGAAGCCATCGATTTCGGCCACCAGTGCTGTAAAAAGATTGCGGCGGCGATTCGCGAACTGCGTCAGAAGGCGGGGAAGCCGAAATGGAGCTTCACTCCTCCGCCGGTCGACCCAGAACTGTATTCCAAGATTGAACAACAGTTTCGAGAGGACCTCACCGACGCGTTGAACACGGAAAAGTACGCCAAGCTGGAAAGCTACCATAAGGTGGACGAACTGCGCGCCAAGGCGGTGGAACTTGGGGGCGAGGAGCGGGGCGAAGAGGCCGGGGCGCTGTTCGACCGGTTGAAGGAGCGTATTTTCCGCGATCAGATGCTCAATGACCGGCGGCGTCCGGACGGCCGCGCGTTTGACCAGATCCGCCAGCTCGATATTGAGGCCGGCGTGCTTCCGCGCACCCATGGCTCCGCGCTGTTTACGCGCGGTGAAACCCAGGCGCTGGTAACCGCTACGCTCGGAACCAAGGAAGACGAGCAGCGCATGGAACTGTTGGATCCGTCCGAGACTTCCAAGCGGTTCATGTTGCATTACAACTTCCCGCCATTCAGCGTGGGAGAGGTCGGATTCATGCGCGGCCCCGGACGCCGCGAGATCGGTCACGGAGCGCTTGCCGAACGAGCGCTTCAGGCCGTCATCCCAGACGAGAAGGATTTTCCCTATACCCTCCGCGTCGTGAGCGACATTTTAGAATCAAACGGATCCAGCTCGATGGCGACGGTGTGCGGCGCCACGCTGGCGCTGATGGACGCTGGCGTGCCTATCGCCGCCCCGGTGGCAGGCATCGCCATGGGCCTGGTGAAAGAAGGCGATAAGTACGCCATTTTGACCGACATCGCCGGCGCCGAAGACCATTACGGCGATATGGACTTCAAAGTGGCCGGAACCCGGGACGGCATTACCGCCCTCCAAATGGACATCAAGACCCCGAATGTCAGCAGCGCACTGATGCGGGAGGCGCTTGAACAGGCGCGGAAGGCGCGGCTGTTCATTCTCGACAAAATGACGCAGGTGTTGGCCGCACCGCGCACATCGCTGTCGCCATATGCGCCGCGGATCTTTACCATGACCGTCCCGACGGATAAGATTCGCGAGATCATCGGTCCGGGAGGCAAGGTTATCCGTGGAATCGTGGATGCCACCGGCTGCAAGATCGACATCAACGACGACGGCACCGTCAATATCTTCGCGGCGGACGGCGCCGCCGCTGAACGGGCAATGCAAATGATCGGCGACATTGCGGCTGTGGCCGAAGTGGGCAAGACGTACCTCGGCAAGGTCGTTCGCCTGGTAGACTTTGGCGCGTTCGTTGAAATCTTCCCGGGTACCGATGGGCTGCTGCATATCAGCGAAATCTCTGAGAATCGCATTAAGAATGTTCGCGACGAGTTGAAGGAAGGCGATCAGATCTTGGTCAAGGTCCTCGCGCTCGAGGGCAACAAGATTAAGCTGAGTCGAAAGGCGGTGCTGCGGGAGCAGCGCGAGAAGCTGAAAAAAGGCGGCGAAAAGACCGAGAAGAACGCTAAAGAACCTGTCGGCCAGGAGAAGTAGCTCCGGATGAAGCCGCGGGCCGGCCCTCTCGCCGGCCCGGTCCCCAGGCGCTGATTTATCTCACTTTTTATCTTATATTTCCCTTCAACAAACTCAAATACCCCGAATATTACGGGTTCCAAAACAGCCGCTCGCGAGTATAATGCGGTTGGCCTCGATGCAAACTGGATGATCTGGCGCGGCCGGATATCTGGTCGCGCGCTGATCCGGAAACCCAGGATCGCTGATTGTCGCAAACCTCCGGCGGCGGCGTTCCGAGTCGCAGAACCGAAACGCCCCCTGGAACGGCGATTGCCTTGCGAGAGGCGGATGCGCAGGCTGGCGCGGCGCCTCCAAGAAAAACCATTAATCTGTGGATGAACTCGGGAGGTTCACCGTGGCGACAAACATGAACAAAATATCATCCGATGCTCCCGGGCGTGAAAATATTACGCTGCTGGCGGTAAGCGCGGACCAGAGCGATTACCAGTCTCTGTGCTCCATCCTTGAAGAAGACCACTGGACAGTGCATCGGGCGTCGTCTTGCAGCGAGGCTCTTCAGTTGATGCGCCGCTCGAGCCCAACGGTGATTGCTTGTGATCACCAGCTTCCCGACGGGAATTGGAAAGACCTGTTCAATGGCGTTTGCGAGCTCGCGGATCCGCCGCCCGTAATTGTCGTGTCCCGGCACGCCGACGAGAGCCTGTGGGCCGAAGTGTTGAATCTTGGCGGCTACGACGTGGTCGCCAAACCGTTCGACAAAAATGAGGTGTCTCGCGTCTTCCGGATGGCGTTCCGTTACGGCCGCGGGTCAATGCACCGCGAAATTATGTCTGCGCAATAATAACCCGTCTTCGTTACCTCGACGCGGGTTGGGGCAGGAGCGTGCTTGCGATGCGAAGCTGTCTGCGCCCACTGGCAAGTTCGAGATTAAAACGCCCATCGCTGAATACGACGCCTTGGCCAGTGTAAGTTTCCAAACCATCTGAAGCCTGTATGCCGCTCAAGTGAATCCGCCCCCCGGGCGATAGTTCGATGACTCCCGAGAGTGCGTCAAAAAACGCATCGCTCGCCAGGCTGAGATCAGTTCCATCAAACCGCGCCCTCGCGCGCGCATTCGACAATAAATCGACGCCCAGCCCTCTGGTTGTCACGGACCCCTGAAGATCCACAGAGCCGCCTTTATAGTCGAGGCTGGCGACTCTGCCTTCGAGCTGATATCGGGGAAGGGCGCCGCTCAGGTCCGCAATGAGTTCGCCCTCCGCTCTGGTCCCGTGATGCTCCGCCTCGATATTCAGAAGACGCACATTGACGCCATCCCACTGGAGCCTGGAACGAAACGAACACTCCTGGCCAACGCCGGTAAGTCTTTGAATTTCGATCGCGCCCTCCAGTTTCCTGGACCTCAGCCAGTCTGGCGGACGCGAACTGCGCAAACGGAACCGAGCCAGCAGTCCGGGCGGCCGGTGCAGCGTCGGACCAAGAATCCGCTCAATATCAGCAACATCGATTTCGGGAATGGTCAAACGCAGGCGTTCTGGACGTAGCGCCCCAGGCTCGTACCGGTAATCGCCTCCGAGGCGCACCTCCGCGACATGTCCCTGGAGGCGGCTGACCGCGAGCCGGCCGTTGGCATCGAGCACAACCGATGCCGAGGCGACCCGGAGCGGCGCCGACAATCCCGGCAGATGAATGCGAGCGTTCTGAATGCCGAATTCCCCGGACCATGCATTGCGTTCGGCGTTCGAAGTATATCGAACCCAACCGCGCCAGGTTCCCTGAGTGCAGTTTTCAAGCACTGGCACAAATCCCACGCCGAGAAGCCGGCCGGAGCCTGAATGCAGCTCAGCCACGTCCATGCCGCGAGTTTCGATCCGCAGATCGAGCGTTCCGTCGGCGGCGTTGTAGGCGCCGCTCACATCGGCGCTCTCTAATTCATTGACTTGAATAGAGGCGGGACCAACCATCGTTCGGGGGCCATCGATGAGCACGGGAGCGCGATTCACGCGGACCGGCGCTGCTCCAGGCAATCGAACCGATGAATTCTGCAAAACGAACTGGCCTTGGAATCCGCCGGGTCTGGAATAGCCCACCACTCCCGCCAGAGCGCCATCCAGCATGATGCCTTCGGGTAAGGGGGCGCCCATGTGCCGCGCGGTCTCGACAAAGGCCGACGCGGGCGCATTCCTCAGTTCGAGACTGGCCGCCCAATGCGGGTTTGAAAGATAATCGGTTGCGCGGAACCGGGCGATGAGCGGAACGTCGGGAGCGGCTGTAGTCTCTAGATCCAATCGATGCTTCACGATATCCAGCGCGCCGCGGTAGGTCAGGTTCCATCCGCCGCCCTTTGCTGGAAGGAGATCCCAACGATGAATGTCATCCAGCTTAAGCTGGCCGGAGATGGCAAGGTTGGAAACTGGGCCGACGATTCGCGCTCTCGAAGCGACGGTTCCATGTATTCCGATCGGATTCGGGTTAAATAACCGGGCGATATCGGAGATGGCGCTGCGCTCCAGTTCAGCCGTCATCTCCAGGGTAGCTTGCTGCCCCTCGCCGCGGGTCCAAACGCCCTTGGCGAGCAGCCGTCCGACATTTTGAAAGGCCCGATCGGTTCGCGCGGGCTGACCGGAGAAGCGCACCTGGAGTCTGCGGGCGTCAAGAGCGTCGATGTCGATATCGGCGTCGCTCAGGAAAAATACCGATTTATCCGTTCCAAACCGGAAATTAATCCGGCCGCCACGCACCTGGATGGACGGGAAGTCGCGGGACGCAGCGCCAGGGGCGTGATCGAGCAAAAGCTGGAAATTCCACACGCCGCTTTCGCTTTTCGCCAGATTCAGTGTGGGAATTTCCTTGAAGCGCAAGTTTGAAAACGAGAGTCGTCTTCCCCACAGGCTGGCCAGGCGGACACGCGCTTCCAGGGTCTGGACGTAGGCGAACGGCTCGATTCCGACCTGGGGGTCGTCTTCGATGATCACGCCTTCGATGGTAAAGCCCGGTCCGGTAAAGAGATTGAACCGGACCTTCTGCACGGTGACTTTCCGGTTCAGAGCGCGTTCGAGCGCATCCTGAATACGCGCGCGGTATCCCTCGGCGTCGATATACGGCGCTGCAATCCCCGCGACGATAATCGTGAGCGCGACATAGATCAGGATGCGCCGCAATTTCACGAGAATGCCTGTTCGAGCGCCCGGTGCTGTTCCGGGGTGTCCACATCCGACAGAATCGCTGGGTCGTCGACATCGATATAGCGGATCTCAGACTCATGGCGGCGTACGACGTCGGCCGGCTGCGCGGAAACGGGCAGGCTCTCGAACTCTTGAAGCAGGGCGTGGGCGATCAAGACAGGATGTCCGCGTCGCCCGCGATATCGCGGAATGATAATCTGATCGCCGGCCCAAGCCGCGGCGAGCAGACTCACAGTGGATTCGGCGATGGCGGGGTAATCCACCGGCGTGAAGAAGACTGCGTGGCGCTCTCGCGACACCGCGCGGAGACCGCACTGGAGCGAGCTGAGCATGCCGCGCTCGGGAAGCGGATTGGTCACCAGATGGGCGCCCGCCACGGTCCATTCGCCGCTTGCAGCCGAGCGGACGACCACAATTTCCTTGCACACGGCGCTGAAAATACGCGCCAGGCGGTCAACGAAGCGCTCTCCGCGATAGGTGAGAAGCGCCTTCGGAAATCCCATTCGGCTGGACGAACCCGCCGCCAGAATCACCGCCGCGAACGAGCTGGCCGGGTTCACTTCAGCAGAGCTCGCAACGAATCGTGCGCGAAGATTGATTTCGAGAGAGCGCGCCAGTTTGTTCCCGGATTACGCCTGACCGCGATCATCTCCGCGACAACCGATACGGCGATTTCCTCGGGAGTGACGGCGCCGATGTCGAGTCCCATGGGGGCGTACAATTGTGCAAACGCGTCGCGCGGAATACCTTCCTTTTCCAGCTCGCGAATGGTGGCGATTGTTTTCCGCTTGCTGCCGATCATGGCGAGATAGCGCGGCTGGGTTTGGACCGCCCAGCGCAGCACGCGCATGTCGTCTCTATGGCCGCGCGTGACGATGACGAGATAGCTGGAGGAGTTGATATTGAGCTGCGGAAAAATGTCCTCGTATTCGGCGGCGTGCACCTCATCGGCTTCGGGAAAGCGCTCACGGCAGGCGAACTGCTGGCGGTTGTCGATGATGACTGTGGAGAAGCCGGCGATGGCGGCGACCTTCGAAATCGCCTTTGAAATGTGTCCGGCGCCGAAAATGTAGGCCCGGGGTTGAGGAACGACCGGTTCGACGAACACAGTCAACTGCCCTCCGCAGATCAGGCCATTATCGTAGGCCGCGTCCTGCCCCAGGTTAAAGTTCAAGCTGCGCGGCTGTTCGGTTTCGAGGACCTCCCGGGCGGCGTTCCAGACCTCCGCCTCAACGCACCCTCCGCCGATGGTTCCGACAAAGGAGCCGTCCTCGCGAATCAACATCTTCGCGCTCTCGAAGCTTGGAATGGAGCCATTTACCTGGACGATGGTCGCCAGCGCGCAGCGCTGGCCTAAACGGCGCAGCCGCACGAGTTCCTCAAAAACGTCCATGCACTAGCAATTATAGCGACGCCGGGCTGGCAGCCGCCGAATAACGCCTGTAAAGCTTCCGTTTGCAGCCGATAAGGGCTTTTGGGATCGGGAGTCTCCGAGCGCCCGCCCAAAAGGATCGCATACGAAAATGCATCATGCTACTGAACGCGTGTCGGCGCAAGATCAGGCATTTGAGCTCGCCCGCTGGTATCACGAGCTGGCGCGCATTTGCATTCAGGCTGCCGAACACCATTTGACGCTGACGGAGGATTCGCCGCAGGCGGACGTGGATCGCGCTCTGGCGCTGAACGACATCATTCGAGTGCGCATGGCCACCGTCCAGTCTGTGGAGCGGGTCTTCCGAAGCGAATTTCCCCGGGCCTATATCGATTACCACGTGGAGCGGATTTTACGTCTCGACCCGGGCGACGACGGAAACGACGAGGCGCTTGCGGCCGGGGCGTGATCCAGGCCTGGCAACCGACTCTGCTACGCCCCTTCTCGGAACCGCGGCATACGCCGGTCGATTTGCAGCGCGATGGAATTCGGTCTCAATGCCCGAACAGCTTGCCCCTGGCGGAGAGGCGGAACTCGAACAGGCGGCTTGGTGAATCTTCGGGAAGCAACAGCAGCCGGTTGCGGCTAATGGCCATGCCTTCGTTTGTATACGGGATGCCGCGATCCGTACGACCGAGGTTGATTCTTCCAAGCAGCCGCAGGGAGGGGAACTCCAGCCAGTCGATTGCGCCGGCGCCTCCGGGCAGAAGGCCTGAACCGATCAAACGGCCGTCCACGAATTTCATATCTTGGTATGCATTAGTGGTCGGGTTCGGGGTCTTCCGGAGAAGGCGGCCGAAGCTGTCCCACATATAGAAATCCCGGCTGTCCCAATTCGCCCCCACGAGACCGTCCGGCGTGACGGCGACGCAGCCGATGTGGTCGTTGACGGCGAACTCGTACTCCAATTGCAGCGTTCGCAGGCTCCGCTTCTGGAGCACGCTGCTGCTCGCCCGCCGGTATTCGGCGACAGGGATCCACAGCGACATCGCAGCGGCGGCGACGCCGCCGGGGTGAAAACGCTCTCCGTCTGTCAGATCGATGCTGCGGATAAGGCGCCCGTCGGATAACGAGAATTCCTCCAAGTACCCGCGGCGCCGGGCTCTGTCGACGGATGTGACCCACACATGTGAAGTATCGAATTCAATCCCCTGCACATGATGCGTCTCGCCGCGAAGCGTCGTGATTCGCACCAGCTTGAGCTCAGGCGCCGAAGCTGCGGCAAGCGCGGATGCGCACAAAAGCGCCCGGAAGATCCTGGACCCTGAAACCAGCTTCGCGGAACGCATAACCACAGTTTGACGCGTTTCCGATCAGACGCAAAACGCTCAGATGACGCGACGGCTGAGCGGGGATAGGCCGCTCGGCGGCGGTGGGCGTGCGGACGCAAGCTGGCTCGCCTTCAGATCTGCGCTTTACCTCGCGTCGCGATTGAGCGATAGTGATGAGGACGCCGATGTTTTCCCAAATGCATTGTGTGGTATTGTTCGCGCTGGCGGGTGGATGCTGTCTTGGCGGAGGCGGCGCCACGCGAGGAGCGTCGGGTTTGACCTTCACGAAAGATGTTGCGCCGATCCTGTATAAGAACTGCGCGGGGTGTCACCGTCCCGGAGATATCGCTCCAATGTCGCTGCTCGACTACAAATCGGCGCGGCCGTGGGCGAAGGCGATCCGGGAAGCTGTCGTCAGTCGCAAAATGCCGCCGTGGTTTGCCGACCCGAACTTCGGTTCGTTCGCGAACGACCCCCGGCTCTCGGACCAGGACATTGCAACGATTAAGGCGTGGGTGGATGCAGGCTCGCCCGAAGGCGACGCCCGGGACCTGCCGGCTAAACCCGTGTTTACAGATGACTGGAAATTGGGACCGCCGGACATTGTCATCGACATCGGGCAGGATTTTATCGTGCGGCCGGGCAACGACGCCTACGAATACTTCACCGTCCCGACGCACTTTACCGAGGGCAAATGGATCCGCGCAGCGCAGATCCTGCCGGGGAATCGCCGGGCTGTGCATCATGTGCACGTCAGCGTGGCGCCAGATCGAGACGCGGCGGATTCGATTTCCACGCCCTTCCGCCAGCCCCTGGGACAATTTTGGGAGGTGAAGGACGGACTCTCACGGATGCGCCTGGACGCGCCGGTGGTCAACGACGCGTGCGCGGACGCCCCCGCGGAGCTCCCCAATTTGAGCGGATTCGAAGAGGGCTCGTTCACGGCGATGTTGCCAGGCAAGCCGCCGGATGTCTTTGGCGATCGTACGCCGAAGTGGATTCCTGCGGGAGCGAAGCTGCGGTTCCAGATTCATTACGCGAAGCTGGACAAGCCCGAGACGGATCGCACGAGGCTAGGGCTGTATCTCGCTTCACGGCCGCCGGAAAGACCCATGAGACGGCTGGATCTGCGGAACCGCTATTTCCTGATTCCGGCGGGCGCGCAGCGCCATGAGGTCAAGCGGTGCTATGATTTCGAAGCTGACAAGTTGCTGGTGTCCATAACGCCGCACATGCACTATCGCGGCAGGGAGGCTCGCTACGAGCTGGCGCGTCCGGATGGAAGGCGCGAGACGCTGCTGCATGTCGCGCCGTACGACTTCAACTGGCAGTTGTTATATCGCTTCCGCCAGCCCATTTACGTACCGAAGGGCAGCCGGCTCATCGTAACCTTCACCTACGACAACAGCCCGAACAATCCGGCCAATCCGGACCCTGCGCGCGCCATTCGCTGGGGCGACCGCAGCGAAGACGAGATGATGACGAGCTGGATTGAGTATGTGGATGCCGCCCAGCCGCTTTCTGCCGCGGCCACTCGATAAACCGCGCTGGCAGCCGCGGATCCGCGATGCTTGCATCCGCTTTGTCCGTTTGAAATAATTCAAACCGCCAACAGGGGGAGATATGCAACAACTCGGCCGAGTGGTTCTCTGTGCGATCGGGCTGGCCTCGATCGTTTTCGCTCAAGTCGACACCGCCACAATCACGGGACGAGTGGCGGACAGCACCGGAGCGGTTGTGCCGAATGTCCAGGTGACGGTCGTTTCTACGAATACGAATTTTCGGTTCGTGACGGCGACCAACAATGAGGGTCTGTATCGCATACAATCGCTGTTACCCGGTTCGTACCAGTTGACGTTTGAGGCGCCCGGCTTCAAAAAAGTTGTTCGCCAGGGAATCACGCTGCGAGTCGGCGATGTGCTTCCCGTGGACGTGTCTCTCGAAGTCGGCGCAGCGACGGAGTCGGTTCAGGTAACGGCGGAAGCGACCCTTCTCGAGACGGAAACCTCAACTACGGGCACCGTTGCCGAGGGCGACGTAATCTACAAGATGCCTCTGTACCAGCGTTACATCACGAGCTCTATGGAAATCGTTCCTGGTCTAACGTTTCAGACCACGGGGGGCACTTCCGGCCTCAGCGCATATACTGTGAACGGCCAGCGCAACACGGGAACGGCTGTGTTTGAAGATGGCGTGTTCGGCAACGATCCGCTCGCCAGCACGACGTCGGTCATAAAGCCCATCGAAAATTCGGTGGAGGAAGTGAGGGTTCTCACCGGCACTTTGCCGGCGGAATACGGCCATTCGACGAGCGGCGTGATTACGACTGTCAAGAAGAGTGGAACCAACGAATTTCATGGCTCAGCGGCGGACTATGGCCGGACGCGCGTTATGACGCACCGCCAGTTTTTTAACCTTTACAGGTCGTCGCAGCCGCAGCCTGGCAACCCCAATGGCGTCCCCGGATGGTTCATGCAGCCCGATGCGAGCGCGAGCGGCCCTGTCGTCATCCCCAAGCTGTACAATGGCCGCAACAAGACCTTTTTCTTCTTTGGCTATCAAAAGCTGATCGAGAAAAAGACGCAAGCGTACACCAGCCAGACGCCCACCCCCGAGATGCTGAATGGCGATTTCACGTTCGGCGGCCTGGGCCAGCCTTTATATGATCCCTATACGACGCGACAGCTCCCGGACGGAACCTGGGTTCGCGATCCATTTCCCTCGCTGGTGATACCGAAGAGCCGTTTCGATCCGGTAGCGGCGAAAATTCTTTCCTACAACATCTGGCGACCGCCGAACATGCCGGGATCCTTCAGCAGCACAGGTCCGGTCAGCAACTTCACCTACGATCCGCCTTCGCGCACGTTCTTTGAAGACTACTCGGGCCGCGTGGATCATCAGTTCAATCCAAACTTCAAGTTGTATGGCAGTTATACCTACAATCATCAGAATGGTTTGCAGCGGCCTACCAGCATCCAGGTCAAGGTATTCGATGGCACGACGGGAATCTACACGCCATTCACCCAGCAGAATTTTTCGCTGGGTTCGACATATTTGTTCGGCCCCGCGGCGTTGAATGATCTGCGGCTGGGCTTCTTCCGCGCCCGCAACGATACGTTCGTCCCGTCTTACGGACAGAACTGGGCAGCCACGCTGGGCATCCCGAATGTCAGCCCGGCGTTGATGCCGTCTTTCACAGCCTCAGCGCTCGGCCCGGGAACCTACACGGTCGCGCCGGGCTACGCCCAACTGTACGGATTGAACGTGCCCGGTCCGAGCCGGAATATCCGCCAGGATTTTTCAGTTCGGGACGACTTCACCAGGATCGCCGGCAGGCATGCCTTTAAGATGGGATACGAGCTGCTGTATTTGACAGCGAACTACTGGCAAGTCGGACAGCCCAGCGGCATTTTCCAGTTCGACAACATGACGGCCGGACTTCAGCCGAACGGGCAGCCGATTCCGAACACTGGAAATACGTTTGCCGGCTTCGAGCTGGGCGCCGTGCGGCAGGTCAATTTCACAACGTATACAAATACCTGGCTGCCTCGAGACAACATCAACAGCGTGTACTTCCAGGATGACTGGAAGTTCTCGCAGACGCTGACGTTGAACCTGGGCTTGCGCTGGTCAACCGAATCTCCGTTTCACACGCTGCATGGGTTTGAAAGCAACTTTAGTCCCACTACGGTGGACCCGCTGACCGGCAGAATGGGCGCGGTGATTCATCCCACCGGAGGGCTCAATCATCGATACTGGAAAAACTTCCAGCCGCGCATTGGACTGGCCTGGCACCCCTTTGACCGGTGGGTTTTCCGGGGCGGCTTTGGCATCAATACGGTCGATATTCGCTTCCCCAACGCGCTTCAACAATTTGACGAATACCAGGCAGTCGCGGTTCAGCAGCGTCCTCCCGGGGATCCGCGTCCACTGTTCCAGCTCAGCCAAGGTCCGCAGCCGGTGCACTTCAACATTCTGCCGAACGGATCGGCGCCATATGTGGGAACCAACTATGCCTCGCGCAACGTGTACTGGCTGGATCCGAATCTCCATCCGGGATATGTCGCGAACTGGAACGCGACGATTGAGTACCAGATGAGCGCGAACAATCTGCTCAAAGTGTATTATTCGGGCTCCTCCGGCGTCGACCTGGTCAATACCTGGAACATAAACACCATTCCTTGGAACTTTGGCGCCGGCGACCCTTCGCTCCAGCAAGCTGTTTTCACGAACCCTGTGCCATTTCTGCCCTATCCTCAGTTCGGCGCCGTGAACCAGATGTCGAACACCGGGCACTCCAGCTACCACGCCGGCACGGTTCAATTCGTCAAGCGCTACTCGCGCGGTCTGGTGCTTGACAGCTTCTATACATTTTCGAAGGCGCTCGACAATTGTGACACCGATTATGGCATCTGTACCGGCGTCGCTCCGACTGTGAACCGGAATCTCAACAAGGGCCGCGCCGGGTACGATCAGACTCACCGGTTCGTCACCAGCGTGATCTACGAGCTCCCGTTCGGCAAAGGACGCCGCTACCTGAACCGCCGCGGCGCGCTGAACTACATCTTCGGCGGATACGAGATCGCGTGGATCGAAACGGTGGCCAGCGGCAATCCGTTCACCGTCTTTTACAGCAACAGCCCGTACAATTACATCACAACAGCTCTCACTAACTTGGGCTATTCAAACGTCGGAACTCTGCTCCCGAATCTCACGGCCACGCCGTGGATGCCGCAGTTCGGACTGGGAGATCTGATTGGCGGCAACCGGTTCAATCAGGCGCAGGAAAACGCGCTGATTGTGCCCAAAGGAACGCCGGCGGGAACGTCCAACGTCAACACGTCGGCGTTTGCTGCGCCGCCGGCATTCACGATTGGCAACGAGGGTCGCAACATCATTACGGGTCCGGGATCGTTCTATGCGCAGTTCTCTGTGAAGAAGAACTTTCCCATAACAGAACGGGTGAATTTGCAATTGCGCTACGATTTCCAGAATCCGTTCCATCAATACGCCTTTGCGGCGCCGAGCAACACGCTGGATTTCAGGAACCCGCAGCTGTTCGGGAAGATCACTGGCGAAACCGCCACGGCGAACATTCAAGGCGAGCCGCTAATGAACTTGATGCTGCGGCTGACCTGGTGATCTGTAGCGTGCGGACGGCGCCGGCGTCAGACCCCGGCCCTGATCACACAGCATCGCCGTCCGGCTCCGGCTTGGTGCGCGCGGGAAGCGTGAAATAAAATGTCGCGCCTTGCCCGGGGACGGATTGAAACCAGATGCGACCCCCATAGCGCTGCACGATGCGGCGGCAAATGGCGAGGCCCATTCCTGTTCCGGGTATGTCGGCGCTGTGGAGGCGCTTGAACATCTCGAAAACCCGCTCAGAGTATTGGGCCGGTATGCCGACGCCGTTATCGGCAAAGCTGAATTGCCACTGCTCGCCTATTCGAACAGCGCCAATACGAATCGCCGGCGATTCAGATCGACGGTATTTGATGGAATTGGAAATCAGATTTTGGAAGAGCTGCGTAAGGTGGGCGCTATGAACCGGCAAGACCGGCAAGGGATCGTGGACGATTACGGCGCCGCTCTCCTCAATTGCAGGCGAGAGATTGATGAAGACCCTCTGGAGAACGAGTTCCGCGTCAGTCTCCTGGTCCGGGGGCGCTTCCATCCTGGTGAGCTCGGCATAAGTGCGAAGATCCGACAGCAGCGCCGACATGCGCTGCGCGCCTGTAATCACGTAGCGCAGGTATTCGGATGTGTCCGCGTCAAGGTTCTGGAGTCCGCGCCGGATCAGTTCCGCGTAGAGCGTAATCATGCGCAGCGGCTCCTGGAAGTCGTGGCTTACCGAGTAGATGAACTGGTACAACTCCTGGTTGGTTTCCTGGAGTTGCTCTTCGGTCCGTTTTCTTTCAGTGATATCTCGCAGAGCTATAGCTGCGCCGATGATTGCTCCCTGGGCGTTCCGAATGGGTGCAGCGGTACTGATGACCGGGATGCGGTTGCTGGCGCCGCTCTCGAGCAGCAGGTCCCGCGGGCCGCATCCAGCGTCGCCCCGCAATGCAGGGGCTGACAAGGGTTCGCCCAACGCTTCTCCCGAGCTGTCGAGAAAACGGAAGACGTGACCTGCCTCCTTTCCCAGCGCTTCGGATTCGGAACAGCCGGCCAAGCGCTCCGCGACGCGGTTCATAAAGCGGATTCTGTCCTGGGCGTCGACGGCGATCACGGCTTCGCCAACGCTATGAAGAATCGCGGACAGCCACTCGCAGCTCTCTTTCAGCTCCTCCTCGGCGCGCCTGTGTTCACGGCGCGCGCGGGCGTTCGCTATCGCCCGCTCGGCGGCGGCAGGCAATCGCGTCAAACGGTCCTTTATCACGTAGTCATCCGCGCCTTCTTTCATCATCCGCACGGCCGCGTCCTCTCCCACGCTGCCGGAGAGTACGATGATCGGAGCGTCTGGAACGATCTCCCGGCAAATCTTCAGAGCGTTCGATCCGATTGAACCGGGCAGAGCACAATTGAGAAGGATGAGATCCCAGCCGCCGCCGCTCAATGCGTCTCGCAACTCGTCTTCGGTCTCGATGCGCTGAACAGTGGGACAGAGCCTGCTTTGACGCAGCGCATCAGCGATGAGTTCAGCGTCATCGGGCGAATTTTCGACTATGAGTACTCGAATCAGGCTTTTCATGGCGCTACTCCAGCGGCGGCTGATTTCGAACCGGCCAGCACAGGCCCAGTTCTTGCACAGCTCTCATAGAGTTTTTGTCGAAGTCAACATTGCGAACGCATCGGTTCGCCCCGCTGCGATAGCTTGCCTTGAGATACAGCCCCTCGTTGAAGGTGAAAAGCACGCAGGCAGACGACGGGCGTTCTCGTCGATCCAAATGCGGCGCAGCACTTCCGCCCGCGCCGGAAAACTCGAACGCTTCGGCCCTGCCTTTGCGCAAGCGCGAATACGCCGCAGGTCTTCGGCGCGTCCCTCGTGAGCGCTTCGTCGTCCTGATTATCTTTAGCTACAAGTATCAGCCGGTTCATGCTTCGCCTGCTGTTAGAAGTCGCCAGCCTGAAAATCACCGACATGCCAAGGCTGCGGCAAGCTGTGAACAACGGACAACGAGACAGGTCCGTTGCATGGCCTCCATTCCATTAGAAGGCTTGTTCACGACACTTGTTTCAGATGGTCAACGCCACCCTCGGTGGATGTTAGGCGCACAGCAATGGCTGCCGCCGACGTGCGCAGGTCATGAATGTTTACGCTTCGCCGCAGGCGGTGGCGCATCGTTGTCTTAAGAAGACAGTCGCGGCAAGGCGGCTGACCGTATCACGTCAGTTTAGCTGGCAGTGGTATGCGATGTGCTGAAAAACGTGCGGAGTGGTTATGGATACTGCGAACAGACATGGACTCAAGCCTGAGGAGGCGAGGCAGGGAAATGTGTCCAACACCAAGTCGGTCGAACTCCTCGACTTAGCCCTGAATGATTTCGCTGAGTTTAAGCGACAGGTGCTCCGAAAGGGTAAAAACGACAGAGCGCGAAGCCGCGAGGACGACAGTTGAGCCTTACAACTCCTCCGCATCGGTCCGCTCAAACAGACTTTGTAACGTCTGGAGTTCGGATGTCGCCGAGTGAGTAAAATTTCCAGATAGAATGCCGGAGATCCCGCGAAATGGCTCTCCGACATGCATTCCCTTGGAATCAATAAAAAACTCGCGGATAGTGCGGTCGTGCTGCGATCCTCGCATTTTAAGGACGGCAATGCCGCGCCGCATTTCTCCGAATGCCTCAACGTAGCGCAGCAAAATAATCGAGTCCGTTACGCTCGAGATGTGCGCTTCGGTTACAGTAGATCCGCCCAGCAAGGACGGGGTCGTAGACGTAAACAAACCGGCAATCTGCTTGTCCTTGAGATAGGACGTGAGAGCAAGAACAAATTCCCTGAAGGTGCGCAACGTAGAGATGCGCTCCAGCGCCGACAAACCATCGACGGCGACTCGGGTAGGCTGAAACTCCTCGATCTGCTTTTTGATTCTCAGCAGGTGATCTTCAGGCCCTGCCACTTCAGGGTACTCGCACAGAATGCGCAGACGACCGCCCGCTTCGAGCTTGGGAAAATCAATGCCCCATCCCAGGGCGTTGCGATAGAGTTGGTCGCGGCTCTCTTCGAATGCGAACAGCAGACCTTTTTCATTTTCGCCGAGGGCGGAAAGGAATTGGGTGGCTGTCAAGGTCTTTCCAGTGCCGGTAGCTCCGGATACGAGCACAACCGAATCGCGATAAAAGCCGCCGCCGCACATGGAATCCAATTCGGGAATGCCAGAGGTGATGCGCTTGTCAGAAGATTTCTGGCGCAGCTCAATAGACGAAAGCGGAAGCAGAATGATGCCACGATCTTCGGCGATTGTGAACGGAAATTCGCCTTTCAAATGCGATGCGCCGCGAAATTTCAGAATCTCCAGAGTCCGGCGGCGCTTCTCATCTTCCAGCGTATTGCGAAGGATGATCACATTATCCGTAACGTACTCTTCTACGGGTGCTTCGCCGTTTCCTGTATGCTCCGCCGTAATGATGGATGTGACATCCATCTCCCTCAGCAGCCAAACCGCGCGGTACAGCTCCCGGCGAATGATGGCGGGCAAGCCGAACTGGACCAGCATAGCGCCGATGGAATCCAGTGAAATTCGCTTTGCTCCGATTTTCTTGACAGCATGGGTGACGCGGGCCATAAGGCCGCCCAGATCGTAGTCGCCGACGGTGACAGGCTCATCCTTCGGATGGAGCGAGCCGTCCACGAAAATCCATTTATTTTCCCGCTCCCACCGGGTGATATCCCATCCAAACGAGCTCAAGTTCCTCCGTATGTCTTCAGGCCTTTCCTCGAAGGTGACGAAACAGCCAGGCTCTCCCGCGTGCTGGATTCCTGCGGCAAGAAACTGGCCTGCAAATATCGTCTTTGCGCTTCCAGGTCCGCCGCAGACCAGCGTCGTGCGTCCGGCTGGCAATCCGCCGTTGCTGATCAGGTCAAAACCAGGGATATACGTGGTGAGGCGCTTCAATTCTTGTGAGCGGTTCATTCAAGCCTCCTTGGAGCGGACGTGTTCCTTCAGGCCCAGCAACTGAATAACGCGCTGAGGTTCGCACAGGTCTCCGACCAGGCGGCGCGGCGGGCCTGGGATCTGCCGGATCAGAGTCGGTGTCGCCAGTATCTTTTCACTCTCGGCCCGATCCGGATTTTCAAGGACGTCGATAATTTCAACGCGCGCCCCTGCGAGATACTGGCTGCACAATCCTTGCACGGCTTCAATGGCGCGGAGGGAGCGTTGGGAATTCCCGGTGATGAACAGACGCAACAGAAGGTCCGGCCCGCGAGGAGGTCCGACGGAAGCCATCAGTGCACCTAGGCGGATGCTCTTGCCAGCTCGCGGTAATAGAGCGCCAGCTCACCCAGGAGCTTTACCAGCAACAACCGCGATCGGCGCACGCACGCCTTGGCCATAACGTGCCGCTTGTCTTTGACAATCGTGACCAGGGCCGTCAGATGAACTGCGACGAGATCTTGGGGGGCGGCATCCTGTCGGCCTGCCCGGCGCGCCAGTGCGCGCACCCGGGAGAAGGTGCGGTGATCCACGCCGGATAACGCCTCTTCAACAGCTAATTGGATGATCTCGCGATAGTCCTCAACAAGCGCCCCGAACAGCGCTGCATTTTTGCGAGCCAGTGGACATGCGCCAAAAAGGGATGAAGCCGCGGCGTTCGGACCGTTCGACAAGAATCCATTCTACTGCGAATTTGCACGATGCAGTTGGATCCGAGTCGCCGGGTTCGTTTCGTCCTGTTGCGTTTGAGCCGGTCGCTTTGGATCGGGTGGCGATAGCGATCCGCTCCCTGTTTGCTGTCGCCTTGCGCGTTGGCTGGCGTCCCAAGGGAGACTCCTGGCCGCTATCTGGAAACGGCTCCGCGCCGACACGTTTTCGTATAATCAAATCAACTTCTTCGGGCCCACATGGTTATTGCCGATAATGCGGTTGTGAGCCGGCCCACCGGGCCGCGCGACCTCCGGTCTTTCCGGTATTTCGACATTCTGCTGAGCGTTTTTATTGTCGTGCTGCTGATTTCGAATCTGGTGGGTCAGAAAATCTGCGCCCTCGGATGGTTCCGCATTTCCGGCGCGCAGCTGTTATTCCCGATCACGTACATTTTCGGCGACGTGTTCACGGAGGTCTATGGTTATGGGGCTTCGCGGCGGGCGATCTGGCTTGGATTTTTCGCGTCGGCGCTCATGGCGTTTATGGGGATGATTGTGGTGGCGCTGCCCCCAGCGCCGGACTGGCCGAATCAGCAGGCCTTTGCCACAGTCTTTAATTTTGTGCCGCGCCTGGTTGTGGCCAGTTTGATCGCGTATTGGGCTGGGGAGTTTGCGAACTCATACACGATGGCGAAAATGAAGATTTTGACCGGCGGCCGCTATCTGTGGACGCGAACCGTAGGATCGACGGTGGTCGGGCAGGCGGTCGATTCGGCTGTGGTGATGACCATCGGTTTCGGGTTCACGCAGTCGTGGGCAACCATTCTCAAGCTGGTGGTTTCGGCATATCTCGGCAAGGTGGCGTACGAGGTCTTGATGACGCCTGTGACATATGCGGTCGTGGGCTGGCTCAAGCGGAAAGAAGGCGTAGATACCTTCGATTACGGCACCGAGTTCAGCCCGTTTCATATCGCGCGGTAGGCCGCGGCCGGCCGCAAGGACAATGTCCTCTGGCGCATGCAAGCGCCGAATAGGTCCAAATCAGACGCCTTTCGTAAGCGGCGCTCGAACGATAATCCGCGTTCCGGTTCCCGGCCGGGAGTCGATCGTGAAGCGTCCGCCTGCCAGCAGCGCACGCTCATGCATGCTGAGAAGTCCGAGCCCGCGTTCGGTGGGCCGGCCGCTTTGGTCGAAGCCAGGGCCGTTATCCGCGATCGTGAGTTGCAGCTCTCCAGACGCCGCCGACAGCGCCACGCTCACCGCTGCGCCGGGGGCGTGCTTCTGAACATTGCGAAGCCCCTCCTGCGCAATGCGGTAGAGCGCATAAGACGCCTCTGCGGGAATGGCCTCGGGTACATTATGCATCTCGAAGGTGACCGAGTGCGGCCATGACGATGCGAAACCCTCAACAAGAGCCCGTAATGCAACGGCAAGCCCGAGTTCATCGAGCATTGAGGGATGCAGCCGGTGCGACAGGTTGCGCACGTCTTTGGAAAGCTCCCCGATTTCGTCGCTGAGGTGCGCCAGATCCCCCTTGATCACGCTGGCTTCCGGGCCTATATCGTCGCGTATTCCGGCAATCAGCAGTTCCAGCCTGGCAAGACGCTGACTAATGTCGTCGTGCAACTCCCGCGCGATGCGCGCCCGTTCTTCCTCCTGCGCCCTCAGCAGATTCGCCGCCAGCCGTCGCAACTCCTCCTTCGTGCGGTCCAGCGCCTCCGTGCGGTTCGCCACTTCGGATTTGAGCAGCGCCGTCTGTTGAGCCTGGCGATGTTCGCGCAATTCCTGCTCATGCTGTCGCTCTGTTTCGTCGTGCAAAACCTTAACAAATCCGCGCAGCCGGCCAGAGTCATCCAGCATCACGTTCGTGATCCAGCGAACAAAAATGCGCGAGCCGTCTTTTCGCACCAGCCAGCGCTCATCCTCCACGCCGCCCTGCGCAATAGTACGTTGTAGTTGTTTATCGAGGTAGCCGGACCGGACATCCTCTGATGTGAACAGACGCTCCAAGGAATGGCCGATAGCCTCAGAAGCCTCATAACCGAACATCCGCGCTGCGCCCGGATTCCAGGCAGAAACGCGACCCTTCGCATCGAGCTGAATGAGGGCGTAATCGCGCACATTGTCCACGAGCAGGCGTAATTGCTCCTCCCGCTCCTTAAGGGCCAGCTCGATGTTCCTGCGCTCTGTTGCATCCTGGAAAATTTTTACGTATCCGCGCAGCTGACCGCCCCTGTCGCGCACGGCGTAGATGAGACCGCTCCCCCAAAAGACCGAATTGTCCTTACGCCGATGCCAGCGTTCGTCTTGTGAGCGACCCTCCCGCGCGGCGGTATTCAGTTCCCGTTCGACCTCTCCTTTGGCCGTGTCCTCGGGTGTAAAGAAGATATCGCCGGAACGACCGAGGGCTTCCTGTTCTTTGTATCCCAGCAGCCGTTCGGCTCCGATATTCCAACTCACTATCCGGTTGTGGGTGTCGAATGTCACAAGCGCATAGTCTTTCAGGCTGTCGATTAGCAGCCGAAGCCGCTCGGCGTCTGACATCTGCCACGGACTGGAAGGCGGATTCGCGTCTGTCACCACCGAGTCCTTCCCGCGTGTGAATGCGTCCGGGCAGGTTGCGCACTCGACGTCGCTCGGGTCACCTATGGTTGACAGTTGGTGCGCGTGGCTGGTTACAAGAAAACTGAAATTCAGGGCTGGGACAATCGCGAGGGTTGCGCCGCCGGGGGATCCGCGGTCTTGCCATCGGCCGCAATGACCGGACATCGGTGGTAAACTGCAAAGGCTGGTCATGATCCGTTTACGGTGAAATTTTGCAGGGTCCGGCGTGGCCGGGCCGATAGCGGCGGTAGTCGACCCGTAGCGGCCGCCTCGCGCGTCCGCGCGGGCGGCAACGCCCCGCAGAAGCGCGAGGAAAGATGACGACAACCACAGAAAGCTATGAATCAGCGCTCGAGCGCGTATGTAGCTCGAGCGTTGCTCTGAACGCGGTGGCCGTCGACCGCGACGGCGCATTTCCCGGTGAGTCTATTCGAGCGTTAGCTTCCGCCGGTCTGCTGGGTGCGCTCAGCTCGATCGAGTCCGGCGGCCTCGGACTCGGCCTGTCCGGAGCGGCTCGCATTGTGCGACGCGTCGCAGAAGAATGCGGGTCCACCGCCATGGTGCTGATCATGCACTATTGCGGGTCCGCCGTGCTCGAAGCGCATGGGCCAAAGGACGTCCGGACCGCCGCGGCCTCCGGAGCGCATCTGAGCACGCTAGCGTTCAGCGAAGCCGGATCGCGAAGCCATTTCTGGGCGCCCTCAGGGACGGCTTCGCGCCGCAATGGAGACATTGTGTTGAATGCGTCCAAGAGCTGGGTAACTTCCGCATCGCACGCCACGGCATACGTATGGTCCTCGAAACCGGTGTCGGCCTCCGGCGCAAGCACGCTCTGGCTTGTACCGTCCGGTTCTCCAGGTTTGACTGTGAAGGGTCCGTTTGAAGGCCTCGGCCTGCGTGGCAATGACTCTTGCCCCGTCACCGCTCGCGACGTCAAGATTCCTGAGTCGGCCGTGCTAGGCCGCGACGGCGAGGGCTTTGACATCATGATGAATATTGTCCTGCCCGTCTTTTCCGTCTTGAACGCTGCGTGTTCGATTGGCCTGATGGAGGGCGCTATCCGACGCTCGGTCGAGCACATCACCGGCGTGCGACACGCCGACACCGGCGCTTCTCTCGCGGACCTTCCAACAATTCGCAACTATCTCGCCCGGATGCGTATGAAGGCGGACATGTCCGAGGCCCTGATGGCAGATGCAATCGCGGCGATTCGAAATCAGCGCGAGAACATGATCATGCGCGTTCTTGAGTGCAAGGCGGCCGCCGCCGAATCGGCGAACGAAGTGCTCGACCTGGCAATGCGGATCTGTGGAGGCGCGGCGTTCCGCAAGGAGGTTGGCGTGGAGAGATTGTTTCGAGACGCGCGCGCCGCGGGGGTGATGGCGCCGACCACGGACATACTTTACGACTTTATGGGTAAAGCCATGTGCGGGATGGCCTTATTCTGAAGGGGGCATCATGAGCGCTACTCCTCTCCTGCTTGGGGCCGTGGCTTACGATCCGAAGGTCGTTACCATCTGGGACGGCTTCCAACAGTACTTCGAAGAGCGCGGCCTGCGGTTTGATTACATCTTGTATACGACCTACGAACGCCAGGTGGAGGCGCTTTTCGCCGGCCACATCCACGTTGCCTGGAACTCGCCGCTCGCATGGCTTCAGTCGCAACGGCTGGCCGGCAGGCTGGGACGCCGCGCCGAAGCGATCGCCATGCGCGACACCGATCGCGATCTCTCATCGGTGATCATTATTCGCGAGAACAGCTCGATTCATAGCGTTGCCGATCTGAAAGGACGACGGGTCGCGGCCGGCGCGAAGGACTCCCCGCAAGCGACTCTGATTCCCCTGTACTTTCTGGCGCAACAAGGCCTTGAGCCGCACCGCGATTTTGAAGTGGCGATGTTTGACCGGATGCTGGGCAAGCACGGCGACCACATTGGCGGCGAGCGCGACGCGGCCCGCGCGCTGGCGCGCGGTGAATGCGACGCTGCGTGTCTCCTGGACAGCAATCTCCTGCTGTTTACCCAGGAGGGCGTGTTGCCTCCGGGCATCCGCGCTATCGCGAAAACGCCTTTGTACGATCACTGCAATTTTACGGTTCTCGACAACAATATGGGAGACGAAGTACGCCGGTTCCGGGAACTCCTGCTTGGCATGGCGTACAGCGACCCCCAGGTGCGCCGGCTGCTCGACCTGGAAGGGCTGAAGCGGTGGCTGCCAGGCCGAACACAAGGGTATGAACTGCTGTCTTCGGCGGTCGAGCATTTCCGCTGCCTGGACAGTTTTGTCGCCGCAGTAGCCGCGCGATGCATGTAGATCTGGAAGGCCTGGGCTTCGAGCGCGGCGGAAGCTTGCTGGTCAAGCGCGCGCTACGACGGGCGGGCCCGGCCGGAATCGTCACCGTAACGGGCCAAGCCGCTGATCTGGACGTACACCTGAGGGCATGGTGCCGCGCTGAGGGCCACGAGTTTCACTGGCGCGACGACTCGGGAACGGGTTGCGCCGTCGTTGTCCGGGGATCCGCGTTCGATGAGCGATGGTCGCGAGCTGAACGCGCCGGCAGCGCGGACCCGTTCGAGCCCGAAGCTGTCGTCGAACACCCTCCACAGCGGTGGGGGCTCGCTGGCCGGGGGGCCCTGGTCGAATCCGGCGGGCCGGAATTTCACTTTATGCTCGACCGCAAGGTCGAGGTCTGGTCGGCCGATGCGGCCCGCATCTATGCGCAGGCGGCGGCCGCCCAATGGGACCCGGCAACCGCCATTCCTTGGGAAACACAGTTCGACCTTCCGCGTGAGGTGGAAGACGCCGTTGTGCAAATCATGACCTATCTCATCGAGAATGAGACCGCGGCGCTAGTTGTGCCCAGCCGGTTTGTGGCGCAAATGCACCCGCATTTCCGCGAGGTCATGCAGGCGCTCGCAATCCAGGCGGCTGATGAAGCGCGGCATGTCGAAGTCTTCACGCGGCGGGCGCTGCTGAAGAACAAATATCTGGGTCTTTCCACGGCAGGCGGTCAGGCGTCGCTGCAGACTCTGGTGGAGGAGGCGGACTTTGCAACGGCCTCCTTTCTGCTCTCCGTTCTCGGTGAAGGTACATTTCTGAGTTTGCTGTGGTTCATAGAGCGGCACGCCCCAGATCCCGTCACGGCAGCTGTATGCCGCCTCGCAGCCCAGGATGAAGCGCGGCATGTTGCATTCGGAATGGCGCACCTCCGGGAGCATATTCTGGCGGATCCATCCATTCGCGGGACGCTCATGGACGCGGTCCGTCGGAGACACGAGGCGCTGCGCCATACAGCCGGGCTCAACGCTGAGGTCTTCGACGCCCTCGTGCTGCTCGCCGCGGGTTCGTGGTCGCCCGCAGATATCGCCAAGGGCTATGACGCTGTTTCAACGCTTGTCGAGGAGATGCATAACAGCCGCAAGAAGCGCCTTTTGAAGCTCCATTTCAACGAGGCGGAAGCGGAAGAGATGTCGCGCCTGCACACGCGAAATTTCATGTAGGCGGAGATGCGCACGGCCGCTGGGCGGGCGGGTCGCTCCGGTTGGGCGGGACGGGAACGCGCCAAAATTCAGAGACTTGCGAAATGTTTCAACCGTTACGGGGCGCGCTCCAGGAGTGTTGAGGCCAGCCGGCGGCCGCAAGGCTTTGCGCCTGATTCCAGCTCTTGCGAAAATCGAAGCGCACTTGCTCAACCCGGGCGCCAATCACCTCAATCCGGCTCAGATCGCGCGACCCCACGCCGAGCTCCTCGGCCAGACGCAGCGTGCTATCGCAGCGCTCAAATGGCGGCGCGCCGCGGTCGGCCATGGGGTCGAAGCCCATCACCGCCATCGCCACGGCGTCCGTACACACTGCATTCAGGCCAGCGATCAGCACGCGCGGCTGTACCGGCGAGACGCCGCGAATCCAGGCGCCTTCGCCGCGGTTGATGCTTTCGATTCCATCGATGATCGCCAGATGAATCGGCCGCGCGGCGGCGAGGTCGGCCACCACGCGTGGAACGCGATATCCGGCCTCGCGCGGCGAGGTCGGGTCGTTCTCGGCGAGCGCGCTGGCCGACGGCTGGCGATTCCCGAAGTGAATCGGACCGCGTCCGCCGCGTGGAACTAAGCCGGGCTCCTGAACGCCGGCGCCGTCGCCATAGATCGTGCACGGCGTGATGCCGAAGCAGTTTTTCATCGAGAGCGTAACGCCGGTGGTCGCATGCTCCTTCAGCTTGGCGATCGATACGAACACGTCGCAGTCCGCATAGGAATGATTCAGATCGAACCCGCGGAATATATGGCCTCCATGCGGCGTCATCATGCGCACGTAGGCCTTGCCGCGTCCCAGGTAGTTGGTGTTCTCAAACTCCACCCGCGGGGCGGCATTCGCCAGGTCTCGGGGCTCCCAGTTAGCTGCGAGCATATAGTCCTCCAGCGGTTCCGCGGTTGCCCAGGGGCTCTCAAGGATGCGTATCCGCTTCGCGCCCGCCAGACCCATCAGGTGAATCGTCGTTCCAATGACAGCCGGATGCGTCCAATACGTGCGCTCGTTCGGCAAGCGGCCCAGGCGCTGGTCTGGCGAGCCGGTGAGGTTCACCTTGATCGCCACCGTCTTTCCTGTGACCAGCCGTCGGAGGCCTCCGAGCTGATCGAACATCCGAGCGAGCGTCGGACGGAGCTCGGCGCCGTACGAGGCGCATTTCGCAACAACGACGGGCGAAACGGGCGCCTCAGCGCCGCGCAGCGGCGGCGCTACCGCCGCGCCGGCTACGGCCGCCAGGCGTTCCATCCACTCCCGTCGAGTCATTCCTGGATGCATGGGCGCACTCCTCACTTCTGCAATTCTACGGCTGCGTACACTTCAAATGGCGGCAGCGCCAGCTCGTCGTTTACTTTCTCCCGGCGGGTAATCGCCACTGGTCGGGGTTCGGCGCCGATCGTCACAAAGCGCGCCGAAGAATAGCGCCCTGAAGGCGCGATCGTCTTCTCATCGCCGGGCCGGCTGAGCGCGTAATTGATCAGGTGCACGATCATTCTTCGATGGTCAGCCTGGACGTACAAATTCAGCCCGCCGGGATTGAAGAGGCGAACCGGGTCGCGCCGCCGACCGACGAGCGCCTGCGTCTCCGCAGCGGTGACCCACGGGTCCTGCCAGTCTTTCACTGGTATCGCAATCCGGCCGGCCCCGGCAGACCACATCTGGTATCCAGGCAAGTCGCACGGCGCGGGTTTGGCGCCTTGGAGACCGGAAACGGCCTGTGCGATCACCAGCCCGCCGTCTTCGGCGAATTTTTGTAGCGCCGCGCGCCATCGCTCTGGCGCCGGCTCCTGATCAAGATAGATCGCGGCATGCAGTCCGGCCAAATTCGGCTCGCCGGCCTTGTCCAAGACGCGATACAGCAGATTCCGCCGCGCCGCAAGATTCAAAAATTCGGCGGCGGTGAACTGATTCGGTCCGGCGAAATCCGATATGGCGCCCAGACCCGCTGCCGGCGGAAGATCGCGCACGGCGCGGCGCTGTTCGAAGAAGTCGAGCGTCTGCATCATGCGGCGCCAGTGGGCCGCCGCGGCCGCATCGCGCAAACTGAGCGCTTTCGCAAACCCCGGATCCAGTGTTATCGGCCAGCGCGCCCCATATACGCCCGCCTCCGCAATCGCGAGCAGGTAGGCATTGGGCCGAAGCGCGTATTCGTTATCGCCGGGCTTGAATGCAAGCCACAGCGCCTTCGAAGGCGCCTTAGCCCGGACAAGCCGCGCCAGCCAGCCATTGGCGTCGATCCACGCCGCGCCCGTCGGCCCGGCGTTCGCCGCTCGCTCTCCTTTTCTCAGGCGGACCCCCGGCCATCGCGCGTCCGTCACAGCGACAATCGATGCTTCGGAATTCCACCTCAGATCCGAGAGCGCTGCCGCGGCGACTTCACTCATCAGCGCTACGTGAATGCCGGCCCGCTCAGCCGCGGCCCGGATCTGCGGCGCCTCGTCCGCCCTTTCGAAAAGCAGGCAATTTATGCGGCAGCCGCTGATCAGATCCAGCATCCCCGCATCGGTCCACGACAGAGGCCATCGCAGCGGCGCTAAAGCTTGAGGATCGTAACTCATTCGCGTTTGGTTGCGTTTGTCGCCAGCGCGGCGCCAATCTCGCTCCGGATCGCCTCAAAGGCTGCCTTCGGATCTTCGGCGCGCGTCACCTGCCGCCCGACCACGACGAAGTTTGCTCCGTTCGCCAGCGCTTCGGCCGGCGTCGCGACGCGCTTTTGATCGCCTTTGGCTGCGCCGTGCGAGCGGACGCCTGGCGTGACCAGAATCGCATCCGGTCCGGCGATGACGCGCACTTCCCGCACCTCGACCGGCGAGCACACAACGCCGTCCATGCCCGATGCAATCGCATTTCGCACACGGTGCGCCACCAGGTCCTGAACGGTCACCGGGTAGCCGAGCTCTTTGAGATCCTCCTCATCAAAACTGGTCAGGACAGTTACGGCCAGGAGCTCGAGATCGGAGTCGCCGCGGCCCTCAACAGCCGCGCGCATCACCGCATTGCTGCCGTGAATCGACAGAAACCGGACGCCGGTCCTCGCCACCTGCGCGACCGCGCGCTTCACGGTTTCGGGGATGTCATACATTTTCAGATCGAGGAAGACGTTCTTCCACGCAGCGACCAGTTCGCGCACGAAGTCCATCCCGGCCGAGGCGTACAGTTCCAGCCCGACCTTGTACCACGACGCCGCTCCATCCAGCCGCTGAACCAGTTCGCGAGCCTCGGCGGCGGATTCGAAATCCAGCGCGACAATAATCGGCGATTCACTCATACCAGCCGTATCGCTTTCCCGCCGCGATCAAGCACCCGCCCGATGCGATAGGCGGCCGGATATTTCCGTTCGAGCGCGGCGGCGTCGCGTTCGGCAATGCTGATGAGCAGACCGCCGGAAGTCTGCGGATCGTACAGCAGGTCGTCGACCTCGGAACTCCCCTCAACGACGCACGATGCGAAGTCGCGATTGTTCTTGAGGCCGCCCGGAATCGCGCCCTGGCGCGCGTAGTCCACAGCGCCCGGAAGAAACTGGATCTGCGCGGCGGCGATTTCTATCGTAACCCCGCTGCCCAGGGCCATTTCGCGCGCATGACCGATCAGTCCGAAGCCGGTGACGTCCGTGCAGGCGTGAACTTCAAAAGCAAGCATCGCTTCGCAGGCGCCCCGGTTCAACGTCAGCATCGAATCGATTGCGGCTTGAACGTGAGCCGGATCAGCGATGCCGCGTTTGAGGGCGGTCGAAATGACGCCCGTGCCGAGCTTTTTGGTCAGCAGCAGGACGTCGCCCGGCCGCGCCGTGGAGTTGGCGAGAATGCGGCCAGGATCAATCGTCCCGGTCACCGAGTATCCGAACTTAATCTCGTCATCATTGACGCTGTGCCCGCCCAAGACCGCACACCCAGCTTCCCGCATTTTCGAGGCGCCTCCATTCAGGATTTCCGCCAGAACATCCAGATCCCCCTTTACGGGATAGCAGAGAATCGACAGCGCGGACACGGGGCGCCCTCCCATCGCGTAGACGTCGCTCAGAGAATTGGCCGCGGCGATGGCGCCAAACGTGAACGGATCGTCCACGATCGGCGTGAAAAAGTCTACGGTTTGCACCAGCGCGCAATCACCCGTGAGTTGATACACGCCCGCGTCGTCGGCTGTCTCGAAGCCTACCAGGACGTTTTCGTTAGTGGCGCGCGCGATCCGCGGGAGGACGTGGTCCAAAACCTTTGGACTCAGTTTGGACGCTCAACCCGCAGCCTTCACGTGCGCGGTCAGTTTGCGATCGCTCACTCAGAATCAGGATACCGGGGCTGTGTTTCCGCCGCCAGTTTCGGCGCGCAGTTGACGTATTTCCGCGTCGTCGGACAACAACACTCCTCAGACGATGCGCCGCGCTTCACGCCGTTGTTGTTTCCACGGCGGCTTCTGATCGCGGGGCATACCGGCGCTCCACATAGCGGTCCAGAATCTCAATGAACTCAGCGACGATGCGGTCTCCGCGCAGCGTGACCGTCAATTTGCCGTCCACGTAAACCGGGGCTACCGGTTCTTCAAACGTACCCGGGAGCGAAATCCCTATGTTGGCGTGCTTCGATTCACCCGGGCCGTTCACCACGCAGCCCATGACCGCAACGCGCATCTCCTCAACGCCGGCGTAGCGGTCCTTCCAGACCGGCATCTGCTGCCGCAAATAGGTCTGGATCTGGTCCGCCATGTCCTGAAAAAATGTGCTGGTTGTGCGTCCGCATCCAGGGCATGCCGTCACCTGCGGCGCGAAGCTGCGCAGCTCCAGCGCTTGCAGGATTTGCTGGCAAACCACGACTTCCTCGGTGCGATCGCCGTTCGGCAGCGGCGTCAGCGATGCCCGGATCGTGTCGCCAATGCCTTCCTGGAGCAGCACTGAAAGCGCCGCGGTCGTTGCTATGATGCCCTTCGACCCAAGGCCCGCCTCGGTCAATCCGAGGTGCAGAGGATACTCGCACTCGGCCGCCAGCTTGCGGTAAACGTAAATCAAATCCTGAACGCCGCTCACCTTGGCGCTCAGAATGATCCTGTTGCGCGGCAGGCCGTAGCGTTCCGCCGCAGCCGCCGAATTCAGCGCACTCGCCACGATGGCGTCCATGGTCACAGTCTTGGCGTCCAGCGGATCCGGGCGCCGCGAATTTTCGTCCATCATGCGCGTCAGCAGCGCCTGATCCAGCGAACCCCAGTTCACTCCAATGCGCACCGGACGCTCATATTCGATCGCTGCCTCAATCATTGTGCGAAAATTCGCGTCGCTTTTTTTGCCAATATCAACGTTGCCCGGATTGATCCGGTACTTCGCCAGCGCGCGGGCGCACTCAGGATAACGCTTCAGAAGAATGTGGCCGTTGTAATGAAAATCGCCGACAATGGGAACCCGCACGCCAAATTGATGCAGGGTGTCGACAATCTTCGGGACGGCTTTGGCCGCCTCGTCGGTGTTGACCGTGACCCGGACCAGTTCCGAGCCCGCATTCGCCAGCGCCATCGCCTGATTGACCGTCGCCATCACGTCCGCGGTGTCCGTGTTGGTCATGGACTGGACCACAATCGGATGTCCACCTCCAACCATCACGCCTCCGACGTTTACCGCCACCGTCCGGCGGCGCGGCAGAGCTCCCATGCATCCTCCTGAAGTTCCAGTGTAGCAACCGATTGCCGGACGTTTTAGGGATCCCACTCGTATAATCGCCGCAAATCGTCAGCCGTTGGAGTGCCTTCAACCGCCGGGCGGATCTCATTGGCGAAACGCCGCATCGCTTCAAGCAGTTCAATTTCCCGCCCAAGCGCGATGTACAGGTCGAGCCCGGCAAGCAGCGTTCCCAGACAGTCTTCACCGCGCTCGAATGCTTGATCCCGAAGGCGTCGCAGCGCTTGCACCGATTCCAAACTTGGGGGTTCAAACGCCATGGTTCCTCCAGTTGTACGTATTATATATTACCGTGAGTACAATATACTCATCAATAATCATTTGTAATGCTAAATATACTTGACATTCAAACTGTGTGGAGCTATATCAAAAACGAGAGCTGAACTACTTCAGCCAACCTTATGCCTGACACGGAGGTGAACCTATGTTGAGCACCATGTTCGCTAATGATGTTCGACAGACGTTGGACCACTTCCGGCGTACTGTCGATCAGCTCTTTGAAAATTTCTATGGCGCCCCGATTGAGCGCTCCCTCACTCCGGCCGAAAAACGCGAATGGACCTTCAGTCCGGTTCTGGAATCCGGCTGGACCGATGATGCGCTCTGTCTGCGCGCCATTATTCCCGGAGTCACGCAAAACGATATTAAGGTCAGCATTCAGAATAATCAGCTGGTGATCGAAGGCGAGCGGAAAGCGCCTGAAGGCTGGACCAAGAACACCTTCACCCAGCTTGCTTATGGCAAGTTCTACACCGCGGTAACACTGCCCACGGGACTCGATTTGGACAAGCTGGAATGCCGGCTGCACGAGGGGTTGTTGGATATCCGCGTGCCGGTGGTTGAGTCCAGCAAACCGCGCCAGATTCAGATTCAAACCGGCGAAGAACGCAAAGCCCTCGGCGCCTGAGGCGCTCGCGGCATACCTGGGGCCGAGCGATGGCGCTGGCCCCGTGTCTTTTTTGAAGCCGGCCGCGGCAACGGACGGTGCGTGGGCCTCAGCGCGTGACGGCTATAACAACCTGGTCCGTCGTCGTAACGCCATCCATTTGCATCTGGAGCGGCAGCTTGTCGCCGGCAGTGACATCCGGGACGACGACATTCACTTGATTCACCCCGGTGAACTGCGGGCTCAGGCCGGAGAAGAGCACCTGCGCAGGTTGACCGCCGATTAGAACAACCGGCGTAGTGGTGGTGCGCCGGAGCTTATCGGAGGAGGCGGCGCCATTGGAGATAGGCGAATCGACAGGCCCCAAGCCGGTGGCCAGGATCATGATGACATCGCCCACCTTGGCGGGACGCGTCGCTATGCCGGGGATTGCTCCGGGAGGCGCGGCGACGGAGCCGTCCGCATTGATGGCAATCGCATACCCGGCGCCCGGGGGAATGCTGAAAATGCCCGGGGCGCTGGGGCGCACCTGGACCATCTGTGCGGCGGATTTTACGCCTGCGCGCGTCACCACAACATCGGCGACGCCCGCGTTGATTCCCGAGGGCAGCGCGTCCCAGGGCATTTGCGCGTTGATTTGAGTGGGTGAAACGTATAACAGCGGCGCTGCGACGCCGTTGAAGGATACGTTCACATTCGCCAAGGTAGTGGATAGCGGCACGGAATCGGCCTGCGCCGTCGAGGACGCGAGATCTGTGCCGAAGATCGACACCAGTTCACCGGGACTTACGGCCTGGCCTTTGGCGAAGCTGGCGCCGTTCAGCACTCCTCCCTCGGTGATCGTGGGCGTCTGCGCCGCCGCGCAGAGTGCGCTAACTAGTGAAAGCAGAGCGATCGAAATCAGTCGCATCCGTGATTTGTTCCTCAAACTGGTTGCTCGCCGTCAGAGCATCACATGGACGTAAGACCAGGCGCAGGCGCGGCGCGGAACGCGGTCCCTCGCCTAGCGGCTCGCAAGGCGCTCAAACGTGGCCGCGACTTCCGCATTCTTGCCGCCGTTCAATTCGAATGCGCGCTGCGCTTCACGGACCGCTTCGTCGGGACGACCGCTCAGGCGCAGCAGGCGCGCCAGCGCCCAGTGCGGCTTGAACCAGTTCGGCGCAGACTGGACCGCGCAGCGAAGGGCTGCTTCTGCGGCTTGCGGGCGATTGCCTGCCGCTGAGATCGCCGCCAAGTTGTACCAGGCGTTCGCGCGGACCTCCGGAGATTGCGTGGCGCGGTTCGCCGCCGTGTTTGCCAGCTCGGAGAAAAGCAGCTTCGACGCTATGTTGGTGGAATGCGTCGCAGCCGAGGCCCACCGTCGCGAAATATACAGATCGGCGGTCGATGGCGGCCGCCGTTCGAGGAATTGCCGGTATTGGTCCGCGGCGGCGCGATAATCCCCTGCATCCAAGGCTCGCTGGATCGAAGCCAGCTGGCGATCGGCCTGTCCCAAGCGCCACGCCGTCCAGCAGAACAAAACCGCTACAGCAGACGCCGCAAGCATCGAGGCCAGCCGCAGCGAAGACGGAGAGGATGGCAGCGGCCTTGTACCGCCGCCTTCGGCTGTCAACAGAGCGAGCGCGGCAAACAGGTAGAAGGCGGTTGGCGCAGTGAGAACGGAAAATTGGTGCGCGACAATGGCGGCCGCGAGCGCAGGCAGGAGCGCCAGATCCCGTCTTCGGATCCCCGCCGCAACGCCCAAAACAAGTACGGCGAGCAGCAGAACGGCGCCGGGGATGCCCTGGGCGATCAGCGCATCGAGAATGAAATTGTGCGGAGATTCGTGATAAAAGTCCGGGTATGCCCGCGACAGCGCGACAGACTGGAATGGCGGGAAGGCGGCGATAAAATTTTCTGGTCCGTACCCCAGCGCTGGACGCGCCGCCGCCATCGACAGGCTGTCGCGCCACAGCAGCAGCCGCGCGCCTCCGGTGCGCTCCTCGCCGATCCAATGCAGGCGTGCGCGGAGCGCCTGCCCCGCCGGGGACAGATACACAGCCGCGCAAAGAATCATAGCGGCTATTACGGCACCTACGCCGATGCGGGCTGCGCGCCGGAATAACAGGGCCAGGCAACAGAATCCACAAAGAGCGCCTGCCACGGCGGCGCGCGATCCAGTCAGCGCAATCGCAAACAGAGCCATACCGGAGGCGATTGCGCCGAAATATCTCCACCGGCGAGTTGGATCCGCGTGCGCGACGCCTATGCCGGCAAAGACGGGCCACACAAGAAATGCGCCGAAGTAGTCGCTATGGCCAAGCGTAGCCGGCGGCCGGACAATTCGAAACGCTCCTTCGCCCGCGCGATACGCGTCGCCCGGCAGGAACGGGTCCCAGCCGAAATACTGGGCGATTCCGTACAACGCGGCCGCGACGCCGCTAACGCAGACTGCGCGCAGGAAGCCGTTGCGCACGCCTGTGCCGGCCGCGATCGCGAGCGCGATCAGCATAATGGCGACCAGTTCGATCGCGCCCAGCCGGCGCCAGTCGGATCCGGCCCACGCTAGTTCCGCGTTCGCCGAGAAAGCGGTCGAAATCAGGGTGGACGCGGCCAGAGTGCAAATAAGGCTCGTAAACCAGCGTGCGCCCTGCGAAGACGCCACGGCCGCGGGACGTCGCCCCAGGCTGAATGCGGCGGCGGCGGCGGCAATCAGGATAATCACCGCTTTGGGAATGACGTCGTGAAAAAAGAACAAGCCTGGAGCGATGGCCAGCGGGACGGCAATCGCTGTAAAAAGCACGATGGCCTTCATCGAACGGAGGGACTCGTTCACCCGCAGTGAGGGAACGCCATGGCCGCCGAATCGATCCAAATAATCGACTTCTTCGAATATGCCCGGCAGCGCTGGGAAGCGGCCGCATTGATCTGCGGCTTCGCGCTCGCCGCCGCGCTTGCGCTCAGTCTCTTGCTTCCCAAAAAATACACGGCCACGGCCAGCATGATTATCGAGCCGCCGGCGGCGAGCGATCCACGCATCTCCACGGCAGTGACCCCGGTGTATCTGGAATCGCTCAAAACCTACGAGCAGTTTGCGTCGAGCGACAGTCTGTTTGCGCGGGCCTGCGAGAAGTTCCATCTGCTTCCCGGTCCGGACGCGCCAGCCATTGAATCCTTCAAGCGCCGCGTCTTGCGCGTGAACAAGCCCAAGGACACCAAGATCTTGCAGATCGCAGTGACGCTCGGCGACCCGCGTCAGGCCCAGCGGCTGGTGCAATTCCTGGCGGAGGAAACGGCGAATCTGAACCGCTCCGTCGATCGTGCGAGCGAATCGGAGATGCTTGCACAAGCGCGCGACCGGGCGGCGCGCGCAGCGCGTGAACTGACCCAGGCGCAGTCCGCGCTGGCCTCCGCGAGCGCCGGCCAGGAGTCGCTGTTGGAAGCGCAGTTGGTTCCGCTCGCCAAGCTTGAATCCGACGTGCGCGGACAACTGGTGGAAGTGAACGGGCTCATCGCCGAGTATGAGGCGCGGGAGAGCGCTTTGAGCAGCCTCGCCGTCTCTGCGGCTGAATTGCCGGTCTTGCGGCAGGAACTGGCGGCGGCGCGCGCCAAGGCGGCGTCTCTCACAGCGAGCCACGAGTCGATCGCGCGAGAGTTGACCGCCAAAAGCGCGGCGCTCGCTCAAGCCAGAGCGCGGCGCGAGACCGCGCAGGCGCGCGTACGCACCGCGCAGACCGCTTACGACGCGGCTTCAAAGCGCGTCATGGAGGTTGAAGAATTCGCGGGCGCGCGCGCCGAGCAGTTGCGAATCATTGATCCGGGCATTGTGCCGCAGCGCCCGAGCTTTCCCAATCTGCCCTTAAATTGCGCCGCCGCGCTGTTGATCGGCGTTGTCATCTCCACAGCGTACACGGCGGTGCGGTTCGGTCTCGAGCGCCAGCGGGTCCGGTTTGCGCGGGCGTCCTTCAGGGTGGCGCGCGGTGGCGGAGACTAGCTTGCCGCGCGCGGCGCTGAGCGAGAGCGTGGCGCCGGCGATGCTGGGCCTTGCTGCGGGCGCGGCCGCCTGCACGGCCTCGCCGGCCGCGTGGGCTGGCGCCGCGGCGGCGGCGATTGCGGCGCCGCTGTGCTGGTATGCCTTTGCGGCGCGGCGCGGTTGGGTCCCGCTCTTTTTGGCCGCGTCCCTGCTGCTCCCGCCGCTGCCGTTCGCCTGGGGCGACTCCGGGCCGCACCTTGCGCCGCTGTTCGCTTTGGCCGGCGCGCTCGGCTCGCTGACGCGCATCAGGCAGTGGCGTTTCCCAATCACCTTTCTCAATTTGGCTCTCCTGCTCCTGGTTGGCGCTCTGATTCTCAGCGTCGGCTTCGCCCTCATGTATTCAGGCCTGACCATCGCCCTTGGGTCGGCGACGCGCGTCGCTCTGTTCGGAATCGCGGTGTTCGTCTATTTCTCCGCCTGGCCCGCGCGCGCCGGCGAAGCGCAGCGCGCCGCCACCCGCTTTCTGTTCTGCATAGCCCTGACCGCCGCCCTCTTCGGATGCCTGGACTTTGTCTTTCAGTTGCCCGCGCCGGCCGGATATGGCCCGCAGTTCATCTGGCTTGACTCTGGCGTGTACCGTCGCGCGCAGGGCCTGTTCTATGAAGCCAGCACGCTCGGCAATTTCTGCGCGTTCTTCCTGATCATGATCGCCGCCGCGCTCTCGCAGCCGAGCCGCGAGCGCCCATTGCCCCCGGTGTTGCTGTGGGCGGGCGGGATCGTATTTGCGATAGCGCTGGCGGCCTCTTTTTCGCGCGCCTCGCTGGCTGCGGTTCTGATCGGGCTCTTCACGCTCGCGGCCGTGGAACGCAGACGCTGGCTGAGGCCGCGAACTGCTGCGGCCATTGGGGGCGGCGCCGCCCTGGCGGCGTTGCTCATCGCGTTCGCGCTGCCGGAGTTCGCGCAGGGTTACTGGGCCAGGATTGTTTTTTCCTTTGATAACGCCGTCGCACGGCCGGATCGCGTGTTATCCGGACGTCTCGACAACTGGTCCGTGCTGGCGGCGTTTCTCGCGGAACATCCGTGGCGGACTCTGCTCGGGATCGGCTATAAAACTCTGCCTTACACAACCTACCTGGGGAGGCCGCTGATCGCCGATAACATGTACCTTTCCGCGCTGGTGGAGACAGGCATCGCCGGATTGTCCGCCCTGATTGCTCTCCACGTGGCAATCCTGCGCGCCGCCTGGAAAGCGATCGGCGGACGCAACGCCTTTTACGCCAAATGGATTTTCTGCTTCTGGACAGGTGAGATTGTGCAGATGTTTTCCGGCGATATTTTCACTTATTGGCGCGTTCTGCCGGTCTTCTTTTGGGCGCTGGCGCGAGCCGTCGCGGAAGGCGATGATGCGAATCCTGGTGGTTGATCAGTACGGCGAAATCGGAGGGGCGCAGCGGTGCTTGCTGGATGCCGTGACAGGGTTTCGGCAGCGCGGTTGGGAAGTGTGCGCCGCGGTTCCGGAGGGGGATCTGTTCAGCCGTCTTGAGCCTGTATGTCGCAGAATCGAGTCCATCGCGTGCGGGCCGTTCCGCCCCGCGCGCAAAACGGCGTCGGACGCCGTCCGATTTCTCGGACAACTGCCTGCGCAGATCCGGACCATTCGCAGACTGCTTCGCGCGGCGCGGTTCGACGCCATCTATGTGAACGGCCCGCGGCTCATGCCGGCAGTTGCGGCGTCGCAGAAAAGCGTTCCCATAATTTTTCACGCTCACAACGTGGTGACGCAGCGCGCCGCCTCCCGGGCCTTGAACGCTGCGCTCCGCCGCTCTGGCGCCGCTGTAATCGCTTCGTCGGGGTTTGTCGCGCGATCGCTCGCGGCGGCATGCGGCGCGCCTCGCGTGATTCCGAATGGCGTACCCTCCTGCGGCGTCGTCCGCGAGCCGCGTTGCGGTCCCTTCACGGTGGCGATGCTCGGCCGTATCGCTCCGGAGAAAGGCCAGCTGGAGTTTGTTCGCGCAGCCGCTATGACGCCGCCGGCGCAGTTTGTAATCGCCGGAGCTCCGATGTTCGCCGAGAAGGGTTACTTCGAGCTGGTTCGCGCTGAAGCCAAACGCGCTGGGGTGGCGCTGGCCGGATGGATCGAAGACGCGGATCGCTTCCTTGCTGGAGTCGATCTGCTGGTTGTTCCTTCCGGACCGTTTGACGCGACGCCGCGCGTCATTCTCGAAGCGTACGCCGCATCGGCGCCGGTGCTCGCGTTTGCATCCGGCGGCATCCCGGAATTAGTCACTCACCTCCAGACCGGCATTCTCGTCAAGGAACGCAGCCCTGAAGCGTTAGCCGGCGCCATTGCTTATGCGCTCTCAAATCGCGCCGAGCTCGGGCGAATGGCTGCGCGCGCGCTCGATCGCTGGCGCAGCCAGTTCACGCTGGCGCGTTTCCAGGAAAATGTTTGCGCGGCGGTTCAGGAAACCGTCAAACGCTTCCACCAGCGAAAGCCGCTGGCTAAAGCCGGCGCGATGGTTGAGGCGTGATATGCAGCGCGATCCACGAGTCTGCCCGGAGCGCGCAGCGGCAGCGGCGATGGCATCAGCCTGCGGCGCAGTACGCCAATCCGGTCCCGCAGCGAACTGAGCAGGGCCATGTGCAGCCACACAGCATCCTTGTTCGGCTGCATGAGGCCGGCCACCGGCGACCAGGCGAACTCGGCAAACCAGGTGCGGACCGGGCGGGGCAGCCTTGCGACCGCCTCCGCGGCGCAGGGAGGAAGCTCGCAGCGGAACCACTCGGCCGCAAAGCGGAATGCAACGGCCTGAATAGAGCGCAACGCCTCGTCGTGCAATTCCGCCCACTCGCTCCAGAACGCCTCGTTACGCACGGATTTGTGCAGGAATGCCGCGATCTCGTAAATGTGCGCCGGGCGAGCGTCGTTGCGGAGAATATGCCGCATTGCATGCATTGCGGCAAATGCCAGCCGGTCGCAACGGTGGAGCGCGGGAACCAGCGTGCGGCGGAACCACACTTCGCTCCGGCGCGGCCAAAAAGCTTGCGCGCCGTCGAGACGGATGCGATCGCTCGAATCGCTCCATGCCTGCGTGTGCAGGTCGACCGGCACGGGCATGTCCGGATCGAAGTAGTCGCCCCTCCATGTCCACGAAAAAGGCCGGACCATGGGGGCGGCATGCTGGTCCGAGAGAGACCGCTCGCGATGGGGCGCGTATCCAAGCTTCCTCAGGGCCTCCAGGGCGCGGCTGGTTGAGTCTGGCTCGATCAGCAGATCGAGATCATATTGCACGCGCTGCCGCCATTCGCCGAACGCCAGGTGCGTAAACCCCTTGAGCACGACGAAATCGATTCCAGCGGCGCGGAACTGCTGGGAAATCTCTTCGTAGGCCCGCCACAGGCGCTCGTTGCGCAGCGCGTTCCTGGCCGCGCGCGCCTCAACTTCGCGCCGGACCCATTCGGGGATGCGGAACGCCGGACTGTTCTCCAGCAGCAGCGTCATTTGGGCGCGGTCGCAGAAACGCAGGAGTGCGGGCCATGCGGAATCGGTCGGTCCACCGCAGCCCTGGCGCGAGAAGGACAGCAGCCGGAACAGGCTGGCGAGATCCTCTTCCACCCGGTTCATTGAGCCAGAGCCTCGGAGAGATGATCGAGCAGGGCGACCGCGTCGCCAGGCTGTTCGTACTCGAGCCGCCAGCATCCGCGCCTGACCAGCAGATCGTACTGCGCGTCGCGCACAGCCGGATCACCCCATCGCACGTACTGGCGAAAGTAGCTCTTGGCCCGCGCCGCATCATACTCGCTGAGCCGGCCGGGGCCGGGCCGGCGCATCAGAAAGACGCAACCGGCGGCAGCGGCGCACGGAGTCCGGCGCCAGTGTGACAGGGAAAGGGCGTCGAGCGCCAGCTTCCGCTTGCCGTTGAGCAGCGCTGTCGCGCGGGCGCCTCTGAGCTCCGGAAAGATGCTGGCGGCCGACTCCCGAATCGAGATCCGGCGACAGTCGCCGACAACCATTCCGGGCTGGAGCATGGAGAGGTGCGATGCATCATCGGCCAGGAACGCCCAGCCGCGTTCTGCGCACGCATACGCCAGAGAGCTCTTGCCCGCTCCCGATTCCCCGCATAACAGGAGCGCGCGTCCGTACCGCGCGACGCAGGCGCCGTGGACGGGCGTGAAAGCCACTGTGTCGAGCGCCGTAAGCGCCAGCGCTTCCAGAAAGTGGTAGCGAAACCATTCGCAGCGGCGCGCCGTGTCGATGCCCACGCGAATGCCGCCTATGCGGCGAGATGTTCGGAACCAGCCCGCGTTGTCGGGATCCGACCGCAACGTGAATCCGTTCTGGCGCGCGGCAAAAACCGGAGCCCGCGCAGCGCCGCGACGCGCATGCACCTGAATTCGAATCCGCAGCGGCGCGGCGTGGAACAGCGGCTGCCAGCCGCTCCAGCTCTCCGCCGCCGCGGACAGCGCGCAGCTGTCGTTGGTCGCGATCCGGACCGGATATCCGAGCGGATAGACCATTGTGTCGAGCCCCGGCGCCATCAGGCCCACTTTCTGCGCAGCAGCAGCGCGAGCAACACCAGCAACGACAAGGCCTGCACGGCGGCAGTGGCCAGCGCGATGCCAGCCACTCCCATCCATCGCGCCAGCAGCACATCTGCGATCAGATTTGCCACAAATCCTACGACTGCGACCCGCGCCAGCATGGAACTGGATTCAAGCGCGGCCGCCAGCTTGATGAGCAGCGACAGGCCGAGCGCAAAAGGCAGTTGAATGAGCGCGAATCGCTGAATGTAGGCCACCAGGCGCGTCGCCTGGGCGTCGAAGGCGCCGCGCTCCAGGAATATCCGGATCAGCGGCTCGGACCAGGCGATGAACACAAGCGCAAGAGGCGCGCCGGCGGCGAAGGCGATGCCGGCGTACATCAGCGCGGAGGTCCGCAGGCGCGTCCAATTGCCCTTCGCGGCCAGCTCGGAAAATTCGGGGAGCGCGGCCGTGCCCACGGCGGTCGCGGCGACGGCAACCAGCACCGCCACGAAACGATTGCCATAGGCTAGGGCCGACACGCTGCCCTTGCCCAGCGCGGCGGCAACGCTTTGATCGACAATGACGCACGCCGAAGAGATGACCGTGCCTGCCACCAGTGGCGCGTACTGTTTCCAAATCCGCGAGATTTCCGGCGTCCAGCCGTCCCAGGCCGGCGTAATCGGGTATCCGCGCCGGCGCATGGCCCATGCGAGCAGCGCACATTCGATCGCCACGCCGGCCACCGCGCCGAGGCTCAGCGCGAATACGCCAAGGCCCCGCGCGCAGGCAGCGAGCGCCAGCATGGTCAAGACCGGAGTCGCGACCGGCGCAATCGCCGGAAGCGCAAAGCAGCCGCGCGCATTCAACACAGCCCGCCATGTCGCAATGCAGGCGCTCAGCGGCAGCCAGGGCAGCAGAGACCACTGGAGCCTCGCCGTGAGTCGAAGCTTATCCGGACTGAAGCTGGACCCCAGCAGCGGAAGCGCGAATTGGCCGCCAGCTGCAAGCGCCAGCGTAATGGCGGACATGGCGACAATTCCGAAGGTGAGAGCCGTTCGCGCCAGCCGGGCGGCGCGGAGCGCCCCGCCGGACGCTTCGACGCGCGTCAGCACCGGCAGGATGCTCGGCGTCAGACAGCCCGCCACAATATCAGCGAAGAAGGACGGGAGCAGAGACGCGATCAGAAAGGCGTCCAGCGCATCGCTGGTTCCAAAATAGCGCGCCACGACAATGACCTTGGCCGCGCCGGCCAGCTTTGCCAGGGCGTTGAAAGCCCCCACGGTTGCGGTATTGGAAAATACCCGCCAGTGGAGTGAGCGATGCCGGAGCGCTTGCGCCGCGCCGATCAAATGTTTTCCTTCAACAGGGCGCTGTGCTTCGTGCTTGCAGCCCCTGGCGTCAATGGTAGCTGAACGAGCTGCATCCCGAGCGGGCAGGGAGGCCGGTTTTCGCCGGCAGTTCGCGATTGAGCTGGATGGCGGGATCGCGTCATCATGGCTCTCGATGCGCGCCGCGATCGTTCACTACTGGCTCACCGGCATGCGCGGCGGCGAACGCGTGGTGGAGGCGCTCTGCCGTATCCTGCCGGACGCCGAGATCTATACGCTCTTCTATGATCCGGACCGGGTCTCCGCTACAATCCGCTCGCATCGGGTTACGGCATCCTATCTGAATCCGCTGCGCCGCTGGCGCAGATCGCTGCTCCCGCTGATGCCCTCCGCCCTCGAAAGCTTCGATCTGCGCGCTTTCGATCTCGTGATCAGCAGCGAGTCGGGACCCGCCAAGGGCGTCCTCACGCCAGCGACGACGCGCCACGTCTGCTACTGTCATACGCCCATGCGCTATCTGTGGGAGCTGTATCCCGCCTACCTCAACCAATGGGCCGCAAACCCGCTGGAGCGCGCCGCGATCCGGCATTTCTCGCATCGCCTGCGCCTGTGGGATTACGCGACCGCCGCGCGCGTCGATCAGTTCATTGCCAACAGCGAAAACGTACGACGCAGAATCTGGAAGACGTACCGGCGCGATGCGGTCGTTGTGCATCCTCCCGTAGCCGTTGAGACCTTCCGGAATGAGCCCGCAGAAGACTATTACCTCATCGTGTCTGAGCTGGTCGCCTATAAGCAGCTGGATTACGCCATCCGCGCGTTCGCTAGGTCCGGCCGCCGCCTGAGGGTGGCCGGAGAAGGGCCGGAGTACCGCAACTTGAAACGGCTGGCCTCGGGTCGCGTCGAGTTTTGCGGCCGCGTCTCGGATGTGGAACTCCGCCACCTGTATGCCCGCTGCCGGGCCCTGATCCTGCCCGGCGAGGAGGATTTCGGCATCACGGCGGTCGAGTCGCTCGCCAGCGGCAAGCCCGTCATCGCGCTGGGCCGCGGCGGCGCGCTCGAAAGCGTACCCACCCATCAGCCGCTCGGCGGATTTTTGTACCCCGACGCCACCGAATCTTCATTAGAGCAGGCTCTGGCCGCATTCGAATCATCCAGCGGCGGAATCGAGCCAGTTCGCCTCCAGCAGTGGGCGGCCCGGTTCTCGGAATCCGAATTCCAGCGGAAAATCGGCCCGTATCTGCTCGCTGAAAATCCGCGTTGATCCGCGGTCGTGTTCCCCATCCCCCCGGTCCCTTGTCTAACCTGACCAGGAAGATGCGCCATCGCAAGATCGTCTTCTTCTTTCCGGCGTTCTCGAGCCAGGAGGCGACCGCGCCTCTTGGCATCCTCGCCGTCTCAACTCCATTGCTTCGCGCTGGATACGAGGTCTGCATCATCGATTCCACCATTACCCCGAACTTTAAACAGCGCGTGATTGAGGAGTTGCGCGACGCGCTCTGCCTGGCCGTTTCTTTGGTGACCGGACCGATGATCAGGGAGACGGTCGAGATCGCCCGCGAATCAAAACGGCTCTATCCGCGCCTCCCCGTGGTTCTCGGCGGCTGGCACCCCTCGCTGCTGCCGGATCAGACGCTCGCGGCCGAATATGTCGACGCTGTCGTGATCGGGCAGGGGGAGGATGCGTTTCTGGAACTCGTGCAGCGGATCGAAGCTGGCGAGAGCTTCGCCGGCGTCGCGGGCGTCGGCTACAAAGACGACGGCGAGATCCGGTTCAATCCTCGTCGCCCGCTGCGCCCCATTGCGGAGATGCCCCCCAAAGCATATCAGCTTGCCGATTTCGACGCCTATGAGCGGGTATGCGGACGCCGTTGGGCGATGTACACCAGCAGCCTGGCGTGCCCGTACAGTTGCGCCTACTGCACCAACGAAGGCGTGTACGGGCGCAAATGGAATGCGCTCCCGGCGGAGCAGGCCAGCGAGGAGATGTGTGATCTCGCCTCCCGTTACCGTCTTCAGCTGCTGTGGGTCGTCGACGACAACTTTCTCGTCGACCGCGAACGCGCCCTCGAGATCGCCGAAGGGATCTGCCGGCGCGGAGTTCGTTTCGAATGGAGTATTCAATCGTCGACCAACCTGGTGAACCGGCTCAGCGTCAATGAATGGAAGCTGATGCGGCGCTCCGGGCTGACCCAGGTATCGCAGGGGGCCGACTCGGGCTCGCCAAAAGTCATGCGCCTCATGAACAAGGACTTTCAGAAGCTCGAGACCATTTATCAGGCGGCCGAACGGCTGAGCGCCGCCGGCGTGCGTCCGTCGTTCAACATGATCTTCGGCTTTCCCGGCGAAGGCCGCCGCGAACGCCGCGAATCCGTACGGCTGATCATGAATGTCTGCCGGCGCTACCCGGGGGCCGAGTTTTGGACCAATATTTTCACCCCATACCCGGGCGCGCCAGTGATGGCTCGCGCCTTCGAACTCGGCATCGAGGTTCCCAAAACGCTCGAGGGATGGTCGGATTTCTTCCCGCGTTACACCACTCTGCCCTGGCTGCGCGGCCGCGAGCACCGGCGCGTGCAGATCATGCGGGAGTACCTGCGCGTCGCCTTCAACCGCGTGCCCATCGGCCGGACCCGAAAGCACCCCCTCACGCGGCGCGTACACGAATGGATTGCGCGTCCCGCCCGCTTCCGTCTCGATCATGATCTGTATGCGCTGCCCTTCGAGTTGTGGCTGAAGGACGCCGTCGCGCGCCTGCTGCCGCCGCCGAAGCCGGCCGTGGACGCACACCAGCTGTCGGCCGAGGCGGTGACGTGCTAGTCCTGCTCACGCACGCCAATCATCTCTACTCCGACCGTAAGCAGGTGCGGAAAATGCAGCCCTATCCGCCCCTCCAGACGCTGATCGCGGCGGCCGCGCTGCGCCGCGAAGGGCACTCCGTCCTCTTCGCGGATACGACGTTCGATCGAGATCTGAGCTCGCATATTCGCAAGCGCCGTCCGGATCTGATTGCTGTCTGCGAAGACAATTTCAACTTCCTCACCAAAATGTGCCTGCTCCAAAACCGCAGCTTCGCCTTCGAAATCGCGGCGCTGGCAAAAGCGGAAGGCGTTCAAGCCATTGTGAACAGCTCGGATGCGACCGACAACCCCGCGCTGTATCTCGAAGCCGGATTTGACGCCGTGATTGTGGGCGAACTGGAAGCCACCCTGCTCGATGTCTGCCGCAGCGGCTTCCAAGTTGCGGGAACCGCCTTCCGCAACTCAGCAGGCGCCGTCTGTTACGGTCCGCCGCGCCGTCTCATCGAAGACCTGGACCTCCTTCCCCCGCCGGCCTGGGATCTGCTCGACGCCGACTCCTACCGCCGGGCATGGGTGGACGCCCACGGATTCTTCTGCCTCAATCTCGTCGCCAGCCGCGGATGCCCGTACCGCTGCAACTGGTGCGCGAAGCCTGTTTATGGCGCCGCGTACCGGCATGTGACGCCCTTGCGGGCCGCCCAGGAAATGGCTCACGTCAAAAACGCCTTGCATCCCGAGCGCCTCTGGTTTGCCGATGACATTTTCGGCCTGTCGGCTGCATGGACGCGCGAGTTCGCGCGGGCGGTCGAAGATCTGGACGCGCGCATCCCCTTCAAAATGCAGTCGCGTTGCGACCTCATGACCCGCGATACCGTCGCAGCGCTGCGCCGCGCTGGTTGCGATGAGGTGTGGATGGGCGTCGAGTCCGGCTCCCAACGGATTCTGGACGCCATGGAAAAGGGAATCCGCGTGGAGCACATCTACCGGGCGCGCGAAAATCTGCGGCGGCATGGCATCCGCGCGTGCTACTTCCTCCAGTTCGGGTATCTGGGCGAAACCTGGGAGGATATCGAACGCACCATTCAGCTCGTGCGGGAAACGCGGCCCGATGATATCGGCGTCTCGGTCTCGTACCCGCTTCCCGGGACGCGCTTCTACCACATCGTCAGCTCACAACTCGGCCGCGAATCGCATTGGAAGCAGAGCGGCGATCTCACGCTGATGTATTCAGGAACATTTCCATCCGAATTTTACCGGGCCCTGGCGGCCGCCTTGCATCTTGAAGTGGGGCCGGCCGCGCCGCCGGATCAACTCCGCAGCGCCTGGGAAGAAGTGGAGGAACTGCGGTGCGCCTGCTGCTGACGCATGGATATTTCCTCGCTGAAGATCCGAAAGAGCTGGAAGTGATGCGGCCGTACCCGCCGCTTGGGATTCTGTACCTCTCGGCGTATCTCCGCGCGCGCGGATTCGATGTCGAGATTTACGATTCCACCTTCGGCGCGCGCAGTGAATTGTACCGTCTGCTGGAGACGGGCGAGCCCGGTCTGCTGGGCGTGTACGGCAACTTGATCACCCGCGCCAGCGTCGTCTCGATCATCGAGCGCGCAAAAGCAAACGGCTGGCGCGTGGTTGCCGGAGGTCCGGAGCCGGCGAACTACGCGGAAAATTATCTGGCCGCCGGCGCCGATTATGTCGTCCCCGGCGAAGGCGAAATCGTGCTCGAGAACCTTCTGGCCGGTGATCCGGCGCCGCGCGGGGTCATCTACAGGGATGCGGACGGCGTCCTCGTCCGGACGGCGCCCGAGCCCCACATTCGCGATCTCGATTCACTCCCGTGGCCCGATCGCGAGCGCATTGATATCGGCCGTTATCTGAGCGCATGGCGCGACCGCCACGGCCAAGGGTCGGTCTCCGTGATTACCGCGCGCGGCTGCCCGTATCGCTGCCGCTGGTGCAGTCACTCGACCTATGGCAATACGCACCGCCGCCGCTCCGTGAAGTCCGTCGCCGATGAAGTTCAGTGGATTCTCGAACGGTACCAGCCCGAAATGTTGTGGTACGCCGACGACGTCTTCACCATCCATCACCGATGGATCTTCGAATATGCGGCGGAGATGAAGCGCCGCGGCATTCGGGCGCCGTTTGAGTGCATCACGCGCGCCGATCGCATGTCCCCGCGCGTCGCCGAAGCCCTCGCCCGGCTCGGCTGCTTTCGCGTGTGGATCGGATCGGAAAGCGGCTCACAACGCGTGCTGGACGCGATGGACCGCGGCGTAACGGTTGGCCAGGTGCGGGACGCCGTGTACATGCTTCGACAGCAGGGCATTCAAAGCGGCATGTTTGTGATGTGGGGCTACGAAGGCGAAGGGATCGAAGATATTGAGGCCACGGCGCAGCATGTGAGAGCCTGCCGGCCTGATATCTTCCTGACCACGGTCTCCTATCCGATCAAGGGGACGCCCTACTTCGAACAGGTTCGGGAGCGTCTGGTCCGCATCGGCGAATGGCGCACAACCACGGACCGCGGCTTCCGGATTCAGGGACGTCACAGCCGGCGGTTCTTTCAATTCGCCGATGAGCTGCTCCGCGCGTCGGCTGCTGATTCGCCCGATGAGGCGCGGATCGCAGCCGCGCGCCGCGGCCTGGCGGAGAGCTTCGAGGAGGTGGAGGCGTGACTTCGCCGTTTGATCTCATCGCCCCGGCGTACGCGGAGCTCTGGAGCTCGACACCAAAAGGTATCACCCAGCGCGCCGCCGTCTGGCGTGAGATCGACCCGCTCTTCAGGCCGGGCGATCGCATTTTGGACTTGGGCTGTGGTCCGGGCGATGACGCGCTCCATCTCGCCGCGTCCGGCGTTTCTGTGCTTGGCGTCGATTCGTCGCCGGCGATGATCGCCATCGCCGAATCGCGCGGCGTTTGCGCCATCCGGCTGGCGATTGAACGCCTGGATGTGTTGCCGGGTCTCTTCGACGGCGCAATTTCCAATTTCGGAGCGCTCAACTGCGTCGATGATCTGCGAGCGGCGGCGCGCGAGCTCGGACGCCTCCTGCGGCCCGCAGCCCCGCTCGCCATCTGTCTGATGAGCCGCTTTTGCTGGCGCGAAACGCTCGTATTCCTGGCGACATTCCGCTTCCACCAGGCCTTCCGCCGTTGGCCGGCGCAGACCAATTGGCGCGGAATCGACGTCTACTACCGGACGTCGCGAGAAATCCGGCGAACCTTCGCCGACTTCTTCCGCTTCAAACGTTGCGTTCCTATCGGCGGCGGCGACCATCACCTGTATATTTTTGAGCGGAGGCCGTTGTGACCGCCCCCCAACGCGCCCGCTTCCTTGCCGACTATGGCCATATACGCGCCGCCGAGGGCCGCGGATCCAAGGACCCGGCGTACTACCGGGCCCTTCCGTATTCGGACCTGACCGGCGCCAATGCGGAGCAGTGGCGCATTCGCGCACGAAGTTTCGATTACTTCGCCGCTCATATCTTGCCGCGGCGTCCTTGCGACATCCTCGATCTGGGCGCCGGGAACTGCTGGCTGTCGTACCGGCTGGCGGAACGGAACCACAGGCCCGTCGCCGTCGACATTTTCACCGATCCGCGCGACGGCCTCGGGGCCGCGGTTCACTACCCGGTGCGGTTTCCGGTGGTGGAGGCGGATTTCGACCATCTGCCGTTTGCCGGCGAGAAATTCGATCTCGCCGTGTTTGCCTCCTCAATCCACTATTCAGCCGACTACTCCCGCACGCTGCGCGAGGCGCGGCGCTGCCTTCGACGCGGCGGTTGCGTCGTGATTCTCGATTCGCCGGTCTATCGAAAGCGCGCTCATGGCGAAATGATGCGAGCCGAGCGGCATGCCGGCTTTGAACGCCAATACGGATTTCGCTCCGATGCGCTGGCCAGCATCGAGTACTTTGATCGTCAGATGCTCGCCAGTCTGGCCCGCGAGCTCTCATTCTGCTGGGAGATTCACCGCCCGTGGTATGGCTGGCGCTGGGGCTTGCGGCCGCTAAGAGCCCGGATCGCGGGGCGGCGCCCGCCTTCGCGGTTCTGGATTCTGGTGGCCAGATTTGATCAGCGATGATCGTTCTTCTGCATCCGCGCAGCACCCGCCCGAAAAACCGGCGGTTTCCGCTGGCCGCCCTCGCGCTGGCCGCGACGCTGGAAGGCAACGCGGAGTATGAAATCGTCGATGGCAACGCTGACCCGGACCCGGCCGCTACCCTCGATCGCCTCGCGCGCGAGCATTCAATCGAGCTGCTGGCGGTTTCGGTCATGCCCGGGCCGCAAATGGTTGCGGCCATACCGCTGTGCCGCGATTTCCGCGCGAAATATCCGCGCTTGCCGATCGTATGGGGCGGCTATTTCCCTACGCTGTATCCTGACGCGGCGCTGAATGCTCCCTATGTCGACTTTGTCGTCCGCGGCCAGGGCGAAGAGACGTTTTCGGAGTTGCGCCAGTTCCTGCGGGCGCCCGACCGCCAGGGGGCGGACAAAATTCGCGGTCTCTCCTTTAAAGACGCGTTCGGCCTTCATCGGCACAACCCCGATCGCGACATCCGCTCGCCCGGCGATTTCCCCTGGCCCCCCTATCACCGGCTCCGCGATCCCGCAAAGTATATCGCGCCCACCTTTCTGGGCCGCCGCACGGCGGTTCACCAGGCCAGCTTCGGGTGCCCCTTCCGTTGCAAATTCTGCGGCGTCGTGCCAATGTCCGGCGCCCGTCAAAGATGCGAGCCGCCGGAACGCACAGCGGCCGTCCTAGCCTTCTTGCAGCGTCAATACGGCGTCGACTCCATACAGTTTTACGACAACAACTTCTTCCTGCGCGAGGATCATGCGGCCGAGCTGGCGGCTCGCCTCGCGCCCTTGCGGATGCGCTGGTGGTGCGAGGCGCGCATCGACATTGTGCTTCGCTATTCGATCGAGACGCTCCGCGCCATTCGCCGCGCCGGCTGTGAAATGATCTTTTTCGGCGCGGAATCAGGGTCCGACGCGGCATTGCGCGAAATGCACAAGCAGCTCACCAGCGAGCAGACGCTGGCCCTGGCGGCGCGCCTCCGCGACATCGGCATCATCCCCGAATTTTCCTTCGTACTGGGCAATCCGCGCGACCCGGACGGCGACGCGAAAGCGACGATGGAGTTTGTCCGGCATATCAAGCGGCTGAACCCCAAGGCCGAGATCATCATCCAACATTACATTCCCACTCCGCATCCGGATGGCATGTACGGCGGCGTTGACGGCCGCCTGGAGTTTCCGCGCACTCCCGAAGAATGGGCGACCGAGCGCTGGTATAACTTCACCATTCGTCGGGATCCCGTCGCGCCATGGCTCCCCCCGCGCACCAAACGCCGGATCGACGACTTTGAGACCGTCTTGAAATGCCGCTGGCCCACCGTGCAGGACATTCATCTCGGCAAGTGGGGGCGCGCTCTGCTCCGCGGCCTCGGTTCCTGGCGGTATGCGCTGGGCGTTTACGCGCGTCCCTTCGAACTGGACGCCGCGCGCCGCCTCGTCAAGCTTCGCGAGCCCCGGACGGAGAGCCTGTGATCGCGATGGATCCTCTGGCCGCGCATCGCCTGTGGGCCTCCTCCTATGATCAGGCCCCGAACCCGCTGCTGGCGCTCGAACAGCGCCTGCTCGAGCCTCTGCTGCCGGACATGCGCGGCGTCCTCGCAATCGATGTCGCCTGCGGCAGCGGGCGCTGGGCGCGGCGTCTGACCCGTCACGGGGCCCGCGTGATCGCGGTCGATCTTTGTCCCGAAATGCTTCGGCTGGCGCCAGGTCGGCGGGTGATGGCCGATGCCAGAATGCTGCCGTTGCCCGATGGAGCCGCCGATCTCACGATGTGCGCCTTCGCCCTCAGCTATCTCTCAGCGGCGTGCCTCGCCGAACTTGCCCGCATAACGCGGCCGGGCGGCGTGGTGATGGTGAGCGATATGCACCCTGCGGCGGCGGCGCGCGGCTGGACGCGATCGTTTCGCGTACAAGGAAAAATCATTGCGGTCGCCGCGCGCGCCTACGCCCTCGAGGACCTGCTCACGCCGAACCTTGCGCTGTCCACGCTCATCGAAGCGCCGCTCGGCGAGCCGGAACGGCCCATTTTCGAGCGCGCCGGCAAAATGGCTCGGTTCCGCGATGCGTGCCGCGGTCCCGCGGTGTACGTTGCAAAATACGTTCGCCTATGATCATTGATGCAGCCGCGCTCCAGCTCGCCGGACTCAGGATCCTGCCCGGGCTCATCAACGCCCATGATCATCTTGAGTTCGCGTTGTTCCCGCGCCTTGGCGCCGGACCCTATCCGAACGCCACAGCCTGGGCCCGCGACATCTATCACCCCGGAGAAGACCCTGTCCGCAAACATTTGCGCGTTCCAAAACGCCTGCGCCTGATCTGGGGAGGGCTGCGCAACCTCCTCGCGGGCGTCACCACGGTCTGTCATCACAACCCCTACCACCCCGTCTTCGACACAGGGTTTCCGGTTCGAGTGGTGCGGCGGTTCGGGTGGGCCCACTCCTTCGCCTTCGATAATGTCGCTGCGCGCTTCAACGCCTCGCCGGCCCAGGCGCCGTTCATCCTCCACCTGGGCGAAGGCGCGGATTCCACCAGCCGCGACGAGATCTTCCGCTTGCACGAGCTGGGGGCCCTTCAGCCGAGAACAGTCCTCGTTCATGCCGTCGGCTTGAACTCCGAGGGCTGGGAGCTCGTTCGACGGTCGGGGGCTGCCGTCGTCTGGTGCCCCCGGTCAAACCTGTTTACGCTGGGCGCAACCCTGGATGTCCGCAAATTGCTCGTCGCGCAAATACCGGTCGCCCTTGGCGCCGATTCGCCGCTCACCGCGGCCGGCGATCTGCTGGATGAGATGCGTTTCGCAATGGAACAGTACGGTCTCTCGCCTTCCGAGACTCTGGCGCTTGCCGCCGCCTCAGCGGCCCGCTTGCTCGGCCTGCCGGAGCGCCGCGGCGATTACATTGCCGTTCGCGAATTTGGCGCGCCGCCGGATGCGGTCGTCATTGGCGGCCGCCTTCGGCTCGTCAGCAAGGAGCTGGCCTTCATTTTGCCTCGCGCGGAGCGGACGCGGTGGTCCCCCCTGCGCCTTTGCGGAGGCCCGCCCGTGCTCGTGCCATTCCCGGTCCGCGCTCTGATCGATCAGACCAGAGCTGCGCTCGGCGAAGCGGCCATCTATCTCGGAGGACGCGAGGTAATCGCATGACCGATGTCATTGCCCGCCTGCCCATCGTGATTCTGAATATTCACAGCCGCTGTAACTGCCGCTGCGCCATGTGCGACATCTGGAAAACGGCTGAATGCCGGGAGCTGCCTCTGACCTTCGTCGAGCAGCATATCGACGCTTTTGTGAAGCTCGGCGTCCGGCGGATTGTGCTCTCCGGCGGGGAGCCGCTGATGCACTCCGCGTGGTTCCAGATTTGCGAGCTCGTCCGATCGCGCGGCCTTCGCGCCACCGTTCTTACCAGCGGTCTCTTGATCTCGCGGTATGCCTCCGAGATTGTGCGGCATGTCGACGATCTGATTGTCTCAATTGACGGCCCGCCCGGGATCCACGACCGGATTCGCGGCGTCGCGGGCGCATTCACGCTTATCGCCGCGGGAATAAAGCGGCTGCGTGGAGCGACGCCCGTGTCCTGCCGCTGCACTGTGCAAAAAGCCAATCACGCCGCCCTGGAGCGCACCATGGAAGCTGCTCGCAACGCCGGCTTCAGCGGCATATCCTTCCTTGCCGCCGACCTCGCGTCGCATGCCTTCAATCGTCCCGCGCCGTGGGACGCTGAACGGCAGAACCGGGTCGCATTGAGTGTTGATGAGCTCCCGGCCTTGCGCGATCAGATCGAGGCCGTTATCGCCGCCGCCGATCCGTTTGTGCGCGACACGCCGGATCACCTCCGTCGCATTGTCCGCCATTTTGAATCCTGGCTGGGGCTTCGCGATCCCGTTGCGCCGCGATGCAACGCGCCATGGGCGTCGGCGGTGGTCGAAGTTGACGGAGCGCTGCGCCCGTGCTTTTTCCATCCCGTCGTGGCCCACGTCGATGGGAGCTTCGACGCTGCTCTGAACAGCCGCGCAGCAGTGGAATTCCGGCGCTCCCTCGACGTCGCCGTGAACGCCACGTGCCGCAACTGCGTCTGCTCCCTGTATGTGAACGAAGCCGGCGCTTCAGCGCACGGCGCCGCCCCGCACGGTACAATCGAAAAGGCTTCACCTGTCGGGGCGTAGCGCAGCCTGGTAGCGCACCTGCCTTGGGCGCAGGGGGTCGTCAGTTCAAATCTGACCGCCCCGACCAGCCAGCAGCTTCAAGCCGCGCCGCGGCGCCGGCGGGCTCTAGGCTCTACCGGCGGCGCAAACCGCAACTGCCTGTCTGCACCCGCTCCGGAACCTCGGTAATATCAGTCTCGAAGGGACATTTATATGGATGGTTTCACGAGGCGCGATTTCGGCCGCCGAGCAGTGACCGCTACCGCGCTCAGCTATTCCCGCATTCTCGGCGCCAACGATCGTGTTCGCATGGGCTATATCGGACTCGGCAACCGGGGCGACCAGGTTCATGCGGCATTCCTTGAGCATGGCGACCAGCAGACCGTCGCCGTGTGCGATCTTCGGGACGACTACATGGACCTTGCAATAAAAAAATCCCGAGCGACGCCCAAGAAATACTCCGATTATCGCGCGCTGCTCGATGATCGAAACGTCGATGCCGTGGTGATCGCCACCCCGGACCACTGGCATGCGCTGATGTTTGTCGACGCCTGCAATGCGGGCAAGGATGTCTATGTCGAAAAACCCCTTTCTTTAACGGTATGGGAAGGTCGGAAAATGGTGGAGGCCGCCGAACGCAATAAGCGCGTTTCCCAGGTGGGAACGCAGCGCCGCTCCACCGCTTCGCTGAAGGAGGCCGCAGAGTTCGTGCGCTCGGGCGGCATCGGGCATGTCACCATCGCCAAATCCTGGCACATCTCAAACGAATTTCCAGTCGGCATCGGCAATCCCCCGGACGCGAATCCACCCGATCCAGAAATGTGGGACCGCTGGTTGGGACCTGCCCCCAAGGTTCCCTACAATCCCAATCGCATGTTCTACAAGTTCCGCTGGTTTTACGACTACTCCGGCGGTCAGCTGACAAATTTTGGCGTTCACAACATCGATATGATCCGGTGGTGCCTTGGCGTGGAATATCCAAAGCGGGTGACCGCGATGGGCGGAAAGTACGCCGTCGGCGATAATCGCGAGATTCCGGACACTCTGGAAGTAATTTGGGAGTACGACAACACGCTCGTTACTTTCGCCCAGTACGATGCCAGCGCCGCCCGCACCAATCCCTTTGACGCCGAGATTGAACTGCGCGGCACGAATGGAACTATGTATTTGAAAGGCGGCAAATGGGATGTTGTGCCCGAGAAACACACGGACCTGGCCTTCTTTGCTCGTACGCCGCTCGATCGCGTAAGCGAGAGAGCTTACAGGCCGTCATTCAAGCCCGCTATGGAACCCAGGTCCGGCGGAGGAGGCGCGGAGAGCACGGAGGCGCATGCCCGCAATTTCCTCGATTGCGTCAAGAGTCGCGCTAAATGTAATGCGGACGTCCTGATTGGTCATGTATCCACCGCCACTACTCTGCTGGGAAATATCGCTCACAAGACACGCAGCCTGCTCGAATGGGACGGCAAAGCGGAACGCTTTACAAACAACGAGGCGGCAAACAAGCTGCTTTCCTATCAATACCGCGCGCCGTACAAACTCGCCTGATCGGGGCGCAAATTGAACGGCGCCTCCGAGCGCAGTTGAACGGTGTGCCGCGGTTCGTCTCAGTGTATGCCGCAAGCCTGCCGCGTGGCTGGCTGCAATCCATCGGGCGAGGAACGCCTTCAAGGACCACAGGTCCTGATAGCCCATGTTCGTTCGAAACGCTCCTTGATGCGGGCGGCCTGGAGCTGAACCAGAAGCTTCAGCATCGGTGCGTGCTGGCCGCCTTGGGCGCGGCGATCCATCAGCCGCTCCAACCGCCAGAGCCAACAGTCGCTGAAGTCGACGCGCTTGCCGCAAAACTCCCGGCAACTTGGCTGGCTACAGCAGCAACCTAAGCGGCGTCCATCGCCGCAACCCTGCCGTCCCGCAGAGCTTTGACGTCTCGCTTGGGCGGTCGTCCGAAGAAGCGCCTGTACTCACGGCTGAACTGGCTTACGCTCTGATAACCGACCTCGTACGCCGCATTCGTGGCGTCGAGCCCATCGGCCAGCATGCGCCGCCGCGCCTCCTGCAACCTGAGTTGCTTCTGATACTGGAGCGGGCTCATCCCCGTCAACGCGCGGAACTGGTGGTGGAGCGTGGAGACGCCCAGGCGCGCTATGCCCGCGAGTTCGTCCATGCGAAGCGGCTTGGTGTAGTTCGCCTTGAGCCAGGCGATCGCGCGCGCGGTTTTGTTACTTAAATCGCCCCTGGTCGCGATGGCGCGGAGGCGACTCCCTTGTGAAGTTCTAAGGATGCGGTAGACGATTTCGCGCTTAATCAATGGGCTGAGAAACGGTATGTCCTCAGGGCTATCGAGCAGATCAAGCAGCCGCGTGCAGGCGTCCAGTAAACAGACCGTCGTTTCGCCCACAGCCAAAGCCCGCTGTTGCGGCGATCCGTCCGGCTCGGACAAGTCATCTCGGCTCAGAACGTCTCGCACCACCGGCATGTCGAGCCGGAGATACATTCCGAGCAGGGGAACCGACTCCGAAGCTTCGAGAATCTGGCTCTGAACCGGAACGTCGATGGACGACACCAGGAAAGACGACCCGTCGCACAGGTATTCTGTCCCTCCAAGGTTGATCAGCTTCCGCCCCTGGACGAACACCGTGAGGCGTGGCTCGTAGGTCGTCCAGTAGCAGGCGCCGGTGGCCGTGTTCCGGAAAACGGCCAGGCCGTCTACGGCGGTTGGATGGACTCCCTCCGACAACGCTCGGCTGGATACTTTGCGGGCGAGCAATTTCCGCATCTCGATCACAGCCCGTTCCGCATCGCTGGCCTCCCGGATCTGTTGCGGCATTTCGCTTACTCCCTTTCCTCTACACTACTCCAGGCCCCTGGATGGCGTGCACAAAATGTGCCGTCCAGACAGAATCAGGCAAAAAGTTGGCAGGATTGGGAAAGCGCCGGACCGCACCTTCCGCTAGTTTTGAAATTGGCGGACGTTCTCGATGATGAAGCCTCCTCTTGCGGGCTGCCGCTGTCGCACATGGGCCGCGGCAATCGCATGCTGGGACTGCGACGGCAAGAACCGCTTACAGCAGCGCGCGTGCGCCCTCCCGTTCTGTACCCGCGACGCCTCGCGCGGGCGCGGAGGTTGGTCGCCAGTTGCCGCGCGCGTAAGCTTTCAGGCCGTCTGCTTCTTGGGAAATCGATCCGCCCAACAGGAGCGGTGAAGAGCCGCTCGGGAGCGTGCTGGAACCATGCAAAAACGCAAGCTCGGAAAAAGCGATTTGGAAGTATCGGCCATTGGGCTCGGCTGTATGGGAATGAGCTTCTCCTACGGCCCGCCCAAAGACAAAAAGGAGATGACCGCACTCCTCCGCGCCGCTGTGGAGCGAGGAATCACGTTTTTCGATACCGCAGAGGTGTACGGTCCCTTCACGAACGAAGAACTCGTCGGCGAAGCGCTTGCGCCGTTTCGCGGGAAGGTGGTCATCGCGACCAAGTTCGGGTGGAGGCTGAAACCGGACGGAAGCCCTGGTTGGCTGGGGCTCGACAGCCGGCCTGAGCACATCAAGCAGGTCGCGGAAGGTTCGCTGAAACGGCTGAGAGTCGAAGCCATCGACCTGTTCTATCAGCATCGGGTTGATCCGGACGTGCCCATCGAAGATGTGGCGGGAGCTGTGAAAGATCTTATCCAGCAAGGTAAAGTCAGGCGCTTCGGCCTGTCGGAAGCCGCCGCCAGCACAATCCGCCGGGCCCATGCCGTGCAGCCGGTCACAGCAGTTCAGAGCGAATATTCGCTCTGGTACCGCAATCCGGAAAAGGATGTCTTTCCCGTACTGGAAGAACTGGGTATCGGCTTCGTCCCGTATAGTCCCCTCGGTAAGGGATTTCTCACGGGAGCGATCGATGCGAGCACGAGCTTCGACAGCACCGATTTCCGCAGCACGCTTCCGCGGTTTACGCCGGAGGCCCGGGCGGCTAACCGCGCCCTGGTGGATCTGCTGGACAGAATCGCAAAACGCAAGGAAGCTACGCCCGCTCAGATCGCGCTTGCCTGGTTGCTCGCGCAGAAGCCCTGGATCGTTCCGATCCCAGGCACTACGAAATTGCATCGCCTGGAAGAAAACATCGGAGCGGCGGCTATCGTGTTGACGCCGGAGGACCTGCAAGAAATCGAAAGCGCCGCCTCAAAGATCCCGATCCAGGGAGCGCGATACCCGGAACATATCGAAGCGATGAGCAACCGCTGAGATCGGCGTGGCGCACGCATCCGCTGGGGCAAAACGCTCATCGTGACGCCGGGGACGGGGTGGGTTCAGCAAGTGGGGCGGCCCCGCCGAGCACATGCGGAAGGGCGACGTTGTCCGTATTCCGCCGGAGTCAAGCACTGGCGCGGGGCCACACCCAACACGCCGATGACACACATCGCCGTCCAGGAGCAATTGGACGGCAAGGTCGTCGAGTGGATGGAGAAGGTCAGCGATCAACAGTACAGACGCCCCTGAGATTCAAAGGAGAACAGTGTGCGAGGAACCGTTCTTTATGCCCCGTTCGATGTGCGTTTCGAGGAGCGTGAAGATCCAAACATTCTCGAACCCACAGATGCCGTGATCCGCGTCGCGGTGACGTGCGTGTGCGGATCAGACCTCTGGCCGTACCGAGGTTTGCAGCCAATTGCCGGACCCACGCCGATGGGGCATGAATACTGCGGCTTCGTCGAGGAAGTCGGCAGCGCGGTCAAGTCCATTCAACCAGGCCAATTCGTGGTGGGTTCCTTCGCCGCCTCGGACAACACCTGTCCGCATTGCCGATATGGTTATCCGTCATCGTGTCAGCAGCGCGAATGGGTGAGCGCAGCGCAAGCGCCGTTGCTGCGCGTCCCGCTCGCTGACGGGACCCTGGCGCCGGCGCCGGGTGTGCCGTCCGAAGACCTTTTCCCAAGCCTGCTTACGTGCTCGGACGTGCTGGGCACAGCCTGGTTTGCGGCCGATGCAGCCAACGTCAAGCCAGGCGCAACCGTCGTCGTTGTCGGCGACGGCGCGGTCGGCCTTCTCGGGGTGCTCTCGGCCAAGCAGATGGGCGCGGAACGCATCATCGCGATGAGCCGCCACCCATCGAGACAGAAGCTCGCAAAGGAGTTCGGCGCTACAGAGATCGTGACTGAGCGAGGGGACGAAGGGGTGGCTCGGATCAAGGAATTGACCAAAGGTGTCGGCGCGGACTCGGTCCTGGAATGCGTGGGCACACAGGAGTCGATGATGCAGGCGATCCAATCGGCCCGCCCTGGCGGGCGCGTGTCCTTCGTCGGCGTCCCGCATGGGGTGGAGCTGAATGGAGCGCAACTGTTCTTTTCTCACGTGCACCTTCATGGGGGACCGGCGCCGGTGCGCCGCTACTTGCCAAAGCTGATCGATCTCGTCCTGAACGGCAAGATCAACCCCGGCAAGGTCTTCGACCTGGTTCTGCCCCTCGAGCAGGTCGCGGAAGGCTATCGAGCAATGCATGAGCGGCGCGCAATCAAGGCGCTGCTTCGACCTTGAAGCGGAACTCCGCCTGTTAGAATTCCTGAGCTCTACAACCTGCTGTTGTCGCTCACCATTGCCGTGATTTGTGCGGTCGGTCTCTTTCACCGCGCGTCCGCACAAACGCCCACCCTGTTGACGTTCGCGGTCTTCAGCTCGTCGCGGCTCCGGTAGCCGCGCGCAGCCGCTTGCGCAGCATTCCCGTGAAGATACACTGGATCTTCTATGGAGTCTCGAGTTCCCCGGTGCGCCGCGATTGCCGCCGGCCTACTGTCCATCTGCACACCGCCGCTGTGCGCATTTGAAGAGGCGCCGGGATTTCGCGATCTGTTTAACGGCCGTGACCTCACCGGCTGGGTCAATGTAAATACCGATAAAGAGACCTGGTCGGTCCGGAATGGAGTTCTGATCTGCACTGGCCACCCGATCGGCGTCATGCGCAGCGATCGCGAATATGAGAACTTCGTTCTGCACATCGAATGGATGCACATGGAGCCAGGCGGAAATTCAGGCGTGTTCGTCTGGAGTGACGCAAAACCGCAAGAGAACCGGCTGCCGAACGGCGTCGAGGTCCAGATGCTGGAACTGGATTGGGTAAATCAGCACAAGGTGAACGGCGAGCCTGCGCCGCTGGCCTACGTCCATGGAGAGCTGTTCGGCGTGGGCGGAGTGGAGACCACGCCGGATAATCCGCGGGGACGGCGCAGCAAGTCCATCGAAAACCGCTGTAAGCCGCGCGGCCAGTGGAACACGTATGACGTCGTTTGCGTGGATGGCGTCATCAAACTCGCGGTGAATGGAAAATTCGTCAACGGCGTTAGCCATGCGACGCGAAAAAAGGGTTACCTGTGCCTGGAGTCCGAGGGCGCCGAGATCCATTTCAGAAACATCAGGCTGCTCGAACTGCCGCCGGGAGCGTCATCGGAGAGCGCCGCGGCTCAATAAGGCGTCTGACGCGCCGGGCGGCATTCGCGCCGGCGCCCATTCCCGCAGAATAAGTCTTTTATTTTCAACGACTTTACATTCTCCCGCTTGCGCCTCCGTGTTGCAATGAAAGTAGAGGGGGCTTCGCGCCTCCTCGGATATTGTCATGGCGCTTGAAACCACTACCGTGATATCGAAATGGACCGGCCCTCGCACCGCCGCTGGCAAGGCTGCGTCTTCCATGAATGCGCTCAAGCATGGCCTCACCAGCCGCCGCGTCGTCATGCCCTATGAAAATCAGGCCGAATTCGACGCGCTGCTCAAGGATTTAATGGACGAATCCCAGCCCGTCGGCGCGCTCGAAATCGAGCTGGTCAACGATATTGCCGCCTCCCTCTGGCGGCTGAGCCGCGCCCGCCGCCGCGAGTGCGATCTCGCCGACGTCGCCTTCGGCGGCGGCTCGAAGCAGGCCCGCGAAGAGTTCGCCCTGATGTTGCGCTACACTGCCTCGATCGAGCGCGAGCTTCACCGCGCCATCATTCGCCTGAACCAGGTGCAGGAGCTCCGCCGCAAGCGGGAGGAGCATCGCCGCAGAGACCAGGAGTCGAACGCGCGCCGTACTCCTCAAGTCGTCGCCGTCGTACAAGCCGCTTCTTCTCCATTACATACAGCCGTGTCGGATTTCGTTTCGTCAGACCAAATGGCGCCGTCCCCAACGCCCCCCAAACCGCGCGCCGAACGGACAACTGACCACCCGCCGCTGACAACTGGCGACCAGCCGCTGGCCCCTGTGCTATCCTGAAACTTCATGCAGCTCCGCTCCGCGGCCACGCACCATCACCATCACGGGCGTCGTGCGCCGCTGCGGGCTGGATTCTGAAGAATTCGGCAACTGAATCGGAAGAGCCCGCCGCGATCCCGGCGGGCTCTTTGCATTTAAGGACATCATGCAACTGGATTTCTCAAAGCTCGACGGCCTCATTCCCGCCGTCATTCAGGATTACGCCACGCGTCGCGTGCTCATGGTCGGCTTTATGAATGAAGATGCGTTCCGCAAAACGGTGGAGAGCGGATACGCAACGTTCTACAGCCGTTCGCGCAATTCCCTGTGGACCAAGGGCGAAACATCCGGCCACCGCCTCGTTGTGAAGAGCATTTCGACGGATTGCGACGCCGATTCTGTGCTCATTGAGGTCGAAGCGCTCGGCCCGGGCGTATGTCACAACGGCTATCAAAGCTGCTTTTACCGCACACTGCGGGACCGCATATGGGCGGAATCGGAACCCCGCGCCTATGATCCCTCCGCGGTCTACGGGAGCAAGGCGTGAAGCTGAAGCTCGGAATCCCGAAGGGCAGCCTCGAGCACGCGACCATCGACCTGTTCCGCAAGGCGGGCTTTAACATCACCACCGGCGCCCGCTCGTATTTCCCGGCCATCGATGACCCCGAAATCGAATGCATGCTGATCCGTGCGCAGGAGATGGCCCGGTACGTCGAAGACGGCGTTCTCGATGCCGGCCTGACCGGACGCGACTGGATCGAGGAGAGCGAAGCGCAGGTGGAAACTGTCGCCGACCTGATCTATGCCAAACAAAGCTTTGGCAAAGTGCGCTGGGTGCTCGCCGCCCCGGAGGCGTCGCCGTTCCGGTCGGTCAAGGACCTCGAAGGCAAGGTGATTGCGACCGAGCTTGTTTCCACAACCAGGCGATATCTGGCGTCCAAGGGCGTGAACGCCAAGGTCGAATTCAGTTGGGGCGCAACGGAAGTGAAGCCGCCCGATCTTGCCGATGCGATCGTTGAAGTCACGGAGACCGGATCTTCGTTGCGCGCCAACAAGCTGCGCATCATCGAGACCGTGCTCGAATCGAACACGCAATTCATCGCCAACAAGGCGGCCTGGCAGGATGATTGGAAACGCCGCAAAATCGAAGACATTCGCATGCTGCTGGAGGGCGCGATCAATGCGCTCGGCAAAGTTGGGTTGATGCTGAACGTCGAGAAGTCGAACCTGCGCGGCGTTCTGGATGTGTTGCCGGCGCTGCGTAAACCAACCGTCTCGCAGTTGAGCGATGAGGACTGGGTGGCAGTGAACACGATCCTGGACGAGTCCACAGTGCGGACCATCATTCCACGCCTTAAAAAAGCCGGCGCGCAGGGCATTGTCGAGTATCCGCTGAACAAGATCGTGATGTGACCATGCTGCGAATTCTTGAATACTCCCAGGCGCAGGATCTGGCCCGGCGCAAAGCGGCGCGGCTGGCCGAGGCCGAGCGCGTTGTCGCGCCCATCTTGGAAGCCGTCCGGACCCGCGGCGATGCGGCTGTGCTTGAATATGCGCGCAAATTTGATGGACTGGACACGGCTGAGGTCAGGATCCGGCGCGAGCAACTGCGCGCAGCGCGCGAGAACTTGCCCGGGGAGTTTCTCTCCGCGGTGGAGGTGGCGGCTCGCAACATTCGCGACTACGCGGTTTCGCAGCTCCCCTGTGAGCGCTTCAGCGAGTACTCGGCGGGACGCATGCTCGGCCACATCGTACGACCGCTCGATTCCATCGGCGCCTACATTCCCGCGGGGCGGTATCCGCTGCCATCGACGCTGCTGATGACCGCAATCCCCGCTCAGGTCGCCGGAGTGCGGCGGATCGCGATCATGTGCCCGCGGCCCAGCGTCGAGATTCTGGGCGTTTGCGAAATCCTGGGTCTCGATGGCGTGTACCGGATCGGCGGCGCGCAGGCCATCGCCGCCCTGGCGTATGGGACCGAAAGCATTCCGCGCGTGGACCGCATCGTCGGACCCGGCAACATCTATGTCGCCGCCGCGAAAAAACTCATCGCCGGCGAAGTCGGCATCGACTTCGTGGCCGGACCCACGGAGATCGTCATCATTGCAGCCGAAGCCGATCCGGCCCATATCGCCGCGGACCTGCTGGCCCAGGCCGAGCACGATGTGGACGCCAGCGCGATTCTGCTCACAACGTCGCAGCCGCTCGCCGCCGCCGTTGCGGCCGCCGTGGACCGGCAGCTCGAATCGCTGCCAACTGCCGCCGTCGCGCGTGCTGCCATCGCGCGCAACAGCGCGGCCATAATCGTCCAGTCTTTGGAACAAGCCGTCGAGTTTTCCAACCAGCTCGCTCCGGAGCATCTCAGCCTCCACGACCCATCGCTGCTTCCGCTGGTTCGCAACGCCGGCAGCGTCTTCCTGGGACCCTTCAGTCCGGAGGCGGCCGGCGATTACGCGTCCGGGCCGAATCACGTGCTCCCCACCTCCGGCGCCGCGCGCATCCGCGGCGGCTTGTCGGCCGCCGACTTCGTCAAGGTCATCTCGGTGCAGGAGCTCTCGCCCGATGCCTTGCGGGCGTTGATCCCGACTGTCGCAACGCTGGCGCGCGCCGAAGGACTTGAGGCGCATGCCCGCTCCGTGGAGATTCGCCATGCCTGAGCCGCGCGAAGCCGTAAAACGCATGGCGCCCTACTCGCCGCCTACGGCTGGGCGCGAAGGCAAACTGCGTCTCGATTTCAATGAGAACACCATCGGCTGCTCGCCGGCCGTGGTCGCCTTCTTAAAGGAGCGGCTCAGCGCGGGCGGTCTGTCGGTCTACCCCGAATATGTCGAAGCGAAACACGAGCTGGCGGCGTTTTTCGGCGTTCCCGAGGATCAGCTTCTCTTCACCAATGGCACCGACGAGGCCATCCAGGTCCTGGTCAACACCTATGTCGACGATAACGACCAAGTTATCGTGCTGCATCCCTCCTACGCGATGTACCGCTTTTACGCCGAAGTCGCCGGAGCGGCCGTGACCGAGATTCCCTACCGCAAGGACGATCTCGCGTTCCCCCTCGATGAGCTCCTGGATTCTGTCCGCCCCGGCACGCGCGCGATCCTGATTGCGAACCCGAATAATCCGACCGGCACAGGCATCGGCGTCGATGGAATTGCGCGGCTCCTTGAGCGCGCGCCGCACGCCGCGGTGCTGATCGACGAGGCCTATTACGAATTCAGCGGCGTAACGGTTCTTCCGCTGATTGCGCGCTATTCCAACCTGTTTGTCAGCCGCACCTTTTCGAAAGTGTACGGGATGGCGGCCATGCGTTTTGGGTGCGTGTTCTCAAAGGCCGAGAACATCCGCTTTCTGCACAAGGCGCAATCGCCCTATAGCGTGAATGCGCTCGCGGCGCTTGCCGCGCGCGCCGCCATCCGCGATCCGGAATATATCCGAAATTACGTCTGCGAGGTGCTCGCCGCCCGCGATTTGGCCTACGAAGGCTTCCGCCGCCTGGGGATTCGCGCCTACCCGACCCAGGCCAATTTCATTCTGTTTGAAGCCGGAGACCGCGCTATCCCAATTCGCGACGAGCTGCGCAATCGCGGCGTGCTGGTTCGCGACCGCAGCTATGAGATCCCCGGCTGCGTGCGAGTGACGGTTGGAACGCGCGAGCAGATGCAACGATTTCTCGCGGAGCTCGAATCGATATGGTAGCCGCCGACGTGCTGGTCTTCGACATGGACGGCGTGCTGGTGGATGTGCGCGAATCCTATCGGGAGACCATCGTCCAGACCGTCCGCCGCTTCAGCGGAAAAACAATTGCGCGCGAGCTGATTCAGCAATATAAGAACGCCGGCGGCTGGAATAACGACTGGGCCCTGACCGAGCGGATTCTGCGCGACCTCGGCTTTGACGTCGACTATCCTTCCGTCGTCGCTGAGTTCAACAAGCTGTTTGTCGGCGAGAACGGCCGCGAGGGGCTGGTCCGCCGCGAGCGCTGGATTGCCCGCGAGGGACTGCTCGAGCGGTTGTCGCAGCGCTTCCAGCTCGCCATATTCACCGGGCGAATGCGCTGGGAGGCCGATATCACGCTGAACCGCTTCGCGCCGGCGATTGGCTTTGACCCGATCATCTGCGCCGATGACGTGACCGAGCCGAAGCCGATGCCGGAAGGTCTGCTGAAAATCGCAAGCGCCGCTCCCGAAAAGCGCCTCCTGTATTTCGGCGATGTCGTGGATGACGCGCGCGCGGCTAAGGCGGCCGCCGTTCCATTCGTCGGAGTGGGCGAGCAGAAAGCGCTGTTGAAACAGGAGGGCGCCGTCGCTGTGATCGACGACATCAACCAAATCGAGGAGCTCGTCGCGTGAGAAAGGCTTCTGTCGAACGCAACACCAGAGAGACGCAGATTAAAGCCGCGCTCACCCTCGAAGGCCGCGGGCGGTACGAAATCGCAACGGGCATCCGCTTCCTCGATCACATGCTGGAGCTGTTTGCAAAGCACGGCGGCTTTGACCTGAAACTCGCCGCAGCCGGGGACCTGGACGTCGATCAGCATCACACCGTCGAGGACGCTGGCATCGTGCTCGGACAGTTGTTCGCCCAGGCGCTCGGCGACCGCCGCGGCATCAATCGCGCCGGATACTTCGTGTTGCCCATGGATGAAACGCTCGCGGTTGTGGCCGTCGATTTAGGCGGCCGCCCCTATTTGGTCTATCAGGACCAGGTGAAGGTCCGGCTGGTCGGCGATCTGCAATCCGAACTGGTCGAAGATTTTTTCGGCGGCTTCGTGAATCACGCCGGCGCGAATCTGCACGCGAAGGTGTTGTACGGCCGGTCCAATCATCACAAACTTGAGGCCATCTTCAAGTGCTTCGCGAGGGCCATGAAATACGCCTGCTCGAAAGATGCGCGGCTCAAGGATCAACTGCCCTCTACCAAAGGATTGTTATGATCGCCATTATCGATTACGGCGCGGGCAATCTGCGATCGGTGCAGAATACGCTGGATGAAATCGGCGCGCCCTACCAGGTCCTGAACCGGCCGGATGGCATCGACCGGGCTTCGAAGCTCATCCTTCCCGGGGTTGGCCACTTCGGCCAAATGATGCGCGCTCTCGAGACGCGGGGGTTGCGGGAGCCGGTTCTCGATCGCATACGCGCCGGCCTGCCCTTTCTCGGCATCTGCCTCGGTTTGCAGGCTCTCTACGCCGAAAGCGAGGAAGCGCCCGGCGTCGGCGGATTCGGCCTGTTCTGCGGCGCGGTCCGGCGTTTTCCGCCGGAGGCGCGCGTGCCGCACATGGGCTGGAACGAACTGGAGCGCCGCGGCGATTCACGGCTTCTCGCCGGACTCGGCGAGCGACCATACGTATACTTCGCGCACAGCTACTATGTCCCGGAAGGACCCGCGACCGCCGCTGTGTCCACCTATACAAACCCGTATACGGCCATCCTGGAGCACCACAACATCTTCGGCGTGCAGTTTCATCCCGAGAAATCCGGTCCGGTCGGGCTCAAAATCGTGAAGAATTTCCTGGAGCTGTAGTTTGCTCGCCAAACGCATCATTCCATGTCTCGACGTGACCGCCGGTCGCGTAGTGAAAGGCGTCAATTTCGTGAACCTGCGCGATGCGGGCGACCCGGTGGAGCTGGCCGGTCGCTACAACCAGCAGGGCGCCGACGAGCTGGTATTTCTCGATATCACGGCCTCCAGCGACGCTCGCGACATCATGGCCGATGTGGTCGCCCGGACCGCCCGGCGCGTCTTCATCCCGCTCACAGTTGGCGGCGGGATTCGATCCGTCGCGGACGCGCGCAAGATCCTGCTGGCAGGCGCTGATAAAGTCAGCGTCAATACCGCGGCCGTGCGCCGTCCGGAGCTGATCCGCGAATTGAGTCTCGAGTTCGGCGCGCAGGCCGTCGTGCTTGCCATTGACGCCCGGCGCCGCGCCGCGGGCGGCTGGAACGTGTTCACGCGCGGAGGACGCGATGACGAAGGCATCGATGCCGTCGAGTGGGCGCAGCGCGGCGAATCGCTGGGCGCCGGAGAGATTCTGCTCACGTCGATGGACGCCGACGGCGTGCAAACGGGCTTCGACTGCGACCTTACCGCCGCCGTGTCGCGCGCCACGCGGATTCCTGTGATCGCGTCCGGAGGGGCGGGGAAGCCGGAGCACTTTATCGACGTGCTCACGCGTGGATGCGCGGATGCCGCGCTCGCTGCATCGATCTTCCACTACGGCGCCTACACCGTCGCGGACCTCAAGCGCGCTCTGCTCTCCGCGCGCGTCCCCGTGAGGCCGCCCCAATGATTATCCCCTGCATCGACCTGATGGACGGCAAGGTCGTCCAGCTTGTCCAGGGCCGCGACAAGGCGCTCGAGGGCGATTCTCCGCTCGCCATGCTGGAGCGATTTGCGGCATTCCCCGAAATCCAGGTAATCGATCTCGACGCGGCGATGGGCCGCGGGTCGAATGACGCGATCGTTGAAATGCTTGCCTCACGCGCGGCCGTGCGCGTGGGCGGAGGCGTGCGTACGCCGGAACGCGCCGCAACACTAGTCGCGCAAGGCGCACGGAAAGTCATTATTGGAACGTCCGCATTCACGAACGGCGGCGTCAATCACGCGTTCCTTCGCGAGATAACGTCTGCGGCCCCTCGCGAGCGGCTGATCATCGCGCTCGATTCCAAGGACGGGCGGATCGTGGTCAAAGGCTGGAAGGAGTCGATCGACGTCCGCGCGGAGGATGTTCTCCGTGAGCTAGAGCCCTACTGCGCAGGCTTCCTCTGCACCTACGTCGACAAGGAAGGCATGATGCAAGGCACTGACCTCGATTGGTTCCGCCGGCTGCGCGCCGCAACGGATCACGAGATCACTGCCGCCGGCGGCATCACGACGCTCGACGATATCCGCGCCCTGCAGGCGATCGATGTTCACGCAGCCCTGGGCATGGCGATCTATACCGGACGGTTGGATCTCATCGAGCTGGCGCGGATGAGTCGCGAGGCGTCCCCCAGTCCGTCTTGCCCGGAACAGGGACATAGCGCAGGTGGATAAAGCACCAGCCGGAAGGCGCTGGATCGCAGCGCTGCGAATAGGCATAGCGCTCGGGTTTGGCGCCAATCTCTGCCGCGATCAGCCGGCGAAGTACGCTGCGCGCCGGCTCGTCATGCGCTTCGAACGTTATCATCGGCAAACCCCAGGGTACGCCGCCCACCACGCTCTGACAGCAACTCACATGCATGGTCTGAGCGGCTAGTGCGTCGGTCATCAGCCTGGCCGTCTCGATCATCGTCCTCGCGCCGCGCGCAATCGTGACGCGGCGATCCATCAACGGTGTGATCTCAACCACGCGGCCCAAGACGTCGCGGGTGCGCGTCGGGACCAGCGCCAGAGCGCCCTGCGTCTCATCGATGCGATAGGCGAACGGAAACGCGGCGTTCGCCGCATCGACCAGGCGCTGCAATACCGCGCGGACATTCGCAGGCGCGCCGTGCGCACCCAGATCGAACGTGACTTCCAAGCGGCCGCCTTTCGGCACCAGCACGCGGTTTGGTGGAGTTCTATCGCGCGAGACCTCGGCAGTCACGTCCTTGATGTCTTCGCGATAGATATAGGGCGGATCCTCGACGCTCACCACGATTCCATACTGTTCGGCGAGCGTAATTGCCGCCAAGTCCACTGGTCGTCCTGAATCTACCATCAGAGTCGCGGTATCGCCGTTGCGCACGATATGTCCGGCTTCAGGCGACTGCGCGATCGCCAGGAGCGCAGCATTCATGAACAGCAGCGAGGGTCGGTACACGCGATGTAGACGCCGCCTCCTATCTGCGGGTTCCCGAAGGCCGCTAAAGCGGGGCAGTATTCTGAAAGAAGTGGCCGAACGCAAATCGCCTCAGCGCGTTCGATTCTGGTCCCATTTTCAGCTGAGCGACGAAGCGCGCATCGAACTGGTCCTCAGCCTTGTTATCGGCGCTCTGGTGGGGCTGGTCGTCGTCGCGTTCATCCTGCTCACCGGACGGCTCGCGGCGCGCATGTACCCGCCCGAGAGCGCCGCATGGCGCCGGGTGCTCATTCCGGCGCTGGGATCCTTGGTCACGGGCATTCTGCTGTACAGGTATTTTCCAAACGCGCGGGGCAGCGGAATTCCACAAGCCAAGTTCGCGCTGTTCATTGGCGAGGGCTTTATCCCGCTCCGTACCGTGGTTGGAAAGTTTGTTTGCTGCTCCATGTCGCTGGCAAGCGGCATCGCGCTCGGACGCGAGGGACCATCGGTGCAGATCGGCGCCGGAATCGCCTCTGTGCTGGCGCGCCGCTTCGGCCTTACGAAAGATCGCGTGACGGCCCTGCTGCCGGTTGGCTGCTCGGCCGCGCTCGCTGCCGCGTTCAACACTCCGATCGCGGCTGTGCTGTTTTCACTCGAGGAGATTCTCGGGGACATGCACGCTCCTGTGCTGGGAACCGTGGTGCTCAGTTCGGCGACATCATGGGTGGTGCTCCATCTTGTGCTTGGCGACGAGCCGCTGTTCCACGTTCCGGCCTACCAGCTCGTGCATCCGGTCGAATTCGCGCTGTACGCCGTGTTAGGAATCGCCGGCGGGCTCGGGTCCGTGCTGTTCGTCAAGCTTCTGCTCGGCATCCGCCTGTTTTTTCGAAAACTGCCGCGATCCACAGTGTGGATCCAGCCCACAGCGGGAGGCCTTGCGGTGGGTCTGATGGGATGGTTCATGCCGCAAGTGCTCGGAGTGGGATATGACTTTGTGGAGCAGGTCCTGAGCGGCGATCTCGCCTTCAAAGTGGTGGCGGCTCTGGCCATTTTGAAAATTGCCGCCACCGCGATCTCCTATTCGAGCGGAAACGCGGGCGGCATCTTCGGGCCGAGCCTGTTTATCGGCGCTATGATCGGAGGCTCCGTCGGCGCGCTCGCCCACGCCTCCTTTCCCGGCTATACAGCCAACCCTGGCGCCTATGCGCTGGTCGGCATGGGCGCGGCGTTCGCCGGAATCGTGCGCACGCCGCTGACCTCGGTGATCATGATTTTCGAAATGACGCGCGACTATTCGATTATCGTGCCGCTGATGATCTCCAACCTGGTCAGCTTTTTTGTGTCCTACGCGCTCCAGCGCGAGCCCATATACGAGGCGCTGGCGCGGCAGGAGGGCGTAATTCTGCCCACGGGCGAGGCGCGCTCGGATGCGGAAGGCGCGCGCGTGGGCGCGGCGCTGCGCCAAGCGGACCACCCGCTGGCGCCCGCTGATACAGTGGATGCGGCTCTGGAGCGCATTCGCGCGAGCGGCTGGAACGCCTTGCCGCTGGTTGACGACGCGGGCGTGCGCGCGCTGGTCACAGAACGTGAGCTGGAGGCTGCCTGGCGCGAGGGCCGGCGCAATATCGGCGATGCGTACCCTGCGCCCGTCGACTTCCCGTTTGTACACGCCGATCAGCCGCTCAGCATGGCCCTGCGACGGATGGGCTCGGCGGGCGTGAATGTGCTCCCGGTGGTAAGCCGCGCAAACATCCGGCAGATGTTTGGAGTGGTGGTGCTCGACGACGTTCTCGCCGCCTACGGGCTCGCTTGGGAGAAGAGCAAAAGCGAATGAAAATCGCTGCGGCGCCGCGCGTGTATCCGCTGATGAATTGGCTGATGGTCGTGGCGGTCGTCGCCGCGCTGTACGCCTTTGACGTGTTCATGGCGGGAGTGGAAAGGACCGAACTGAAGCGCGAAGCGAGTTCGCTGTTTGCGCAGGGGCGGCGGCTCGAGTCAGCGCGGCGCGCCGACGCTGCGATACGGCTGTATCGCCGCGCTCTGGCGATTGACCGGGGCAACGTCGAATATCAGATTGCGCTCGGCCGCGCGCTGGCCTCAACAGGACGTTATGGCGAAGCGGCGCCGGTCTTTGACGACGTGTTGGATCGCTATCCGGATGATGGGCGCGGCAATCTGGAAATGGCGCGCCTGCGCCGGGCCGCGGGCCATCTCAGCGAAGCTGCGTCATATTTCCACCGGGCGATTTATGGATCGTGGCTGCGCAATGCGCAGCAGCATCGGATTGAGGCGCGGCTGGAGCTGATCGATATGCTGGTGCGCGCCGGGCGGCGGCGCGAGCTGCTGGCTGAACTGCTGCCGCTCGAAGATGAGGCGCCGGACGATGTATCGCTGCGGCTGCGGATTGCGGACCTGTTCATGACCGCAGGCTCCCCGGCGCGCGCCGCTGAGGCGTATCGCGCCGTTGCGGCCAGGAATCCCGATGACGTGCGGGCCTGGGAGGGGCTCGGCGAGGCCGAATTGCAGCGAGGCAATTATCACGCCGCGCAGTCGGCATTCGTTTCCGCGCTCCGGCGCATGCCGGACAGTGACGAAGTGCGCCGGCGCCTCCGGCTGGCGGCCCAAGCGGCGCAACTCGATCCGGTTTCAAGACGCCTGCCCTTTCCAGAGCGCCTGGCGCGCAGCCGCAGGATTCTGAGCATGACAATCGCTGAGTTGCAGCAGTGCGCGCCAGGTCAGGAGAATGCGGAGGTCGCGGGACTGACAAGCCGGGCGGAGAGGGCGCTTCATCGGAAGCAGTTTCAGGACGAAGATCCCGTTGAGGCGGCCCTTTCGGCAGCCGAGGACGCCTGGAGCTACGTTCAGCGGGCTTGCCCGGCTCAGGTCAGACAGGAGGATGCGTTGGCGCTGGTGATGAGCCGGCTTCAGCAGCGGCCCTAGCCGAGAGCGCTCCCCTCCCAGGCGGCCCGTCCGGAACTGCTCTGTTCAGCCTTGGGTGTGAAGTTCCGGCTTTGCCGGCCGGCGCCCGTCACAGCGCGTCTTCGCCGCGGTCCTCATTGCGGATGCGTATCGCCTCTGCGATATCTGAGACGAAGATCTTGCCGTCTCCTATGCTTCCGGTGCGCGCCGCGTGGATTAACGCGGTCGCAATCTGTTCAACGCGGTTGTGCGGCGCTACGATTTCGAGCTTGATTTTGGGCAGCAAGTCCACCTGGTATTCCTGGCCGCGGTAGATTTCGGTGTGGCCGCGCTGGCGACCGTGGCCGCGCACTTCCAATATGGTCATGCCATCGACTCCAATCGCCCGCAGCGCTTCCTTCACCTCGTCCAGCTTGAACGGCTGAATGATTGCTTCGATTTTCTTGATCACGAACGTTCAGGCTCGAACGCGTAGGCTTCCTCGCCGTGCAGCGCGAGATCGAGTCCCTGCTCCTCGTGCACCGGATCCACCCGGACGCCCAGAACGGCGTCGCAGATTTTGAGAATCACGATGGTTCCCACCGCCGCGAGGGCCCAGGAAATTAACACGCCTATACACTGGTAGGCCACCTGCATGGGGTTTCCATCGATGAGTCCCAAAGGCAGGGCTTTGCCGGCGCTGTCTTTGAGACCGTCGTTGACCAGGTTCGTTGCAAAGACGCCGGTCAGGATGGCGCCCAGCGTTCCGCCGGCGCCGTGCACGCCGAAGGCGTCCAGCGAGTCATCGTAGCCGAAGCGCTGTTTCACCTTCGACACCATCAGGAAGCACACGACGCCCGCGGCGATGCCGATCAGCAGGGCCGGACCGGGCGTCACAAAGCCCGACGCCGGCGTGATCGCCACGAGCCCGGCCACGGCGCCGGAAATCGCGCCCAGCATGGTCGGCTTTCCGAGCATGATCCATTCCGCCACCAGCCAGCCCAGCGTCGCCGCCGCGGCGGCCACATGCGTCGCCACAAAGGCGCTGGTTGCGAGCGCGGAGGCGGCCAGCGCGCTGCCAGCGTTAAAGCCGAACCAGCCCACCCACAGCAGGCAGGCGCCGATCACGCTCAACACCAGGTTGTGCGGCTTCATCAACTCCGAGGGGTATCCTTTGCGCTTGCCCAAGTACAAGGCGCAGACGAGCGCCGACACTCCAGAGCTGATGTGAACTACCGTGCCGCCGGCGAAATCCAGGCAGGGGAAGCGGCCGCCGCTGAAGGCGTTCAACAGCCCCGCCTTGCCCCAAACCATGTGCGCCAGCGGAAGATATACGATGGTCAGCCACAGCGTCATGAACAACAGCATGGAGCTGAACTTCATGCGCTCCGCGAATGCGCCCGAGATCAGCGCCGGCGTGATGATCGCAAACATCAGCTGAAACATCGCGAAGGTCTGCTGCGGGATCGTGGGGGCATAGTCTGGGTTGGGCACGCCGCCGACGCCTGAGAATAGCGCGTATCGCAGGTTGCCGATTACGGGCAGGCCTTCGCCGAACGCCAGACTGTATCCAAAAATGACCCACAGGACGGTGACCAGCGCCATGAGGACGAAGCTCTGCAACATGGTGCCGAGCACGTTCTTTTTGCGAACGAGTCCGCCGTAAAATAGCGCGAGTCCGGGTCCTGTCATCAGCAGCACCAGCGCGGTGCTGGTCAGCATCCAAGCGTTGTCGCCAGCCGACTGGGCGGCCTTGACGGCGGCCTCCGAGGTTCCCTGCGCCGCCGCCAGCCCGCAGAACAGCAGCGACGCAACGCTCGCGATTGTCAGTCGTAACCTCTTGATACGCATTCAGAAATCTCCTGATTTGATGGACTTGCGACGAGGCGTGCCAACACGGCTGCAACGTGGCGCCAGGCTGGGTTTCTTACATAATGGGGCAGACCGGCGTCAGAGTCCAGAGTTCCGGCGACTGAAAGTTTTGATAACCGCGATCAGGAATTTAGATGAGCGACGCTCAGAAAGCGCTCAATCGCGCGCAATCGACATTGCGCGGAACGCGGTGACGAGCTGCACAGCGACCACGTCGTCCAGAGCGCCGCGGCCGTTTGGCGTCTCGGTGCGCTGATAGCCGAGTTTCAACAGTTGGTACGGGTTCGGCCGAAATCCGGCGGCGGCCTCGTAGATCGCGCTGCGCTCGCCTGCGCTGGGGCGCATAAAGCTCACGCGCGCCGCGATCTGCCAGCGGGGATCGAGAACCCGGCGCAGCTCGATGTAGCCCGTCTCCTGACGGAAAGTGGGCATGAGGCGATAGGCTTTATCGAATCGCGCCAATTCGCCGTCGATCGTCCATGCACCGCGGGCCCATTGGACATCCACTCCGTAGCCGGCAGCCGGAAGATCCTTCGGAGCCGCCTCGCCCGGAAAATAGTACGGGTACCCGCGGTAGAGATATGGCCCGCGGTAGGCGGAGGCTCCGACCCGCCAACCCTGGACGATCGTGTATCCAACGCCGCCCGTCCAGTTGGCGTATTGATCGCGATCAAAGATGCTGCGACGGTTGCCAGGCGATGAACTGGAGAACTGCGCGCGCAGATCCAGCTTGCCCAGGGTGGCATCAATCTGTCCGCCCGCCAGACTGTAGGTGGTGACCGGCTTATAGTAGTAGCCGTACATGACCGGCATGTCGATCAGGGGATTGGCGGCGTCGTCATAATGCAGCAGAAACGACCCAAAGGCCGACGATAGCTCGCCGACCCGAACAGCGATCGAGTTATTGCCCCAAAATCGCGAATAGCACAGGTGCGCCTGGAGAATATCCGCGCGGACGCCGCGCCCCTGGCTCGGGAGCTGCTCAAAAAAGTACGGGCGCGTACTGAGTTGCACTGCGCCGGAGGCCGTCCAATGCCGGCTGATTTTCCATGTGGGGTACAGCATCGCGCGGATGCCGCCGGTCCAGGGAACGCTCAACCGCGGCGCTTCCGACAGACGATGCGAATAGACGGCTTCGGCGGTGAGCGTAGTGCGCAACTCAAAACCGGAATTCGCCTCCTGCGCGAGCAAGCCTGATGCGCAGCAATATACCGAGAACACAATGCGTTTCACGAGAGTCTGCTTGCCTCCTGCGCGGCAGCGACAGGCTCGCCGCGGATTGCCCGTGCGAGGTTCGCAAGCGAGACGTTCTGGCGCGGGCGGAGGTCGCCTTCGTCGCCCAAAGATTCCGCGAACACCTTCACCACGAGCGGATCAAACTGTACACCCGCATTTCTGATCAGTGCGCGAAGGGCTTCCTCACGCCGCATTCCGCGGCGGTAGGGCCGGTCGGAAGTCATTGCATCGTAGGCATCGGCGACGTGAACGATGCGCGCGCCAAGCGGCGTTTCTTGGCCGCGCTGACCGTAGGGATACCCGCTGCCGTCCCAGTTCTCGTGGTGAAGCTCCACGATCGCGAGGTAGGGCGCGAGGCCTTGCACGCCTTCCAGAATCTTGCGCCCGATCACCGGGTGCTCCCGGATCAGCGCGAACTCCTCGGCGGTGAGGCCGCCCGGCTTTTGCAGGACGCTGTCGGCGATGCCGATTTTGCCGATATCGTGCAGCAGAGCCCCGATGCGGATCTCGTCGATTTGCTGCGGCGCCAGATTGAGGCGGCGCGCGATGGCGAGCGAATATTCGCTCACCCGTACGCTGTGTCCCGCGGTATAGGGATCGCGAGCGTCGAGCGCGCTGGCCAGCGATCCAATGAACTCCACGTAGGCGCGACTGAGCTCTTCTCTTCCGTCCCGGATGGCGCCGGCAGCGTCGTTGAAACTCGCCATCAGCTCGCGAATTTCGCGAACCGGAGAGGCGCAGGCGCTGAATTCCGGAGGCAATCCGCTGCCTGCGCTGTTACGAAGCTGCGCCACCACCTGCGCGATCGGCTGCACGATGGACCGGGCCGATACCGCGCTCAGGCCGATCGCCGCCAGCAGCGCGCACAGTCCGGAGTTGACGAAGATGCGCCGGAGTACGCGCTGCACAGGACTGACGGCGCGATCGACATTCTGGAGACTACGCAGCGTATAGCCGTTTCCGAAGCGCACATTCTCCAGAACCTCGGATAAATAGGTCTCATTGCGCAGACTGAATTCGCATTCCGAATCGCGGCCGCAGCGCCGCAGCCCGGACTCCAGCTCGCGCAGTGAAAAGCCGGGAAGGTTCGCATCGATCACGCGGCCGCTCCGCAGCAGCGCAACGGGCGCGTTGAATTCGGAAAGATCGAAGCGTTCGCCCACCGAGAGCGTTGCGATGTTTTCCCCGGCCTGATTCACGGGAATGGGTGTGACCCGGTAGATATGGCCGCTGTGGAGAAGATATTCGCCGGTCGGCGTTTCGATGCTGGCGAGATCCATTCCGGAGATGCGGTCGCCGGAGCGCATAATTCCCGCCAGCGGAACGCCGTTTCCATTCGAGATCAGCAGAAAGTCGACGCCGATCGAGTCGCAGATCTCCTTCAGTTGATCTTCGAGCGTAAGCCGCGCCTCTTTGCCGCCATCATGGAGCACGAGTTGCAAGCCGGCCTTGAGGGCCGCGCTTTCCGCGACGGCGCGCAAAGCGCGGCTGTAGCGGGCCGCGGCGCGACGCTCCATACTGGCGACAGCGGCTTGCCGTTCACGGAGCGAGTTGCGCAGCCCTTGCCGCACCGTTGAGCTCACCGATTGCTGAACCGCGCCGAAAATTCCGACCAGCAGAATCGTGAACGGCGCGATCGACCACAGAAAGGTCCGGTGAGCATATTTCATCGCGTTTACCTTTTGGCGTAGCTCGCCGATACGCTCTCTTCGAGCGGGATCAGGAACTCGATCCTGGCGGGGCGCCGGTTGTCGACCCGGACCGTTTGGCGGACAAAGCCTGCCGCCTTGTGCCAGGCCGCCACCGTGTAGTCGCCGGGCGGTATGCCGCTGAAGCGAAACCGGCCCGACGCATCCGCCCGGGCGCCCCAGCTATTGGGCGTGATCACGATTGCGGCGCTCATGTTCGGATGCAGGTGGCAGTTCACGAACACAATGCCAGGCTTTGGAAAGGTAACCAGGCGGGTCTGGCCCTTCACGTAATTTCCCAGGTCGAAGGATTTCGGCTTGGATAACGAGAAGACGTTGTGGAAGATGGGATCCTCGTTCGGAAACGAGATCTGCGAACCGGCGGGCAGGACCAGCAGATCCGGCGCAAAGCGGCGATTCCGCTGTTCCATTACCGCGAATCCGGGTCGTGACGGAAACTCCCCTTCGACATAAATGACCACGTGACTGCGTTCGAACTCGAGGGGATCCTGCTCCGCATCCGCGTCGAGGTTGACCGCCACGCCGCGCTGATAGGCGCTTACGGGCGCGGTGATGGCGCGTTTCGTAAGCCGCCTGTGGACGATCACAGCGCCTTCGATCTCGCCGGCGTATGCGGCGTATGCTGCTGTCAGCGCCGCGAAGAACGTCGCCTGTTGCAGTCGAAGAGACATCAATCCACATATCGGCGGATGTGCGGAGCGCGTTAGGGGGTCGGGACCGCGGTTCGATCCGGGTGCGGAAGGGGGGACGACAACGTGCGGCTAGGCGCGGGGCAGGGTGACGGTCTTCAGCCAGAAGTCTTCAATGGCCTTCACGATCCGAAGGAACTCATCGAGATCCATGGGCTTGGTGATATAGCAGTTGGCGTTCAGATGATAGGCCCGGTTCACGTCCTGCTCGGCCCGTGACGTGGTCATGATGAGGACGGGTATGCGCTTGAGTTCGGGGTCGCTCTTAATCTCGGAAAGCACCTCGCGGCCGCTCTTGCGGGGCAGGTTCAGGTCCAACAGGATGAGATCGGGCTTCGGGGCGTCCGCATAGGGACCGTTATGGCGCAGAAACTCCATGGCCTCAACGCCGTCCCGGGCTACGCTCAGATGCACATGAATGTCGCTATGCTTCAGCGCCTCCTGGGTGAGCCGAACATCGCCGGGATTGTCCTCGACTAACAGCAGTTCGACCGGTCTCGCAGACACATCACTCCCCGCCACAGGTTGGACCTCTTGCCACCTAGTGCACGTGTATAACCAGGAATTCTCTCATTTTTTTCAACGTGTTTGCCGGGCTAGTGGAGCCGGTGGAGCGAAATATTTACTGCAAAATGGGGGAAACATGCAGAATTTTCCAGAGTACTAGAGGCGCAACAGTCCTGAGTACCGGCTGTTATGATAGACCAGCGGGCGACCTTCGAACGCCTCGGCGCGCTCCACAGCGCCGAGCACGATGATATGGTCGCCGGCTTCGATCATCCGCTCGACTCTCGCTTCGAGCCAAGCCAGGCAACCGTGGATGAGAGGCGCGCCGGTTGCGCCGGGTTCCCAGCGGACGCCCTCGAATCGGGCATCCATGCACTCGGAAAATCGAACCGAATAGTCTCGTTGATGTTCCGAAAGGACATTTACGGCGAAGCAGCCGCCGACCCGGAAATGCGGCAGCACGGTGCAGCGAGCGTCGATGCACACCAGGATCAGAGGAGGGTGGCAGGAGACCGACGTGAAGGAGTTAACGGTCAATCCATGGGGCGAACCATCGGCGGCGCGGAGAGATACGATCGCGACTCCGGTGGCAAAGCGCGAGCAAGCGACGCGAAACTCGGAGCGGGTGGGAGTCTCGCACGGTCGGGGGTTGGGAGACGGCACGCTTGACAATCCAGTAAATCCAATCATATCATATGTTTTGCCCTAGGCTGGGGATCCGGGCGTCCGGCGCGCTGGCGGTAGCGAAGTCGCGCTCGACCAGGGAGGCTGAGTTTGATCAAGCTGGATATAATCAATGAGGTCGTCGCGAAGACTGGCATCACGAAGACCAAGGCTGAAATGGCGGTCGAAACCGTGTTCGAGACCATGAAGAAAGCGCTCGGGCAGGGCGAGCGCATTGAGTTGAGGGGCTTTGGGATATTCAATGTCCGGCCGCGCAAGACCGGAATCGGACGGAACCCCAGAACCGGAGCGGAGGTGGCGATTCCACCTGGTAAAGCGGTCCGGTTCAAGCCGGGGAAGGAGCTGCAAACGCTGCAGTAGCCGGTTCTCGTGTCGAATCAGGGGTATCCTTCCGCCCCATCGCTTGCCAGAGTCAATGGCGTTCCGGACGCGATCGCTGACGCGTCCCGGCGCGCTGTGCGGCCCAGGTGGTGGCTTCATTTGTTGTTGCTGGGCGCGACGCTGCTCACCACATCGGTGATGGGCGCGGGATTCATCGACAGTTTTCGCCATAACCGGCCGGTAGATATTCTGGCTGCGCTGAACGGTTACGCGGACCTCGCGCGGAATCCGGGTCTTCTGCTGGAAGGCCTGCCTTTTTCGCTTCCGCTGATTGCGATCCTGCTCTCCCACGAACTGGGCCACTATTTCATGTGCCTGTACTACGGAATCGACGCCAGCGCGCCGTATTTTATACCGTTTCCGGCGCCGATTGGAACCTTTGGCGCGTTTATCCGGATCCGGGCGCCTATTTATTCGCGCCGCAAACTCTTTGACGTGGCCATAGCCGGTCCGCTGGCGGGCTTTGCCGCCCTCATGCCCGTGCTGGTCGCGGGGGTTGCGATGTCCAAGGTGATTCCCGGCATAGCCAACGAAGGCGATCTGGTCTTTGGCGCGCCCGCATTGATCAAACTGGCCGAGAGCGTAATCTTTCCGGGAGTGCCGGTTGCGGATATTTATCTGCATCCGCTGGCGCGCGCCGCCTGGGTGGGGATACTCGCCACTGCGCTCAATCTGTTGCCCATTGGTCAGCTGGACGGGGGACACATTTTGTATTCCATCCTCGGGGAACGATCGCGGATTCTGTCGCGCATTCTGGTTCTTCTGCTGATTCCGCTCGGGCTGCTGTATTCCTGGAGCTGGCTGTTGTGGGCGACGTTCCTGTTCTTCTTTGGCATGCGGCACCCGCCGATCTACGATCCCGCGCCGCTAGGCGCTGCGCGCGTCAGGCTGGGCTGGCTGGCGTTGTTGATCTTAATACTCTGCTTCACGGTGGATCCCGTCCGCCATTGATGAAGATTTCCGCCACGATCATTGCCTCCAACGAAGAGCGCAATCTTCCACGCGCAATCGAAAGCCTGCGATGCTGCGACGAAATCGTGGTGGTGGACAGCGGGTCGGCAGACCGCACGGTGGAGATCGCCGCCAATCTTGGGGCGCGTGTGATCGAGGCTCCCTGGCGGGGCTACGCCGCGCAGAAGAATTTTGCCTCTGAATGCGCGTCCCATGATTGGATTCTCTCCATCGACGCTGATGAAGCGCTCAGCGAGGCGCTCGAGAGCGAGATCTGGCAGATCAAAAGAAACGGACCTGCGTATGACGCCTATACAATGCCCCGTCTGGCGCAGTATCTTGGCAGATGGATCTTCCACTCAGGCTGGTACCCTGACCGGAAGGTCCGGTTGTTTGACCGGCGCCGCGCCCAGTGGCAGGGCGAATTTGTTCACGAGTCCGTAAAGGTCCACGGGACCATCGGACATCTTCAAGCGAACCTGCTGCATTTCACGTGCAGTTCGCTGTCGGAGCACCTGAAGACCATGGACTCCTATACGACGCTCGCCGCCGAGCAGCTGATCGCGGAAGGCCGCCGGGCGCCCTGGTCGCGTCTGGTGCTCGATCCGCCATGGACTTTCTTTCAAACCTACGTGCTCAAACGCGGGTTCCTGGATGGTCTGGAAGGGCTTGCGATCGCGCACATGGCGGCTCTGTACAACTTTCTGAAATACGCGAAAGCGCGATATATGACGCCGGGGCGGCATTGATCGCATGACCGCTGGCGTCGATTGGCGGTTGCGATTCTGATGCGCATTCTGCATATTGATTGCGGCCAGGAAATGCGCGGGGGACAATGGCAGGCGCTGTACCTGGTCCGCGGTCTTCGGGCTCGCGGGCACGAGGTGCGGCTGCTAGCGCGCGCCCGGTCGCCTCTGCTGGAAAGGGCCAGGGCGGAAGGCCTGGATGCTCTGCCGTTCACGGCGTGGGAACTTGCTTCTCAGGCGCGCCGGTTCGATATCGTACACGCGCACGACGCCCGGTCGCATGCGCTGGCGGCGCTCATCGTGGGCGGCCCGCTGGTTGTATCGCGGCGGGTCGGCTTTCCGCTCCGCAGTTCGCTAGCCTCTCGATGGAAGTATGCCCGAGCCCGGCATTACATCGCGGTTTCGGAGTTTGTGGCCGGCCGCTTGATGGAGGCGGGCGTCAGCTCGGCGGATATTTCAGTGGTCTATGACGGCGTGCCGGTTTGCGAGCGCGCCGGGCAGCTCGGGGCTCGCCTGGTGGCGCCGGCAAGCGAGGATCCGATGAAGGGATCAGACCTGGCGGCGTCCGCCGCCGTGCGCGCGGGCGTTCCCATCCAGTTCTCAACGGAGATTGCGCGCGATCTCGATGGCGCTCGCGCGCTGGTCTATATAACGCGTTCGGAGGGGCTCGGCTCGGCTGCGCTGGTGGCGATGGCCGCCGGAGTGCCCGTCATCGCGAGCCGGGTGGGAGGATTGCCCGAAGCGGTGGTAGACGGGGAGACCGGACTCCTCGTCGAGAACACAGTGGACGGCATCGCAGAAGCGATGCGGCGGATTCTGGCCGACCCGGCCTCTGCGGCGGCGATGGGCGCGGCAGCCCGCAAGCGCGCGGCGGAGCGTTTCTCGATCGATCGCATGGTTGAGGGCGCGATCCGCTGTTATGAAAAGGCGGCCCGCTCGTGACCGAAGCCATCCTCGCGTTTTTCGCCGGACTGCTGATCGGGAGCTTCCTGAACGTCTGCATCTACCGCTTGCCGCGCGATCTGTCCGTCGTCGGTCCGCGTTCCTTTTGTCCTGCCTGTGAAAAAACCATCGCCTGGTACGATAACATCCCGCTGGCGAGTTTCGTTTTTCTCCGCGGCCGCTGCCGCTATTGCCAGGCGCCGATTCCCGTTCGCTATCCGCTGGTGGAACTGGCCACGGGCCTTCTTTTCAGCTGGTGCGTATTCTCGCGCGGAGCGAGCCTGCCGGCTCTGAAGCTGTGCGTGTTGAGCGCCATCCTGGTAACGCTGGTGGCGTCGGATATCGAAGAGCGGATTCTGCCCGACGAGTTCACGCTGGGAGGCGTGCTCGCCGGATTTGCGTTCGCATGGGCTGCGCCGCTTTCGCCCGCGCTTTCGCTGTTGCTTGCGCCCTCGGTCCGGGATGCGCGCCTGTTATCGCTGATCGAAGCCGCGCTGGGCGCAGGCGTCACTGCCGGGGCAATCTGGCTGGTGGCGAAAATCTACTTTCTGCTGCGGCGGCGCGAAGGCATGGGTTTTGGCGATGTGAAGATGGTGGCGATGATCGGCGCGTTCCTTGGCCTGCAAGGCGCGCTTCTGGCGCTGATCGTCAGTTCGCTGGCGGGTGGCGTTGGCGGCCTGATATTCATCCTGGTCACCGGCAAGCAGGCCTCCACGTACCAGCTTCCCTTCGGCGCGTTTCTCGGAGTATCCACGTTCGTCATTGCAGTATTCGGCGATTCTTTGCTGCGCTGGTACGGGGCGCTGGCGCAATGAGGCGCGGCGGTTGGGGCGCCGACCGGCTGCGCCCGGGAAGGTTCGCTGAAGCCAGACGCACCTTTACCTCATTGCTGCGCGCGCCGTCAACAAGTATCGAGAGGGTCCCGACGCCATCGGGTACGGCCTCGGGGACCTGCGCGTTCACCTGATACAGGCCAGGGAACTGCGGCGACAAACCACTGAACAGGACCGGGGCCGGGATGCCGGCGATCAGCGCCTGTGGAGCGGCGACGGTCTGTTGCAGCGCGCCCGCGGCGACCACCCGGCCGAGACCGGTTCCATAAATCTCGATTACATCGCCGGGCCGGGCGGGGCGATCGAATGTAGACTGAGACGTCCCGGCGAGCAGAACCGCTCCGTTGCCTGTCGCGGGGTCGAAGAAGATCCCCGGCGCAGCCGCAGTCACGTTCACCGTGTAACTGGCTGAATCTGCCGCCGGATTTACAATTCTGATTTCGGCGTTTGAACCGGTGAGATCGGCGGGAACGAGAAAATTGATCTGGCTGTCGCTCACATAGAGCAGCGGCGCGGGCGAGTTGTTCAGGAGGAGCTGGACGCCGGCGAGACTGACCGGAAGGGGGAGGCTTGCCGCCTGCGACACAACGCCGGCGGTCAGGTTCGAGCCGAAAATGGAGGCGAGGGCGCCCGGCGTGATTCCTGGGACGAAGGATGCTGCGTTCACTATGCCGTTTGCAAAGACCGCCGGGCGAGCGATCGCTTGCGCCGCGACCGACTGGGCAGGGGCGCCGGCGATGGCGGCGCGAAATTCGTACGGTCCGGCGCTGCCGGGAGTCCACCGGAACGCGGCGACGCCATTCTGATCCGTGGCGAGGGTTTCTGAATCAAGCGATCCCGATGAAACCGCGGCAGTCACTGACACGCCGGGATAGGGCAATCCATTGATATCAGTGGCTTGCACGGCGATGGGATGGGCCAGCGGAGATCCCGGGACGGCGACCTGCCGGTCGCCCGAAATCAGCGCCAGCTTCAGCATTGCCGCCGACGCGAGCACCTGAACTCGCGCATAGGCGGTTTCGTACGCTGAATCGGAAGGCCGGGCGGTCAGCTCAACAACGCCGGTCTGCGTTCCCGTAAAGGAGAAGGAAATGCGGGACGATCCCGCCGGTATGGCGACTGAAGCGGGCGCCTCAATCCGGCCTGTGCTGCCGCTGGCCTGCTCGAAGAAAACGGTGAGGGGGGTGGGCGCCGGGGAGTCCAGCGCAATTGACGCCGTCGCCGACGCGCCCTGGATGACGCCGAGCGCAGGCGCGGCGGAGAACTGAAGACCGCGCTTCAGCGAGGTATCGGCGAAAGCCCGGCCTGAGGCGAACACCGGGTAGGCTCGCTCGAATGCGGTCCGGTAGGCGTTGACCTGCGCAAGTTCCGCCGCCGATGGGGCGACTCCCGAAGGCGTGATGAGGAGAAATGCAAAGCGGAAGCGCCGCTGCGCGACCGTATAGTCCGGCGTCCGGCGCCCCTCTGCGGCGATGAGAGCGTCCACCGTGACGTTCAGGCGGTCGCCATTGAAGCTGACGCCGTTCTGCGGCGGGCGGCTCGGATTCTGTCCGGAATTCAGAACCGCGAAGGTATCGGGCACTTCGGAGGCGGCTCGAAATCCCATCAGGTATTGATCGAGCGGCGAGTAGCCCTGGACGTTGGCGACGGTGGTGAAACGCGGCGAGGCGGCGGGGCCTTTGTCCTCGATGCGATTGCCTTCAAGCAGCGACGCTTCGGAGTTGAAAGTGAACGCCCAGTGCGCGCCGTCGCGCCCGAGCATGGGGGCGGCGCGCGGATCGGAAGGATCTGGAATGCTGGCGAATGCGAGAAACAGGTGTCCGGCCTCGTGACCGAGAATCGTTACGGGCGTATCCGCGGTCGGGCCGCGAAGGGCCACGTGCGCCGCCGGGTCGGCCGGGTACTGCGAGAGAGGTCCCATATTGATGACCGCTTGCAATCTCCGCGGCGATCCGAATTCCTCGCCGATATCGACCAGCTTGTCGCCGTAGCCGCTTCGATGATTGCGGGTGGTGACTTCATAGGCGACGGCGGAGGGGGAAGCGGGCGCGCCGGCCGTGTTGTAGATCACGAGGTAATCGTATGCGTCGTCGTGGGTGGCGAAGAATTTCTGCGCGGTTGTGGCAATGTCCACGGCATCCGAGGAGCTGAAGCGCTCCACAATTGCTGCTGAGAAATCGCCTGGATTTTCCTCCGTGAAGGACACCAGCGAAGCGGCGCCCCGCAGGGCTCCTGGGGCGATGCCCACCACGCAATCGCTGAGTCCTGACCCGGCAGCGCCGTAGGCGAATTCAATGCGTCCGTCGGGATAGAGCCGCAGTTGAAATGTTTGCTCTGGGCCGAAGCCGGCGGATTGCCACAGCGGCGTTTCAGCCCATGTAACCACGATACGCTCCGCTTCGAGCAGCACCTTTAGGCCGTTGCCGGCGCGCGCGGCGCTGGGGTCGAGATCGGCAAACAGCGGCGCGATTCTGGGGGGTCCGGCGATCATACGGCCGAGCGAGCGGTCCGTGGCGCTTGCATCGCCTGAGCCGAAGGTCAAATTCCCGTCGGAATTGATGAAAACGGAGCGGTAGGAGGCGCCGAAGAACGGAAAGGAGAACGGGATCGAAACTTCGCGGGCGTCGTCATCGCTGAGTCCGGCGACGAGCGCGCCACGAGCGGCGGCATCGGCGTCGAAGGAGGCTGCTCCACGGCTGACGTGGTAGAGCGCGGCCGACGGCGCTGTGGGCGTGAAGGAAATCGTCATATGGGCGAGGTTGAAGGCGTTTCTGCGCGCAATCACGCCGCCGGAATCGTCCATCACGGCAACGTCGCCGTAGTCCCTGTTGGTCGAGATCGCGGCCGCGGAAAGCGATTTCCGGTGGAGAGAGCGCGTCAGGCCGCGCAGTCGCAAGGCCTGGTTGTGCAGAAATAACTCTTCGTGCGCGTTTCCGGCGTGAGTTCCGCATCCCGGCGTTTGCGGCCGGCGCGCCGTCAGGGCCGTTGCGCAGACCAGGAGGGAACAACCCAGCGCCGCGCTGCGTCGCTTCATGCTGCTGAAGAAGTGGATGGTTCTCATTGTAGAATGACCAATTAACCTCTCGGAGAACGCGACCATGCCCTTCTGCACCAACTGCGGCGCCGTTGCCGGCGACGGCGCGCGATTCTGCTCAACCTGCGGACGCGCGATAACCGATGCGGGCGGCGCGACGCCCGCCGTTCAACCGCTGGACTACACGATCCAGGGCGATAATCTTCAGATCGCCCGCGTACGGCTAAAGCCAGGCCAGGAAGTGTACGCCGAAGCCGGCAAGATGATTTATAAGATGCCTGCCATCGAGTGGGAGACCCGGATGACGGGCCAGTCGCTTGGCGAAAAGCTGTGGGGCGCGCTGAAACGCAAGCTCATGGGCGAATCGCTGTTCATGACGTACTTCCGCGCCAACGCTGAGGGGGAGGTGGGATTTGCAGGCAGTTATCCGGGGCGCATTCAGGCGTTTAATCTGGCGGCGAGTCAAAGCGTCCTGGTGCAGCGCGACGCGTTCTTGTTCGCACAGTCGAGCGTGCGGCTGGACATCGCGCTTGTGCGTAAGCTCGGGGCTGGACTGTTCGGCGGCGAGGGTTTTATTCTCGAAAAGCTTACCGGGCCGGGATCCGTGTTTATTCACGCCGGCGGCGATTTCGTTGAATTTCAGCTCTCGGCCGGCGAAATCATCCAGGTGGACACGGGCAGCATCGTGGCGTTCGACGAGGGCGTGGATTACGACATACAGTTGGTGGGTGGCATCAAGACGGCGATCTTTGGTGGAGAGGGTCTGTTCCTAGCGACGCTGACGGGTCCCGGGCGGGTGGTGGTGCAGAGCATGACGCTTGAGAAGATGAGGCGCGAGCTGATCCCCCTACGAACCGGCGGCGATGAGCACAAGGGCCTCGGAGCGCTTCAAGGATTCTTTGACAGCGATGATTGAGCTCCTGGGCCGGGCGGCGGAATAGGCTGCCGGCGAGCCGCGGCGGGGACCACGGCGCTTGGAGTATAAGCTTTTTCGCCGCTTCGACCGAATAGTAGGGCAGTGATATTTATGGATGCCGTCCTGTGGATTCTGCTGCCCGTATTCATCGCGGCGGGTTCAGCGCTGCTGTCGTTTTACATCATGCAGTCGCGCATGGAGGTGGCGATCGCCCGCGAGCGCGCGTCGCTGCTGGAGGCCCAAGCCATCATCAACGCGCAGAAGTCTACTTTCGAAGAGCGTGTGAAGGCGGCCGAGGAGAGCGTCCGGCGCAAATCGCTCGACGATTTCATGCGGGATTTCCGAGTCGAGGAGCGCAGCTATATGCGCGAGATCAAGGGGTCACTGAACAATCGCAAGACCATGATCCTGCAAGAGCGGCTGTTTTTCCGCAATATTCCGTTGTCGGACTGGGTAGAGCACGAACTGCTGATCGAGGAAGGCGTCAATCCACAGCAGGCGGCGCGAGGGTGCTCCGTATTCGGCCCGAAGCCTCTCGGCGGCGAAGCGCGCCCGCCTATCGGGAAGCTGCTTCAGGAGTCCGCGGCTCTCGCTGCTCCGAGGCGGCAGGCCGCCTTCCCGATCGACGGGGCAGCATAAGATTCACGCACAGGCCGTGGAGCGCCTGGGCCTCGGAACGGCGCTGACGGGCAGACCTGTCAAGCGCCCGCTGTAAAACTCCGCTCACATATCGCAATCCAACGCTCTGCGTTTCGCACGGCATCCCGATATCGCCGGGGCGGTGATAGCATATGCCACGAGGCATGCGGTCAAATGAACCGCGGCCTCAGGCAGCGCTGGCCCGAGCCAAGGAGAGCCACGCGGCAACGATGATGCTAATGGCAAGATTCTGTCAGTGCGGCCGCGATCGCGCGTCGCTGTGCAGGCCGCCCTTCGTTCCGGAGAAGAACTGATGCGGATCGTTTTCTGCAAAGCCGCTTGCATTCGCGCTTATTCGGGCTCATTCGCCGCCGCATCGCTCATTGGCCTCGCCGGCTTCGCGCTGGGGCTGGCCTGGGGCGCGAAAAATTGGTCCGCCGATCCGCAATGGATCAAAATCCGCTACGGCGGCTGGGGCGGTCCCGGCGTGGACGCCCGCCCCGGACCGATGGACGCCATCGCTTTGAAGGACTATGCGCCGAAATCGTCCCTGGTGGTGGCCCAGACAAGCGTGCCAAAGGCGAAGTACCCGGCTATCGATGTGCATGCCCATGTCAACGCCCAGACACCCGAGCAGGTTCGGGAATGGGTCCGGACCATGGACCATGTCGGCGTCGAAAAGACGGTGATCCTGACGGGCGCGACAGGCTCTGAGTTCGACCGGCTCGTTAATTTGTATTTAAAGCCCTACCCCAGCCGCTTTGTGCTGTTCTGCGGCCTCGATACGAAGGACATCGACAAGCCCGATTACCCGCAGCGCGCCGTCGCCGAGCTTGAACGCTGCTATCGGAAAGGCGCACGGGGCCTCGGCGAACTGACCGACAAGGGAACGGGTTACAGCCGCGATCCAAACCTGCCCCGCCAAGGCCGCCTCCATCCTGATGATCCTCGCCTGAACGCCTTTTGGGACAAATGCGCCGAGTTGAAACTGCCGGTGGTGACCCACATCGCCGATCACCCGTCCTGCTGGCAGCCGCTCGACGTATACCAGGAGCGCACTCCCGACTACCAGCATTTCAATCTGTACGGTAAAGACGTACCATCCTACGAGGAATTGATCGCTATTCGTGATCGACTTCTGGCGGGTCATCCGAAGACAACCTTTATCGCCTGCCATCTGGGCAATCAGGGCAACGACCTTGCCGCTCTCGCCAAGGCGCTGGAGAAATTTCCCAATTTCTATGTGGATATCTCCGCGCGCGATTACGAGGTGGGCCGCCAGCCCCGCGCCGCGGCGAAATTCCTGGCGCGATATCGCGATCGCGTGCTCTTTGGAACCGATATGGGTCGGCAGGCTGAGATGTATCGCTCCTGGTGGCGTCTGTTCGAAACACCGGACGAATTCATGCCGGGCCGAATTTGGTGGCGATACTATGGCCTTGACCTGCCGGCGCCCGTCCTCGAAAGCCTATACCGGGGCAACGCCCGCCGCCTGCTGAACTGGACGCCAGTCAGCTAGCGGCCGGACGCATCGGGACCGGCAGCCGTAAGCATCCGGAGAGGCGATTCTCATTCAGCAACCGCTCGGGAACCGGCTGCCTCTTGAGAGTGTCCAACCCGGTATGCGCATCGCCTTTGTTCACCTCATCGCCGCGGCGGTCTTCGCGGAACCGGCGCTGACGATTTATAACCAGAACTTCGCCGTCGTTCGGGACACGGTAGCCCTTGACCTCAAAGCTGGCGCCAATCACGTTCAATACACTGATGCGACACCCTACCTCGAACCGGATTCGGTTGCTCTCCGCGACCCGTCAGGCAAGCTTCGTCTTCGAATTCTCGAGCAAAGCTACCGCGCGAATCCTGTTTCGACGAGCGCGCTCCTTGCGCACTACGAAGGGCAAACCATAGACTTTCTCGCAGGCGCGCCTGAGAAGACCGAGATCGTATCCGGTCGCATCATCAGCGCCGGCGAATCGGCTTATCCCGACCGTTTCAGCAGTTCGGATCAGAATCGGACGCCGGTGATTGAAGTTGCGGGCAAGCTTCGTTTGGGGCTCCCCGGCGCGCCGCTTTTTCCCGCTTTGCCCGCAGGGTTTACTCTTAAGCCGTCGCTCGATTGGATTGTGTACTCGCCCGCGCCGGCGAGGCTGAACGCGGAACTTGCGTACATTACCGCAGGCATGAACTGGCAAGCGGCATATAACATTGTTGAGACCGGCGGCGACCGCCTGGAGATGGCCGGTTGGGTTTCCATCGAGAACCATGCCGGAAAGTCGTTCGAAAGCGCGCGCATCACGCTTATGGCCGGAGATTTGAATAAGGTCATGCGTCCGGATCTGCTGGCGCGGCAGTTTAACGCGGGCGCGCTGGTCGGAGGAGCGCCTGAAGGTCTGGCGCCGTCCGTGACCCAAAAATCGTTCGATCAATATCATCTCTATTCACTTCCCATGCGGGTTACGCTCCACGACAAGGAGTCGAAGCAGATCGAATTTCTTCAAGCGGAGAACATCCGGTCCGACGTCATTTATGTCTACGATGGCCTACGGCTCGACCGCGACCGCATGGGCAGGATGCCTGCTGAGTCCTGGCGCATGGACCTCTCTTTGGGCGTGCAATCGACCAATAAGGTTTGGGTCATGCGCGAATTCGCGAACACTGCAGCGAACGGCCTCGGGATTCCGCTGCCGAAGGGTAGGATTCGATTTTATCGCCGGGACAGCGACGCTCAACTGGTATTCACTGGGGAAGATGTCATTGATCATACGCCGACTGGGGCGTCCCTGCGCGTATTCACCGGCGCCGCGTTCGACATAACCGGCGAGCGCCGCAGGACGAGTCACCGCATCGATTCTGCGCGCTCCATGCTCGATGAGGCTTTTGACATTAAGGTTTGGAACCGCAAAACCGAATCCGTTGAAGTGTGCGTGGTAGAGCATCTGTATCGCTGGAACGCTTGGGAGATCGTGACGAGCTCGCTCCCGTTTGTCAAACGCGACGCCGACACGATCGAATTTCGCCTGCCGCTGGAGCCTGGCCAGGAGAAAAGCCTGACCTACGCAGTGCACTACACATGGTAGAGATCCAACGCCAGCGGGCGGCGTCCCGCGATATAATCAGTGAGGACTCTGGCGCTATCGTCTAACGGTTAGGACGGAGCCCTCTCAAGGCTCAAATACGGGTTCGATTCCCGTTAGCGCTACCACAGGCTCATGCCAACAAGCGAGTCCCGGTTCCCAACGGTGGTCAACCGTGGCTCTACGCCAAAAACGGGGGCAGGACCCGATCCCATCTCAGTTAACCACATAAGACCTTGACTCGGAGTCTGTAGTTTTCGAAGTTGCGGAAGCCGTACGCCTGTCTA
>Ga0070740_10000458_pt1 | contig 88145 bp, 91 predicted proteins | sample Coa_R2_FD_67286 | JGI IMG/M metagenome (GOLD analysis project Ga0070740, IMG submission 67286) | Surface soil microbial communities from Centralia Pennsylvania, which are recovering from an underground coalmine fire - Coalmine... | ecosystem: Environmental > Terrestrial > Soil > Unclassified ... | reverse complement strand
TAAACAAGATCAAAACTCACAAGAGGCTCATGTATGGGCGAGCGGGTTTTCCCCTCCTTCGTCAGAAACTGCTCCATCTTACCTGCTAGTGGGGGGATCACCAAAAAGTCGCATGAGCCATAAAATTGGCTCAGGTCCGCTCGTCCTTTCCAAAGAAAGCAGGTGCATTGCTTCTTCCTCACTCCTCTCCCTGTGGCTCGCCATTGATCGTCACGCCCTCTACGCCATACCAGATGTATTCATTCTCTTCGAGTCGCCTGTCCGCCTCGTCATACAGCCGGTTGTATATGTCATCAGGAAGATCGCGAATATCTCCCTCGTAGCCTCGCTCGGCAGCCAACTGCTTGATGAGGTCGCGCCTTTCCTCGGCGTACAGATCACCGTCAATCTGGAAGAAGTCGCCCTTGTGGTGTCCTTCATAGCATCCGGTGTTCTGGTTCCATGTGAGTTTCATTCCTCTCCATCCTTTCAATCTCTGTCACCCTTACAAGAAGTATAAGGCAGAGGAGTGAGCGCGATTGCGCTCACTCGTTTTTTTCTCGCCGGTCCTCGGCGATCTTCTTGCGAGCCGCATGCATTTACTCCTCCTCTGCAGCCAACTGCTGCGCACATGCAGGGTGCAAATAGCGTGTCGTCTGTCGAATGATGCGCCCGCCCGATTGGGTGCGCTCTTGTACAGGAATAGCTTCCTCCACAATTTCGCGGCGGCAGTGCATACAGGTCTTGCCCAGCTGGACCCCGCCAGACAACGAGGCCAAATACGCTCTTGCTGCTTGTGGCACGGTTGTTTTGCCGTCAATCGTAGCCTGCTCGCTCAGCCATTGAACATAACTGACCGGCACCTCAGAGAGCTTTTTGCCGTAATATTTGCCCAAAGTGAGCGTGATATCCATTATTTCCCTGCCTGTTCAATTCCGCTTCAGCAAGAGAGCGGAACGGCTCTTTGAGATCCTCCAAAGAACAGAGCGAGGTCGGTTCTGGCTCTCGTGTCAGCCAGCCATGCTTGACCTGATCTTCAAGTGTCGCCTGAAAATCGGCAATCGCCTGCTCAGGATGTTCTTCATAAAAAACATGGACTTTTTTCATGGATTACTTTCCTATCTCTGCCCGCATCTGGGCGATTTGCGCAAGCTCGACACGATTTCTCTCCTTAGCGCGTTCAACCAAAGATGCGTATTGCACATCGGTCAACTCGAATCGTCCGCCCTGAAACGCTTTCGGCTTGCCAATAGCCAACAAGGCCACGTTCAAAACGATCTCAGGATATTCCCCTTGTAGGCGCTGGTACTCAGCGTTGAGGAAACGCTGATTGATGAGGCCCCCACGCTCTTTGATGTTCCAAATGACATCGCGAACGTTGTAGAGAATCTCGTCGGCGTATCTCATGGCGTTGGTGGTACTCATATGTTTTCATCCATCCTTTCAATCTCAATTGCTACCCCTATATTACCTTAAAAGTAGCGACAAAATCTGTTTGTAGCAAGGAGTATTTTCTGACTTCGCTGAGCGAAACAAAGGGGCGACCCTTGCGGTCGCGCTGGTTCAATCAGTGCCTCAAAGTTGGTACCTCACCATACCCAAGTTTTGGTAGCCATGGTTACTACCAAAACTCCTCGTCGGCTCTGTCATTCTCAACGAAGCAAAGAATCTGTATGTGATAAGAAATTCTTCACTTCGCTGAAAATGACAGGCTACGGAGCATTTGCCTCTTGTGGTAGAAGATCGCCAGTCTTCCCTGTTCGTGCAGCGAGACTGGAGGGGCAGAACAGCAATTTGGCCCGGAGCGTGCGAAAGGTCAGCCCAAACGCCACACGGGCGGCTTCCCGGACGGTCAAGTTCGCCTGCTCAGTAAACGCCGGGGACCCAGGCAAAGCGCTCTCATGACCTGGATGGACCACATCCTCACCTTCCTGGTCTTGCTGCTCATGCTCTTCACGGCCCGGATCTAAAGGTGCAGCGTCGCAAGCATCTTTCAGGTGCAGCGTTGCTCAAGGAGCAAGCTGCACCTGGGACACGCCACGTTTCTCACGTTTTTGAGATGGATGTCCCACGATCACGGTAGCTGTTCCCTCACGAGCCGGTGGATTTTGCACACCTCTCGCCCCTCCTTTTGGGTATGCTTGCAGGAGAAACCATCACCGGGCGAGCGCCGGGCGGGGGGATGCGCCATCGCTGGTGACATGCGCAGACACAGCCACCAGCGATGCTGCACCGGCCCCCCTTCCTCTGCATGCGTAGCCCTGCTTGCAGACAGCTTTTGCTGTCTGCAAGCAGGAAGCACATACACAAAGCTGCGCTACCCGTACGGACGGTGAGGCCCGGGGATGGTCGGACAGCGTGCTTCCATACGCTACCCTGCACAGACGAGCCTCAGAGAAAGGGAGATGTGCAATGCAACGTTTCATGTTTCTGACGCCGCGCCTCACGCGGCCAGGTTTGTACCAGTTTCTACCGATCGGGCTCGAGCAGGCACGTGCCTGGCTGGAAGAGGGACCCGAACCCACCGCCTGTCTCCCCCTCCTCAGCTCCATTGCCCAGGCGCTTACAGGGCAGACACTCGCGATCCAACCAGACGCGTTTCTCAGCATGCACACCGGCGACGAGGCGCTCATCGCGCCGTACCGGTGTTCGGGGTGGAAGAACATGGCGTGGTCGAAACGCGAGAAAAAAGCGCAGAACGCTCGCCAGTTAAGCCTACAAGACGTGCGCGAGCGCGTCCCGTTCGGGCTGCTGCGCAAGGTTGCCCCGTGCAACAGCTATACGCTCAGTGTGACGGTGTGGGACTATGCCTTCGCCGACCGGCAGCAGCGCTACCTGGTGCATGATGCGCTGCTTGAACAGTACGGCACCTACCAGTACGTCCGCTGCGACCTCGGCGAAATGGTGACCTGGCTGGGCGAGGGACCCTTCACCCCACAACTACAGCTCGACGGTGCCTGCAAGGCGTTGGAGATCCTCGCGGGCTGCGACATATCGCTGTGGGACTCCTCTCTTGCTACGAGCTATACGCTGCGTCCAGGCGACCAGGCCCTGGTGGTGCGCTTCCAGTACCCTGCTGAGGCGGACGTTGTTCCGTCGATGCCCTACGTGGGCCCACCGCTCACGCGCGACTACGTGCGCCACCATCTACAGGGGTGCCTGCTGACGCGCCTGTCTGACAAGTTCCTGGAACGCCACAACAGCAGCTTTCCCCTGGCGCAGCTGGGAACGCGACTACCAGCGCAGGCGCCCGCTTGACGCATTCCGTGGGGGACTTTCACGGGGTGTTTGACCGGATCAGCCTGGGGCGAGGTGGGAGCAGTACCAACAGCGCAAGCCGCGTCTTCTGAAAGGCGGCACCGCCCGCAATAAGGACTGCAGTGAAAGACGCACGCATAGCAGATCGCTCCTCTCGCTTTTAATAAATGGATATCTAACTCTCCATTTATTAAAAGTATATCTCATGTGCGCTCAGGATGCTACTGGGGATTCACCTGAAGATTCTCACACCTTGACACGAATCTGCGAACAGCAGAGCTACATCCTGCGTAGTGGTGTGAGAACCGCTCTGTGAATTATCAGCGGGAATGAAGGAGACCATGCGCCGGATGCAGCACGAACTGTCAGCTCTCAATGAAAGCGAAGAGGAGCGTGCGCCGGGTACGTTGTTCGACCAAGTGAGCCGCCTCAAAAACAGCACGATTGGGCCAGGTCAGCTGGCTTTTCTATGATGCATTGCCCAGCGTGGGATAGGCCAGCTGCAGACACAAGCGTTTTAATGACCTCTTCCAGTTACATCTCACGGCAAGCCGACTGTCAAGGAGTGTACCTGTTGCAAAAGTCGCGCTCTCGTGAACCGTTTGCGCAGCACGGCTAATCCAGGCGTAGTACGGAGAACCTCGGCAATCTCGCGCTCTTCAGCAGCCGTCACGATCAGCAGCGGAAGCCGCGCCGTTCTTACATTGTGCCGAAGCACGCGAACGAGATCTTGACCCGACATGCCATCGGGCAAGCCGAGATCGAGCAACAGAACATCGTAGATCTCTCCGGCGGCCAGTGCTTCCAGCAAAACCTCTCCCGACTTATGCGCAACGACCTCGTGTCCCTCCAACTTCAGCAGCAGCGTCATCACTTCCACAATCTCAGCCTGATCTTCCACCAAACCAACACGCATAGGATATCCCTTTCCATCAACGTCTCTTGCTCGCTCATCCTATTCATGTACAATCAAGGGCTATAAACACCCATATACGTACATTGTATCCATAAATTTCTTTATACGCAAGAATTTAGCTGTTGGAAAGACGGGGATAGCGCAAGGTTGTGCGTTCTACCGTAAGGGTAAAATCACACAAGAAACCCATCCTCTTCCTGAAAAGAACAGATCGCTCTGCTTGTCTAAGATGGCGCTCGAAGCAATTCATAACATCCATGAGCTTTTTATCAAGCAATTCATGCCTGTTCCTTCTACAAAGCCATTGCATCTACTGACCGAGAGGGCCACTTGACCAGCAGCAAACGGAGCGTGATCTCGTATCAGGAATCATTCCTCCATTCAAGACAAGCAACATCAAGAGAAATGTATAGCTTCTCCTGCTCGTCATCACACAAGCTGGAATCTTTTCCCGGTGCATGCGTAGCCCTCAGATACTGCCATCTCATCCGTACTCTTTCAACGAGTAGGTACATGGCTGCCCTCCCTGCAGGCCATCTGTTGATGGCCTGCAGGGAGGGCAGCTTATCCCTTATTGGAGTGTCGCCCACAGCAGACCAGCCAGGTTCCAGGGAAAGTGCGCCTACCTGCGGGTCTATGTTAGACCCGGCAACCTGACCAAAAGCGAAGCTACGCCAACCCGGTACCGGGTTGGCGTAGGGAAAGGAGGACTCTTCTCTCGCATCCCTCATCGTCGTAAGAATAGGCTACTGTCAGCACCGACTGTAGCCTGGCGGGTCGAATGTATCGCCCATGTCTTTGAAGATGGAATTGTTCTCGTTCCCTTCTGTTGCCGGGTGTCAACGCGAGCAAAGAAAGATACATGCATGGCACAAAAAACAGAACCCCCTAGGGTATATGAGGGCAAATAGCTCTCATGAAATGCGAGCCACAACCACCTGTTTTTTGCACTGGCAGGCATCAGGTCTAGGTGCAACTTTCAGCAGATAGCCGGTCTCTAGCAGGGATGAGATATCGATACCGAACGGGCGCAGTTTGAAACGAATGCGTGAAAGCACATTGCGAATGGGCCGCATGACCACATCCCAGTTGTCTCCTTCCAGCGCCACCTGCAACCGCCTGCGACACTGCTCAAGCAGCTCATCCGTCACCTCACCATTGTAGAAGCTGGCGAACATCAATTCGTAGGGACAGAAGTACGGATAGGATTCGAGCAAAGGCACAAGCAGGCTTAATTCACTGGTGGTAAATTGTTGTTTCATCACCTGGCGCGGTCCCTCGTTGCAAAGCGCGAGTTCAGAGAGCGTACCAAGCACAAGATCCAGGACCAACGTATGTCCCTGTGGTAATGCACCCGTGAAGGGGAAATAGCGAATGTACTCTTGCGTTTTTTTCGTCGAGGCTTGCTTCCTGTCGGGCTTACTGGCGATCTGCATATCAGTTCTCCTTCACCTGGGTCGGGTTCACGCCGACGCTACAAGGAACGAAACACTAGTCGTTATCTTCATTATGAAGTATGGCTCTGTTGAACATGAAGAACTTCTTGTATCATTTTTGTTAACAGATGTATCATTTTTGCGTTTGCGTGTTGTTGGCTTGCATCCGGGGCAAAAACGAGTACATCTGGATGCAACTCACCTCAGGCACGTTTTCCTGAACAGCTTTCTCACACGCTCAGTATCTCGTGTGAGGATGCTTTTTGGCAATGAGATTCATGCCCACAGGGCATTGACCAGCTCACGGGGACTCCCTAAGCAAGGCAGCGAAAAAAGGAGATCACCTGGCGCGCCCACGAGCGGGCCATGCAGCTTCTCTGCTTTGCCGACCGGAAGAGGTGGTCCTGTTTTTGCGTGCCAAACACGCCAGAGATGGCCCACTCATTTGATGTCATTGCTTGGCCAGTGGTCGCCCATCTGACTGCCGAAAATAGGAGAAGGTCGTTATGACAACGTCCGTCATGAGGAGAGCTTTGCAAGTGACCAGATGCAAAACCGCCGCACCAGGTAGTAGCGTTGGACCATCGAAAGAATCTCTATGCTGGTTCTTTGGCGTTCTGTATCTCTTCCATCATATCCTCTGCATCTCGCATGTCCTTGCGTAGCAAAAAGGCGTTTCAGCTCACAGAAAAACGTGCAGGAAGGCTTCTCTCGTTTAAGCAAACGAGACATCTTTTCATCAACGTTGCACAAGCCCCCTATGCACCGAATCGGTCCTAAGTGGCGTGAGCAGGTACACACGAGGGATGCAGCGATGCCCCACAAAGAGCTGCCTTCAAAAATGACTGGCCCCAACCGCCTTTCCTGACCACACGTGTCTCTACATCCAACAAGGAGGTGGTATGTGTACCCCTCCTTGTTGGACTGCATGCTCAGGCAGAATGATGGTCACAGTGAGCAGCAGGCGGAGGCACATCGAGGGCTGGATTCCCATCAAAGAAGCCCACCGGCTTCAGAGAAAATCCTAGCATCTCCACTGGCATCACCGGCCAGTCCTCCGGTCGCACCACGTGGTTGGAACCAAAGGTGTACCAGGTCACCACATTCGTATGAAGAAGGGACCGATTCTGGCGAACATAAGCTGGCAGACCATCGCCACCGCGCTGCTGATTAGGGTAGTCCCCGGCAGCGTAGCGCTCCCGCTCGTCGTAGGCTGTCACCCAGAAGTGGTGGCGGACGAACCCGCCGCGCTCCCACTGTGGAGAGCCTTCGGCAAAGAAGGGAAAGGCATTCGAGCCAGGCACGAGCTTGTATCCCACAGGACTGCCGAGGCTATTGCGCCGGTTGGGATTGATCACCTTCCAGCACCGCGCCCGGCGCGGCTCGATGCTGCGCTGGGCCTCGCTTTCCTTTGAAAGCAGCGTTTCGCGCGCCACCCACGCGTTGCCGCGTGGGTTCTCTTGTCCCCAGGGAAGTGGCTCGCAGTTCACCTCCACCACCGCGTTCTCTCGCCCGTCGAGCATCCAGTCTAAACGGACGTTGAAGTAGTGCTGGTGGTTGGGTCCGTAGAGGCCTGGGGCCACCAGGGTACCCGAAACAGGCTGTTCTCCGGGGGCAATGGCTGCCGGGGCGATGATCCCGGTCAGCTTGACCTCGAACTGGATTGTCCCGTCTTGGTACAGGTACCAGTAGAACCCGTACTCGTAATTCCCGACGGTGGAGATCGAGGAGATCACTAACCGCCGCGAGCGACGCACCTCTGCCCGCGTCGAGCCGTCCTGGTTGTACTCCAGGTGCTTCCAGAGCAGAGAGTAGTCCTCCTCGTGCATGCAGATGGCGTTCCTGAGGGGTGCAGGATTGCCCTCCGGGTCGTTGAGACAGGCGTCGAAATAGTGGATGACGCCGAGGCAGTCGCAGCCTAACTCGAGGCTGTTCGCCAGCACTCCGATGCCCACCTCGCCCGTATCAAAAACGTTCTTGAAGTTGTGCGTTGGCGAGGGATCACCGTAGGGGACGTACATCTCCGACAGACTTGCACGGTAGAGGATGGGTCGCCACCTGCCCTGGTCATAATACTCGACCAGGTGCAGCACCAGCCCCTCGCGGGGGGTGAAGCCCACCCGCAAGCGCCATTTCTGCCAGGTCACCTGGTGTCCCTCGACCCGGAAGCTGACGCCCTCGGGCTGAGTAATCTCGATGGGTTTGAGATCGGCCCGCACGCCGTCCGGAAAGAAAGGGACGTTTTCCGGCTGGCGAATGCCTTGCGGCGTGTAGTTGCCGGATCGCGGCGGCAGGGGAACGACGCCGAAGTCGTCGACCTTCACCGTCATTGTATCCAGCTCGACGGTGACAAGCAGCCCCTCGAGAGGCCGCGCGTAGTAGTTGTCGTTTGGACCCCGGCTCACAGTGGCCTGCAGACGGATGAGCCGCCCAAGCGAGGGCGCGTCCTCGGGTCCCCAGTTGCCAGCCGTCCACGGGAAAAGGACGACCGAGCCAAGGTCCGTGATGCCGCGCCGCGCCAGCGCCCCCTGGAAGGCGGGATCGTCAAAGGCCGCCTGCATTGCCCCGAAGACCTCCGGGTACGTCAGGGCGGGCTGTACGTCATCTCGCTCCCTCCAGGAGCGGATGAGCCGCTCGGATAGGGATACGACCGCCTCGATGGTAAGCCTGCGCTCGTGGTCCCGAATGACCACGAATACGCGGCGCTCGGCCGACTGGTCTGCCGACCAGCCAAGAACGACGTCTTTGGGGGGTTCGAGTGGGCTGTAGGCCATGATACGCATGCCGGGAGTAATCCTCCCGGATGCCTTAAGGATAGCGGTTGTGCCGCCGATCTCCTCTTCGCTGAGGGGGTCGAGCGGGTGCCAGGCTGCCAATGCGGCGCTGGCTTGCGGAGCAATGCTCATGTGTACAATCCTTCTAGCTTTATCTGACTTGCCCCCGCAGGCAGCCACAAGGAAAGCGGGGTGGGCTGCTGTGGAGAGGGTTCTGGGGAAACGCAGCGCGGTGTACATGGCGGATACCCAGGCGCACAGAGGACCTGGGCCCAGAACCGGACCCCTCTGCACGCCTGCATCCACGATGGGCGTATGGCAAGCCGACCAGGACTAGGGCGCAGCCACCTCTATCACTTCCTGCTCCTCCTCTCCCCGCACGATGCGCCCCAGCCGTTCGAAACGCGCCGGGTCTGCGCGCTTTACGACCAGCGAGTAGGCCCAGCCGACGAGCAGCCAGAGTACGGGGAAGATGGGCAAGATGTTGGTCGGGAAGGGAGTGGGAAAAAACCCCAGCGTGGTGAAATACCCGCCGATCGGGCCGGGAATGGCCGGCATCACGAACGAGGCGAGCGGGATGAGCAGGAACAGGCTGCTCAACACGGGGGCCGCGACATGCGTGAGCGCGCGGAATTCCCCGCGCCGCCGCGCATAGACCGGCGCGGCAATGTTCACCATGATGTAGACGATGATGAAACTGATCGTCCCGATGATGGCCAGCCAGCTATAACTCAGAATGCCGTTCGTCTGCTGGAAGCCACTGCCAGCAGAGAAGACAAATGCGTAAGAGGTGCTGCCATCCGCGTTGGTGCGCTGGTAAATCGATGCCAGGAACAGCACCAACAGCATCGAGAACCCGCTCTGCGTGAAGGAGGCAGTGTAGGGGCTACGCCAGCGCGGGTGCGTCTTGCCGAACCACGGTGGGAGGACGGTTTCTCTGCCCAGGGAGTAGAGGTAGCGGACCATCCCATTGTGAAAGGCGATGATGGCTGCGAAGGTCGAGGTGCTGATCGTGATAGAGAGGATGGGTACCAGCCAGTCTCCCACGAAATGGCGTGCCAGGTCGAAATACGGGCCGGGCGCATTGGCGATGTTGCCCAGAGTATCGGCAGCGTGTGTCCAACCAACCCCGATCACGGCGGCATAGGTCGTCAAGACAAAGAGCAGGCCCACACCGGCAAAGACGCCGAACATCCCATAGGGGATGGCGCGCCGTGGAAAGCGGACCTCCTCGCCAAAGGCCACGCCCTGCTCTCCTCCAACAAAGGACCAGATTCCCAGGGCCATGCCCACACCGATACCTAGAACGCCACCGGGAAACACACCTTTGAGGTTCGTTCCCGCCGTCGTAAAGGTGTGGGTCAGGTCTTGTCCCGCAGCCCCTCCCTGCACAATGGTGGCGATATCCAGGATCAAGAGGCTAAGAATTTCCAGTGCAAGGAACGGCGCAAGCACACGCGCGCTCCATTTGATGTCGAAATAGGTGAGTGCCGACACAATAAGGATGCCAAGCAGGGCATACGTCACCCACCCACCAGCGAGGTGGAAATTGAGGAGGGTAGAGAGCGTGTTGTCCGTGAGGCCGCCGAAGGCAGCAGCAGATGCCGCTTCAAAAAGGGCATAGCCGCCCATCATGAGCCAGCCCGCCGTAAATCCGGCCCCCTTGCCCAGCGCGTGGGAGACCCAGGTGTACAGCCCACCAGCCGAGTTGATCCGGCGGGCAAAATACACGATGCTGACGGCGAAGAGGACCATACCTATCGCCGAGACGAGGAAGACCAGCGGCACTGCCGCCCCTGCCTGGTCAGCAATAAGCGGGACGTTAAAAAACATGGCCGCGAGCGGCGCGACTGCCCCGGCTGCCCCAGCCACCAGGCCGACGATTCCAATCGCATTCATATGCAGTGGCTCAATAGCCACTGCTCCTCCCTCAGAAGAAGGCGGTACGAGTTCGTCAGGCACGAAACACCTCCTGATGTACACAACGATGATAAAACAAGAACAGCAGTAGCACAATGCCCTCCAGATACGCCTTCATCAGTGATGATCGCAGGTGTTCTGGCAACCGGAGACTCCATACATCAAGCGCCCGCGAGGTCACATTGCATCTGAAGGAGCATTCAGAACCCAACAATACCTCACGATACCAGTAGTATCGACATTTGTCAATACAGACGGTGGCTGGTGACCCACTCACTCACTCAGCTCTTGCTTCAACCCCTGCCAGCTCGCCTCCCCGCTCGCCAGCATGCCACCTACTGCTCCCAGCACAAGAGCAACGAATGTAAGTCCCGCCACCAGGTACCACCACGTCCCATTTGGGAGATCTGGTGGGTCGTAGGAGTTCAAAATCGTGTCAATGATCGCTGCTCCCCCCGCGAGCAACCCGACCAGGGAGCTGCACACAAGCACCCAGGTAGGAGCAATGCGGTGATGGTGCATCTCTTTGCGTCGTCGAAGGAGAATCCACAGCAGGTCAACGAACAAGAACATGGTGGCAAATGCCCACAACACCGTGGCCGTTCCGACGACCACAAAATAAAAGGAGGCGGCCAGGTGCTGCGGTGGCCCGCTCAGTACCCCCACGTAGGGGAGAACCATGAAGAACAGCACCGCCAGGACGCACGCGATGGCCGTCTGCAGCACAATGGCACTGGCGGGCGCACGATTGTGGTTGAGTCGCCCCCAGCGTGCCGGAATGCGCTGGTCAATACTGCCGACCAGCAAAAACCGCGCAAAGACGTTATTGTAGACGACCGTCGCGATGAGGAGGACCGCCAGCATGCAGACGGCGGTTGTCCCACCCGCTATCTTCCCCAGGGCCATATCGACCGTAGCCACCGGGGCAAACAGGACAAAGCTAGCCTGCTGCCCCTGGACCACGAGGACACCCATCGTCGAGAACAGATAGCAGGCCAGAACAACGAGCGATCCCCAGAGGAGGTGGCGCGTGATGGAACGCTGCCTTGCCTTGCCATGAGGCGAGGCCAGTTCGCCCCCAAAATTCAAGGGCAGATTCACCCCGAGATAGCCCAGTGTGATAACGCCAAAGAGGGGCAGGTTCGCGGAAGTAAAGGGATTCCAGGCAGCTACAGGTCGGAAGTCGGTTGCCGAGGGCTGCCCGTGGAACAGCCAAACCAGGCCAGAGACACCGACCAGCAGCGTGGCCAGAAGCGAAAGGAGGAAAACGCTGTTGACCAGGTGTTTCACCATCCGGTGGCGCTGCAAAGAAACGACCCCCGAGAAGATGATGATCCCGACCAGAACCAGTCCCTGCTGCCAGGGTTGCACGAGCCAGTGCGCGTTGAGGCCCTGGACCACGTTCACCACCAGCTCAGCGTTCGCCAGCACGAGCAGAGGACCGGGAACCCAGGCGGCAAACCCGACAAAGAAGCTCATGAAGCCACCAAAGGTATGGTGAGTCCACGTATACAGCGAGACCCCGGTGGGGAAAAGGACTCCTAGTTGAGCGGTAGCAAGGGCGCACGGAAGCAGGAAGAGAACCGCTCCTACCGCCCAGAGTATCAGACCAGCCGGCCCACCGGCCACAGCGTTGCTAATATTCGTAATAAAAAAGAGAATCACCACAAACAGCGCCGTCAGGTCCCTAAGCGTCAGGATGCGCGGTAACGCCTGTTCGATGTAATGCTCCGAAGGAAGCAGGTGGTCACTTGATCGCGCATTCGAGGATTCCCCCTCGTAGACAGATGATGCTGACATATCATTTCCTCCATCATTGACGTTCCCTACAACAAGCACACGCCTCCCGAGGTGATCTCTGTCCGGCGGAAAAACGTATGCCTCACACAAAGCGGTGAAACGGGGTGCGGAAAAAGAGAGGAGGTGGTTTGCTCGTACCTGTTTCTCCTCATCACGGCTTATTATAGCAGCAATAGCCGTATTAAAAGTAAATAAGGCATGATTCCAGGACATTTTTCTTATGCAGTTGCGTATGTTTCCGCTTCTCCCCTTTTCACGTCAAGTATGCCAGATGCTCTCCGAGAGATGGGAGAACATCAGATGACATTTTGGCATGACAAGTCCTGTCTACCGGGAAGACGAGTGAGGAGAAATTGGCCATTAGCCTACTACCTCCTCTCCCGCTTCGCCGCTCCAACAAAAACGACTGGAAAGTCCTGGCGTTCCTTTCCCTTTTCCCTCGTGCGTCAGGCATACTAGCCCTTTTGCGCTGCCAGGCGCAGCCAGGACGCTTCACGTGCGATAATAGCATAGCCAGGTGTACAATCTCTGCGCAGCGAGGCAGAGCAACCGCGGGGAAGGTGAAAGCATCTACGGCGCTCATGGCATAGCACTCCGGTCAATATGAAATAAGCACGGCGAGCTGTTCACTTCTGAGAACGGGTCAGCTCTCTGTTTCAGACAGCCTTTTCCTCGTCTTCCTCATCTTTTCAGAAGCGGGAAGACGAGGAAAGGCACTGAGCGCGTAGATGCTTTCACCTTCCGCCGCATGTGTTCTTGCTCCACACTGGCGCGTGTCCTTTGCACACTTCCACGCTGCGCAGACATCGCACACCAAAAAACTGATGCGCGCATAGTATACCTTAAACTTGCGTAATACGCAAGAATTCGCTATGATGAGAGGGAAGACCATGGTACGCCCTGGACGCGGTAGAAAGATTGTTCAAGGACGGAGGACGATGTCCGGCAAATACTTTGACCTGGCGTGTGCGCTCGTGGGCGTCTCACAAGAGGAGGTGGCACGGCGCATGGGTCGATCCGCATCAACGCTCTCGCGCGCTTTCAGTGGGCAGTTGCGCATCAATCGGGAAACGGTGCTGCAACTGGGAGATATTCTGCTCGAGGTGTGTCCTCCTGAAGAGCGGGACCTGTTGTTGGCGCTGGAAGAACACATGCTGCATACGCTCGGCTATGCCACGCGCGCCGACGAGCAGCGCGGGGCGGAACAGCTTTCCGATTACGAGCGGCAGGTCAACGCTATCCTCGCCCAACGGCAGCAGCGCTCATCATCGTAAACACGCTGCACCTATCCCCTTTCCAGGCAATGCTATCTGGGGAACACAAGCTGACCCGACGCGCGTCGGGTCAGCTTGTGTTCCCCAGACGCGAGCAGAGGCGCGCTGATCTGATGCCCTGGCCAACGTCCCGGCTCACACGCCGTTTTTTCACGTTTCCACTGATCCAGAGACAGCAAACAGCGCTGTACCGCTTCCGGGAGGACGTCGCTAGATGAAAGCACAGTGCGCTGAAAGGTCGATCAAACGCTGATACGAACATCGCAATAAATGGAGAGGTGTCCTCTTCAAAACACGCGCACTTTTTGTCAGGCCGCAAGGTGTATTACGGTACGCTATTGCTACACGCGCCGTGCCGCCCTGGTCCTCGTTGGTGGTCGGCGAGAAAGCCAGGGGATTCACACCGTTGGCAACGGCTTCTGGAAGCGCTTTGATCCAGGCCTCCGCCGCTGCATTTCTCATCAGACCTGAAAGGACACGACAATACACGAAAGGATGGTATACGATGCGTTACCTTGCAGACGTTCGCTTTCCCACCAGTTTTGGACAGTTTATCAAGCAAGAGCTGACACCTGAACAGGTCGTTGCCTGGTTGAACTGGGGGCCGGTGGAAACACGGATCAGGCGTCCGTCAATAGCACGCCAGCTCCACCAGCGCACGGGCTATCCGCTCGTTCCCACCGGAGAACACCTCTGGCTGTGGCAGGACATGGATCTCTATGCAGCGGACCAGGCGCTGCTCTGCTGCAGTGAGAGTGACGAGAAGAGCCAGGAACTCCATCAGGCACCATGCGAGGAAAGAGACCCCTGCTGCCTGCGCTTTACGCTTTATACCTGCCTGGAGCGCTATGGCTACCAACTGTCTCCTCCCCTGCCTGAGAACCTGGACGCCCGAACCGAGGCGGGGAAAGCAGCGCGCCGGTTCGTGACATCCTCCCTGCGCTTCGACGGTGAGGGCCTCTTCGATTTTCGCCTGCTCAGTCGGGGTCAGGCCATACGCTGGTTGGCGCGCGGCCCGGTCGTTTCCCGATTCCGCCTGGCCCAGTTTACGACAGCACTGGGCTACCTGACCGGAACCTCTTTCAGACGAAGCGGTGAGAAACTGCCTGCGCTGCAGCAAGGCGATCAGGTGCTTGTCTTCTTCGTCGGACCGCGCTCGCCCGGAATCCGCTGGTCGTCCTTGGGTGTTCACGACGTGCTGCTGCATTACGATTTTGCGCTCGTCAGCTGCCAGACTACCGAGATCGCACACACGTATACGCTGCCAGCGCTCGGGCGGATGGAAGCTTCCCGCTTGCCTGTATCCCTCTCCTGAGCCGCGCAACAACCATCATAGATCAGTCCTACCGCTGAGCCGATTACTCGCCAGCGCTTTCCTGACATCATCGTATCGAGACATCCAACGGAGAAACGCTATGCTACACGAAAACAGCCCACAAGTAGCTCCAACCCATCTGCCACTCTGGCGCAATCACGACTATCTCCTGTTGCTCGTGAGCCAGTGCATCTCGCAGCTCGGCACCCAGGCCAGCCAGTTGGCCTTTCCACTGCTCGTCTACGCCTTCTCGGGTTCGGCCGCCTGGACGGGAGCTGCCACAGGGCTTGTCGCCTGGCCGTTCGTGGTGCTGTGCCTGCCAGCAGGCGCATTTGTCGACCGCCTTGACCGCAAGCGGCTCATGCTCATGTGCGACGTGAGCCGCGGCATCATCCTCGCCAGTATTCCACTGGCGATGTGGCTCGGCCACCTCACCTTATTGCACCTGTGCCTGGCAGCGCTTGGTGAGGGAATCTGCTACACCTTCTTCAGCCTGGCTGAGGCCTCCTGCCTACCGCAGGTTGTTGCACCAGAGCAGATCGCGCAGGCCACCGGCCAACAGGGAGTCGCGGCCCAGCTCGCGTACACCATTGGCCCCTCGCTGGGCGGTGGCCTGCTTGCCCTGGGCCGCGCGCTGCCCTTCCTGGTTGACGCCGCATCCTACGCTGTTTCGGTAGCAGCTCTCCTGCGCATACGGGGGGCGTTCCAGCAGGAACGGAAAACAGAGCAGGCCAGGGGAAATCTCCGGCTTGAGATCGCCGAGGGGCTGCGCTGGCTGCTTGGCCAGCGTACTATCCGCTTCCTGGCGCTGTTGGCAGGAGTGGGAAACGCAGTCGACAATTTCGTGTTTTTGTTTTTCCTGGTGATGCTCACGCGGGCAGGCATCTCCCCTGGAATCATTGGTCTGGGCTATGCTTTGACTGGCCTGGCGGGTATACTTGGGGCAGGGCTGTCTGATAAAGTACAGGCCCGCTGGGGCGTCGGGAGGGTGAGCGTGGCAACACAAGTACTGATGTGCATGCTGCTCCCGCTTTTCTTCCTCGCGCAGCGTGTCCCGCTGCTGCTGTTGGTCGCGGCTCCCGCCCTGGCCTTTTTGAGCATCTTACAGGGGTACGTGCAGTACGCCTACCGGCGCACATTGATCCCGGACGGGCTGCAAGGACGCGTCAACAGCCTGTTCCGCCTGATCGCCTATGGAGGACCACCACTCGCCATCCTGTTGACCGGGTTGCTCTTACAAATCAGCCCAACGCTCACCGTAGGGGTCTTCACCGCGCTGTGCGCGGTCGTCACACTGCTGACGATCTGTCACCGGGACTTACGCGCGGTTGGCCCTATCGCCACCACCTGACCCCTTTCGACAGGACAGGATGCGCCCGCACACGTCAACGACCCGCGATCGAGAGCAGAGAGACAGACCACGAGCGAGGAACATGTTACCGGGCAGGTCGCCAACACCATTCCTTCCCACGTATCCGGCTTCGCACAGCGGCCGCTTTCCCATCAACATCAAGCGACACCGGCAGGCCAGGTTCTACCAACAAAGGAAACCATGCCGCCGGTGTCGCTTGAGCAAGGATCAGGCCGCTAGTGCCTGATCAGATGGTGGCGGACGCACGCTGGGAGATAGGGTGGCGCGTCTGTCGCCTGGCGCGGATGTATTCCTGGTACTCGATATCGCTGCTATCAAACAACAGCGCCAGGTGTTCCAACACCAGATCCGTGTCGAAATCTTTACAACTGCAAATATCGATGTTGATCATGCCGTCGGGCGGCCAGCTATGAAAGGTAATATGGCTGGTCGCGATGATGACCGCACCCGAAAGGCCGGCATCGCGGGGATCAGTCACCTGCTGGATATCTTCCACCCAGGGACCGGCCACCAGCTCCATCCCCAGCCTGGTCGGCAGCTTCTGCAGCAAGCGGAACAAATAGTCGCGGTTGGCAAGCAGATCCTGGTCTACGCCATAGACATCAATGGTCACGTTCTTGAGCATCGTCTTCCTCCGTTTCTTTGGGACGCTGGAAACCTTTCCCTCACTTCACCTTCTTAGGAGAAGCATAGCACAGCGCGAGCAGGCAACGACCAGCAAACATCTCAAAATTGTGTGGCATCTCTCACCAGGGAATGAATGCGTGCATTGATTGCAGGAGAGAATCCTTGCGCGCCTGAAGGGGCATACGGCGTCAGACCACCTGTCACAGCAGAAGCAGGAACGCAAAGGTGCCGGGAAGAGCGTAAAAACACTCAGAGCTGCTCCACGTGGGTCAACCTGGTTGTCCAGTAGTCCAGGAGCGGTTGGTATTTGCGCAGGCGATGAAGGACGCTGCGCTTGCCCCGGTAGATATCGTCCATCGTCAGGAACAGATCAGGCCGCTGTGCTTTCCACCGGAACTCCGAAATGAAATAAGCTCGAAAGGCTCAAAAAGTTGTGTGTCAACTCCGAAAAATTCCAGCATACCTCCGAAAAAAGTACGGTTTTCCAGCATAATCCCGAAAAAAATCTTTATTCTGGACACCCTTCTCAGGCTGGCCCACAAGATTTTGAGCGGGGACTTTTTTCGGAGTTCCGGTGGAAACCCGCTCATTTCGGAGTTCCGGTGGAAAGCACAGCCGCAGTTGAAGCAGAGTAGCTGGAGCCAGCCCACAGAGTAGCGCGAGAGTGACAACGACCAACTCCTTCTCGCTGCGTACTCCCGCTTGAATCAGCTCAAACACCTCCCGCAAGGCGAGCGCATCCATTACCTCTGTCTCCGCTGCAGCGGCTAGCTCAGACGCCTCCAGGCTGGACGAGTATAAGGAATCTGGGCTGGGCAAGAGGGTCGAGAACAGCACCTCTTGCCGTGGACGGCTGGCAGAGCTTCTTCTCCAGTCATGCAGGGCGCTCACACTACATGCCCGCAAGTAGGTACAAAAGGCGGCTAGCGAGGAAAACGTCACACCGCGGCGAGCCGCTACCCACAGCTTGAGAAACACTGCATTGACTACTGCATCTGGCCCCTCGTCTGCGAAGGACTCCTGCCCCAGAGGATGACGCGTTATCCAGAAGAGTACCAGGGGCGCAAACTGCGCATAGAGGTCGGACCAGGCGTCCTCAAGCCGTTCAACGAGTGCCCGATGAATCAACGAAAGCAGAGCTTCCTCTGTCCCGCCGTGCGTGTTCATCTGCCTCTCCCTTCAGGCGCATACGCTACCAAGCAGTGTCTTGTGTCACATACCACGCGGGCAACAACCGTGCAGTTCGCTCGCAGTCGGTACACGCCCGAGACAATCATCCAGGTACCCCTTCTCTTTGTCCCACTGCGTCCAGCATTGACATGCTGCAGGTATCTCCTCTTATCGGTCCTGTTTGACACATGGTGACTTGAGTGACAACGCAGATATTGCCTCTGTCTGCAAAGCGCTCCCGGTACACTACACCAAAAACGCGGAAAGCAGACCGGCAAATGGAGCAGGATGTGACCGCTGTCCTCTTCCCCCAGTGGCAAGTGTACATGCGACCCTCCCAACGGCCAGATACGGGCCGTTGCAGCCTCATCTACACCTTTCCATCGGCAGCTTCCCAATCTTTTTCAGGGATCACCGCTGAGGAAAGATCAGGCAGGGAGAAACGACGAGCGGTTGATCAAGAAGGATTACTTGCACAGAAATGTTTCTAAGAAAATCTCCCGTGCCTCTCCTGTCAGCCCTGCTGTTCTGGAAAGGGGCCAGGGGTAAACGAGCCATCCTTGCACTGTACAGCCCGTTTGTTCGTGTCAACGCGCTGGAGCGTCAGGAAACCTCCCCTTGAGGCAAGTCGTTCAACCAGACGGAGCGTAGCCCCACTTTCACTCCGTAGCAAAAATCAGAACAACTTCTGAAAAAAATCACAAGAGGTTCTGATGCCTTTTCATGCCAATTCCTGTATGCTTTGAGCAGTTCTAGAACACGCTTTCATATCGCTGGCCAGCGGTTTGGGAAACGGCAAGAGGGGATGACTCGGACGCGTGGAGCATCCCGCTGCCCATTCACACAAGGATACACAAGGGTGTTGATTCTCAACTTTTCCCATCCGTTGACGCCTGGACAGGTGGAAGACATTGAACGCCTGATCGGGGAGCCGGTTGAAGAAGTGCGAACGGTGCTGGTCCAGATTGATCCGGTCGCCACAGGCGGAGCCTTATCAGCGCAAATTGCCGCCGTGGTTGATGCTGCGGGACTCTCAAGTAGCGAGTGGCAGACCCGACCTATCGTTATCAACCCGCCGGGACTTGCTGCTGCTGCTACAGCGATTGTCGCGGATATTCACGGTCGCCGTGGACACTTCCCTGCCATCATCTACCTGGAGCGTGTAGGGGGAGGCTTCCGCGTCGCCGAAGTCGCTGACCTGCAACAGGTGCGCGAACAAGCGCGGCGCAAGCGCTAAAGGCACTACTCTGCCAATGCCTCGAAACGGACTGTTTCGAGGCATTGGCTTTTCCTGCTGCTCTGTCCTCGAGAGACGTACCCGTCTCTGAGAAGAACAGCTTCACCTTACCCGTAGGCCAGCAGGTGCTGTTTCACCAGCGTTCCCATGCCCGCATTGGATGTTTGGTCTCCGCATGTCCAGGGCTGATCGAGGGTCGTCGGGGCATAATTGGTGTAGTTCAGGATGAGCTTGTTTATCATAAAGGCCCAGGCAGACCAGCTTATCGAGTGCGCATCCATATACTTCATGAACTCTGTCACTTTGGCGTCTGCTTGATCGTGTGGTACACTGCGACATTGAATAGGATAGGAGGCATTGGGAAGGAAAGCCCACTCGCCAACATAGACCGCGTGCTGAGGCGTGAGAAGGCCAAACTTGGTCTCCCAATCGCTTGAGGTCACTTCCCCCTTTGCGAAATAGATGTGAACCTCGTACCCGACGTTGGGATCATTGATGAAATGGTTGCCGATGTTCTCAAACGAATCGCCTCCACCTAATCCTTCAACCATTATCACCTGCTTTGCGCCGGTCGAGCGAATGGCATTCACCAGGTCTTGCATACCAACCACCTGTGTTCCTTCGACCGTTCCACCATTCAGCCAGAGTTGCCAGTCAGCACTGGTTAATGAGGCCTGGTGTTTGCGCGTCGACGGCTCGTTGTAAACGTCGAAGATGACATCCGGGTTATTCAGGTAGTGTACGGCAAGCGCCTTCCAATAGCTCACGGCCAGAGGTAAGGGCAGTTCGAAATTCAGATTTTGTGTTGGCGCTCCACAGCGATTATCTTCATGCAAATCGAGGACCACCACCAGTTTCGCCGCATTAGCCTGCTGCACCGCGCTATCCAGCCGGGCAAGATAGCCAGTTGGATTCGCCTGCCACATGTAATCACAGGTTGGAATGCGAACGACGTTCATATTCCACTGCTGGCTCATGACTGCGAAAGTGGTATTATTGAGATGTTGACTGGCCTGCGCCTCCACCCCGCTGAGATGACGCGCATTAAATGCTCCCGCGATTTGTGAACCATGCAGCAAAAACGTATGCCCAGTCGAGTCCACAAACAGATTTCCCTGTATATGAAACGCTCCCACCGGAAAGTAGTGTTTTCCCCCTTGATACCCCAAAGGCATCGTTACGGTAGGATTTATCGGAGAAGGGTGCGTATTATTTGACGGGCCGCAACTTACAAGACAGAATAGACCAACCAGTACGACCAGGGGAAGCAATCTGGGTATCTGTCGTCTTCGCATCATACATCACCTTTCTCCTTGCATGCTTCGAGGATAGTCCAGCAACCCATTCAGAAGAGGTCTCCTCTCACAACTACCAGACGCACAAAAACACTTCACCTCACATGGTCAATGCAAGCGCTCATGAAAGCTCTACAACTTTTCTCCAATGTCTAGAGCCTCATGTTTAAAGCAACACAACAGGAGACCACGCAAAGCCGGTTTGCCCTCTGCTCGTTCAACAGCACACAAGCAGCTCGTATGCTTAAATACCAGAACCGCCTTGTTCCTCCTGTGCCGAAAGTTGGAGCAGCGCGTTAAACACATCCCGGCAGGCCTCGCATTGGGCCAGGTGACCCGCGATCATCAAGACGGCCCGTCCGTCCATTTCCCCCAGCCCTCGCTCGGGATGGGTTGCGTCATAGTAAGCCCCGAGATTCCCCTGGCAGTGTTCACACCCCATGCTTGATTCGCCGGGAGGAGGCATGACGATCAACCCATTGCGGCACTGCGAACAGGAACGGACATGCTCCACCACCAGAGCCGCTTCAGCCGACGAAAGCTCGTTCTCTGTTCGCTCAAAAAAGCGGGTCAGCGCAGCGCACACGTTCTGATCCATCTTTGGTTCTTCTCCTTGCTCCAGATTTCCCGCCAGAGAGGACATACCATCCTGCTGATTGGACTTTGGCACCGTGCCACGCTCTGCGCCAGGCACTGCACCTGGGCTGTTCCCGGTTCGCGCCCGGACAAAGGCCTGCACTTCACGCGGGTGGACAAAAGTCCACTGTTGCACCCGGGCCGGGTCACTCCTATCGGTCACACGCAATGCCACACGTCGTTCCAGCGGCGTCAGTACCAGCTCAACCCCGCAGGCCTGCAGATCGAGAACGGTTCCCAACCGCCGGGTCGCGTCCTCAATCCGGTTCCGGATGCGCTCAGGCAAGCGCGCCAGGATACACTCCGTCTCCTCAGGTGAGGAGATCTCAGGCTCGACCCAGCTCAGGTATGCCTCCAGTTCGCGCTGGAGGCGCGGCTCGTCTACCCGATCCGCCGAAGGCTCAAGCAGAGATGCCAGCGAACGGATGCGGAGGAGTTCATACTCCTCCACCGACACCACCGATCCCTCCTCCATACGCACAAACAAGATGCCCCGCTCGCCCAGCCCGGTCGCCCCACCCTGTTCCCAGAAGACCTCAGCAGCAAGGTCCACCTCCTCGACCACCACCTCGTGCGGGAGTACGCGCCGCCTGCGCTCGCGCGCCCCAAGTCGACGGTCCTGCCAGGCTGCGGCCTCGGCCAGGATCCTATCAAGATCCTGTAACGTGTACTCCTGTGCTGCCCAGGCCAGGATGTCCTCCTGTCCCGGCACCGGGCGGTGGGCGTGATAGTCGTCGTAACGGCTTTTCACCCACCCTCCTCCAAGACACGTGGGCCGATAGCCTGGGTCCGGAAAGACGCTGCGCACGCCAGCATCCACCACTGCCAGGTAGAGCGCCTGCGGGTCCTCGCGCAACAGCGTGGTGTAGTGACCGATCCCCTTCTCATCGCTGCGGTCGTAGCGGCGGGAAAGACGTACCGCCCACTGGCGCACATCTTCGACTGCCAGGGGCAGGGCGGGAAAGTCCCAGGGCAACCAGCGCCACACCGATGAATCGCCCATCTGTGGGTTGACCGTGGATTCGAGCGCCGCTTTTGCTTCCAGGCCACTGAGAGATTCAGTGAGAGATTCAGTCGAAAAGAATCTTTTTTGACTGAATCTGACTGAATCAGTGGAGCCGGGCAGCGCGGAATCGCACTGTAGAAGCTCAGATGGTAGATTCCTGGCAGCATGTGCGGCAGTTGGATCCTGCAAAGCGGGGGTACCCGTGAGGGTCTTATACTGCCGAGGAGGCTGCTCATCTGACCTCACGGACGAATCTACGATAGGCGTACAGGTGGTAGCCCTGGGCTTTTGCCTGGCCTGGGTACGCCGGGAAGAAGCCCAGGAATCTACGATCTGTTCTCCTGCTGGTGTGGGCCTCTGAACTGGTTCTGCCTGTTGACGCGTGAGAGGCGAGGCTCGTAGAACGTCGGTAAGGGCGAGCCGCAAGGCCTCAAACACGGTATGCTCTTCAATGGAAAGCCCAGGAAACCAGGCGTCCAGGAGATTCTTGAAGGCGCGCACGGTCCCCTGCAGTCGTCTTCCTCCAAGTTGGGCGAACGAATCTACGGTACATGCGGAGGTTGTGGACAGCGCGCTCAGCTGCTCGATGCGCTGCAGGGCGGTAGAGCGGCTTACACGCTCACGTTTGCAGCGCATGCGCACGCGCTGCACGTCTTCTGCCAGCGTCTCGGGCGGGCTGTAAGGTCTCAGGGGAAAGTGATACTCCACGGCCAGGCCGCGCCGGGTCTTGGGTTTGAGCAGGACTCCTGCTGCCACAAGCAGCGCCAGGTACTTGGCTGTGGTGTCATAGCACCACGGCCAGTTGTACTTCGCTTTATTGCGGCAGAGATCCAACACGCTTTTAATGGCAAGGACAGCGACCTCGCAGGTGTCTGTTCCCTCCAGTGGAAGCTGCTTGATGGTCGCCAGGCGCAGCAGGTGTGCCAGGAACAGGAGCCCACTTCCCCGCACGCGCCGATCACGGGAGTCGGCGAAGAGGATAGTGACGACTGTGATAACCGAAGGCGGGACGCGTTCAACATGTGGGCTAATCGCGAGCGCCTGGAAGCGCTGCTCTTTCAGCGCTGATCCAGATGATCGCTGTTGTGATGCGGACGAATCTACGGTTGTTGCTGCCATAGGAGTTTCCTCCCCTTTTCGTTCGGATCAAGTGATGGTTTTGTGCTGGGGCCTCTTGACCCAGCCTTTCATTCTTCTTGTGTGGAAGGAGCGCGAGAAGTTCGTGGGGCGCAGCGTGAGGAGCCGCAGAGCGCAAAAATCCCTTGAGGCAGCATTGACGCGAAGACGTGATCATGGTATACTTCCAACAGGTAGCAACCCGTTTGGAGGTGTGTCAATGCTGCCCCCTCGTCTGGGAAACGGGGTGGAATCAGCGTATTGGCTATGACGCGCAGCGCCATACAACTGTTAGCTCATCTGAACCTCCATTCAATCAAGAAGCGTGGGAACTCCGTTGGGTGAGCGGAGTTCCTTCTTCTTTTGGCGACCGGCACTCCAAAAAAGCGCCTCCTTGTCCAAGTATAGCATATCTTGATGCAATTGTGGATGCATTATCCCGGTTTTTGGTGCATTCTTTGTCTTCATTTTGCATCATAGAGGGCAACCGAAGAAGCTCGGTACCCGTTAGCCTTCTCCCTTGTTCCATTGCAGAGGAGGGAGGCTGCCCGTATGGGGGATGCCGATCGAAAAGCTGTTTATTCCTTTGCTTTTCCGCACTTCTTGTGAGGAGAACTGTCCTTCCTCTGGTCTCTGCAAGACAGAGAGGGAAGGGCTTACTTTCCCGGCAATCTCGTGTGTTCTGCGAAGGCGGGCTGCACTGGAGCATGCGATAGGATTTGCCGCTCCCATCGGTGGGTGACATCGCCTTGATCGATGAACGAAGCCGAGTGTGCATTGTGCTGCTTACCTCTTCTCTCTGTTTTCGCATCTGGTTAACCGCTAGGGTGATGCCGGTGATGTCCACCAGACTGTTCTGGCATGGAAGGGGGATGGCGAAGCGTTCCACCAACGGCTGCCGCAAACCAACCCAGCCAACGCTCAATGAACTGCTGCTCATCTCCTTGATCACATGGCAGCGGTTCCCAGGCGATCTGGCAGTTCGAACTGAACTGCGCAAAGGCCTCCGCGGCCTTCTCATCGGTAGGAGGGAGCGCGAAGGGATTCACTGTACTCCTCATGGGAACCCAAACACCGAGCATGAATGCCGTCTCGAACCAACGATAACTTCCTTCGTCGTGAGCGTCACAGAACCACAGCGAGTGGCTTCGCCCTTCATATGCATAGTGATCAGGGGGTTGCCGCACCGAGATAGCGGTATACGCAATCACATCGAAAGGAGGTGAGCGATGGAAGGCGGCAAGACATCCAGCAGGCGCAGGTTGTATTGAATCGACAGACAGCATTCCCTCTCCCAGTTGTACGACCAGATTTGGCAAGCGGGCAACAGTGGCCGCCGGTGCTGCCTCACCTATTTGTTCAACCAGACCTTCGAGGAGTGGTCCGAGCGATTGCTGCGCAATGCGGAAGAGCCTTTTTCTCCGTTCTTCGGTTGTCTGCTGCATCGAGGCGCTCGCGCCCGCCTGCGCCTGTTTGACAACCACCATCTGGTTGGCAGCGGCAAGCTGCCCTGCCGCTGGCGAAGAAGGCTGCTGGCTCCTACGTAGACGCGCCAGAACATTGGCCGGTGTAGGACGGGCCGACGGCTCCTTATACAGGCACTCGGTGATAAGCGATGCAAGCGAGGGGGGCAAACCTCTTGGTGAAGGTGGCACCTGGTGGAGATGTTGTTCGCGAAAATCGGGACCCGCAAATGGCCGATGGCCTTGAAGCAGTTCAAAGGCCAGCACGCCGAACGCATAGACATCGGTTGCCGATGTTACACGCTCCATCCGCCATTGCTCGGGCGCGGCATAGGGGGGCGTGAAACAGTATTTCCGTGTATCAGGAGCAGTGGTGGCTTCCGCATAGCGCGCGATGCCGAAATCCGCCAGGCACCAGCGACCCTCGTAAAGCAGAATGTTCTCGGGCTTGAGGTCGCGATGAACAGCATCCGCCTCAAGCCCGGCCAGCGCTTCGGCCACGTCGATCAAGACGTTCAGCGCCTCCTGTGTTGTGAGCTTTCCACCTGCCTCGTCCAGGCGTTGCCGGAGCGATCGCTCCGCACGCGGCATGACGAGGACGTAGGCATTGTTCCATTCGCCAGAGTCCCAGATCGGGATGATGTTTGGGTGGCTGGACATGGGCGCGAACAGCAGCTCGCGCGAGGCACCGGGAAGCTTGGACACCAGCTTGATCACGGCTGGCGTGCCGTCTTCTGCAAGCGCCTCGTAGACGCTGCCAAAGCCGCCCTGCGCCAGCGAGGCACCGAGGTGCCAGGTGCGACGTAATACAATGGTTGTAGCAGATAGCATGTTCTTCTCTCAACTCGCATAGTATAGCAAAGGGATGCTTCTTGCTCCAAGCGGTCTGCAACGTTTCCTCCTGGTGAAAGAATCCCTGATTGCATCTTACATGAAGTAGAACGGAGATACGAGATGATCGTCTGGATAGGGTAATTGTAATTAGTAATTACTGCGGTGCGTGTACGCTCATATTTGCACGGAGCAATGGTGGGGTTTGCACGGAGCAATGGTGGGGTTTGCACGGAGCAATGGTGGGGTTTGCACGGAGCAATGGTGGGGTTTGCACGGAGCAATGGTGGGGTTCAGCAAGCGCTCTTGAGAGATGCTCTTCTCTCAATTTGCTGCCGGTTTTCACCTCTTATTTTGTCCTTCTTTGTTTACCAGCTTCGTCCCGGAATGACACAGGAGAAGCAAGAGGAGTTCGTCACCCTCCACGGAAAGCTGATCGTATCCCACCTCTGTTTGACGTTCCTTTCCGTTTGGTTGAGTATGACTTCCCCAGAGAGATGACGTGAAAGGGCAGGCTTTCTGGTAACAAGTGGATGGTGCAGACAGGTACGATACGCCTGTTCTCGCCCGCCCCTGGAAAACGCACAGAGCAATGGCGGGGGAGATACTATAGCTGCTCCGACTTTTTACGCCTGGAACGCCCCCTGCCACCCCTGCCCGCTTGAAAGTGTTGATAGGCGCGAATCAGCTTCGGGGGAGGCAGGATTTCCCATTTACCTGAGAGCCAGGCCTGTCCCCAACGTGCGTGTTCGAACTCGATGGCGGTAAGACAGGGGGGGACATCGGAGACGTGTTGCTCAGCAGAGGCCTGCTGTGGAACATGCAATTTCATACAGGTGTGGGCCAGTTCGCGATCGACTCCGATATGGAAGCCCTCGATGCACATCTGCCTGCCCACAATCCCCATCTGCTGTAGTTTGAAGAGGGCGCGCTCAATAGCCGGCCCAAATTCGGTAAGATGCCTGCGGTCAACTTCGATCATGCTGGCTGCTAACAGGTCGGCCAGCGCAATGGGATCGCTGAAATTGCCTTGCTTGGCCTGCTCGCGCCAGCGCTCAGTCAGATAGAGCGCGATGCGCAGCGCGTAGCGGTCGTTGACGGGATGAAGCTGGGTAAAGATCTGACTGTCTACCTCAGCAAGGTAGATGTTGTGGTGCTGCTCATAGGCGTTGATCCATCCACCGGGAGCGACGAGAAAGCCGATGATGGCCTCGGTGCCGAACAGCGTTTCCGCCTTCACCGTGGTGAAGTGCAGGTATGGTCCTTCCAGATAGATTTTTTTCATGCGCCCCTGCACCTGGATGGTGCAGTTCCCGCGCACGTTGCACTTTGAGAGCAAGACGAGATCAGCGATTACGCGCTCGCGCTGCTCTGCGCGGTATCCTTCGGTATAGCGCTTCGGAGATGCTGTCCCAGGGTGGGCCGCGCGGCTGTGCTTCTGGATCCCCTGCCAGGCCAGGACCTCGTCCACCAGGATCGCGACGCTTCCATCGCGAGAGACGCGCTGATTATAGCGACGGCTGTTCCAGAGCCCCATCAAGATGCGCGATGTCAACACGGTCGACTCGCTGAGCTGGCGAATATGCTGCAGCGCTTCTGGAATATCCAAGGGGTGTTCAGGAGTGCCGAGATAGACCTCTAACGCATTGGATGCGATATAGGAAATACCCCCATCACCGGCGGGTGTCCATTGGCTCTGGGGCGCGAGCGACGCCTCGCGCATGGCCTGGTCTGGCTTATAATTTGGCACCACCAGCGTTGAGGTGACCTGGGGAGTAACATGTGCAAAGAGCAGCGTGTCCTGATCCCCCCTCCCCTCAAAGAGCGTCGAAAGGTAAGCTTCGCGTTCCTCGGAAGACATGCCAGCCGTCACATCGGAGAACGTCTGCTGCATCAGCAAACTTAACTCGCTCGCATCTGGCTGCTGGGCGGCTACAACTTCGGTTGCTTCGCCGGATTCGGGCAAAGCGCCTGGTTGTCCTTTTTCCTCTGGCGAGTTCTGGGGCATGTTTGCCTGGTCGGTCATCGACGTTGTCCTCTCTCTTTGAGCTAGTGGCTCGTGCCTTGCACCACGACCCTCGATCTTACACCCGGATTCACTCGTACTATTGTGATACGATGTGTTCACCTTGTCAAGGGGCGGCTCTCTCCTTCTTTATTGGTCTCTGGCAAAAGCATGGACGCTACGGAGCAACTAACAAGACGAACCTGGCCGACAGACTCAGGGATGTGCCAGGGCTGCTGGCACATCCCAAACAGCGTACCGCCCTCTGCGGGCGAACTCGCCCCACCTCGACGAACCCTCTTGTTTGTTCGCAAGACTGAGTTCTGGTATCGAAAGGCGGTATGGCACTATCCAGATACGCGACAAACGGGGATGGCTGGATGGAGAACAAGATCATGTATGCGTCGTACAGGCCTTTTTTTCTTCCCTCTGCTTGTTGTATTCAGGACGTAACCAGGCATCCATTGCCCGGCGTTCTCCTGCAAAGCGCAGACGTGTCTCGATGTCCAGCTGGCGCAGGCGTTCCCGCTCAACTGCTGTCTCAGGCATGGTACTGCTCTGACCTACGGGGTGTTGATGACCAGCGCCAGGCCAGGGTGGTTGCACCGTTGAGGTTTGATTCATAGCACGGCTCCTTCTTGCTAGTGAGAAACGTGGACGGAGTTCTGATGATGGTGTCGTCGCTGTAGTTCTGCAATAGCGCAGCGCACGCACAACGGTTCCCCGCCTAACCAGACTGCGCGCGCCTGTCCTGGATGCAGAGCGCATGGCGTTCCCTCCAGCAGCAAGGCGCGCAGCCGGTGCCGGTGGCAGGGACTCGGCTCCGGCTCCCAGCACAATAAGGTGATGGTGCCGTGTTCCCGCTCCAATTGGCGCAAGACGTGAAGCGGCGAGTACGCAACCACCTGGTCACATGTGCATTGGCCCTCCTCGTAATGAACAACCCGGCAAGCGCGCTGGTAGCGCTGCTCGTCCTCGTAGCGAACAAGGGCGGTCTCCGGGGACACCTGCCCGGAGCGCAGCGCACGTAAGAGGTGTGCGCTGGGGCCTGCATCGGGGAGCCAGTAGTCGACGTCCTGTCTGCTGACGCCACGCAACCAGAAGCGCGTGGTAAGGACGCGCTGGCCGTAGGCAGCCCTGTCACAGGGAGGAAGCTGTTTCAACGAGTAGATACTTGCTTGTCGAATCACACTGCCTCCCCTTTAGAACACTCCGCGTGCTGTACGATCTTCTGGATGGGTCCCTGATCGCGCCTTTCGCCTGTGCTGGTTATGGGCGAGCCGCCAGGCCCCCCGGCGGTCCAGTTGTGCGCATTGCCTGCCGAGCGCTTGTGACAGGTTGTTCTCGCAGACCTGGTGGCGTTCCCTCGTTCACTGGCTGTATGAAGGCTCATGCGACTCCTCCGTTCCGTTAGCCAAGCGTTTCTACTTTGAGCTGCCAGGCAAAATTCTGCTTGAGATGCGCGAGCTGCAGTGCCTGTCCAGGGAGAAGGCGTTCCAGTTGCTCAAGGACGCGCAGGATGAGCTGCGGCACAAGGCGATGGCGGTGCGCCAGCAGGTGCGGCAGATATCCCAGGTGGAGCGCTGGCTCCGTTGCGCGCTCCGGTCGGCTGAAGCAGTGGAACGCGCGCACTTCCTCGTCGGTCATGGTTTCAATGACGCTGCCTGCATCCAGGGCGAGCGGTGGCACACCGTGCAGGACCATAGGGCGGGTGGCCTGGGGTTCCTTTGCCAACGTCCCCAGCAGGATGACGGCAATCAGCACTGCTCGTTCGTAGCTGGCGTCCGGCGAGAACAGCGTCGTGTGTCGCTCGCTGGTAAGACGGGGCGAACCTGGATCGAATCCAGACGGAGTGAGCTGTGTATTGTAGATCAACCCAACGGCAAAGACCTGGGAAGCGTTTGCCGTGCTGTTTTGTGCGCTTGCTTCCCTGCCGACCTGGGCTGGGGTACGAGTCACCACGCGCACGAAGCGGCCAAAGGCGTAATCGGCTGGCCTGGGTACGCACTCGATGTCATGCGGACCGAAGACCTGGCCGAGGTAGTCGATATGCGAGAGCGAGGAGACAATGGTTCCAAGCTGCATGAGCATGCTCCTTGTACAAGAACGGTGCTTACAGCTACCGGCGCTGCTGCACCTCCTGATAGCTGTGTCGAAAGCACGCGCGCGCCCGGTGGAGGCGTGCTTTGAACGCGCTTTCCGTCGTCTGAAGTCGGTGCGCTAGTTCGCGATAGCTTCCCGGTTCACTTTCGTAGAGGATGAGTGCGGTCCGCAATGTAGCAGGCATACGCGCCAACGCGGCGCGTACCAGCGAGGCATCTCCTGTATACCATTCCTGTGGGTCGCCTGTCATGCCCTGTCCTGCGATCTCGATTCCCTCCGCCAGGGCAACCTCTTGTCCGCCCCGGCGCTTGCGAAGCAGGTCTATGGCCTTGTTGCGGGCCACCCGGCAGAGCCAGGGGCCAGGCGAGCGGCTGGAAAAGGGTTCCGGTAGATAGCGGTACGCTGCGAGCATCGTTTCCTGGGCGATATCGTCGGCCAGCTCCCTGTCTCCCAACAGGCGAAAGGCGCGCGCAACGACCTGCGGATAATATGCGCGGTACAGGTCTTCAAACGACCCGGTGGTGTCTTCCATCGAACGCCTCCTTGCTGCCAGCAGAATCTGCAAGGATCCTGTCTGTTTTTCGTACAACACTGTACACGGGAAGCGTGGAATGCACCAGGAAGGTGGATGGAAATGGGTGGGAACTGAACGGGTACAGCTGCGCCATACGGAAGTCTGCTTCTCTTGAAAGACTGCCAGCGAACGGAGGCGCAGCTGTGACAAAACCGCTGCTTACTGCGGTCCGTTTTCAGGCGGCTGTTTGTGCTGCGCAAGGTAGCGCTCCAGGGCGCGGTTCGCCAGGCTCAGCGCCTCCTCGTCGGTGCGTATGTTTCGGCGGCTCCAGTGCCGCTTGACGTGATTCTCACGATCGATGACCAGCACGTACTGGCCCTGTGACCGGCTGAGTTCGGCTCCGGTGTTGGGGCAGCGGGCGATGACGCTGACTGCCGCAAGCTGCTTCAGCAAGGCTTCTGCCTCGCTGGTTGGAACCACACGTTCGAGCATATCTCTCTCCTTTCGTCAGTGGTGTTGTCGTCCTTCATTTCTTTCGAGTCCTTCGGCTTGTAGGCCGGATGTGGCGGCCGCGTCTTGCGCGTTCTGCTGCGGGTCAAACGTGACGTGAAGCGAGCCAGCTTGCGTTGGTGGACGCGGCCTTTGGAGCAGGGCCGCGCAGTGCTGCGCCGTTGCGCGTGTGGGACTGGTGTTTGACTGGCACCACTGCACATACCAGTCATCCAGTGCGCACATTTCTGTATCGACGTCTCGATTTAGTGGATCAGGACCCAGTGCCTGCCTCAGACGCACGTGGATGGAGTTATGCGTCACCGCATTCCCAGAGCGGGCGGCGTGCAGCAGGCGGAGGATTTCGTCCTCCGTGAGGGGATACCGTTGCTTGAGCGATGCGCCCCGGATGTGATAGATTTCGTCTTCGTGCCGTGGCCGCTGGCGCATGGCTGGAGAAGGAGGAACCTGTGAGCGACGTAACCCCGTTCGCCAGAGCAGGAGCAGGAAAAACGCCAGATCCCAGAGGCAGGCAACGGCCAGGTCCGCCGGTTGGAGACCTTTCCATACGGCCATCACGCAGGACAGCGTCAGGAGCGCCGCCAGGCCTCCCCATACCGGTGAGCCCCCAGGAAAGGCCGGTTCTGAAAGGGCCGCGAACGGCCAGCGCCGTGGTGCAAGCCACATCCCCCAGCAAATCAGTGCCGCAAAGAGCGCTGCGGCAGCGATTGCGGCTGCCAGTGAGGGAAGCGGTACAAACGGGAAAGGGAGATGGAGGGGCCTGGTAAACCAGGTAGATGATATGCTATTCGCTGACATGCTCTTCCTCCTCAGCCTGTGCTGCCAGGTGCGCGATGCGTACCCGGGTTTCTACAATGGGGGCAAAGGTGGCAAGCAGGAGCAGCAGGCTCGGATAATTGGGGGTAGAGATGGGAGGTTCCGTATCACACAGGACCAGGCAGGCGTCGACCCGGTAGGGGTAGGGTGGGTGTTGTGCGCGCCCCGCCGCTTCATCTGCCACGTAGATGGCGAATCCCGCCGCGACTTCGGACGCCTGCGAGCAGCCAATCGTATTGAGATCAAAAAACTCCCCCTCGTAACGGTACCCCTGCTTCTCGAGTGCCTGACGATACCCATCGATGGTGTAATTTTGGGGATAGCTACAGGGGTCCTCGATGGGGAGCCAGTTTCCAAACGAGTAGAGCCAGGCAGCCGCGCCAGCCTTTTGCGGAGCAGGTTGGAAGGCCTGCTCTGGAACGCGGGCCTGTGTGTCGTCGAGCGCCTGTGCGATGGCTGCCGGAACGTTCAGCACGTAGACGAGGGTGACGGTTTGCAGCCCTGCCCCCGCGTCGTCAGTGAGGAAGGTGGGGGCAACCGACACCAGGTGCTTCTCGCTGAGGAGGGCAATCGAATGAAAAATGGTATTTGCCCGGTCTGCCGCCGCACGGAGTGCGGCTTCACGGGTTTGACCCGTGCTGGAAACAGGAAACGTGTGTAACATGGAAGATGCTCCTTTCACGGTCCTCCTACGACCGCTTGTGTTGGATGATCAGGAACGTTGCCCCTGTCGCCAGGACCCCACACGCCACAAGTGGAAGCGCGATCAGGCATTGGCCTGCTTGCCCAATGCGCACGCCGCCAATGGCAAGCGAGAGGACCTGGGTGGTCAAAAACAGGCCACGTGCTGAAAAGGACAGGGAACGAAGCGCAGAGGCAAGGAACAGCCGGAGGGTCGGCAAGCAACAGCAGCGCAGACCAGCGCCGAGTGGAGGGACTTTCTCCCGCCTCTGTTGTCGCTTGTGCAGCCGGGAGGTCTCCCATCCCTCAAGCTGATAGCGCTCCTCAATTTGACGGAGATAGGCGCTCAGGCTGCCTATCTTTTCATCATTCTGTTCGAAGGAGGCCGCGAGAAACACCGCGATCACGGGGTACACCAGGCAGGCCGTTGCCAGGGTGATACTCTGGAAGCCAAGCGATAGAAAGGTCCCGGCCACGATCAGGACGAACGTGAAGAGCTGCTGGCGTAGCTCCAGGCGTGTGATTATTTCATCGCGTAGCGCCTGGTACTCGGTCATGGGAAACGCGTTGCGAATCACCGTGACCACTGACTCTTCTGGTGGGATGGTGGATACTTGTGTGTTGTCGACCATAGGGGGATGGACTCCTTGTTTGCTCGAAAGAACAGGTGGCGTTGCTAGCGAGAAGCTGGCGGCAGGGGAATCAGGACCCGACGTCCCCCAAGGAGGGGAACACGCCAGCCAGGGCATCGCGGTCCTCCTGGCTGCGCAGGCGCGGCAGGAAGCGATAGTCCCTGACCCCTTTCGCGACCCCACGTATCCACGGTTCACTTCGCCCCGCCTGCAGGACGAACGTCACCTCTGTGAGGACCGTGTAGGCCGCCGACTCGATTTTGAGCGCGAACAGCCCTGTTTCCTTGGGGTGCGCTCGTGCCAGGAAAGTGACCTGGAATTCGTGGTAGCGGGGGAACGATCGCCCTGTGTAGCGAAAGTTCCAGGGCTGCTGAGGATGTGATTCGTAATCCCCGGCTGGAGAGCAAGCCGGGTTCGTCGCGGTGCGCTCGAAATGGATAGTCTCGATAACATGCGCCTCTGGCAGGTCGCACAGCCTGATCACGACTGGCACAAAGCGGCAGCAGCCGGGAGCCAGTAGGGCCTGTTGATCGAACTCGATTTCAATGGTGGGGCGTGCATAGATGCTTCGCCCGGTTTTTTTCGTGGGTGTTGTCAAAGCGTTATTTCCTTTCTGTGCTGTAGGGTGGGGAGATGTTTTGCGTGCCGCATGCCCTGCACTCCGCCAGACGGTCGTTGCCAGCTTCCGGTCGCAGACGCATACCCAGGCTCGTTCAGACCGAGCAGCTCGGCTTGTGTTCAAGCTCCCCTGTCATGACAGGGGAGCTTGAACACAAGCGCCCTCGTACCTGCGACCGTCTACACAGGCACCGAAGCAGAGCGGGATGCTGCCACCCGCTTGCGTGTTGCCTGGTTGATGGACGGGCCGCACGCATGGGTCATGGTCGGGGGCTGTTGTTCGTTCAGGAGGCAGGTTCAGGCTGCTCCAACGCCCGATAGTGGTTGCGAAAGGATTGGCGCGCGCGCGACAAATACATTTTAACGCCGCTTTCCGCGATGTGTAACGCCTTTGCGATCTCGCTATAGGAGAAGCCTTCCTGCGTATAGAGCAGCAGCGCAGCCCGGTAGTGTTGGGGCATGCGCGCCAACGTTGCACGCACCAGCTCGGCGGTGCCGTAGCGTACTTGCGGGTCCGCGCTTTCGACGTCCGCCGGCTCGTGGTCAAGATCTTGCCAGGGAAGCCAGGCAATCAATTTGCGGCGTCGCAAGGCATCATATGCCGTATTGGTGGCGATGCGATACAACCAGGCTGACACCTTCAAATTCGAATCCATTTTCGGCAGCGCTCGAAACGCCTTCAAAAAGGTATCCTGTGTCAGCTCGTCTGCTTGTTCGCGATCTCCCACCAGATGATAGATATACTGAGCAACGCCCGTTTTATATTCGTCGTAGATCTGGTCAAAGGACCGGGTGGATTCGTTCGCTGTGGTGTTCATACCATCCTCCTGCATGGAACAGGCGCTGTTCGGAGCTTCCTCGCGGGCGCTTTTGTGTGCAGTCTACCAGGTGCTGCGGGGACGTAGCTGGAACGGACGGGGAAATGGGCGGGACCTCGCCGCCCAGCAGATGCCTGCCCGGCGGAACAAGAGCGATGACACCTCGCCTCCCCTCCCCTCTGTCTGGCAGGACGGCAAACCCGAACAGGCAGGGGGCAAGGCCGTCGATAGGAACTGCCGCAGACGCTGGTTCCCATGCTGCATGCAGGTTCGACCCCCACGTCCGAGCCTGATTGGCTGCCTTCGCCCAGCGCCGCGTGTTCATGGGCGTGGAACTCCGCTTTCCTCCTGGCGCTCGCCTGGCTGTCGTGGCGCTTCCATGTGCGCGCCTATCACCTGTACCAGCTCATCGATCTGGAAAGGTTTGGTGACATAGGCCCGCGCCCCCGCCAACCGCCCTTTAAGACGGTCCACGACACCGTCGCTGCGTGAGAGCATGACGATGGGGATGCCCGCGAGATCGGGATGGGTTTTGAGGTGGCGTGCCACCTGGTAGCCGTCCATTTTGGGGAGCAGCACATCCAGGATGATGAGATCGGGCAGGGCGCTGCGTCCAGGTTCCTGCAAGGAGCGAAGGGCTGCTACGCCGTCTTCGAAGGTCTCGACCGCGAACCCGGAGCGCCGCAGGCCAACCTCGAGGATCTTGCGCACCACCTGAGAGTCGTCGATGACCAGAATGTGTCTTGGGCGCTGGTTCATGCTTTGGCCTCCTTTCATGTGAGATGGAGCGGGGTCCTGTGGCGAGAACCCGCCGCCCGCACGTGGGTGAGCAAGCCAACTGCTTCGCTTTTGTGCGTGGCCGGGGAACCAGGGGCATTGCTCGCTTCTACCCCGAGATTGTGTGGAGCGCTGCTAGACAAGAAACTGCTGCAGGCGGCGGTTGCGTCTCAGTTGCTCCAACACATTCCGTTTGATGCGGTAGATCTCCTCCACTGAGGGGAACAGGTGGCCATACTGGCTGCGAATCTCGCTTGGCTTCATGCCCTGCGCATACGCCAGGTAGAGCAGTAGGCGCTCGTCCTCGCCGTGCAGTTCTTCCTGAATCACCTGCCATAAGCCCTGGGCGGAGATGGTGGAGACGACATCGTCGGCAGGATCGTTCGCAGCTGGCTCCTGCTCGATGGTTTCCAGCGTCTCCTCGTACTGGCGTGCCTGTCGTGAACGCGCCTCGACGGCAAGCACGCTCTGCACGCACAGCTTGAGGTACTTCAAGAGCGCAGCTAACGAATCAAAATGATCCATCTTGGCCGGTGTCAGCGCCTGCGCAAATTTCGCAAATGCCGCGTTGACCAGCGGCGCGCTTCCATCCTGTCCCAACAGAGGAGCCGCACGGGACTGCTGGGTTATCCAGATGAACACCAGCGGCGCGTACTGCTGGTAGAGAGCGGCCCATGCATCCTCGTCACGCCAGACAATGGCGCGCCAGAACAAGGCGAGTCCAGGCAGATCATCGGCTGGTTCGCCTGCCAGGAAACGGCTGGTTTGTGTGGCGAGTTGGGCGCGTAGGACAGAGGCCGGTTGCTGGGCCATCCGCTGTATGAGTGCGCTTCGTGGAGGTGGTGCCGCAGGCATCTGGGCAGCGGCTTCTGGCTGGTCATGGGATCTCATGGAGATGCTTTCTCCCCTCGTGTCGTGTACATCATGAACCTTCGTAAAACTCCTCGCTGGTGGGAGCGACTGGAGCATACCAGGGCTGCAGGCTGTCATTAAAGGCGTAGGGATGTGTTGGGAGCAGGTTCTCGCGCGCGTATGGCGGCAGGTCGGGGCGTCCGAAGCGGCGCTTGACAATGGCACGCACTAGCCCCAGATAGCGACGCTCCCTCGCTGGCCGACGCGCTCCCGGCTTACGCCGTGGCCGTTCACATAGCGCGGGGGGATGGAAGACTCGGGAGCGGGGAGGGAGTGCCATCGCTCATCCCCGTAGATCGCTCTTAAGAGCAGGGCTATTGTTTCCGCATAGGCCCTGGCCCAGCGCAGCGCGTCGCGAAACAGCTTGCGCTGCCGGGTCTTGCCCCACGGCTGGCCGCCCTCGTCACAAAAGTCGTTCGGGGCGATGTACAGCGCATTGAGGGGATGCGCGAGTGGCAGATCCCGGCCGACGATGAATTGGACGCGCGCCACCTCTGTGAAAAATTCCTCGTCTGTCGGCGGCAGTGGCCAGGGCAGTTTTTCCCAGGTGGCCTGCCAGACGTACACACCGAAGAGCAGACGCTGTTCCCGCGCTGAAAGAGGGTGACCACCCGGTCCGGCCAATTGTTCCGGTCGGAGAAAGTGGATTTGCCGGGGCAGGACGAGCTTGAGGCCGGTGCTGCCCCGCACCGTACATACCGACCATGCCCAGTAGTCATCGGAGGGTTGCCTCCGATTATGGGCCAGGTGCGATGCTTGAGCGGTGCGGGTGTATCCTCCCCTGCGTCGCTCCTCGGTACTGAGGCTCTGCGCCCGCTTGCGCCCGCCTCGCCGTCGTTCTTCGGTCGTGAAAGGTCGCTTCATGCCATTTTCTCCGCGGTACGTCGCTGCTCTTCGGTCGTGAAAGAGGGCGATGCCATGGTGGGAGAGAGAACCAGCAGGCATCTCCCCAGCCCCTGCTGGAGTACGAGACTTCCTGATCTCCCCCTGGCGTATGTGGGGAATCCAAATTGGCCAGCCATCGAGGGGAAAGAGCCAGTCTCAAGTTCAGAGCTTTGCTGGCTTGAAAACCCCATCTACGTGAACCGTTCGATGACGAAGTCTGCTGGATTACCATCATGATGGCTTGCTCTTTGCGCGAACGCATCCTGCATTTGCGTGTGTGAGGTGGAAATGCCAACGGTCCGCATCCCCCCTCGAGGAGCAGGCCTTCGCAAGAGCCTGGAAGAAGGTTCCACTGTACATGTCTTGCTGAGGTCGTGTACCACGACCTGACAGGTGAGCAGGTCATGTGCTGCTTACTCCTTTCCTTGCGTGGCGACGGCTTGCCCCCGCTCGAAGTGGACGCGCACCAGTTGCTCAAGCAGGGGTCCCAGCCTGGAAAGATCGAGCGACACACGCAAGTCGATCAGATCAGCTGCCAACTCCTCATCGTGATGCGCGCTGGAACGGCGGCCAAGCGCGTTGGCCTCGCTGGCAATGGACAAGAGGGCCACTTCCCACTCCTGCCAGTCAACCCCCGCAATCGCGCGGGGCGTGTAGGGCATTTCACTCATTGGCACTCTGCCTTTCTTTCCTTTTACGTTAATATACTTACAAGCCCACTCGACAGAGGGCCGGAGCAAGCGATACACTTGCTCTTGTGAACTGTTGAACAGACCAGGGAAAGGCTCTTCTTTCCGTCCGGTTCGACCGATTAAGAAAGCTCGCGCTTCCCTGGTGGTGTTCCTGAGAGCAACTGGTGATGAGAAAGTCGCGCTTCGAGCGCCTCAGTAAAAGGGCACAGCCGCTCAGGAACAAGGTGTCTACAGAAGGAGCTTTTCCATGTTCTATGCCGGGATCGATTGGGCAGACCAGAAGCACGACGGGCTGGTCATTGACGAAACGGGTCGAAAGCTGAGTGCGATCCGAGTGGCTCATACCCCAGAAGGTCTGGAGAAACTGGATACGTGGCTTTCTCAGATCCTGGGCGAGCACAGCCGGGAGCAGATGGCTTGTATTATCGAAACGACACATGGCCTGCTGATTGCATTCTTGTTGGAGCATGGCTGGCCGGTCTATCCCGTCAATCCTCGCACCGTTGATCGCAAACGTTCGGCCTCGGGTGCGAAAACCGATTTGATTGATGCGTACCTGCTTGCCAAAACAGGACGGTCCGACTTTGCCGATCTGCATCGACTGACCCCCGATAGTGAGAAGGTGGCTGAACTGAAAGCTTTGACCCGCGACCAGGACAGCTTGATCCAGATGCAAACCCGACTGGTAAACCAGCTCACCGCCTGCCTCAAGGATTACTATCCTGTTGCCTTGCACCTCTTTTCCAAACTCCAGCAAAAATCGACCCTGCTGTTCCTGCAAACCTATCCCACCCCCCAGAAGGCAATGGGAGCCTCGGTTCAGCAGATGACCCAGACCCTCAAGCAGGCGGGACATACGAGAGCGGAGACGACAGCAATCAAGATCTTTGAAACGCTGCATCAACCGCACCTGTATGCGACTGCGGTGACGACGCGTACTAAGTCGCGCTTGATGCTGGCTCTGGTGGCTCAACTGCTGCCTTTGATCGAGCAGATTGCGGCATATGATGAGGAGATTGAACACCTTTTTTTGAGTCATGAAGACAATGAGGTCTTCAACAGTTTGCCTGGGGCGGGAAAACGTCTGGCTCCACGCTTGCTCGCTGAAATTGGCGATGATCCCCATCGCTATGGGGGCGCGGCGAGCTTGCAAGCATTGGGAGGCACCTCGCCAGTCTTGTTCCAGAGCGGAAACTACTCTAAACCTCACCGACGATTGGGGTGTATCAAACCTTTGCGCAATGCTGTGCACCAATTTGCCTGGCAAAGTACCCAACAAGAAGCCTGGGCCAAAGCGTACTACGAGCGTAAACGCGCAGAAGGGAAAAGTCATAGCGTCGCTGTTCGTGCCCTCTCCAACATTTGGGCGCGGATCATTTTCGCTCTGCTCCAGTCCCACAAACCCTATGTTTCGGCGACTTTTGAGCAGGCCAGGCAGCTCCACGCTCCCAAAGTCGCTTAGAAGCGTTCCTGCTTGAAAGGCAAAATTGGCTATTTTTTTGCCTTCAACAGAGCATGCCTTCTTCTGACCATGCAAGCGGCGCGGTGTCAAGGAAAGCCAAGCGGCTTGACACCGGGACGCGGCATGGTACACTGCTTCATGCTCACTTGAAGGGCTTCCCCATTCTCCTTGCTTCATGACTTTTCTCTCAATTTCTCATTGATGGGTTTTCGCTCTTGACATAGAAAGTCTTTCTTGCGATTCTCGCCTGCCAGTCTACCCAGCGTTCGCAGCGACCGGAGGTGAAATAAGACACAGGCGGCCTTAAAGGTGCGAGAACAACACCCCTGTCGCCTGCATAGTCAGGTGAACAACAGGGGTACCTCTGTGTTCTTGCAAGGACACCCCCCTTTACCCGCGCCGGATAATCGCGCCGCTCTTCATGCGAAAGATCGCGCTTCTCAGCCATCCGACCGCTGCTTTGTTTCTTCCTGGAGCAGAATATACAGGACTGGGCCTGCTCTTTCCGGCGGCGGCTCAGCCAGAGCAAAGGTTGCATCTTCACATGGAAGATCGAACTCATTTGCATAGAGATTATGATCGCGCACATAGTCATGCGCATACTCCTGGAGAAGCTGCTCGCGTTCCTCTGCTGAAAAAGGAGCCTTTCTTTCTGCCTCCTCTTGCTTGAGCCAGTTTTCAAAGTCTTGCAAGAGTGAGGTAGCATTTGCGAAGTGATCCGGTCCAACCTCAGTCCAATAGGGCAAGGTCAGGTCATAGGGGAGTGGGTTACCCTCAGCATCGTAGACAATCACGTCTTCGACAACGGTGTAGTAATGTTCATCATCGTATTCATCGCCTGTAACGACCTGGGCATGATGCGCTCGTTCGCCGAAGAGTTGCTGAGCGAAATCATGCACCGCCTCCCACCCAGCTTGCCACTCGTGTTGACGAAGCCAGGCAGTGATTTCGGAAGAGGTCGCAGGACGCATCATTCCCACAGGGGTGTTCACTATCGCGCAAGCGTTTTCTTGTTGTTGAGGCATTATGCCTACCTCCTTTGCTGAGAAGAGCGAAAAAGCCTGTTCTCTCCTCTTAGAGAGACACAGGCTTTTTCCATCGAAAATTCAGGAACTGTGCGGACCCGACTTCTTAAAGAGTACCCGTGTGGGTACCCTCCACGCGCCCACCTTCGAGTATCGTTGGCCTTGGGATACTGATAGAAGAAGCTGAACAACGGCGTCTTGTCTCTCATGAAGAGATAGCCCATCCCTCTGAATAGAGCCACCCCTACATCATCGATCTCCCCCTTGTGAGATCCCGGAAATGGATGTACGGAATGATCTCCTTCCAAGAGGGACAGGTGATATCTGACTCCAACTCATTTGCGGCCTGGTCAATGACGACAAGCCGCGAAAAGCAGTCAGAGTAGTTTTTATCATCAGAGCAGCCATGTTCTTCGACCTCAGCTTCAAGCTGATATGCCTGCTCACCATACACCGCTTGCATGGAACACACAGGCAGTCAACCAATCGACGAGGGCAAGCTGGTAAGCCGCCAGCTCAGCAAACTCAGTGCCTGTGATTCTGCGCAACTGTTCTGCCATCATGAACTGCTCCTTTCACTGCTCTTTCCGAATGGCAAAAATGGGAAGTGCTGCTGGTGGCTGATCAATGATATAGGTAGCGTTCTTCAAGGGGAGCAGGGGCTGTTGATAGCTGAAGATTGCTTCCCGAACGAGTTCTTCATCAACCTCCCCATTATCGCTTAGGGCATATGCTGAACGCAATGGTTGTGTAATCTCCTGGCAATACGTCGGGTCCATCTCCAGCGGCATGCCATTGCGGTCTAGACATGTCACTGCCCCTGAGGTGTAATAGTCGTGTTCGTCGTCATATTCTTCCCCCAGATTAACTTCAACGATCAATGTGGACGCCTGAACGCCATACATCTTCTGCATGAACTCCGTCGCTTCTTGCCATTCCTCTGGTGACACATAGAGGTCAAGGAGTTCTCGGACTCGTTCCGGGGAAATCTCTTCATAGTGGTACGCCATGGTGGTCTGTTTCTCCTTTCAAGAGACGTGAAAGAGGCACTGCGTTTTCGTACATCCATTTAGCAAGCGGGACCGTCCTGACTGCCTCTAACATGGTGGGAATGGCCCCAAGATCACGAAGAATATGCATTTCTGCCACCTGCCGAGTGGAGGTCTGTATGTGATCGGAAGATCGACGAAACGTCGTGCCAAGACAACGAACCACCAGATCAATGCCCCAGGCGTTATGTAGGACACAGCGGCTTGCCTTATCAGGCAAGACCGTCCGGGCGCTGTTAAGAAATTGGTGGAGAGGCAGGTAATCGTCTGGTCGCCCTCCAAAACGCTCACAGGAATGCAAACAGTGTTGCCAATCATCGTCCTTTTCAAGCAAAGGGTACAGTTGCGCACGCGCAAAGCATTGATCCAGCGACGGAATGACGCCGCCGTAATCTTCCTTGACGTGCTGTTCCAGCACGGTTCGCACTGGCGTGACGTGCTTATCAGAGTTGCGTACAAGTACTATACCAAGAACACGCTCTGCAAGCCAGATGCCCCAGGCATTATGGAGAAAGAGCCGATGCCGAGCATCAGGGACATGCTCTTTCGTACTATCCATAAATTCATGCAAGGCATAGTAGTCCAAAGGCGTGCCGCCAAATTTGCGGACAGAGCTGACAGCGTGAAAATAGGCGTGTGCCATCACAAGATCCTTCTTTCTGTCAAGGTATCCACACGCGCAGTATCATATTGCGTGTAGGAGAAGACGAAATCGAACAAATTTGCCTTCATCTCAGGAGAACATTCCAGAACCAGGCTCTCTGGAACGCTGTTCACGGGTGTTTTCAATAACCTGAAAGTCGGAAAGGCTTTCATTCCCACTGAGTGGTTCTTCTGAAAGAATCTCAATGGGAATAACATTGCGGTAGAAGATGCGTTTTGACGTCATAGCGGCATTCCTTTCTTCTTCCAGGCAACTGTTTCTACCTGGGCAACAGCCTGACTTACAGGTTTGCTACGTTTTTTCGCGGAGAAGGCCCCTTGTCATGCTTCCCTCCTCCAGTGAAAAACTGTTCACCGTTCTTTCATCTGTTGATCGTCGTGCCAGGCAGCGACGGCACCCAGGAAGTACTCGATCTGCTCCCGCATACCGAGTGCCGCCTGCGCAGTGGTAATCGGCATGAGCGCTCCTATGTCTTCATGCTGTACATCCGGGCCTATGCGCACGCGCACGAGCTTCTGAAGCTTGTTGCGCGCCGCTTCATCGTTTGTTTCAGGCGCTTGGACGATGCCGATCTTGACTTCTTTTCTCAGAGAAGTGTAAGGATAATGGGGTAACCTGTTTGTGCAGACGACGAACGTACCCGGTGGCACGCAGACTTCCAGGTGCTTCCAGTAGGCTTCGCTCTCTGCTCTGGTCTTATGGCTGTGCCGCTCAAGTTGCCAACGCGCAACCGCTCCCATGAAAAATTGGACGCGGTCGCGTCCCGTCAGCGTTGCCTGCGCGGCGGTGATCGGCATCAAATCACCGCCGCGCTCATGCCTCGTACCAAAGTGATAGGCGACCGGAATGGTACCAGTGATTGCACAATAGGAGGCTTCACTATTGCTTCCATTCCACGTGCTGGGATCAACGCCCGGGACTGCGATGACTCCTACATAGATGTCATGTATCCAGGGCTGATCAATACTCGACATCCTGGTCGCGTTGACAACGAGTGTCCCGGGAGCCAGTCTAGTAGAGGCCGATTGGATCGCAGTTGTGTTCGACTCGATGGTCATAGATTTCTCCTTTCACTCTGGGAGGGAATAGTGCCAATCGTGCAGGTTGCCCGCATCCAGGAGAGTACAGCGTTCACAAAGATAGCCCGCTGCTGGTACACATCCGCAGGTCACTTACCAGCAAGCCACTCATCTCGCCAACGAGTGATTTCATCCTTTGCTGTTCTGCGATAAGCATCTTTCTCTCTGTTCTAGAAATACTCCTTTTGCGCCTTGCTCTATGAGCGGCGCAAGGCGCGTATCGGCACCACTCCAAAACCGGCTGAGGAGCCTTTCTTTCCCCACCAACGCGTTCTGGCTCGAACTGCCAGAGCGGAAGCGCGACGGTGACCAACAGGTGTGCGCTGATGAGATCGGTCAATAGTTCAAGCTGGTGCTGGTGGATCGAGATGTTGTTTGACACCCAGTAATACTCCATTCTCTCCTATAATCTCGCCGCCTTGAGCCGTTCCACCAGCCTGCCCTGGCCCAGGAAACAAGCGCGTCGAGGCCTGGTACACGCAGGCGATACAGCTCAACTTTCCCAACGGGTTGCAAGCGACCGAGCGCACCCCAGGGAGTCCATGACAGGCCACACCAGAACCGCGTATGCGGATCTCTAATAAGCGGTCCTTGCAGCACCATGCCTGATTGGCGGCAATTGAGGACCCTGTGTGGCAGCATTGCCGCGCAAGTGATCCCCGCACAGCACCAGCCGGGCAATGCCTGCGGCCTTCGTTGGCTCGTAGCTAGTCGGCATCAGTCCGTACTGACAAAGTCGCTGGGCCGAGGCGCAACAATGGTGGGAGATCGGGATAGGGGGACGCGATACCTCAAACCGCGTCGCTTGACACTACTGCCATCAGGCCCAGAGAGCCTGGCCTGCGGTATGAGAAACTTTGTAAGGCATTAGCTGTTAGAGACTTGACGCAGCACATGTACCCACTCTTTCAGGCTATCAGCTTACCCGATAGAGGCAAGCTCCTAACCGTTTTCGTTGACGAGCCGAATGCGGTAGAGGTCGCCATAGGATAGAAGTGCCGCACCCAGCCAGCTCCCCTCAACGCATGGCCTCCTCGCTGGCTGCTATTACCTCTTCGTTCAAGTTTTCGAAGCATGGCCACTGGTAGCGCACTGGGATCCAGCGATAGTAGCGCTGTTCCAGGTCGCGAAACGCGCGCAGCCAGCACCGGACGAGGTACACATGCAGCTTCCTGTGCCTGCCCAGTTCCAAAAGCGGGGGTCGCCGGTAAGAGCGATCACTCCAGAAGCTGTAGCCCCATCGACCAAGAACAGGCCGTAACGATGGACCCACGCTATCCACTGAGAGGAGAATATGGTGTTGGTCGCACAGATACAGCAGCTCACCCAGCGCTGGTGCGTAGAGGCAGCCCCACAGGTGGATACGCCGGACACCTTCGCTGGCGACGAAGGGAATGACCTCGTGAATCACCTGGCGGAACATGGGGAGGAGATAGTGGCGCATTCCAAGAATGCACCAGCCGCCGAGGCCCAGCATATCTTCGTCCCGCAAGTACGGCAAAATGCCCTGGACGCATTTGAGGTATTGCTTCGGAGTTACACCCTGTGCCGACAGGATACATGGCATGCCCTCCCGATGGGCCGAGAGAAACGCAGCGGCCTGGATGGTTTCGATGCAGGCTTCCCAGGCTGCTCTTTCCGACCAGCGGCCGTTAGAGCGCCTGCCGATCAATGGATCGTAGCATTCATCAATTAATAGATCGTAAGAAGCCCGATGAGTCAGCCGCCAGTCGTAGTCAAAACGAGCGGCGTGTTTGACCTGCCGTTTGAGCGCTGCCGCGAAGGTGAGGCGCTGGCCGGGCCCATCACAGAAGGCCCCCGAATCCTGGATTATGACACAGGTTTCGGGGGCAATTTTCACATAGTTGACGCTCTTGGTCTGCAAAGTTCTGCCGTATACCGGCGAAACGCAGGCCAGAGGCCCAACCTGGACGGGTTGACCGTTCCAGTCGTCTTCGCACACGCCGCAATAAAGCCTGATGGCTTCTTCTTGTTGTGTAACCCAGCGGTTTTGCAGAGCAGATGGTTCGCCAGTGAAGCCGCTACCCATCTTTCCCTTCCCCCGGCTCGTTCGCCGTCGCTTGCTTATATGTCAGGACATCGGCGACGAGTACTTCTACACTGTTCGGGTCGTCGTCGATACAGACACCTTCTGACCATCCCAGGAGGCGTAGTTCATTTCGATGGCATTCGACGATGACCCGCGCCATTGGCGCATCGTCGAGGCTGTCCGGACGTTCCTTATAGAGAAGCATGTTCACGCCGTCGCCATCGACCACCAGATGCGCCCAGATGGAGCCTGCGTTTGGTTCGCCGGGCTCTCCGTTGTCGAAAATCGGTACGAGGAGCGCATATCGCGCTGCCCTTGCTGGCAGGGTAAGCAACACCAGCCCCACATAGGCACAAGCCAGGGGCCACAGGCCTGCCCAGGCGCACACGGCCGCCGCCACTGCGCAGGATGCCTGTGACAGGTTGCCCATCAGGTCCAGCGCTGCCGTAGGGAGGAGGAGTGGCCTTCGTTTTATGCTGTCAAAGACGATGACAAGAAGAAGCGCCAGGGCCACCGGGACTCCTAGCAGTGCATAATCCAAGCACGTTTTCAGGCGCGATGGCGGCGCTACAAGCAATTGCAGTAGATTGCCCAATACAAGCAGCAGCCCTCCGAGCCAGGTTCTTGCCCGGAGGAGGGCATCGATGTTCATGCGTGCGATGTACTGATAGAAACGCTCCATAGGTTTTGCTCCTTTAAATAAAGTGTTTACAAACGAACGCGCGTTCGTTTGTTCCTCGGACCAGCCAGAGGCAACGACTACGCCTGCTCCTCCCAGTACTCGGCCTGCCCTCTAAAGGGCAGAACCATAAGGCGAAGAGGGGCACGGCCTCTTCCAGGAGGGTCCCACGCAGGGTATTCCAGTCTGGCCTACTCATGAGCCGCCTCCTCTCCCTCCTGGATGATCTCTTCGTCGAGCAGGCGTTCGTAGACCAGATCAATGACCTCCCGCTCACTGTGGGCTACTCCACTCGCTGTGACGGAGGGGGTCTCCGAACGGGCGGGCATGTAGGTCATACAGTAGGACAGCACCTGGCTTCGGTCTGCCGCTCTCCATCTCCAGGTCAAAGTCATCTGCAGTCGCTGCTTCTCTTTAAGCCTGCTGAGAACCACAACGCGATGCCGGTACTCCTCAGCATCCTCCAGATCGGCCTGCCGACTCATCTCGTCGAAGTCCTTCTCAGTGTACTCCCGAGGGCTTTCATCGATCAAAGTGTGCATCTGGCGGAGCTTTTCGGCAATCTCTGGCGGGAACTGCGCCAGCTCCTCTTCACGCATGGGGCGCAAGCATGGCTCAGGGGTGGCCATTGTTTTCCCTCCTTTCGTCTCTCAAAGTTCGTAACGGAAGCATATGGGTACAGATGTAGGCGTACCCGCATGGGCTCAGGATCCTTTCTACTCTACTGCTCGCGGCGCGACACGGCTCTTGGGTGCTGGGCGTCAGAGGGATCCTGCCCATCGACGGCCAGCGCTCACCCGTCGCTCGGTCACGGTTCTACAGGTCATCGTCCAGCGTTGTTTTCCTGGGCGACTTCAGGATCATCTTCACGACAGAGATCATAGCAGGTACGCCATTCCTCGCTTCCAACAGTCTGAGCTTCAAAACGCCCTTCAGGAAAACGGCGTACCTGCGTGATCTCCTCCCATGCAATGTCATCGCGCGCATTGCTACAGGGGAGCATTCGGCCTAGAATGCGCGAGGTCTTTGGCAGCTGCCTGATGTACTCATTGATAATTCCTGCGTTGGTCATCAGCAACGCCTGGTAACGCTTTTCTGGCGCACCATCAGGTATGTGTTCATCTCGTGTCATCAGTAACCACTCCTCTTCATTCAAACCCATAGCCGTTAAGGGCTTGGGCGTCATCATCCACGTGCGAAAGAAGCCTGCTGCATGCAGCAGGCTTCAAAAGTCATCGGAACTCGCTTGCTCATGCGCAAATATGCGAGCGGTAGTACTGCAGCCTGGTTTAAACATGGTACGACGCATGTCCTTGTAAAGTGAGGGGCGGGCACCATGCTTATAAACGTCCAGTGTCTGCCCTCATCACTGTGCGTTATACGCAGTAGCGCCTTCCCAGTTGGGTAAACTGGTATGCTTGAGCAGTGACATATCCTGAGCGGGTAGACACTGGGGGCGTCACTGCTGCGATGATGCCCTCGTCGATCATCGCAGCAGTGACCTTTTCGTTCTCCGACTAGGTCTTCAGGTAGAACTGGCCATTTGGAAGTGGTGGTGCGTCAGGCAGATTGACGCTGATGGTGGCATAAGGGCCATGCGAACACCAAGCCTTGACGGCTGTGCCGCCCGATCCGTACTGCTCGATTCTAAAGTAGATGGCCTCGGTGCTAAATCTCCACGTCATCATACTGATTCTCCTTTCCTGATGTCATACACTTGAGGCATATCCATGTTCGAGCACCCATACTGTGTGCTCATCCAGAACGGAATGAGGAACCTCACCGTTTAGTAAGGGGGTGATGCCGGTTGCTGAATTCGACGTAGAGCAGGCGCACGTCCTGGGTGAGCGCCTGCTTGCCCTTTTTCGCTACACACGTCAGAGCTGCGTGCTGGCTTTCACCTTTGCCAGGAAATGGCACGGGAACACGCCTCGCGCTTGCGACGTACTCGCTGGTCGAGGCAGATGATGGTTGCCTTTTACATGGCTGTCTCGTTTTTCCGTTGAAGTAGATTCTCCTGCAGCAGATTTTTCAGGGGCTGTCCCTGCTTCATAGTAAAGCCGATGGCGTTTTCGAGGTTCATGGCCTCCTCGATCACATCTTTGCCCTGGGGAGTCCTGTAGCAGGCGCGCAGGTGCCTGGCCGACTTGAAGAAACAATCGACGCAGGAGCAGCGCGGCCCGCCGCTTTCCTCATCGACTTCGAACATCAACCGGTCGATTACCGGGTCAATGATGGCGTCCGAGAGGGAATCAAGCTCACGCAGGCCAGCCCATTGCCCGGGATAAGAGGCGTGGGGCACCCTCTCCTGCGTGCGCCAGAGCGTGTGTTCCTCGCGCAACAATTCTCGCCACTGGACACGATAGCAATAGTGCGGTTCAATACTGTACTCACGCAGCTTGCGGAATGAGTCGATGCGCCGGAAAGCGAGGATGGGATGCCACTCCAGCATCCAGCCTGCTTCGAGGCCAGCGCGATAGCGCAGCTCCGGTAGGCACGCCCGGTCGCCAGATTCCAGCCACCGCTCACCGAGTACCAGCAGAGGGCACGCTCCCAGCAGCGCCTTATTGCTCCTGGCCCAGCTATTGAACACTTCGACCTTGAAATAGCGCGTACAGGCGCGCACCTGCTTGGAAACCCATTTTCCCCGCCATGCGATGATGTCATGCACACCATTGACCATGCGCACAAACTCCTTGCGGCGTGACCCGCAGCCCTGCGGAGGACGGCACATCGCCTTTTCCGGGTGTGCGCTCAGGTAGGTACGACCGCAGTCCAGGCAGTGGTAGCCGTAGTAGCGTCCCTGAGCAGTATAGAGCGGCACGCCCAGGTAATCACACACCGCCTGCCCGTATTCGAGGGTGCCGGGCCACTCCTCCTCGACCACCTGGTAGTGTGCCGCCACCAGGTCGGAGCCATAGGTTTCCAGCGCCTCCAGCAGCGCTGCGATGCTATCCTTGCCAAAGGAGGTCGAAACGATGACCCGCGATGGGTGCCTGGGCAGCGCCAGGGGGAGTGCATCGAACAGAGGAAGGGGCTGTAAACGAGCCATAAGCCGCTCCTCTCCTATCCCTCATCCTGTGCTGGGAGAGCGGACGGGTGCAACAGTGCATATAAAGCATCGCTCACGGCGAACACCGTGGCGCTGGGAAGAACCGCGCGGAGATACGCGAGCTGCTCGTCGCCAGGCCTCCCGTTCTGGGCGAGCAAGTACACCCGGAACGCCGAACAGGGAATACCGTCACGAGCAGCAGTCCGCGCCTCGACGCTGACCCGGTCACAAGTGCGGTAGGGGTAATGCTCGAGTAGATCAATGGCGTCTCCCTTGAGGCAGAGAATCCAGTATGCTCCGAGTGACGGCGGCTCACCAGGCGCTACCATGTCCACGATCTCGTCGACATACCTGGTAGCGCACCACCGGGTGACGAGCGCCTCTACTGGGCCAGACACATCTCTCGCAGTAAGCTCGCGCATAACCGCCTGGAAGAGCGCCCAGGGGAACACTGCCAGCACCATCTGGTTGTTCTTGCTGACCAGAATCGGCAGGTTCACGCCAGTGATGGACAGCTCATGGGCAAACTGTGCTGGCAGGTCGGTGAAAGACTGTACCGCCGCCGCGATGGGGAGCGTGCGCACTGTTTGATCAGTCTCCTCACCACAGGCGAACGCTTCGAGTCCTGGTACTCCCCTGGCCTCCAGAAAGGCGAGCAGGGCTTCGTACCGCTCCGCAAGGAACACAGCGCCAGCCGGGTTATTGTGGCGCAGGATAACCAGGATCTCAGCCCTGCCAGCCCCTCCCTGGTCAAACAGCGTACAGGCCCGCGCGAATGAGAGCATCCCCTTGCGGAAAGCGGTGATGCCGATCAGGCGCACCGTCAGGGGGAATTGGCGCTCATAGGGTTGCCAGCGTTTGCGCAGTTTCCTGTACAGGTGGATCGGCAAGAGGACAAACTGAGGTGCCTGATCTCTTATCACAGCGATAGGCCGCTGTGATTCAGGCTGGAAAAGCAATCGCGTTAGCAGGCGATGGACTTCTTGAAACCGGATAGGGGTGGAAAACAACATAGCATATCCTCCCTGGTTGAATGTTCAAACAGCTGTTGAGAAGTACCCTTATGAAGCGCTGGAGGGAATGGGAAGGCCAGGGTCGGCGGCGGCGATGGAAAAGGCTGCGCGCCATGTCGGTTCATGAAGCGTGAGGGTGCGCGTTGAAAATCCAGTTGGGGGAAAACTGGCCGAAGGCCAGGAGCAAGGCCTCCGTGACGAGCTGTGCGATCCGGCCATCAAAGGGAATGCGCACTCGATCGAGCGCCAGCGCTTGCCAGGACACCAGTTCATAGGCGTCGTACTGGTACTCTTCGGACAGCCGGACCAACAGCGCCTTGCGCGTCCAGATCCCGGCTGCATCCAGAAAGCGCTCCTCTCCGTCTTGATCGAGCGCCACCAATACATGCGCGGCTTCGGTTTCGTCGGTAGCCACGGCGACCAGCGAGACGCCCGGTTCCTCATGGACTGACCTCGCGATATAGTTCTCGATGCCTCGCGCTGCGACCAGACATCCCCCCTTTGTCCATCCCCTGACGACGGAACAATGCTGGCAGGTGCTACTCCGCAGCGCCGCGAGGAGCTGCGGCCCCGGATCGACGTGCCAGAACCGGTGGAAAGTCGCTGAAAACTCTTGGCGAACGGCAGGTTGGCTCAGCAGCATAGCTCTGGCTCTCCTTGCTTTGCAAAACGCCAGGAGGCCTGGATGAACCGTTCATCCAGGCCTCCTGGCCAGTACGCTGTTCGCTGCACCCTCATCTTGGCAGGCGAGCAGCAGCACCACGCTACTGCTATGCATGGCGACGTCTACTCATCAGCAGCCAGACACACATCTTCCGCGCCAGCCGCTTCCAGATCCACGCGCCTTCTCCTGTAAACAGGGTTGCTCAGACAGGCATCGGCCACACCGCAGTTCTTGCAGGGTGAAAAGGCCGATGGCTGCACGCCCCGCATGCGCGGGAAGCGCGTGGCTGCCTTGAGCGCCGAAAACTGCTCGTTGAGCAGCGGCAGCACGCGATCCTCGTAGCGCGCGGTATCACCCCAGACGTACACGGCCTCGTCTTCTTTGAGGTATTTATGCCCCACCCTCACCGGCTGCCCTGGCTCGATCCAGTGGTTCTGCACGAGCAGGAGGTAGTACGCGGCCAGTTGCAGGTCCTCGCCGCACTGCTCTGAGGTCAGCATGGAGGAGGTCGTAACCTTGTTGTCGCAGATCCAGGCGACCCCGCGCTCGTCGATGGCCAGCTCGTCCGGCACGCCCACGAGGTGAACCTCGTCTTGCTCTCCGCACACCCCGTGCAGGATGCGGTAGACCCGCTCACCGGCTCGCTCGCTGGGCGGCGGGGCAAGGGAGCCGTCCGGCCCGAAGAGTGGTATGCCCTCAACCAGGACCGCGCCCGCCAGCAGGGCGCGCTCGCGCGGTACCCGCAGCGCGAAGCCGCTGGCCCAGCGGAAGTAGGCGGTGAGGGGGTAGCGCTCTTTCCACTCCCACTTGCCCAGCGCCTCGTGCTGGTAGGCCCTGATTCTCTCCTCTAGCTCCTGGTAGCTCGGATGCTCCCGGAACCAGAGCTTGCGGGCGTTCGTATGGGGATTGCCCGCCTGGCGGTACTCGCTATCGAGCCGGTACCAGTCCTGCAGGGCCTCGAAGATCGCCGGGCATTCCTGCTGCCACACCTCCAGCAGCGCCTCGTACAGGGGCAAATCGTAGTAGGCTTTTTGCACGATTTTTTGCATTACCGCCCCGAACCAGACGACGGCCCCCATGCCGCGGAGGGGTACCCTCGGTTCGGCCAGGTACTGCAACGCATAGCTCTTTGGACAACGCGTGTAGGCGCGCAGCCGGGAAACGCTATACGGCTGCTCCAGGAGAACGCGCGCCCTGGTCTCTTCGTCGACCATATAACCCCTTTCTGTATGAAGGAACAGGCGCGGCAGGTCACTGCCGCGCCTCTGATAGCGGTGTTCAGGAAGCGTGTAGGTTTCATCAGGTGAAGGAAGTGCTGAACGGCGTAGCAGTCGCGCTCGCACCTCACACCCCAGATCGTCTGCTGCTCCACCTGGTGAAACGCGCCAAAGCCAGAGGCACCAGGACGGTGTTTTCCTGGTGCCTGAATCCCACATCCACCTACCCCTGCCCAGGTCGGGACTCTGCACCTCCTTCTCGCACAAGGGCGGCGAGAGCTATCTCCTCCCACAGCGGCATCCCTGGAATCACCTGGAAGCAGTCCTCCTTTCCAGGTGAAAAGCCGTAGACAATCCATGTGCCAAAGCATTCCCGCAGCGTCAGGTGAGTCGTGGTAACCAGCTGGCGGTCTTCGAGATGGAACATGATCTTAAAGACCGCAGGGTCCGATGCAATGAGCTGCAAAGCCTCGCGTAGGGGTAACACGGGCGTCTCCCCGCACATCGGGGAGTCTACCCCATAGCGGACTTGCGCTTCTTCTGCCAGGTGTAGATGATGCTCCCACGACTTCCCCCTACTCGTTTCTCTCACCGTTACCCTCCTCTGCCCATCCATCTCCACACGTATCTCTGCCCTTGAATCTCCATCGCCCTCACACGCGAGTGTGAACACCTGTGCCTTTCCCAACGCCGCCCGGACGTCCGGATTGCCAGAAACCGCTACGACGCGTAGGAGTGTCCCAGCTTTTCCTCCTTTTCCACGTGACACACCGCCAGGCACAGCGACCCCCCTCTCTGGCTGAAGAGGTGAAATCACGCCTGCGCCTTCGTCCAGCACAAGGGGACCGCAAAACTCTCCGGTCAGGGAGCGTTCTATCGCCCGGCAGGCCAGCGTGATCGGGTCAACCACCGGTTTTCCCGTCAGGGACTGCTGTTGTCGGGCCATCGCCACGGTTTCGCGGAACACCGGGTCGAACCCAGGAAACCGCTGGTCGAACGCGCGATCTTCCTTCCATAGATGCTTCAGGACATCGCGCCCCCGTCGGCACTGCTGAAGTGTCGGACGAGTGGCTCGAATCACCGCCAGCCGACGCTGTCTACGCGCGCAGCGCTTGCGCGCGTGGCGCGCAAATTTGATCATGTACTACCTCCTTGCTTACCAGTAGCGGGCTTCTCGCCGCTCAAAAAAAGGCGAGTTGCCGCTTGACGCTCGTTTGCTGGTCGTACCAGATGCGTTCCAGCTGGCGCGACCAGGCGCGCTGCTTCTGTTCCCCTGACTGTTCCTTGAGGATCGCCTGTATCCCCTGGTTCCAATCGGTGAGCTGGGCGCAGGCAGAAACCCATGCACGGATGCGATCGTGATCGAGGGACAGGGTGAGGACCGAGGCGAATTCACGCCCGCTTTTGAGGTGGACGAGGCCCACGAGATAGCCATCCCCGCTGCGCATCTCCTCGGCATAGTAGCCAAGGCCCCGGTCTTTGACCACCCAGCCCTGTACCGGCTGCGCGTATCTCCGGGAGATGGGCTGTTCAACGTAGCTCAGCTTCTTTGGTCGCGTCGCACGTGCCTGCTTTGGCGGCGAGTGCATGGGAACCCCCGCCTCGCCTGGGGTTCCCATGCACTCGCCCCAGAAACTAAGCTGTCTTGCAGTGGCAGACGTTTGCTCGCCTACGCCCTCGACCTGTGGCTGTGGGTCAGGAAAAGCGCGGCAGGCCAGGTGGGCAGGCGAAAGGGAAAGGTAGGCCAGCGAGCCTTCTCCCCGACCAGGGCGCGGAATAAGAACTGCGCCGCCAGGGATCGTGGTGTAGGCAGGGCTGTGGCGCAGGTCATTGCCGCGGCCCACCAGATAGGCAATGGCCTCGGCATACGAGCCGCTCTCCTGATAGCGCCGCCTGGCCTCCGCCAGTTCCTGCGCATCAAAGTAGAGGCGGGCGATGAAGTCAATGTACGTATCAGAAACGATAGGAGCTGCTGGCTCGGTCTGATCGGCAGACATGGCAAATTCCTCCCTGCGAGCGTGCGCGACCGGGACTGCCTTCGCACGCTCGCCTCATCCATTGCTATGCTGCCTCAATCGTCACGGCCAGCCCAGAATAGCCCTGGAGCTGCTCCTGGTAATGTTCGGCGACCTCCTTCGGACACTCGATCACGGTTGCCCTTCCCAGCGTGAAGGCTATTTCGGCAATGTTCTGGGCTTGGGCCTCCTTCAGGACTCCGATCACCTTGACCAGGGCCGCTGCGACGTAAACGGTCTGGTGATTGTCGTCCTTATGCAGGATGACCTTGTGGCCCGCCAGGGCCGGGAGAGTGGCAAGGGGCTGATCCAGTGTCTGAGCGTTACGTGCGAATGGGTGCATAACTCTTGTTCTCCTTCATTCAAGTCAAATTTCCTACGTATTGTGCGTCCCTGTGCGTGCGTGCGGCTGTGCTGCACAGCCGCACGCACGCCGTACCTTCTCGCTGGGGGACTTCAAAAGAATGCCAGTTGCGTGTGTCGCGGGAGCTGCTCGCCCCGGTGAGCAGGTTGGCGCGTACCGCTCGAATACTCCCCCGCGCCGTCATCCGCCGGCTTCGCTCCAGACACATCGATTGCGCCGGGCGCTGGCGGCTCTTTCGCCGGGCGAAACTCGGGTGGCTGGCCACTCTGCGCCTCGAATGCAGACAGCGCCCTTTTCCGGCTGCTCAACTGCTTCTGCCCCGCGGCGAGCAATTTGCTATAATGCTGGATACTCCTCTCAGCCTGCGCGATCAGGTCCAGCAGTTCTGCCCGCTTGCGCTGCTGGGCGCGCTCCCACTCCGCCCGTTTCAGCGCGCTGTACTGCTCGCGCGCCAGCCGGTAATCGGCCAGGATATGCCGTTCCATGCTGGCGAGATCCGCTGGCGAAAAGCGCATGAAGACTTTGTACTCGGAGAGCAAATGATCGATGGCTTTTTGGCAAAACTCATGAACGCGCCGACGTGTCTGTGGGGCGAACTCGCCGTTGGCATAGACCACCAGCTTCCCTTCGAGCATGTCGCACACGAGTTGCCAGCAGGCTTCCGACAGTACCGCATCGACGCTAATGTACATCCATGCCAGCCGCAACCGTTTGTTGGGGAACCCGTCTTCATGATCCGGTTCATCCCAGGTGGCGTAGAGAGGATTCTTGCGTTTGCCGAGGGAGAGCAGGGCGGTCTCGCAGGTGGTCCCGGCCTCGACGAACGCCCCCTGCGGCAGGTCCTCACAGTCACCGTACTGGAGGACATGTTCGTAGAAGCCGCGGTAGCGCTCGACCCTGGCCATCTGGGCCGGGGCGATCGAAACGAGCTTGCTCTCTGGCCTGTCGCAGAGCAGCCCCTCGGCGTGCCTGATGTGCCGGATAAAGGTGAAGGGATCCCCGTCGACGGTGAAAGGGGGGTTCATGAGCACGACGTCATAGAACTGGTCCGCTGGCGGCGAGTAGTTCAGGAAGTCCTCGGCGATGACGCGGTAGCCCTTGGCTTCCAGGACGGCGCGCCGGTGTGGATCGAGTTCACACACCTCGATGACAGCCATCGGGTAGCGCTCGCGGAAGGCGTCTGCCAGATGGCCCAGGCCCGCGCTGGGCTCGAGCGCCCGGATCGGGCGGCCATCGTGTTCGTACTCCCACAGCAGGTCGGCCATCGTATGGCCCCATTCCAGCTCGCGCATCATGGCGTCGACGACAACCGGACCCGACCAAAAGAAGTCGAAGGGATTCGCAAGAGGCCATTGCCTCAGTGCGGCGGTGCGCGCGAGGAGCGGCGACGGGTCGAGGTCGAAGGCGAACACCTGTCGTCCGGTCATATAGACCCCGCCCAGGCGTTCGAGGATGAGCTTGACGCGCTCGTAGAGATCTCCGCTGAGCCGCTTAGTGATGCGCACCTGGTTGCCCGCGCGGACTTCCAGGTACTCTTGCAGGACCTCTACCTCCGCCTCTGTCAGCGCTCCCGCCGCCTGTCTCTTCGTGGATGAATGGCTCCGGCGAGCCATCTATTTCTCCTTTCCAGGCCTGCAAACAGGCCACAAAAGCCCAGGTGCGGAGGGCTTGTTCGCACCTGGGCCAGACGGTCCTCTATGTCTCTATGAAAAGCGGGCCCTCTCTGCCGCCGGGCCAGCCGCCCCCGGAAAGAGCGTTAATAGAAGGAGATTTCCTTCTCGAACCCGTCAGCAAAGCGGAGGGTTACGCACCTCTGCCCATTCTTGCGCCCAAAGCGATACGAGGCTTCTTCGGCCTGATACCCTGCTGGCAAAAATTGCTGGCAATGGCCGGGAAGTGATACGGCCCAGATTTTATCTGAGATCGTCTCAGGCAGATAGGAGAGAATAAGATTCTGCACCGACTCATCGAACTGCTCCTCGCTCCTGTCAGCATTTTCATCGTCACAGACGAAGACCATATGGGCATACTGCTTGAGAAAGGGAACCATTTCACGCTCGTCGCCCAGGCCGATGATCCACGCGATGTTCGCGATATCATAGCTTTCTGTTTCACTCGCGACGAAGAGCGGCGCGGCCTCCGCCCCAAAGGGATGCCAGGCGAGCATCTGCACCAGTTGTGACTCATCCTCCGGTGTCTCGTCCTTCCAGATAGCCCAGCGACCCAGGTCGGTCGTGTGGTAGTCGTCTGCCATCTCGCCCGGCTGCCAGACAAAATGTGCGACCAACTCGTGTGGAACGCCGAGGACGGGCTTATGGGCCACCAGACCGGTCGCCCGTAGGAAACTGCCCAGGCCGATCTCGTACTTCTGGGTGAAGTACTGCTCGGTGGTTCCCGGTGCTTCGTGGCAGTGCTTTTCCGAGTTCCACTGCAGGAGCTGCCGGTGATCGCCGCGCAGCAGGCAGGTCACGCCCTCAGCGAGCAGAAGCAGGCTATCCAGGGCATCCTTGCGCACCACCTGTCTCTTTTCATCCAGTTCCTGACTCGGTTCGTCGGTATCTATCCCCACATAGTCGTGATAGCTGTTCACCTCGCAGTCAGCCGACAGCGGCAGCCAGCGCTGCACGAGGGCGAAGGGGCAAGCGGCATGCGCGCGCTGCTTGTTGATGGCGTAGAGCCGCGAAACGAGGCTGGCCGGGGGATGTTCCATACCGCAGATCGTCTCAAAGATGCGATCCTCGATCCAGGCCCAGAGCGCCTCTTTCGCCTCGTCGTCGATGAGCCCGGCGCGTGTAGGTGCGCGTGGCGTGACCGGCTTCCCCTGCCGCACGAGCAGGTACGCGCAGAACTTGTGCGTTTCCGACAGGTCGAAGATTAACTGACCGTACCAGTTGACCACGAGGCAGCCCCGCCGGGTATACCTCCCGGTGTGAAAGGGGGAGATGTGGATCTCATTGCCATGGTACTCACTGACCAGGTAATGCGGAGCAGGGAGCGCGACCGCCTTTGGCAGGGGGGCTATGATTTGCTCCCCATCGAGGTAGACCGCCATGAGCCCGCTATAGCCGCTGACCGGGTTCAATTGGCCCTTGTAGTCATCGATCTCGTAGTAGGTGGGCAGCTTCTCATTCTGAATGGAAAGGCATGCACGTACCTGCTCCAGGAATGACGGCCTGGCTAAGATCGTGAGCGTAAAGCCTTCTTCCGGCTCGCTCAGCACCTCGACGCGCTGCTGCCAGCTCTGGCGGTAGGCGCTCTCATGCAGCCAGCGCTGCGTGTTCAGGCGAAACGAGACCGATCCACTCTTTATCATGACCAGTTCCACGTCCTGGTGGGCGATCAGCGCATAGAGGCCAATGCCCATCGGGGACTGGTTCTCCAGCACCGTATCGTCCTGATAGCTGCTCTCGGCGAGTACGAGCATGGCACGCACATCTTCGACACCATTGACGAGGCCGTGGCCGTTGTCATGGAAGACGACAGAGTGCTGGAGAAAGCGCACGTCGACGCGTGTGGTCCCGGCCCGCTGAGCGTTCTGCAAGAGTTCCTCCACGATCTCGCGCACGCTCCCGGTGAAAAGCCGGGTGACGATACTGGAAAACAGCTTTGCTTCGTTGACCAGGGATGTTGCCATGCTTTCTTTACTCCTTTTCTTTGCTTGATTCGTTGAGTGCGACAGGTAAAAAGCCCACCCACCCACGCGAGGAAGGTGCTTCCTCGCGTGGGTGGGTGGGCCGGACAATCCTTCAGTTGGGAGGGAGCGACTGCGCTCACACAGCCCGCTCATGTTTTACTACCGGGCAACTCCTCTGATTGGCCATATGGCACGCTTGAAATTACGCCAGGCGCTCGGACGCCGGGACGATCTGCAGGATGTGGCCGTCCATCTGCGTCAGGGCCACAAGCTGCGCCCTTCCCTGGCTATCCTCTCCAAAGGTGAGGCGGCGCAGTTCGACCAACGGTTCGACGCGAGAGCGTGCTGAGCCAGAGCGTAGCGGTGGCTTCATAGGAGGCTTAGGAATTCCGGTACTCTTCCCAGGCTGCTTCGACGTGCGCTCGGAAAGAGGCGGGCGGGGCCTCCCCCTCTCTAACGGTGAGATAGGTTGCGCAAGTGTCGCAGATTATTTCCAGCTCACCGGTGGCCTCCGGCCGCAACGAGTCATACTCGTAGTCCTTGACCTCACTCGTACCCTGCACGAATGTGACGGTGTCGCAGCCCTCCGTGAAGATACGCACGCGAATCGCGTGTCCTTCGGTAAGACAGGCCCCAGTTGGCTGCCCATCATCTTTGCTGCGTTCTTGAAGCAGACTGGTCTCACGCTTCTCAAGCGATGTCGTCTCCCCGCCCACCTCCTGTGATGAGCTGTTCTGGTCACCCGTCTGGCCTTCTTTGGATGGGGCCATATGCTGCTGCATGGTTACTCCTTCTTTTACCCCCACTCGTCTTGCATTCAGGCGTTGAGCAGGGGGCGATAGGCCCTTCCCAGGAAACGCTTCACCGCCAGCGCACGCTGCTGGCGATCTGGCTGGGTGGCCACCCAGCCGCGGCACTCCTCCACCCCTTCCTCGGCGGCTGGGTTGGTCAACTCATCGTGCAAGCAGCAGCAGGTGACCCCCGGCTGCCAGACCTCGACGGTCCTGGAGACGAGCGGATAGTGATGCTGGAATCGCGGGATGCCGACCACCGTCAGGTCGGCATCCCCGGTACGCCCCCGGTACGTCCAGCGTATGCCGTTGAGCCAGCATACCGTGTCCTGCGGTGCCAGGCCAGCGTAGAGGTCGTCGACCTGGGCCGTCAACACTCGCTTGAGATACTCCAGGTCTCCTATCTCCATCACATAGGGAGAGTGTCTCCCCTGTGAGACGAGCTGCTGTTCACGCTCCTTCATCTGGTAATAGACCCCAGTTTTCCCTCTCCACTCCAGATCGCGCAGAAAAACCTCTTCGACCCGTCCCTGGCACTCCTCAAGATCCACCTGGTTTGCGTCAACCGTGATGGTCAGGCGCGGGAGCAGCAGGAGGGCCACCACCTGGCCAAACTGCGTGTCTGTCAAAACAGCTTCCTCTTGCATCAGTTGCTCCTTTCTGCCGCACATGCGCCTGCCCGTGGAAGTTCCTCCTCGCGGTAGACAATGCTTCCCCAGCTCGCCGGGCGAGGATGTTGGCTATCTGCTTCGATAAGCGCTCGTGCATCCTGCTCCTGCCTGAAGCCGAGAGGTCGATCGAGAAACGAGCCGCCGCCGAACTCGGTGCGGCTCGCGAAGCGACACCCATGCCGCTGCGGGTAGAAGCATCCATCCTGGTCGTCCACAATGATGCGGTATCCCTCGGGCAGCGCTTGCAAAATGACCGCTGGTTCCATTTCTTTGTTCTCCTTTCGCTCACTCCTGGTTGGTCGGTCCACTTGCTTGCTCGCCACCAGCCATTCATTACGCCTGCGCGAAGAAGCGCTCGACCTCGTTAAGGTCTATGGTCCTGGCTGCCGGGGGGAGCGCGTTCAGCACGTCTCTGCCGTAGCCTTTGGTGTGCAGGCGCGCGTCCAGGATCGCCATGACGCCCCGGTCCTCGCGCGTGCGCAGCAGGCGGCCCACCCCCTGCTTGAGCAGCAGGACGACCTGCGGCAGCACATACCCGCCGAACCAGTTCTCGCCCCTGGCCTTCATGGCGTTCACGATAGCCTCGTGAAGAGGGTCGTCCGGGGGAGCGAAGGGCAGCCGGTCGATCACGACCAGCGAGAGCGCTTCACCCGCGATGTCTACGCCTTCCCAGAACGTCTTCAGGCCGAAGAGGACCGCGCCCTCTTGCCGGAAACGCCTGATGAGGTCTGGCCGGTTCAGCTCGCCCTGCCGCAGGACGGTGAAAGGGAGGTCGCCCGCAATGCGGGCGTAGACATCGTCCAGCATGCGGCGGCTCGAGAACAGGAGAAAGGCGCGCCCGCGCGAGGCCAGCGCCAGGCGCTTCATGCGCTCGGCAATGACACCGGTGTAGTGCTGGGCAGGCTGCCCGGCATAGGCTGGTTCTGGCAGGTCGCGCGGAATATACAGCAGCGCATGGCTGCGATAATCGAACACCTGCGGCAGCATGCGCTCGATGACCTCAGTTTCCGCCAGGCCCACCTGCCGCCGGAAGAAGGAGAAGTTCGCTCCACCGTTCTGCTGCGGCTTCGCCGGGGGCGCTCCTCCGACCGTCGCCAGCGTCGCTGAGGTCAAAATGACGATGCGCTGCTGGTCGAAGAGCTTCTCTTGTAAAAAGGGGGCCACGTTGAGCGGGGCTGCACAGGCCTGAACCGAGGGGAAGTGTTCTCTCCCTGTAAACACGCGTTCCACAAAATGCACGTACTCGCCCTTCGTCTGCACCGCAAACACGAGCCGCAGGTGGTTCGAGAGGTTCAGGGTGCGGCTGATGAGCTTCTCGTAGAGCGCGCCCTCCTTCTCGCTCTGATCAGGAGGGCGGCGCATGCGCAGTTCGTCGGCCAGCCGGGCTAACTGTTCGGCAAGCTCCAGGCCCTCGACGACCGGTTGGCCGAACGTCATCTTGGGGTTCGAGCCAAAAGGAAGCTCGTCCAGGCGTGACCAGAGTCGTGCCGAGAGCTGCTGCACCTCTTTGCGCAGCGCCTCGGGTACGCGCGCCTGCACCACGCGCAATTGCAGCAGGGAGTTCACTTGCGTGGGGCGCACCTCCACCGTGAAGGCACTCGTTGCCTCGTCCGCCAGGTGGTGGGCCTCGTCGATCACCACCACCTCGTGCGGGGGAAGAATGGCATGGTCCGCGGCGGCGTCGAGCAGCAGCAGGGTGTGGTTGACAATGATCACCTGGGCGGCGCGCGCCCGGTCGCGCATCGAGCGGATGTAGCAGTCGTCGAACCAGTCGCATCTGCTCCAGGCGCACTGGTCGCTGTCCCCGTTGACGCGCAGGCGCAGATCGGCGGGCAGGACAAAGCCGAGCGTCTCAAAATCGCCGCGGAACGCGCCATCGCGCTCGACGGCGTCGATGAGCAGCCGGAACTCGCTGAAGCGATCAAAATTCCGCAGGTCCTTGCGCGCTTCGTGCAGGCGGTCCAGGCAAAGGTAGTTTCCCACTCCCTTGAGCATGGCCACGCCAAAGGGCTGCAGGTGGGCCTGCAGGAACGGGACATCCTTGGTATAGAGCTGCTCCTGCAGCGCCTTGTTGGCCGTGCTGATCACGACCGTTTTGCCGGAGCGGATGGCCGGGACGAGATAGGCGTGGCTTTTGCCAACCCCGGTCGGTGCTTCGATCACCGCGGGGACCGCCTCGACCAGGGCGCGCTGCACGGTCATCGCCATCTCCACCTGGGCCACCCGCAGCTCGCGCCCACCGCATAAGAGATCCTGGACCAGCGGCGCAACCATAGGGATGGCTGCGCCGCTGGTCCCCAAATCCGAAATCACCGTCATGTCCTTTTCCTTGTCTGTATTGCTAGCGGCCGGGCCAACGATAGCTGGCCCGGTGAACGCGTTCGAACAGTTGGTTCTAGTGGGGCCGAGAGGCGAGCGCGTCGTTTTCTTCTCCGACAGGCTCACGGGCTGTTTTCATCGTCCCCGGTCACTTTCCGCCCTGACTGGCCGCCTGCCTGCCGAGCGAACCCTCTATCAGCCCCAGTTCTTGGCGCACCATTGCCAGCCAGGTCGCATCGTCCGGATAAATGTGCTGCAGCCAGCGTCCCACGCCGATGAGCAGCGAAACAAGCACATGCCTGACATGAGGCGCATACTGAGCAAGCGCCGGAAGTTCGTTTGCCCATTCCTTCTCCAGCGCCAGCCGGTTCGCGCTTTCCCACCAGAAGAGGGCGACGAGCCTGCCATCGGCTTGCAGACAGGCGTCGAGGGCGAGCAAGTCATCCAGCCGCAGTCGCTTGACCAGGCCGCTCTCGATACTGGTCAGGGTACCCAGCGTGATGCCTGCGCCATCGCAACATTGAGGTAGGGACATACCGCGTCGGCGGCGCAGATAGCGGGCGTGCGCGCCGATTTCCGAGAGGGTAATGAGGCCACCGTGCTGGTAGAACGCGCCCAGCCCAGCGATGACGCGCTCTTCTTCGAGCGGCGGCTCGACCTCCAGGCGCAACCAGGGAAAGCCCCACAGCAGCTTTTCGATGTCGGCCAGGCTGAAAAGCTGGGTGAGCTGGGGAAGCGGGGAGGTCTGCAGCCCGCTGCGCAGCGCAATCAGGTTGAGCGCAGAGATGAGCAGTTCCCGGTTGCGCCGGTGGCCCTCGAGGATGCGCTGCAGCCAGCGCCGAATATCTCGTCCCGTGAGGCATCCCCGCCACTGCTTTGGCGGCAGTTGCGTGAAACCCGCCGGTACCCTCCCCTGCCACTCGCGGAAAAGTTCGCCCACAGACAGGTCGAGTCCCTGGCAGATGCGAACGGCTGTCGGCAGCAGGACCTCGGTCTGGTGGCGTTCCGTACGGCTGAGCGTACCGACATCGACGCCCACCTGTTCGGCAAAGGACCTGAGCGGCGTTGCGCCGCGTTTCCACTCCAGCCAGCTCCCAAAAGTCGAAGCGTGTTGCATAACATATCCACCTTTTTCTAGTGATCCAGTTTCTAGTGATCCAGACCCCGTGTCGAGGGTCCGAGCCAGCAGTTCACTGGCTTTTTTTGCTGTACTGAGCAAAAAGAGGCGGTACGCTCTCTGCACCGCCTCGCTCATGGATTCAGGAAACAAGCGCCGCCTACAAGTCAGGATGGCTGCTGGACGACCGACGGCGAGACGACCTCCCAGTCCAGGCGCGGCCAGTTGACGATGCGGTAGGGGCCACGCCCATCAAGGGTGTAGAAAACGGTGCTGATCTGCGCTTTCGTCACTCCCCCCTTGCGTATCCGGTGAGTATACTGGGCCTTGCGAAAGGTGTCGTGCAGGCCTGCGCCACCGAAATCGAACGGGGACCGAAAGCGAATAACAGCCCCGTCGGGCAGCAGCGCGGCTTTTGCTTTGCGGCGTAGCTGCTCATAGCTGAAACTGGTAATGCGCAGGGTGTGGTTGACCCGGCAATAGGCTATATCCATTGCGCAGCCACCACAGGTGAGCCGGTGATGATAGGCATCACCCTCGAGCTCCCCAAGGGTGTAGTCGATCTCTCCAATGCGGAGACGTCCCTCTTCGACCCAGGCCACGCTCACCCCGTGGCAGTCCACCCACACCTCCTCGCCGCGCTCCAACTGGGCGCGCTGCTGCTGCATTTTTTGCTTGCCCTCCTCGGTGGTCATGCGCTCTCGTAAGTCGGCCAGTTCTTCGCAGTCCCAGCGGCGCTGAACCGTCGCTTGTATGACAATCGTTTTGTGTGTGGTGGTTGCTTGACTCATCGATCTGCCTCTTTTTTTCTTTCTCTCTGGCTGAACAACAATAGAGGGCCAGGAGAGTACGCACATCGCGCGTACTCTCCTGGCCCTTGCGCTTGGCCAAGCAGCTAGTGGTCTGTCCCGCAAGACAGCACAGCAGGAAGTGGAGGGGCCACGTCTTTCCAGGCCGACTTTGGACAAAGTACGGGCGCGGCGCGTGGATCGTGATGAAGGTGGTGGACCTGCCACGCCCAGCCCTCGTCCCGTACCACACGCACCAGCCAGACGCGCTGGTCGAAGGCCGGACTGTCGTCCTCGCACTTCAGCGAAAGGATTGTTTCACCTGGTTGCCCGGCGTCATACAACAGGATGCCTTTCTCCACGGGACATCCCCGCTCACTGGCGAGCCGCCTGAAAAGCGCCTCGCGTTCTTGCACTGCAGCAAGGACCGGCCGACTTACAACCCCTGCCGCAACCGCGTGAAAACATGCCGCGTGGCGAGGAACATACTCAGGAGAAGCCTCGCCACTACAAGCAAGTGGAAGCGCCAGACAGAGCGCCCCTGTCTCAAACGTCCACAGGTGGTAGGTGACGCCTTCTGGTCGGCGCGTGCAAGCCTCGCCTGCCAACACCTGGTTGAACTGCTCGCTGTATGGGGACGCTACCAATAAACACCAGAAAAGCTTGTCAAGGAAGTTGAACGGCATGCATTGGTGCCCTTTCTCTGGGAAGGGCAGGGCTTGCCTGCAGGCAAGCCCTGCCCTGGCAACATTCCTTTCATTAATAGAAGCGCAACGTCTTCGTGTACCCTTCTCGGAAAGTACCCTCCTCTCCCGTCGGAGAGCTGAACGACAGGTGGAGCCCTTCGAGGACGCCTGTGCGCTGGTTGTACGCCAGTTTGAACGAGACCTCGCGCGCATCGTAGCCCGGGGGCAGAAAACCCTGGACAGCCCTCGGCACATCCTCGAGCAGGAGATCCCTTGCAATGGCATCGGGCAGGTACGAACGAATCAGCGTCTTTACCGAGTCTTCGAATGACTCAACGCTCTCATCCTCGTCGTCGTCATCCGGTTCAAACGCGGCATACGCGCATCGTTCCAGAAACGGCACCAGTGCCTCAATCGAGGCAAGCGCAATGATCCAGCAGCAGTTCGCGACGCTATAGGAATCCGGTGCATCGACCACGAACACTGGTTGCGCCCCGGTGGGCAAAGGATGCCAGGCAATGCGGTCGAGGCATGCTTCCAGCCCGGTCTCAGGCATCGGGAAGAACTGAATGCCCCATTTCCCCCCAGCGGTCGTGTAATACGCGTCCACCGGCTCGCCCGGCTGCCACCACAGGGTATGAATATGTTCTGCTGGCACGCCCACGACCGCCCGGTAGGCCTCAACCCGTGTTGCGCTTAGGAGGCTGGTCAGCCCGATCTCGAAGCTCGCTGGGATGATGTCGTTGGCGCGCGCCTCGCCGCGCTCGAAGCGGAGGCGTCTTTGCCAGGGTTGCGCCGGGTGGGAGGCGGGCAGGGGACAGATGACACGCCCATCGAGCAAAAGGAATATCCCCAGCTCACTTTTGCGCGCGACTTGCTTGGGGCCGAGCTGGTCGCTCTCTTCGTCATCTCTGCTGCTCGCTTCATCGCCTGCACCTGGGTACAAAGCGTCATACTGCAAGTATGATGTGAAAACGTAGTCGGCAGGCAGCGGCTTCCAGCGCTGGATCAGCGCGAAGGGGCATTCCTGTTCGGCCCGTCCACGGTTGATGGCGTAGAGCCGCTCCACAAACTGCACCGGCGGCTGCTCCTGGGAACAGACCCAGGAGAAGATGCGATCCTCGATCCAGCGGTAGAGCGAACGCAGCGCTTCATCATCGACAAGCCCAGAGCGCGTGGGGGCTTTGGGCGTCACCGGGGTTCCACTCCGGACGTGGAGATAGGCGTGCCAGCCCCGGTAGCCGGAAAGGTCATCAAGGATGAGCTGCCCGTACCAGTTGATGGCCAGGCTGGCGCACCCGCCACCGTGGTACTCGTTGGGGGGTTCATACAAAGAGATGCGAATGGGGTTGCCCTGGTATACATCGACGATCTGTGGCTGCCGAATCGTGATCCGGGGTGGTAAGCGAGTATCAAGCAGCTCCCCATCAACGACGACATCCAACAGGTCGCCGTAGCCACAGGCTGGGCTCATCTCGCTGCGAATCCAACGGCCATCGATGCCGTACCGCCGGGTCTGCATGCGATGCGTCGGGGTATCGAGCAGGCACTGGCGTATCTCGGCCATGAGTGCTTCGCTTCCGGTGATGGTCAGCCGAAAGCCCAGCTCCTCCCCACCTTCTGGCTCTCGCCATTCGACGCGCTCCTGCCAGCTTGCCCGGTATGCCCCATCATCCAGCCAGCGGGCGGTGTCAATGGCGAAAACGAGAATCTTCCCGTCAGGCGGCGCGTGGCTCTCAATCGTCACGCTTGTGACACGCTCGTTGGCGATCAGGGAATAAAAGCCCATACCAAGCGGGCGCTGCTGCACCGCAACCTGCGGGTCGGCGAACCCACTGTCGGAGAAGACCAGCAGCTTGCGCAGGCTGTGCAGTCCTTCGTGCAGGCCGTGTCCGTCGTCCTGCACCACACAGGCGCGCGGGTTTGGAAAGGATATCCAGACATGCTGCGCATGGCTGCGCTGTGCATTCTGGAAGAGTTCGTTAAAGATCTCCCAGGGCTGGCCGGTGAAAAGCCTTTTCACACCTGAGCGGAAAAACTGTTCTTCGTTAATCATACTGGTGGCCATACGAACCTCCTTCATCAACAAGGCCCGGCATCTTCTACTGGTAGATGCCGGGCCGGTTATGGCGTAAGCACAAGGGAACCGGCAAAGCGCAGCACAGAGGCTCACTCAACACCTTTCTGCCCCGCACTTTGTTAAACAGCAAGACGTGTGAAGGCCGGTCTGGACGAGAAGGAGAGCGATGGTCTGCTCTGGCATGGGTACGCCCTTGTCGCTGTTTCCTCCTGATGTCCATAGGCAAAGCGCCCCCAGCACGTCGTGGGATCAGCGCACCGACCAGCAGCAGGTTCAGCAATTGCTGCTGGTCGGTGGAAGAGATCTGGCTCAGGCGCGCGTGGAGGAGGTTGCTCGTTCATTGCCCCGCCCTACGCGCTGGAAGGGCAATGTAGCGCCTAAACAGCTCACCCATGTTGATGCCCTCGACGAAACGCTGGGCCGATACAGTCGCCACTTTGGGACGGGCTTCTCTTGGGGGTGTATCACGCGTGCAGGCGATGAGCAGCCACGAGACCAGCGTACAGTGCCGCAGCGGGTCCTCTTCCAGCCAGGCCGCAAAGCTGGCAGCTTTCTCAGCAATGTCCAGAGCCAGCAGATACTGCCTGCTCAGTTCATCCACGTCGGTGCGCGTCCAAAATGCATCATCGATTGGCTCTTCCATACTGGCGTCGAGCCAGATGGTGCCCGTGTCATTGAGCGCCATCGCAACCGCCTGCGGCAGGTAGGCGATTGGCCCGCCCTGCGCCTGGCAGCGCAATTCCAGCAGGGAGCGGCTCACTTCACCTAAGCCTGTGCGCGGGATCTGCTGCAAGAGGGTGTCCTCTCTCAGCTGGGCATACGCGCGCAGATCCTGCTCTTCGAGCGTACCCAACAGGTAGAACAGCAACAGCCAGCCCAGGTCCAGCTCGTCGTACCCGGAGCAGTCCACGTCGATGCCAAAGGGCAGGACCGGAATACGAAACACGTACACACGGTCGTCGAAGGGGTCGCCGCTGACCACGTCGAAGGGCAGGGGGAAGAGGTGTTCATCCACCAGCTTGAAGAACTGGAGTTCGAGCCCGCTGTAGGATTCTCCTTTTTCAGGCAAGAACGGCACGCGCTGCTGCATGGCCTGCTGGAACTGCGCCGGGAAGTAGTGCTGGAACAAGCACAGCAGGTCGACCGTCGAATCGAGCATGCCGAGGAACTCCGCCGCCTGGGAGGGGATGAGCAGGTGAGGGAAGGCGGTGAGTACCTCTAGCAGCTCTTGCGCTGTCATGCTGGCCATGCTGTTCACCTCGCAGCCTGGCGAGACAGCATGGCCAGCAGCTCGTCCCGCCACGGACCAACCGTTTCCTGGAGCGTCTGGGCCACCCTTTCGCTCGCCTCGGGCCTGTAGGGGATGTCTGTCGCCTCACGCAGGCGCTGCTCATCGAGCGGTACGAGGTGGCAGCCGTTCAGGCCGTGGACAAGAGACCATTCCCACAGAAACACACCAGTTGGGCTTGCGCCATCGGGATCAAGGCAATAGGATGCTCCGTCCACAAGCAGCTCGACCACGACATGGTCGAGGATGAGCCCGGCACCCTGCTCGCGTGTCCCTTCCATTACCATTAGCCGCGCCAGGGCGCACGGTGTGGACGCCTGGATCCACCGCAGCAAGCCAAGGGCTGCGATCCAGCAGCCGCCGTACACCCAGCCGTCGACATCCAGTTCCGCACGCAATCCGTCGAGATGGATCCGGAAGCAGTCTCGAAAGGGATGTCCGGTTGGGGCGGGGCGGCCGTTTGCCAGGTAGGTATGGCAGTCTACACACACCAGGTCGCCAGCTTCCAGCCGGTAAATGGGCCGGACCTCGGAGTATTCCTGCTGCTCCCGCAGGTCGCCGCCGGAGAGGCAGGTGCGACACTGCACATAGGTCCACGCCTCCGGGCAGGTCAGTTCACGCGCCTCTTCGCCGCTCACGCGATAGCCCACGATGACCAGCGCCTCGTAGAGCTGCACTGTGCAATTGCGCCGCCCGAGGAAAACCTGTCCTCCTGCGCCCACGCCCAGCGAGCAGAAGCCGCCATCATCGGCCAGCCGCGCCATGAGCTGCCCTGAGCGGGCATCCCATGCGCAGAGTACTCCCGCCTCATCGAGCGAGAGCAGGCGCTGTCCATCAGGGGACCAGGCAAGTGTGATAATGCGCCCTGCGTGGGTGCCCTGGCAGATGACAAGCGGCTTCGTCCGTGAGCGGCGCGACCAGATCTTTATAGAGGACAGTGCTAGGTTGTCAACCCTTTCCACCTGCGAACCGTAAGCGATGGCCAGGCGCTTACTGTCCGGTCGCCAGGCAATGGCCTGCACGAACAACCCCTCGTGCCCACCGAACAGGTTGTTTGTGCAGGCCGCTTCGTGATACAGATACGAACATACGTACCAGTTTCCTTGCTCGCTGCTGATGAGGACCTCCCCATCCGGCGACCAGGCCAGCGCTTTGATCGCGCATTCCGACCCATAGGGAATACCGGCTGTGTAGGACGCCTTGCAGGGGGACTCCGAGCCAGGGGGCTGCACAGTATCCCACACGTAAACCCACCCGGTCTGGTCGCCCACCGTTAGCTCTCCCCTGGGCGAAAAGGCCATCACCTCTACCCTGCCATACGGCAGCGAACAGCGAGTCAGGTGCCCCGAGCCGACCTGGTACACCACTACTTGCGTGCGGTCCGGGGTTGCCACCGCCAGACGCTCCCCATCCGGCGACAGCGCGAACTGTGGCAGTTCCGCCTCTTTGAGAGCGAAGAGGCACTGCCACGCATCGCCGGTACGTTCCCAGCACTCGATAGAGCCGTCGACGCCTCCAAAGGCTACGCGCTGTCCCGTGGAGGAGCTAACAATGCGGGTGATCTGGCTCGGATAACGCCGCCACTCATGGAGCAGAGCCAAGTGTGTACGTTGCGTCATGGTTCGTCTTCCTCATCTGTAGTGAAACGGGCCTGCCTGTCTCTTCCATGGAAGAGACAGGCAGGCCCGTTCATGCGATCGCACGGAGGTCCCCTACTTGTTGGTAGCCATCGACATGAACGAGTGGGTGCAGGAGTTCGTCCCGACCGCCCTCAGCACGGCAGCGGGCGCAGTAATGGGCTCCTTGTCTTTCGGCTTGAGCTTCATCAGGCCGATTTCAAAGGACACGTCAGGGGTCGACGTCACCGCGAGTGCATCGAGCAGGAGACGTGCGTTAAAGCTTACAGGCTCCTCCAGGCCCACGCCCTCGATCGCAGCGGTAATGGCGTTACGCCCGCTGCCAATCTCGGAGCGTTCCGAGGCAACCGTCAGCGAGCCCGGCTCCATGCCCAGGCTGCCCTTGACGGAAATGATGATCGCACCGTCCATAGTATTGGCGTAGATGGAGGTGAGTTCGACGGCCGATCTGAATTCGGCCGTCTTGACGACCAGGCGTGTCTGCCTGTTTTCTCGCAATGGCACAGCCGCCTGGTAATTGGGAAATTGCCCCTCCAGCAGACGTGACGAGAGCGTCATCCACTGGGTATGAAACAGCACCTGTCCATGATTGGGGGTCAGACTCATCATAACCATTCCATCGGATGGCAGCACCGCGCAGAGTTCGGCCAGCGAGCGGTGCGGGATGAGCAGATCGCAGGCAACGCTGCTCTCCGTCGCGAGCTGAAGCGTCTGGAAGGCCGTGCGGAAGCGGTCGGTGGCCGCGAAGACCACCCTGGTCTTCTCGACATGCACCAGCAAGCAGGTCAGGGCGGGAAGAGTGTCGTCGCGGGCCGCAGCGACACCGACCGCTTTGACAATTTCCTTGAGCTGGGCAATCGGCAGCAGCACTGGGAGATCGCCATCCTCGGAACGTGGAATGGGCAAAAACTCCTCTGCACTCAGGCACCTGACTTCAGCGGTGCCGCGCGGATGAACGAGCGAGAGCATCATGCCAGGCGTGACGCTGACCGTGACCGTGCAGCCGTCGGGAATTTTGCTGACGAGTTCACTGAAGAGGCGGGCGGGAACAGCAACCACGCCCTCCTGGATTGCCTCCTGCTCCACCAGCTCGATCTTGCAGGTGATGCTGATGTCCAGGTTGGTGGCTGCCAGCAGCAGGAAGCCCTCCTTGACCTCCATGCGAATATAGCCGAGCAGCGCCATCTTTTGCAAATCAACGCTGCTCTTGGAAACCGCCCGGGAAACCGTCGAGAGCGCGAGGTGCAGGCGGTCGCGCGAACAGCCGAAACGGAGTAGAGGGGACGCTTCCTCTGCCGCAGGGGTAAAAACGATGGGGTCTTGTTGTTGCGTAATCATAGTGATTGCTCCTTGTTGAAAAACTGGTGGCAGACAAACGACGATATGGACGAAAGGGAGCCTGCGACACTTCTTTTCCCCGTCCGTTGAGCGCCCTTCCTGTGTGGGCAGGGGAGCGGCTGCGTGTCAACAGCGAAAGTCACGCAGCACTGGTGGGAAGAGCACTTCGATGCGGTTGTTTTCGCTCACTTCTTTGCTTGCGATACGAGGAGGAGAGCCGGTGCGGCTTCCCCGCATGCGAGAAGAGATAGCTCATCCTTGTCACCTGCTTCCTCGAAAAAGATTTTCTCAGGTGTCAGCCTGGTGAGTGAGCAAAAACAGCTACTCCTCCTCGTCCTCTTCAAGCGCATCTCCCTCTTCGTCCTCATCGTCGGGATGCATCGTGAAGAAGCCGGGCGGCACATCGAGGACGCGGGAGAGCGATGCCGGGGTGACCGGGACGGAGTGCGTCTCGAACGCACGCAGATTGGTGTAGGTGGCGAAGGTGGAGATGCTGCCATAGATGAGCTGCTCCACGTAGCCATACACCAGGGCAGCCATGTGCAGATTGATGGTGCGCGATTGCCGATTGCCCTCCTGCTCGTTCAGCACCAGGTCGCCGCACGAGAGCCTCATGGTCGTCGAGGCGACTCCCCCCGGCTCTGCAGGGGTTTCGAACATCGAGGGCGCGAGCAGGGCTGGCGAGGGGAGCCTGGCACAGATCGGGGCGTGCAGGCAGCCCCGCAGGTCGGAGAGGCGGGCGGTATTACCGACGAAGACCTGGCCCCAATGGGACCCGTTGCCAGCGTCCACGTACCAGGTGGACGGAACCGCGGACCAGGAATCGGACTGCAAGTAGGCGGCAATAGAAGCACGCGCCTCGGCGTTATCGACACAGCCCACCAGGATGAGCAGGTCGCGGTAATGCTTGCGCAGAATCTCCTGGGTGAAGGGCTGCACCAGCGCACCGATTTCATCTTTGCGCATGTGATAGGCGATGCCGTAGCGATTGGCCAGCACCTGGGCCTTCGGAGCGCCGATCTCGGGCGGGAAAAAGTTCTGCCGGGCACGCACGTTCTTTTCCGCCACGCTATCGGCATCAACAATCAACAGCGAGGCGCGTCGTTTCGCCCCCTCGTTTGCTTCGCCTGGCTGCTGGCGGTTGAAGTCGCACACCAGCTTCGCCAGGTGCGGCACCAACTGGGAGCCCGTGCCTCCCGCACCGATCACCACGATTTCTACCCGCTCCCCCGCCCTGGCAACGACGGGCCAGGGCGCTTGTAGGTCAACAGCAGCTTCTAGCATTTCCCCACTCCCTCGCCACGCAATCGACGATCTCCCCCGGCAGGGTAAAAAACGTGCGCGATGGCACCTCCCACTCGTAGCCGTGAACGCAGATGCGCACGCGCAGCTCCGGCTGCTTAAAGATGTTGCCGAGGACGAAGTACACGCGAAACCCTCCATCCCTGACCTCGGCCTTATCATCGACATGCGAGAAGGTGGCCCGGTGGAGGTGGTGGGAGTGGCCTTCGACAACGGCGGCCAGGTACTCCGGCGTGACCTTTTTGGCGCGCACGCTGTCCTGGTAAGCCTCCTGCTCGGGGATGACGAGCCGCCAGGTCCCTTCCTCCCACAGCAGGAAGTAGAGCTGCTCAATGGGCTGGCCATCGTTGTTGCGGGCCGCCAGCGCATGCGCGAGGATCTGGAGCGTGACGTCCTCGCCGATGAGGGGATGGGAGAACGAGATGGAGGGTGAAATCGAGGTCAGCCCTGGCAGGACTCCCTGCGTCGAAATGGGCAGCAGCACCTCCAGGTCGGGAATACCCGCCAGCAGGAAGACCCCTTCCCTTCCGACCACGTACTGGTAGAGCCTGTTGTGGTCGACTGCTGGCAGTCGACTTCCCTCGTAGAGGAAGTGATAGCTCGTCGGAGCAAAGGCAGGCGGCTCCTGTTGCGCGGGATCGAAGTTGGCGCGCAGCCAGGGGAACAGCGGTGGGAGACCGCGCACCTCACAGGGAAGCAGTGGCACCGGCACGCGGATGCCGAAACACTCCGCTATTCTGTAGACGCCATCGCCCGCCAGGATGCAGTCATCAGCGATGATGTGCTGCGGATTTTCCGTGGGGTTGAACAGGTGATACGTAGTGGTGGTACTCATTTTACCTCCTCCTCATATGGTGCAGCACCTGGTCGAGGGTCAGCTCGCGCTGGGGCGCGTTGGTCGGCGTGATCGGGAGGAGTTCGTCCTCCGGAAAGGCCGGTGGGTCCAGTTCCGCAATGGCGCGCAGGCGCTCGCGGATATCGCCTGCGTGCGCGCGCGACTTGCCCATAGCCCAGTGCTGATTGAAGGGGCTGTCGACGAACAGGTGCAGGGCCTGCAGGATCGTCGGGCCGCTTACCTCCGGCACCGGATTGTTCCCGAAGCACATCGCCCCGTCCGCGCCAACATTGGGCAATGGCACGTGAAAGACCGGCGTATTGGCGTGTACTTCGTGTTCTTTGACCGCCCAGAGCCAGTACTGGTTGCCGTGTCCTGCCAGCACCAGGCCGGGCAGCCCCACGCGGATCACCTGCGCCCGCTCATCTCCATCGTCCCGCAGGGCGAGCTGATAGGGGGCAGGCGGCACATACACCGCCATCCACTGGCATCTCTCACTGATGCCAAGGCGCAGCACATTGGGCGGCAGGTACCCGCTGTCGATGGCCGCTGTAGAGAATGCGGCCCGCACGAGGACGGGGTCGCGCAGTTCGGCGTGCTGTTGCCCGTTGTAAGGGTCGCGCCACCAGTAGGCGCACAGCTCGTTGTTTCCTGCGATGAGCAGGGCCGCCGAAATGCGCAGCAGGCCGGTCTCGGGAATGCCTAAAAGGCCCTGTACCAGCTCAGACGTGATGAACTCCTCGATGCCGGGTTGATACAGCTCGCACGAGTCGTCATCCTCTAGCGGTGCGGCTGCGTTTCCCGCGCCCTCGACTCCCGGATGCTCTGATTCCATAAAACAACTACCTCCGTAAAGTGATGCAAAATGTCTTCTTCGAGCCAGCGCACGAACTGCGTGGCCCGCTCCCAGATCTCCTCGGACTCCACAAACTGCTCTACCAGTGCGTCCACCGTTTCCCGGTCCCACCTGGCGTCTTCGACGGGCAGCTCGTAGGTCGCATCAAGCCAGACCGTCCCCGTGTCGCGGTCGAGCATAGCTATCGCCAGGTACAGATAGGAGAGCGGTGTCTTCCGCTCCTCGCAGCGCCGTCTGAACACGGACGGGTCAACCTGGCCCCACTCGATCTCGAGGTCGAAGATGCCCTCGGTCGGCGGCTCGAACATGCCATCGAAGAACTCGGCCTGCAACTGCCCGCCCAGGTAGAACAGCAGTTGCCAGCCCAGGGCCATGTCGCAGATGGCATCCGCGCTGCCGTCTTCGAAGACCGGAGCCAGCCCGTTCGGCTCGATCGGCACCCCGAAGCAACGGTTCTCCTCGCACGGGTCTTCGAAGACATACTCCGGGATGGGAAAGAGGTGTTTGTCCACCAGCTGCAGAAATTGCAGCTCGAAGAGGGTGTAGGCATTGCCCGGCAGCGGGAGAAGCCAGTGTCTGCGGTTGCGCGCCAGGGAGCGCCGGAAGTCGGCGGGAAAGTAGTGCTGGTAGAGATCGAGGTACTGCCCCGATGAGCGGGCCAGGTGGAGGAATTCCTCCGCCTGGCTCTTGTTCATCGGCAGGAGAAAGGCGCTCAGCCATTGGCGAAGATCGGCAATCATTCTTGAGACCTCCCTCGCGCCCCTCCTTTCATCTAGCAGCCAATGGGTACAGCCGGGCATTTCAGCGGTGGCAGCCCCTTCAGACGCTCATGAATGTGTTCCACCCGGCCCTCCCCAGCGCTCTCCTCCAGCACCTGCTGGATGCGCGGCTGAACGTCCAGCAGCCGTTGGAAGGTGAGCCTTCCGTTGAGCATTTCCCATTTGAGCTGCCAGGCAAGGCCCAGCGCCGGGGGCAGGTAGGGCGGCGCTTTCCGCAGCGCCTCATGCACTGGGGCAAGATCACAGCGCAGCCCCGAGAGAAAGAAGAAGGAGGGGAGGGACTGCCCTGCTTCCGGCTCCTCTACCCCCTTCGTGCCGAGCTGGGGCGTGACGCGCACAATAGTCTCGTCGCCCTCGGTGCTGTAGCTCAATTGAGCGTTGGTAATAGCCGGAATATAGCCTGCCAGCGCGCGGCGCAGCCGGGTGTCGCGCTGGTTTTTGGCCTCCTGGCTGTCGTTCGCCAGGGCGACCCACTCGTCGGGAATGGGAAATTCCTGATTGTTCGTTTTCACTTTCGCCGTCATCGTAGACAAACCTCCTTCTAGAATAGGGGAATGGACTGGTACTTGCCGCCGCCCTCTTTTTTCTTGCCACTTGCCGCCGCGCCCGTGGTGGTCAAAGGGGTGGCAGCGGGCGCGGCTTGCGCAGGCAAGGGCGCAGAGACGGGGGGCGAGGCAGCAGCAGCAGCGGCTTGGGGAGATGGCGAGGCAGCCGTGGAAGCAGACGTGACAGGCACTGCCGACACGACCTGGCCCACGGCTGCCGTGACGGGTCGCCGCGCGCGCTTTGCCTCTTCCTCCAGCTTCTTCTGCCGAAGACCCGCTAGCTGTAGTAGGAAAAGCTGCGCGACAGAATAATAGGCGTGAGGAAGGTTATCCAGGCGCTCACTTTTGGTGAGCTCCCTCTCACGGAAAACCCTGGCTACTACCGCCTCAGAGAAGTTGTGGACCAGGACCGAAACCAGACGGCCCTGAGGATGTCCATCGGGGCGGTGCAGCATGATTTCGATCTTCACGTCGCACCCATCAAAGTCGGTTGGGTCTTCTCTCGTGATTGGCGCGCGTGCGGATAGTGGCGGAGCAGGGGCGGCAGGCTCGGGCTGCCCCGCTAGCACCTCCGGTTCGGTGGCCGTTGGCTCCTCACCTGCCAACTCCTCCTGTTCCGGACCGACGACTGCGGCTGAGGTGGATACGTCAGCCGCATCAGGGTAGCCATCGTCGAAATAATCGACGATCTTCCCATCTTGGGTGACGGGTTGTAAAGTCATAGTTGTTCTCGCTTTCTATACTGCAAAGAAAATGCCTGGCGGCGCGGCTACTGCCAGGCAACGAGAGGTGAGGCAGGCAGATCTGGAGAAGCGGCGGGCCGCGCAAGGCTGGTTGCGAACGCTTCATTGCTCAGAACTACCTCGCCAGCATGGCAAGCACGTCCTCAACTTCGGGCGGTACAGCGAACTGCTGGTGGCGCTCCAGGAAGGCCTGCAGCGCGGCCGCTGCAGGCCGGGTCGCTGGAATGACCCAGTGGAAGCCGCCGATGTACGAGGGTACTTTGCCAGCAATCGCCTTGACCTCTGCGTTGAGCGAGGCATCGCGCGGAAAGTAGAGGGCAAAGGCGCGGCCCTGTTCGAGGACGACGCGGTACTCCTGCGCGACTTCGGCCAGTATTACTTCGCCCGGCTGCTGGGCGAGGTCGGCAACGCCGGAACCAAGTGAAAATCCGAACTGTTCGGCAAACGCCAGCAGCCCAGCCCCGGCTCCTTTCACAGCCATAACGGTGCGGTAGTGGAAGACCTGCTTCCCCCTGCCGATGGGCTGCGTATGGCGCGCGCTGCCAGGAATACAGCGGAAGCCCTCGATCAGCACCGGGTCGTAGGGAAATGTGACGTACCACCCCTGCCCGGACGGCAGCAGCGCGATCTGGCGGTCCTCACCCTCGAAGCGTGGAGGTTCCGGAAGCTGAGTGCAATCGATGTGCATAAGTTCGAGCTGCCGCTGGTACTTCTTCGTCCATTTCCACGCTCTCTGGAAGGCTGAGAGCGGCCAGGCATCCAGTGGCAAGAAGGCGAGCAGGTGGCCTGCCTTCGTATCGCCACCATCGAAGCCCTGGTCATCGCGCGTTTCTGCTCCGTCGCAGATGCCCGCCAGCGCTTCGACCGCGATTTTTAAGAGCGCGTAGCACTCCCGATCAAAGGATCGAACTGTCAAAACATCCTCCTTTGCCAGGTATGACAAGGCCAGGGCTGATGACGATGGGCACCAGTCCTGGCCAAACTGGGAACAATGCGGTCGGCCAGTGAGGTCGTGCATCACATGTTCCTGTCAGCATCCCATTTCATGGGTCTGTGGTTCGTTCTTCATCGTTTCGAAGAGGGTGCGTGCCATCTCAAGCAGCGGCTCGTCGTGTTGGCTCTGGCTCGCTCCCACGTGAGATCTCTCAGCGAAACGCCCCCTCCCAAAAGCCCTGCGCGCCTGATGATGGAGCAATCGCAGCGCCAGCGACTCCTGGTACGCGAAAAAGACCACCTCGACGTCGGTGTCCTGGGTGGGATTCAACAGGCAGGGCGTGAAGTGTAGCAGAGTCTCGATCTGGGTAGGGACGCGTTTGAAAGCGGCGCGCTTGAAGTAGCTCAGGTCGAGGCCGAGGAGCAGGGAAGGGTTGCAAATGAGGACCTGCACCCCCTCCCGAGCGCAGGCTTCGATCCCGTTCTGCCGCTCGCGCCTGAGCATGGCCTGATACAGCCCCGCTACGCGCGGCATCTCGTTCGTCGGCCCGCGAGCGTGCTGTGCGATCAGCGCCTCCAGGCGGCCCTGGTCATCGAAGATCCCGGTGTTCTCGGTCAGAACGATGGTCGGCAGATGCGCCCCCCAGATCTGCTCGCCCACATAGTCGATGAGCGCCTGCTCGATGGGGTAGACCATGTTGAACGGTAAGGCCGGAGCAGAGCCCAGTACAGTGCCGCTGCGCGTGCGGCAGGTCCAGCCGAGATAGGGCAGGTCGGCATACATCAGCAAAGCCTTCAACCAGGGAAGGAGCGGCGCGCTGCCGTCGTTGGCCAGCGCGTCCTTGACCTGCTGCGTGATGTTCCGCTCAAATGCCCGGTAGGCAGGGCCTAGCAGCGGCCCCATCTCAACCTGGCGCATCTCTTCGCAGTAGCGTGGCATGTGTTTCATAGGGAGGTTCCTTCTGGTTACCTGCGCCGCCCTCCAGCGCGTTTTTTGGGACCCAGTTGTGCTCTGAGCGCGGCCCACACGTCCTGCGCCGCCTGCACCGCAATGGCACTGGCCCAGGGGTCGTCGGTCACGCTGATCGGCACGATGGTCACCTCCAGTTCGTCCTCGACGGGCGCTGCCCCAACTCCTGCTGGACTGGACGACAGGGAATCGCTCTGCTCTCCTGGGAAGTCGGATGATGCCTTGAGGGTGGCGGTGCGGATCTCCTCCAGCACCACCCTGACATCACCATCCTCTTCCTCGCCCACGGCCTGGTTCTGCCGGTGCTCGATCTCGATGGACTGGCGGGTCAGCTGTTGCAGCTCCTCCGCAAGCTTGCTGGAGTCGGAGAGCGTGCCTGCTTTGAGGGCCGCCAGCATCTCGCGGGCCATACGGCCCATAATGTCGCCCTCGTCCTCTTCTTCGTCGAAGCCGAGCGACACCAGTCCCTCGGTTGCGATCTTGCCCTCCACGAGCAGCGAGGCCTGCGCCTTGCGCGCCATCAGGTGCAGCAGGCGCAGCGCCATCGATCCCGTGTAGGTGAAGAACACGACCTCGACATCGGTATTCTGACCCGGCCGCAGCGAGCGCCGCGAGGACTGGCGCAGGTCCGTCACCTTGCGCGGTATGCGCTTGTAGGCGATGCGCGGGAAGTAGATCAGGTCGAGCCCGACCTTGACCAGTGCGGGGTTACAGATCAGCACGTCGACCCCATCTTCGACGCAGCGTGCGAGCCAGGCCTCGCGGTCCATGGTCTTTTTGGTGGTGGTGGAGCGCAGGATGGCGACCTTGAGCTTGCGCCCCCCCCGCCCGCGCACCTTGCTCTCAAAGAGGAGCTTGAGGCGCTCCTGGTCGTCGTACTGGCCCGTGTTTTCGGTGTACACCAGCACCGGGAAGCCTTTGTCGTGTTGCTCCTGTACGTAGTCGATCAGCGCGCGCTCGATTGGGTAGACCACCGTCTCCGACAGTGCCGGTGCTGTGCCCAGCAAGGAGCCACGTTTGGTCTTGCAGGTCCAACCCAGCCAGGGCATGTCGGGATAGATGAGCAACGCATTGTACCAGGGCGAGAGCCCTGAGTTGTCGCCCTGCGCGAGCAGCTTGCCGAGTTCCGCGGTCGCCTCCGCCTCAAAGGCGCTGTAGGCCTCGCCCAGCTGTTCACCCATCTCCACAAAGCGGATCTGTTCGGTGTAGCCAACCAGGTTCGGTACCACGTCCTTCAGCTCGGTGAGCGTCGAACGCTGCGCCACCAGCCCCATGCCGGTCGGGTCAAAGCCCGGGATTTCCTTATAGACAGGCATGCCGGGGCTGATCTTGCGCTTGCTGTCCGAGCCTGTGCCGGTAGGCGGCTCCTCGTACTTGGACTTCTGCACCATCTGCATTTTGCCGTGGTCGCGAATCCACAGCTTCACCGCGTCGTACTGGTAGCGCTGGCGCACCTGACGCAGGATGACGTAGAAGAGCCGGAAGAGGCTGGAAGCGTAGCCGTTGGAGAGAGTGCCGGTGAGTCCCATCATGCGACCGCAGGCGTGCGTGAGCAACTGGCGCGCCTGGTCGAGCGCGGTGCCGTCGGCCCCCTCGTGCGTCTCGTCGGCAATGAGAAACTTGAAAAACCCCGGGTGGTGGTCGGCAATGTAGTCGGCGATCGCCCAGCGCCGTTTATAGGTGTTCTGGACGCACGCCGGCAGGTAGTCACGCGAGGGCAGCGGCAGCGGGTCCACATGCTGGGAGCCAAGGCACTGCTCCCGTGAGGCAGTGCCATCGACACGCCTTTCCTTGCGCACGGGCAGCAACGCCTGCACCGAGAAAGGCGTCCAGCTCCTGGGCTTTTTGGGGACGTACTGCCAGAGCGGTTCGCCACACTTGGTGCAGTGGCGCTTGACCCGGTGATCCTTTGTTCCCAGCAGCTCTGCCTCGCTGAGGTAGAGGTACACCGGTTCGGCCTCCTCCTCCTCAAAGGTTTCCAGGCGGGAGGAGGGCTGTGACGCGTAGGCCTCGCGGGCGGCATCCAGTTTTGCGCGCAGGGTAGCGTACTCCTCGCTCTGCTCGCAGAGCTGCTCGAGGTAGTCGGAGATGCGCAGCTCGCAGGTACCCAGGCGGCCATCCAACACCGTCAGATCCTGCCGGTAGCGCTGTTCGATGGTGCGCACCAGGGCAAAGTTAGGGCGTTCTGCCTGCCAGATGGGCAGCATCTCGCTCACGTGGCGCTCTTCACGCGCATTCCTCGCCTCACGCGCCTCCTCGCGTGCCGCCAGGAGCTGCTGGTAGGTGGCATCTTCCGCCAGGAAGGCTGCGCAGCGCTCCTCGTGCGAGCTGAACTGCCTCCGCAGGCGCTGCCAGTGTTCCGCGCGTTTCCTGCGCTGTTCGCGCAGCTTGAGCTGCCGCTGGTAGTACTCGGAGGTAGGTTTTTCGAGATCGCGCGCCGTCCGGCGCTCGTCCTTGATGGCCCGCCCGCACGATGGACAGCAGGGGACCATGGCTGGCCTACCATCGTGACGCCGAAGGAGCTTCAGCTTGCCGCTTTCGCGGTCGCGGTACCGCACGGGCTTGAGCCGGTAGGTCGGCATCCAGGGTGGCATCATCTTGGCTGTATGAAAGGTCAAGATGATGATATGGCAGGGTTTAAGAGGCAGGGCCTTCGGTGCGCCCTCGGCAGTCCCCGCGCGGATGGCGGCGTTGTGGGCCTCCACTTCCTGGCAGACGCGCTGCCAGGCGGCCAGTTCGCGCTCGATCACCGCCACGGTGCGGTCCACACTGCCCACCGTTCCCAGCGCGGTTCCGTTGAACTCGGGATCGAACTGGCGAAAGGCCGCGCAGGCATCGGAAAACGAGCGTTTGGACTGTCGCTCGTCCGTCCAGTCCTCGTCGTCTTCGTCCCCCTCCTCCTCGTTATTGCGCGCCGGACCGAAGCGCTCGACGATCAGCACGCGCGCATTGGGGACCGTCATTTCGATCTCGCGCTTCCACTTGGGCGCCATGATGGGCGGCGTGAGGACGATGGCGGGGAAGAACGGCAGCCGCCGCGTCGCCTCGGTGGCCAGTTCGACCGCTCCGCAGGCGTACAGGTCGGCCAGGAAGGCCGTGCAAATCGCCATGTACGTCTTGCCGGCCGCCATTTCGGCGACTTCCGCGACGCGGCTCACCAGATCATCGTCGTCCAGGCCTCCGTTGCGCCAGCGGTTCACGTAGGCGTGAACCTGGGCAAGCACGGTATCGAGCTGCTTGCCCAGGGGCTTGCGCTTAATATGCGAGAAGCCGAGCTTGGCCCAGGGAACCTGGCGCGGGTGTTCGTAGCGCGGGGCATTGAGCTTGAGGACCTGCTGCATGAGCGAATCGCCGAAGTTCTCCAGGAACTTCTGCATGCTCATGGTCTCGTACTCGACAGCCCACTCGACCGTGACGCCGCCGCCGGTTTCCACCAGGATCAGGCCGCCCGTGTCGAGATCGGTACACCACAGACTCGACTCAAAGCGGTCGGTGACCTTCTCGACCTTTTCCCACTCCCCATCCTGGCTGGAGTAGTGCGTCGTTTTGCGCGTGTGTCCTTTCACCAGCACGCGCCGGCCATCCTGCCCGGTCAGCACAGCGCGGTTGAGCAGCCCAGCCACGGCGAACACAATCAGGTAGCCGCGCTTGAAGGCATGCAGGGGGTGACCAACTGAAAGGCCGACCTGGCGCGGGTTGGGAAAGCGCGCCGCCCAGTAGTCCTCCCTGGCCCACACTCCTGCCCTAGGCCGTTTCGTCTTCGAGGAGAATTGTCCGCAGGCCTGCGCTGCGGCGTCGGGGTCGAACGAGCCCTTGAGGAAGTAGCGCAGCTCGACCCGCGGCGCGTTGGGGATGGCGTACTGGATCTGAGGGGCTTCGCCCTGGTCCCTTCGCAAAGGAATGGGAGGAAGCAGCTCCCCCATGTTCACCCACTCCTCGATCTGCGCCACCTGCCGCTGCAGTTCCTCGTCGTCCGCCGCATACGGCAGCGCCTTCTGGCGCTTGCGTGCCAGAAAGACCACCTGCTGGAACTGCTCGTACATGCCGATTTCGGTCGTGCTGCCCGGGGGACGCCAGCGTTCGTCAGGAAAACGGAAACAGCAGTGCCTTTCGTAGTGCTGGGCGAGGTAACGCGCCACGCCTGCGCGCCGCAGCACGTACTGGGGGACAATGAAGGCCAGGATGCCCAGAGGCGCGAGCAGCAGCGTGGCGCGCTTGAGGAACTTGAACTCCTCGCGCTCCTTTTTCTCCCCCCTGGCCGCCTCGACATCGTCGTCGTAGGGCGGGTTGAGGTAGATGCACTGCCAGCCGCCATCAGCGGCATCCCCATGTGAGAGGGTCGTCGAGAAAAAGCTCGTCTGCAGCACGTGCATGAGCTGTTCCTCGGCCTGCGGCGCAAAGACCTCCTGGATTTCGATGCCATAGGTTTCGGCAACGAAGTCAGCCCACCTGCCGCGTTCGCGCTCGTGCTGCTGCTTGAGGCATTGCGTGAGCAGCGAGAGCGCCTTGCCGTCGCCACAGCAGGGGTCGAGCAGGCGAAAGCGCGCATCATGCGCAGAGGCCGAGAGGAAGCGGGCGATAGCCTCTACGACCGGTGGGGGCGTGAAGTAAGCCCCCAGTTTTACCTTTCCTTGTGGTCTCACCTGCTGCTCCCTCCTGCTCGTAGCCGCCCAGCGACGTTCTGCAGCGCACACAGTCGGCAAGCAGCAGCCTGCTGCACCCGATCAGAGGAGGCACCGCTCAGGAAGACATGCAGGCGGTGCTTCGATGCGCCGTCCGGGGCCGCCAGGATGGTCTGCTTTGGGTGGGCAAAAGGGGACAGCGTAATAAAACTGGCGGAAAGCATTGGTGCTAGGATCACGGTTCTTCCTTTCTCCACACCACCACACAGCAACCCCTCCCATCGCTCCTGATGGGAGGGGTTGCTGTGTGGTGGTGTGTGTATTCAACTGGGCAACTACCTGGTGGGGAGCGCGACGACCTCGTCGGCATCGACTGTCACGGCGGCTCCTTCTTCGCGCAAGGAATGAATGCGACCCTCGCGCAGGGCCTGCTGCACATCGGCGTGCAGCCCCACGATCTGCGGGCGGCACAGCCAGGCCTCGGTGAAAAGCGCGCAGGTCGCTGGCTGGCTGGCTGGCCCCTCCTCCGTCTCCGCCTGCCCCTCATGTGCCTGCGCATGCTCCTCTTCGCCCTGCTCTGACGCCTGGGCCACCTCGGCAAACCAGGCCGTGAGCTGGACGTTCTCGCCTTTGGTCAGGGCGCGCCGCCAGAGGAAGTCGGCCCAGGCCATGCTCATGGCCCAGGGCGCGCGCAGGTCGAGAAAGGTGAAGTACAGCTCTGCCAGGAAGCTGTCTTTCACCGCACGGCTGCGCGCTGTATACTGTTCATCGTCCTCACCTGGTTCCTGCCGTGGCGAAACATTACCGGGGAGCAGGAGCAGAAACAGCGGGTGCTTTTCGCGATTGATCCGCTCTTCCAGATCTCCCAGCTCCTTCTTGGAGGCCGTCGAGGCGGTCACTCTGGGCTGCGAGCGCGCCCGGCGCTTTTTCTGCTGCCGCTCGTGGTGCAGCAGCTTTTTCTGCTTGCGCTCGCGCTGGATCGGAAGCGCGCCTGCACTGGGGTCGAACATCGTCAGCATGTTCGACTCGATCACAGCGTGCAGGTCGCCGTCACGCGCATTGGTTACCGCCTGGTCGTAGTTCCAGTGGAAGCGGTAACCAATGCGCTCGAACTGAGGATCGTGGTGGGCCAGCACCACCGTACCGACTCCCTCCAGGTAGACATCGGCGGGTGGTTCGCTGATCAAGGCGGCCCAGATGCCCTGCAACTTGCCGCCATCGCCCGACATGTCCAGCAGGGAAAGGTAGTAGAGCGGGACAGCTCTGATGCCCTTGACGCGGCACGACGGCCCGCGAACATAGCCGTTGACGTAGGCGAAGTAGCGCACCTCGCCTCCTCTGGTCCTGACCAGGATGCGAGGGAGGGCGGTGCGCTCGACGTAGGTGGGAATGGAGGTTGGCGTAGAAGTACGCATACGTTCCTTTCACATACTAAAGGATCGGCAGCACGCGTGCTGCCGATCCTTGAAGGGGGACGAACGGGGAGACTTACTGCTGGGCGGGCTGTGGGTTGGTGACCTCGCTGTAGAGCGTGCGGTAGTGTTCCTTACGTAACTGCTCAGGACCACTGACCCCGAAGCGTTGGCACACCGCGTTAATGTAGGTCTGGTTGCCCATGCAGTAACCGCTGGTGATCCACTTCACCTCCTCCGAACTCGCCACCCCATCGGTGCCAGGACCAGGCTGTGGCGATATAGTGGAAGCCAGCGACGCAGGGGCTTCTTCGACGACGACCGAGGCGCTGACCACCCCTTCCACCACTTCCCCGTCCTCCGGCTGCGCCTTGCCCTGATTGATCTCAATGGAACGCTCCATTGACCAGAGCAAGGTCTCGTCGAGCAAGCCATCACGGATGCGCGCTAGCAGGGCGGACGGAACCAGGTGTTCCGCGAGGAACGAGCGCTCGATCTGCTGGGGAATCCGCGCGACCATGGGGTAAATGGGAGATTTCTCCCCGTTCTGGGGGCCGACCATCTTCACGGGACCAGGGACCAGGGGCAGGGAGAACCCAAAGAAGGGTGCGCGGCGGCGCTCGCCTGCTTCCTGCTCGGTGAGCGCGCTATAGGCCTCAAGCGTACGGAAATGGTCGTTGAGCGCCTCAAGCATGCAGTCGGTGAGGTACCCTGTAATGCCGACCTGCAACCACTCGTCAAAGCCCGCCTCGACCAGCTCATGCACAAAGGCGCGGAACTGGAGCTTGCACTGCTTCTTGGGTTCGGCGGTGCCTGGCTTGTAGACAATGGCTCCCTGGCTGTCGCGCACCGTCTCCCACCCATAGGCAATGCCGACGCGGTCTTCGGTTTTGTTCATCTGCCGCTTGGACTGCAGCCCAAGCGAAATGACAATGAGTGAGACTGGGCGCTGTCCAAAGTTGAGCGCCCAGTAGGGAAGCTGCTTGGCTTCCCCGTTCTGCGCGGTGGTCTTGTGCTGGACGACGTAGTGCTTGAGTCCCAGGGACGCCGCTACCTCGTCGAGCTGCGGGTTCACATCCGCCTCGATGTGCCAGCCCACCGCCATCTCCATCGTGGTGGTGGAGAGGCCGTTGAACCACTGCAGGCGGGGATGGTCATGTAAGACTGGCTTCACCGCTTCTTCCCCCATGCCGCCAACGAAAGCGGCGCTCAGGGTCGTCAGGGCGGTAGAGGTTTTTTGTTGCGCTGTCATGGATATACTCCTTGAAAAAAGTGTGTGGGTGAGAAAAACAACAACCCCGCTCGACATGAACGCCGAGCGGGGCCAGCTTCATATGTCTCCTGGCGCGATGGCGCATCAATGGTTCACTCGCACGGCCACCTGATTCCTCCTGCCGAGAGCAGAAGGTGTTCCAGGCTTGCGCCTTGTTCCACTCCCTCCCTGCGCGACAACGTGTCGTAGCGTTCGCCTCCAGTTTGGAGAGCGCTCTGTGCAGGTCGGAGGGGGAGTTGGACGGACAGCAAGCGGCCTCAAGGAGGGATCCGCCCGTGTGGGGAACACCAGCGATCGCGTTCGTGAGGCAAGGGAAGAAGATGGAACAGGAAACCGAGGGCCAGGTTGGCAAACAGAGCGTGGTTCGCATGCATTGAGCCTCACATCAGCGCGGGGAATGGCTCAACCCTTACAAACACTGCTCTAGAGAACGAGCCAACGCCTGGGCAAAGGTGGCCCGCGTGTCCAGGGAAGCGCGCAGACCACGACTGGGGGAATCGTCACACGTTCTACCTCCGCAAAACGCGTTGTGGCCCCGCCTGCTCCACTGTGGAGCAGGCGGGGCCACAACGCACCGTCAAGAACGCCTGGGCAGACACGTAGCGGTCAGCCAGCTCCAGCAAGCCAATTGTGCAGCCACTGCTCCAATGGCTGCCACGGACGCAGGGCGCTTACAAAGTTTTCCTCGGTCGGTCCCAGGCGGTATAACTGGCCGTTGGCATCGATGCAGACCTCCACGGCACAGCCGAGGTCGCACAAGGGGGCAAGCAGTCGCGGCCAGCGGTTCGACGGGAGCAGGACTTGAGGGACGTGCTGGAACAAGGGCTGATCGATCAAGGACTCGCTGCCGCGCAGGTGGTACTTGACCAGCGTCTCGTCATTTCCGTTTTGGAATGTTCCAGGCGCTCCAAACCCGCCGATTGCCCCCCGCAGCCCCGCGCCCGGACCAAAGCCGCCGTTGGCTAGCTCGAAATAGAGCGCCCGCAAAAGCGGCGGCAGGGGAAAGCCAAGCGCCTGCTCAGTACTGAGGAGCTGCTCTGGAGTTGCTGGGGAGTACCCAAAGCCCTGCTCAAAGGAAGGCCTGCCGACCAGGGCCGCCTGCGTCCACTTGAAGTCCTCAGGACCATACCAGTGCTTGCGCCGACACTTTTCCCGAATGGCCTCGATGATGTGCATGATACCCTTCCTTTCCTTCTCACAATCACCGATCATACTGCTCCTGATGGGCGGCAGAACCGACCACCCGCTGGATGTCGGTTCTGCACACCGCATGTATTCTAACAGAAGCGCGGAAAAACGGAAATCCTGGCAAGAACACGCGCACAAGCGCTCGGTTTTGAAAGAAAAGCAGCTGGCTTGACAGGATACAGACGGTACTGATCGCGACATGTTCCAGCCAAGCGTACACGTACAAGTGTCAGTAGGCAGGTAGGACAAGGAGCGTTTTCTTGCCTCCCCCTCGTCCTGCCTACGGGTACACCTGTCGCAGATCCTGCATGCGCACCCGGACAGGCTTGGAAGTGTCGGGGAGCGGTGGTCCTGGCGTGTAGGGACCTGCCGGGTAGTCGCGCGGCGAAAAGCCGCTCGGACTCCCCGGCACGATATGCCACACGAACAAACCAAGTCCCACGTCTTTACCTCCAGGCTGACTACTCACCTGTTGCTGCAGTTGTTGCTGCCAGGAAGGAAAACTGCGCTGGCAAGGACTGCACACACGTACCTGAGTGAAAAGCAGGAGGTTGATCTCCACTACAGCGCTCAGGCGATAGCGGGAAAACACGCTGGGAAGGCCAAAGTACTGCACCCAGCGCAAAAGAATCTGCTCGCAGTGGTTTTCGTTTGAATCCTCGCCGTAGCCCGCAGCGATGCGGAGCAAGGAGAGGGCAGCCGGGGCATCAAAAACCAGTCCGCCCCGCTGCGCCCGAAAGCCTCGCTAGAATTGACAGAACAAAAAGCCGCACGGGCGTAGAAGCTGTCAGAAGTGCAGGCACGCCCGGGCGGTTCGCGGAAAAGCCAGAGGTGGTGGTACGCTCATCTGAGGCACATGCTCTCAGCAAGTCCTCGCCGGGCTGCGCTTGGTAGATGAACAGATGGAACAACGCTGCTGGCGGTCCTCGAATCCTCCGCAGGTGCGATATGTTCACGCGCGGTCCTGCGTAAGCTTCTCCACCTCACACTCCTGGAGGGCGCGTCGTTCCTCGCGCCGTGCCTGCTGTCGCATGGCCTTGTTCATCGTCCTTCGCGCCTGGCGATAGGATACGCTTCGCTCACAAAAGAGCTGCCGATGGCGGAAATTCCCGCTGGCAAGGCCATATGGCCTCATGCGGTGCGGGTCATAGTTCCACTCATTGCACCGCAGGACTGCCCTCCTCGGGCTATAGCGCGCCAGCTGGTTGCGCGCGAGAAGAAAACGGTTGCCCATGTGACTGGTTCTCCTTTGAGTATGGACACTCTCGAACAACAAGAAGGGCTAATCCGGTGAACCGAACGGGAAAGGCATGGGAAGAGGAGAGAAAGGGACTGTTACGGCACTTCGACACGTTGCTGCTTCCTGGCCTGTTGCAGAGCGTCGAGGGCTTCCTGGTAAGTGGCATTGTGTTCGTCACAGCGCGCGGCGCGCTTGACGTCCAGCAAGGCCTGATCAAGCTCACCACGACGCCCATACAGGAGCGCCCGGTGAAAGTACACCGCCGCCTGCGCGGAAGGCTCCTTGAGCAGCGTTAAAGCTCGTTCGTAGCTTTGCAGAGCCTCTTGCTCACGGGAGAGCAGGGCCAGCACCAGGCCCCGTTCATCATGAAGCACACCGCTCTCGGGGGTAAGCTGAACCGCCTGATCTAAGACTTTCAGGGCCTCAATCAGGCGGTCTTCACGCACGAGCCGACGAGCGCGCGCCGCCTGCGCAAGCGCGCTCCTCTCCTCCTGTAAACTGCACTTCAACGCGCGCTCCCTTCAGCCACCTGGGCAAAGATTGCCTCAAGCTGTGGGTACTCAACCTGCAGATCGTTGCGCAGGCTGTATAGGTCCGCCAGTACATGGACCGCTTGTTGGGTCAACACACAACGCGCCCGCCCAACTTTGATCAACAATTGACCAACTCCAAAAAGACGCAAGCGCTCCACCCGAAAGTGGAGCATATCAAGCAGTTTCTCGGGACTGAACGGGCGCTGTTCTCCACCAGTGAGGAACAGTTTCATCGACTCATTCCAGTCGATGATGACCGTGTTGTGCTTGGTGCTGACCACGTAGATCAGCCTACGAGATGTGTTCTTCTGAGACATGTTTTTCTCCTTCTCCTTGCTTGCCAGACTTGTGAGCAAGCAATAAAAAAGGGGCGTCCTGTTGTCTCTTTCATGAGCAACAGGACGCCCCTTGAAACGGCGTCTTTATCTGTCTATCAAGTGAGTATATCTGCCTCGATGTGAGAATCACTTGCGCTCACGTCGAGGCGGCTTCGTTCCTTCTCTCTCTCTAAGGAGGGGAAGGAGAGTTCAGCGAAGTGTTCGAGCTGCGCGAGGGCGTGCCGTGGGCCGATCTACCAGCAGCATGCAGCTGATCTTCGTCGCACCTCCATAGCTGCTCGACAACAAAAGCCCGGTGTGAAATTTCACACCGGGTATGCCCATAGGGGCGCACCAACTGACAACCACGCAGCAGTGACGTGGGAGAGGCTTCACATAAAACGAGGGCAAGCTCGTTACCAGTGGTCAGCAGTCGTCACTTGTACCTTGCGCAAGCCACTGCTGTAACCATTGCTCAAGCGTTATCCAACGGCTGAGGCTGCACATAGCGTACTCAGCAGCTGATC